>Ga0126306_10001777_pt1 | contig 11697 bp, 11 predicted proteins | sample Plot27_FD_92592 | JGI IMG/M metagenome (GOLD analysis project Ga0126306, IMG submission 92592) | Serpentine soil microbial communities from UC McLaughlin Reserve, CA, USA - Plot27 | ecosystem: Environmental > Terrestrial > Soil > Grasslands | place: USA: UC McLaughlin Reserve, Lake County...
GCAGGAGAGCGAGCTCACGCGGCTGCCATGGGTTGGGCATAGCTCGCGCTCGTGGGAGCCCGAGCCACTGCGCTGGCTCGGGGTCAACGCGGGCCGGATGCTGATGCAGACCGCCGACCGCACCGAGGAGCGCACGGGCAGGCCAGCCAGGCGGGCCAAGGCCTTCTCGCGTTTGATGGGGTACTGAGGAGCTGGTGGTTGCGGGGTCGGGCTCACACGAGCCCGAGCCAGCGCGAGAACAGCGTCCGGGCGTACGCGGTCATCTCCTCGCGGCGCGCCTCGAAGGCCTCCAGGAGCTCGTCGAGCGCGCCCGGGCCGCGAACCTGTTCCAGCGCGCGTGCGTAGTCGGGCACGGTCGCCCACTCGGCGGCCATGTCGCTCGTGACCTCGATGTGGAACTGGACCGCATAGGCCGCGACGCCCACGCGGAACGCCTGGTTCGCGTAGGCGGGCGAGGTTGCCAGTCCGACCGCGTCGGGAGGCAGCTCGAAGCTGTCGCTGTGCCATTGGAGGGTCGGGAAGCTCTCCGGGAGTCCGCCGAGCACCGGATCGTCTCGGCCCGCATCGGTCAGCTCGACGTCGAGCACGCCGACCTCGGGAGTCGCGCCGGTGTAGACGCGCGCGCCCAGGCTCGCCGCGAGCAGCTGGCTGCCCAGGCATGCGCCGAAGAAGGGCAGACCCGCACGGGCAGCCTCGCCGATGCAGCTGCGCTCGGCCACCAGCCACGGGTGGTCGGCGTCGTCGCATGCACCCATCGGTCCACCCATGACGACCATCGCGTCGAACTCGCGCCAGTCGGGAAGCGGCTCGCCCTCGTCCAGCTCCACCCTGTGGAGCCGCGCACCGCGCTCCCGCATGACGTCCTCGTAGGCACCCGGCGGCTCGCAGGCGATGTGCTGGAGGACCAGAACTCGCGGGCTCAGTCGCTCCACCAGCCCGGGAACACCTCGCCGTCGCCGTCATGGTGACGGCCGAAGACCAGGATGTCGAGCCCGTCCGCACCCGCCTCGAACGCGCGGGTCACGGAGGGTGCCACGCGAATCGCGTCCATCAGCCCGATCTCGATGACGTCGTCGTCGAGCTTCATGCGGCCCGATCCGGCCACGACCACGTAGACCTCCTCCGCCTGCTCGTGCCGGTGCCCGATTGCCTGCCGGGTTCCGCCCCGGAAGCGGTGAAGTGCGAAGCCGGTCTCCTTGGCCGCGAAGTCGCCGGTGGCGAAGCGGGATTCCTGCTCGGGGCCGAGGCCGAGGCCGGCCGCGGAGTCCTCGACGTCGGTCAGCGGCTTGTGCGTGTAGGCGCTCATGCCCGAACATGCTGGCATGGCGCCACAGCGGAAGGCGGTCGATGAGGCGGCGGACGAGCTCTACGCCCTCCCGCCCGCGGAGTTCACCGGCGCACGCGACGAGCGAGCGAAGGCGCTCCGCAAGGAGGGACACAGGGACGACGCCGACGCGGTCAAGGCGCTCCGCAAGCCGACCGTGGCCGCGTGGGCGCTGAACCAGCTTGCGCTCGGGCGCCCGAAGGAGCTCGGGCGGCTGCTCGCGGCGGGGGAGAACCTTCGGGCGGCTCAGGAGGAGCTGCTCGCCGGCGGCGACCGGAAGTCATTCCAGGACGCCGCCGCGAAGGAGCGCGACGAGGTGGCGAAGCTGGCGGGCGAGGCGGCGAAGCTCGCCGCCGAGGCAGGCGAGCGGGCGAGTCCTACGCTCACGGAGAAAGTCGCCGCGACGCTCCACGCGGCTGCACTCGACGAGGACACCGCCGAGGAGCTCCGAGCGGGCCGCCTCGTACGCGAGCGCGAGGCGATCGGCGGCTTCGGCGCGATGAGCGCGGAGGCGCCGCCACGGAGCCGCCGAGCGTCGAGCAAACGCACGGAGCAGGCGGCGCCGCCCCGGAAGCCGGCCGCGCGTGGGCCGAAGAGCAAGTTGGCGGAGGCACCGAAGGGCGAGTCGGCGCGGGCCGCGAAGGCGCGCGCCGCGAAGGCCGCCGAGGCGGAGCAGCGCCAGCGCCTCGCCGCCGCGCGCACCGACGAGCGCCACGCGCGGCGCGAGCTCGACGCCGCCACCAAGGCGATCAAGCAGGCGGAAACGCGCGCCCAGGCGGCGAAGACTCACGCCGAGGAGGCCAACGCGCGAGCTGAGACGACGGCCGAGCGCCTGAAGGAGGCGCGCCGCGTGCAGGCGGCGGCGAAGAAGGCGCACGCCCGCACCGAGCGGGCGCTGAAGGCGGCCGAGCGCAAGACCTAGCGGCCGCTCGGCTCGACCTCGCGCAGCGCTCCGGTCTCCGGGTCGAAGACGAAGCCGCGGATGTGGTCGCGCGCCGGCAGCTCTGAGCTCGCTCTCAGGCGCGCGAGGCTCGCCCGAAGGGTTGTCTCCACGTCCTCGAAGGCGCCCAGGCGCCAGCTCGGGAGGACGCCGTCCTCGGCCAGCGCCTCGCCGAACTCGTCCTCGGAGGCCCCGTGCAGGCCGCAGCCCTCGTGCATCACCACCACGATCTCCTCCGTGCCGAGCAGCCGCTGAGAGGCGCTCAGGGACCGGAGCGCGTCGTCTGTGACCAGTCCGCCCGCGTTGCGGATGATGTGCGCGTCACCGCGCGCTAGCCCGAGCATCGGGAACAGGTCGATCCGCGTGTCCATGCAGGCAAGGACGGCCACCCCGCGCCGCGGCTTCGGGTCAAGCCCGGGAGCAGCGAGCTCCGCAGCGCGGGCGGCCGCCACGGCCAGCATGTCGTCGGCATTCGGCATTGGGGCGGATCGTAGAGAGGGCGGCCCTCAGGCCGGGCTTCCCGCCGTGTCGTAGCTCTGCACCACCACGCCCGAGTCGAACGTGCGCGTGTCCGCGAGCCTGAGCGGGGTCTTGTCCGGCGTGTCAGGGAACAGCCGGTCCCCGCTGCCGAGCACGACTGGGAAGATCATCAGCCGGAACTCGTCCACGAGCCCGTGCTCCATCAGGCCGTGCACGAGCGTGCGGCTGCCGGCGACCAGAATCGGCCCGCCGTCCTGCTCCTTCAGCCCGGCGACCTCCTTCGCGTCGCGCAGCAGCGTCGTGTTGTCCCAGTGCGGGTCCTCGAGCGTCGTCGAGACCACGTACTTCGCCATCCCATTCATCTTGTCCGCGAAGGGGCCGCCCCGCTCGGGCCAGGCGCCCGCGAAGCCCTCGTAGGTGACCCTGCCGAGCAGCAGGGCGTCGGCCTCCATGACCTCGTCGAGCTTGTACTGCTCCTGCTCCGAGCTCATGAAGTCGAAGACCCAGCCGCTGTGTGGGTGCCCCTCCTCCCCACCGGGCGCCTCCATGACGCCGTCGAGAGTCACGAACTCAGAGACGATCAGCTTGCGCATTGCTAGCGCAGGCTAATGCGAATGCGTTGTGACGTGCTCTCCCCGTCGGTGCCGACCGCCGTGACGACGAGCGTGTACGCGCCGGAGGCGAGGCGCCGGGTGCCCTCCAGTCGCATCACCGCGCGCTGGTCGGTCACGACACGCGTGGCCCTGGCCACGACCTTGCCCTTCCGTACCAGGCGGCAGCGCACGCGCTCGGCCTCCACGGAGCCCCGTAGTACGACCTCGCAGCGCGCCCAGCGCCCGGCGCGCCGGAGCGAGGCGCGGCGCACGAGGGCCAGCTGCGGCTTGGCGGTCTCCGGCTTCTCGTCCGGCTCGGGCTGTCTGTCCGGCTCGGGCTGCGGCTCCGGATCGCGCTCGCGCGTCTCCGGCCGCGGTGCGGCGCGCACCCCCACGGAGCGGTCGACCACGATCTCGTAGAGCCGGTTCCCGTCCGGCGTATCCACCGGCGAGCTGAACAGCTCGAAGCTGCCCAGGCTCGGGTGGCGCAGCGTGTGGATGCCGGAGTCGAGCGGGTCCGCGAGCGGGCCGGAGAGGGTCAGCGCGAACGCGTCATCGCTCCCGGCCAGCGCGCGGCGGCTGGCTGCGCCGGCCACGTCGGCCACGGACTCGAGCCGCAGCACCACGGGCTGCGCGCCGGTCTCGACCGTGAAGTGTGTTCCCTCGAGCCCCGCGTAGCCGGAGCGCCTCAGGTATCCCGGACCGGCGGCCGCGGCCGCCCACGGCTGTACACCTAGCGCGACCGCCGCGCCGGCGGTGGCTCCCGCGCAGAGCAGTGAGCGCCGGGTCAGGCCCGTCGTTTCGTTCATGCGAGGTCCATTCCGGAAGGCGCTTCATCGACACTAGCCCCGGTGCTCCGATCCCGCCACTTCATCAGCACGTACACGCCGTGCTCGCCCACCGGCACGAAGCCGAGCCGGTCGTACAGGGAGCGCGCCGGGTTGTGCATCTCGACGTGGATCGACAGCGTGCGCCCACTGGAGCGCGCCTCGTCCATCAGCCCCTCCACGAGACCGCTGCCGATGCCCTGCCCGCGGAACGGCGGTGCCACCGCTATATCCATAATGCGTATATCGGCCTCGCCGCGGTGGACGTAAAGCCGCCCCACCCGCTCGCCGTCGGCCTCGATGACATCGAGCGTGGCGCCGGGGTAGTTCGCGCGGTAGTGCTGATCCTGGGCGCTGAACTGATGCTCCAGGAAAGCCGCCCTCGCGCCGTCGGCCCACTCGACCTGCGCCAGCTCCTCCTCGCGGGTGCTCGCGTACAGCTCGAGCAGGAACTCGCGATCCGCTTCGGTCGCGGGCCTCAGCTCGGCCGGGCGACTAGGGGCGTGGCGGGAAGACACCCTGGAGCGCGATGCAGAAGTTCAGCGTGAGGTACGGCATCAGGTTGTTGTGCGGCAGGCCGCCACCGCCCGGGGACAGCGCCTCGGGAGCCAGCTGGGCGTTGCCGGTGTCCTGGTACAGCGTGCCGCCCTGTGACAGGGCAAACGAAGCGGTGGGATTGACCAGCTTCACGTTGGCCGGGTCCTGCGTGGCGGCGCGCATCTGATGGCTGTGCAGCGGGATCTCGCTCTGTAGCAGCGTCACGGTCTCGGATCCGCCCTGCTCGCCGAGGTCGTGGAGGCTCAGGCCGGGGCCCTGCCCCGGATGCATCGGCACTGATCCCTGCAGATCGGGCAGCGCGAAGGTCGACTTTCCATCGCCCCCGTAGGTCGTGCCGAGCAGCGAGAACAGGGCCGTGTTCTGTGAGATCGGCAGCAGCTGGCCGTTGCAGAACGCCCACCCCGTCGGCGCGAAGTTGAAGGGAAAGATCCTGATTTCGGCTACGAATGGGTCGGCCATGTCGTCCTAGGTCGGGCTCGGGAAGATCCCGAACAGCGAGATGATGAAGTCGACGCAGAGGTAGGGCTGGAAGTTGGTGTGCGGCTGGCTTCCGCCGGTTGGCGTCACGACGCCGGCATTCATGTTGTCGTCCGGTGGCTGGTTGATGTAGGGCGTGATGTTCAGCGAGTGGGCGGGCAGGGCAGCCGCCGCCGAGATCTGGTCGCCGTTCACGCCGGCAGCGAGGAACGGATGGGTGTGAGCCGGGATCTGCGGCACCGTCAGCGTGATCTCCTCGGCGCCACCCGTCTCGGCGAGGATGAACCCGTTGCCCTGGTGGATGGGCACACGGCCCTGCAGGTCAGGAAGGCCGAAGGTGCTCTGGCCGTCGCCGCCATAGGTCGTGCCGATCAGCTGGAACAGCGTCTCGTTCTCCGAGATGGGCAGGAGCTGCCCCTCGCAGAACATCCACCCCGCCGGGGCAAAGTTGCCTCCGAACATCCGGATCTCGCCCACGTATGGCTGTGCCAAGGCTCGCTCTCCTCTAGTTCCGGCTCGGGAAGATGCCCTGGAGCGCGATGCAGAAGGTCAGCGTCAGGAACGGCTGCATGTTCAGGTGCGCCTGGCTCCCGCCGGTGTTTGTGATCGTCCCGGGGTTCATCGTTGTGAGGCTCGCGGGTGCGTGGTACATGTTGTTCGCGCTGCCGAGAAACCTGTTGGTCGGGCTGTCGTTCCCCCCGGACGCGGCCGTCGAGGCGTTCGCCGGGTGCACGTGCGTCGGAATCTCGGCGATCGACAGCGTGTGCGCCTGTTCGCCGGCCCGTTCCCCGAGGGTGTGGCTCTGGTTCATGTGCATCGGCACGCGCGCGCGGAGGTCAGGAAGCGCGAAGTTCACGCGCCCGTCGCCCCCGTAGATCGTGCCGAGCAGCGCGAAGAGCGCCTGGTTCTGGTTGATCGGGAGCAGCTGCCCGTTGCACTGCGCCCACCCCTTGGGGGCGAAGTTGAAGCTCATGATCCTGATCTCGGCGAGGAAGGGCTCAGCCATCGGACGCCCCTACGGGCATGTCGTCCCGGTCCCGGTGAACGTGCCGGGCGCGTTCGCGAGCGCGGTGCCCAGCGCGCCCCCGCCCAGCTTCGATGACACGAACGTCGCGACCGCCGCTCCGTCGCTCGCACCGCCCGCGTAGCCCGGCAGCCTGATCGTCGTGTTGTTGTTCACGACGAGCCGGAAGTCCTTGTTGGCCGCGTCGCTCGATCCGGTGATCGTGTTCGCGCCGAAGTTCGCGCACGTCGCGAACGCATCGCCGGCAGTGACGCCGCTGTCCACGCGGATGCCCTGAAGCAGGGTGATGCTGGGGTTGGTGCCCGGGTTCGAGATCGTGTTGCCCGAGATGTTGAGGTTGAACTGGCCGGAGTCCGCAATGCCCCCGCCGGCCACGAACTGCATGCCGCTCGAGTTGTACTGGTGAACAGCGTTGTCGGTGATTGCCAGCGTCAGGTTGCCGTGACCGAAGTTCGTGATCTCCATACCGTCGCCCTCGAGGGAGCCCGAGTTCGCTGTGGCGGGCACGCCGATCGTGTTCTGGTCGATCGCGCCGCTGAGATTCCCGCTGGCGCCGCCCGAGTCGCGGCTCTTGATCACCGTGAGGGCGTTCGTCTTCGAGTCGCGCAGGGTGTTGCCCGTGAAGTCCATCGTGGTGGCCCCTGCCGCGCCGCCCGTGACCGTGATGCCTCCGCCGCCCGTGGCGATGGCCGGATGGTTGTTGGTGACCGTGTTGCCGGTGAAGACCAGGGCTCCGCCTCCTGAGCCGTCTCCGCTGTACTGGAAGATGTCGCCCCTGGCCGACGTGAAGGTGGTGTTCTGCACCGTCACGTTCATCGCCGCCGTGCCGAGACCCTCGAACTGGACTGAGTCGTCACCCAGGGTCGTGCCGACCGCGCCGAGATTGACCCCGCTGAAGGTCGAGTCCAGCGTGCCCGAGGTGTTGTCGACCAGGACGTTGTATTTGAAGCCGCCGCTGATGTCCGTTCCGGTCACGGACGTCGTGCCGTTGAGGTTCTCGAAGCGAACGCTGCTGTCGTGGAACGGGGCCACATCGTTCGTCCCGTTCGTGCCGTTGATGACGCTGTTGGCGAGCGTGAGGCCGTTCACGCCCGTGCCGCGGATGCCGTAGTTCGTGTGGTCGTGGATGTGCATTCGCGTAAGCGACACGCCGCGCGTGTTGTTCAGGACCACGCCCGTGCCGGGCGGGGTGGCACCTGAGTTATCGGCACCAGTGCCGTTCTGGATGATGCCTCCGGAACAGCCGCTCGTGTTCGCGCTCGTGCAGGTGCCGCCGGTGCCGGTGACCGTGAGCGCGGGGTTGGTGCCCGTGCTATTGAGCAGAATGCTGCTGGCGGCGCCGTTGTTCGAGATGCGCTGGAAGGTCAGCGGGGTGGCACCCAAATCCGTGTTCGTGACCTCGAGGGCCCGGCCAGTGGTGCTGTCGATCGTGTTTGTAGTTCCGGTGACGTTGAGCGTGTTGTGCGGGTTGGACAGGCCGAGGCCCTGCGCGAGGATGCCCCTGCCGCTCGTCGTGTCGATGTCGAGACCGCCACCCGACAGTGTGAGCGTATGGCCGTCGCCGCCGTTGAAGACGACCGCGTCGCCGGCGACGGTGTTGAACGTCTTCGTCGCGTTGCTGAAGATGGTCGAGCCGCCCGTGTTGTTCGACACCATGATGCCGCCGCCGGCGTCGCCCGTGTCGTTGACCGGACCGGCGAAGCTCACCGACCCGCCGCTGCGCCCGGTCACCTCGGCGGTCTGGCCGGCGCCGTTGTTGAACGTCCCTGGGAAGGTCACGGTGCCACTGCCGCCGTCGATGTCGAAGCTGACCACCGCGGCGCCGCCGATGGTGCTGTTGTTGTCGGCTGAGAAGTCGCCCGATCCGAGTCCGCTCAGGTTGATGCCGTCACTCACGCTGCTGGTCGAGTCGACGTCGTCGAACGAGAAGCCGCCGCTCGCGTTCGTACCAGTGATGTCGACCGCGGGCCCACCCGTGGCGGAGACGTTGGCCGTCCCGCCACTCGGGAGGGAGGCCGTGCCGGCGGAGTTCAGCCGGAACGCCGCTGCCGACCCCGACGTGGTCGTGAGCGCGAGGTCGGTCCCGACGCCGTCGCCGAAGGTGGTGGTGCCCGTGGTGTTGGTCAGGTCGACGCCGCCCGTGCCCGACCCGGTCACGGTGATGTCGTCGAAGGTGCTGGTGCCCATGTTCGTACTGAGGGCGTCCAGGGCCTTGGCACCCGCGGTGACGAGCGAGATGTTGCCGGCGGACGCGAAGTTGACGGTCCCGGCGCTGTTCAGGCGCACGCCGGTCGCGCCGGCGTTGTCGACCACGAGGTCCGAGATGTTGAACGTGCCGGTCGTTCCGTCGAGCTCCAGGCCGGGCTGCGTGCCCGCGGTGCCGGTGTCGATGATCCGCACGTCGTCGATCGCTCCCCCGCCGGTATCGCCCGAGGCGCCCTCGATCCCGCCGCCGGTGCCCTGCGGGTCGAGCACGAAGCCGCGCACCTCGTTGCCGTCGTCGAGCGAGACCACGTCCTCGTTATTGGCCGTCAGCGTCGGGTGGGCGCCCGCGTTGGCCGGGTGCAGGATCTCCGAGCCGAGGCCGCCACCCCCGTCGGGGTCGACAGTGAGCCCGTCGTGCTCGCCGATCAGCCGCTCGCCGGAGTTCATCTGGTAGCCCGTGTCGTAGCCGGTCGACGTGTTGTCGCCGTCGAAGACGAAGACCGTGTGGTTGGCGCCGGACGCGGTCTCGGCCTGGGCGAGCGTGTCGAACGGCGCCACCGACGTGCCGCTGTTACCCACCGCGTTGTTGTTCACGTACCAGACGCAGCCGGCGATCGCGATCGTCACGCGGCCGACGTCGCTCTCCTGAGGTGACGCGGAGTCCCCGACCGTGTAGTCGAAGAAGTCGGAGCTGTCCGTGCAGCTCGTCGAGGCGGCCGGCTGGAAGGTGAAGTCGCCGTCGGTCTCGATGGTGACGCTTCCGCCGTCGTTCGTCGCGAACGTGCCGGGGGTCACCGCCAGAGGCCCTGGACCGTCGACATCGGTGTCGCCCGCGAGAATGTCGCCCGAGATCGTCTTATTGGGGTTCGAAGAGCTGGGCGCGCCGTCGCTCGGCTCGTTCACGATCAGGGTCGTGTTGCCGATTGCGCCGTCCGACCCATTGAAGGTCTCGTCGTCGGCCACCGGGGCGTCGTTCACGCATGTGACCGTGATCGACACACTCGCGGTGCTGCCGCCGTTGAGCGTGTAGGTGAACGTATCGGGCGCGTTCCCCGGCGGGTCGTTGCAGTAGTTCGGGTCGGGCTGGTAGGTCAGGCCCGAATGTGCCCCCGGCGAGCCGCCGGTGAGCACGACCGTGCCGTTCGCAGGGTCGCTGGCCGATGAGATCGTCTCGGGCCCGGCGTCGACGTCGGCGTCATTCGCGAGAACGGGGATCGCGGTGGCCGATGCATCCTCCAGAAGCGTCGCGATGTCGTTCACCGCCGTCGGGGGGTCGTCCACGGGTGTGACGTCGATGGCGCGCGTGCCGGTGCCGGTGTCGCCGATCTCGTCGGTGGCGCTGAACGTCACGGTCCGCTGGGCGAGCGAGGGCGACTCGCTCGAGTTCTGGTAGCTCACCGCGCGGAGCGCCGCCTGGTAGTTCGCAGTGCTGTCCGTCCCCGCGAGGACCACCGTCTGCGCCGTGCTGGCCGCGTCGAGGGTGATGTTGTCGCCGGTGTCGTTGTCGCTCCAGGCGAGGAGGTCCTCGCCGGACTGGAAGTTCGACGTGATCGAGGCCGACCCGCCGGTGATGTCGTGGGATTCCGCGTCGGTGACGAAGATCTGGTCATCGACGGCCGTGGGTGGGTCGTTCTCCGTGTAGGGCAGGGGCGGGATAGTCGTGTCGACGACAGGCGAGTCGTTCGGACCGGTGACGGAAATGTTTCTAATTGCCGCGTTCGAGTCCGCGTCGCCGTCGGTCGCCTTGAACTCGACCGCCTTGGAAGCCGGCGGGCTCCCGTTCGTGCTCTCGAACGTGACCGACCGCAGCGCCGTCCGGTAGTCCGCCACGGAGGACGCCCCGGTCAATGTCAGCACTCCGGTCCCGCTGTCGTAGGTCCCCGTGATGCCGAGCTGGTCCGTAAACGCCAAACTGTCCTCGGCCGCGTTGAAGTTGCCGGTGATCGCCACCGTGGCGCCGGACAGGTTCGCCGAGTCGATGTCGGCAACGGAGAGGCCGCTGTCCACGAGCCTCGGGGGGCCGCCCTGCGGATAGAGGAGGGCGCTTCCGGTCGCGGACAGCGCCGGAGCGTCGTTCACGCAGGTCACCGTGACCGCGACCGGGGCGGTCGAGCCGCCCGGTGTGAGGGCGTACGTGAAGTTGTCCGTCGGGTCGAGGCCCGCCGAGCTGCAGTAGTTGGGATCGGGCTCATAGGTCAGCGCGCCGCCGCCGCCGGTGATCGCCGCGGTGCCGTGGGCGGGCTGCGTGACCGACTGAATGCTCTTTGGGCCGCCATCCGGATCCGTGTCGTTGCCGAGCGCGTCGAGCATCTGGGGCCCGCCGTCCTCGACGAGCGTCGTGATATCGGCGACAGCGACCGGCGGGAGGTCGTACGGTCCGAGCGTTCCGGCGGGCTCGCAGTTGCGAAGCTTGTTACGACCCGAGCCGCCGTTGCAGCCGTCGGTACCCCGCCCACCGTCGATGGTGTCGTTCCCGGGCCCGCCATTCAGCGTGTCGTTGCCACTCCCGCCGCTGATGCGATCGTTACCCGGACCACCCTTGATTCGATCGCTCCCGGCCCCTCCAGCGAGCCGGTCATTGCCACCTCCGCCGTCAATGACGTCAGCACCGCTGCCGCCCCCGCCGTCATCGTTGCCCGGGCCGAGAAGAATGCGGTCCCTGCCGGCGTTGCCGCAGACCTTGTCGTCCCCCCCGCCCGCCCGCACGACGTCGTTCCCGCCGCGCGCAACGATCACGTCGGCGCGACGTGTGCCGACGAGCCGGTCATTCCCGGCCGTCCCCACGATGGTCGCGACGGCGCCGCGGCACCTGGAAGCGGCGGCGTCGGCGCTGGGCGTGGAGTCCGCGCCCACCGCGACGGCGCAGAAGGACAGCAGGGCGACGGGGACGACGAGATGCAGGACACGCCGCGCTCGCGCACGCCATGTGGTCAGGTCGACGCGCCGTGAGTCGCCGTCAGCCAAGCTCGGGCCAGTTGCTCAGCACAGAGGCCAGCATCGCACAGCATCCCGGATGGCGTACAGCATTTGGACGAATCGAGCTGCCCTCACCCGATTTGCATCGGTTTGCCACCCAAATCGCTCGGTGGTGGCCCTACGCGACCTTCGTCAATCCGTGACCTCGAAGCTGAACATCATGCCGCTCTCGTGGTGCTCGGCGATGTGGCAGTGGGCCATCCACACGCCGACGTTCGTCACGTCCAGCAGGATGTCGACCGTCTCGCCGGTCCGGACCAGCACGGTGTCCTTCCAGACAAGGTTGGGCTCAA
>Ga0126306_10001778_pt1 | contig 11697 bp, 7 predicted proteins | sample Plot27_FD_92592 | JGI IMG/M metagenome (GOLD analysis project Ga0126306, IMG submission 92592) | Serpentine soil microbial communities from UC McLaughlin Reserve, CA, USA - Plot27 | ecosystem: Environmental > Terrestrial > Soil > Grasslands | place: USA: UC McLaughlin Reserve, Lake County...
TCTTCTCCAAAATCATCTTGTCCATCGGGCAATGCCAGAGTTACACTAGCTTCCTGGTAGATACTCTTCAGGGCGCTAAGCGATTGGCGCACGGAGTAGGAGATGATGCTCCGGTCTAAGTAATAATGAGACAAATCATCGAATGTCTGAGAACGCACCAGTGTATCTTCCTTGAAAAGCTGCTCCCACAAATCTGGACGTAGCGGACGGCGATCAATCGGTACAGTAAGCGTGCGGGAACCACATTTAAGCTCCAATTCCATGCCGTCGTCATTAAGATGCCGAGTCCATCGTAACCAATCGTTGAAGGCGCCGAGGTTGGCTGCCCCGGCGAGCCTTGGTGCCACGAAAACAGAGACAGATAAGGAATCGGTATTCACACTCATACCACGGGGCATTACAGTAAATAGAATGGTTTGTTCAAGCACCATGCTCATTTTCACCCTCCTGCAAATGCCAAAGCATAATTGCCCCATACCTCCGGGTCTGTGAATAAGTCACCAAATGTTGGATCGCTGCTTCCGCCAAATGCGCGCTCTACTGTCAGCTCAACTGATTCGCTAAAGAACAAAACTTCAATATGTACTGTCAAAGTCGCACGGCCATACGCCTTGTCTTTCACGCTGTCGTAAGTGAAGCTTAGATTGAATTCAACAGATATCCTGATGAGTCCAAGCACGCTGAGGCTGCCGCCCATGCGCAGATATCCAGAGAGCACGGCCGTTAGGTCTCCTCCTGGATCATTCTCCTTGCGTTGAAGCGAGAAGTAGATGCCAGCCATAATGTGCACCTCACCGCTGGCCACACCAATATCAATCGCCGCTGCCGCTCCAAATTCGAGGGCAGCCTGCAGTTCTTTCATCCCAGCTGTATCGAGCTGCAAACGGAAGAACCCTCCGCCGCCGAATAGACTAACAGTTAGCATGAATGGATGCTGTCTCTCAGAGACGTTGAAATCGAATACCGGTTTGCCGTCAAGGAAAGGCAGAGTGAGCGCCGCGCCAAGGCTGACGTCCTTCAGTGCAAAGACGCCCATCGCAAGAGGCGGTAACGCCAAAGCAAAACCTGCGCGGATGCCCAGCGGGTTATCAACAAGATCAATCGACGGCCCCGATCCTTTACCAAATAGGTTTGGAGGGATTGCGTCGCGTATCTCCTCTATGAATTTGAGGTCACCATCGAATTTGAAAGGGTGCTCGAAGAGCTTCACGTCTACATCAGGCTTTTGCCCATTACTTGAGGTAAAGGAAAATTCCACGAAGTTAATAGTGACGGAATCAAGAATGGTGACGCTAAAGTCGTTAAGCTTACCCGTGAACTCAGACTCAACGCTGTCCGGTATAGGCTCATTCAAGCTCATAGACTTTTGAATCTTGCCATGGATTTTCAGAGCGCTCACCTTTCCATTACGATCCTTTTCAATTTTAACGATGCCTTTAGCATTAAATCTCTTCGTAGGCTCTAAAAATTCCGGTTCCCAATGCAGGGTCGCAATGAGCGACTTGCTCCCGTCATCATTATTTTTTGTGAGCGCATTCAGCTTCGGTGCGTTTTTGTCAAGTGTAGTTGGATTAATTAGGTCGAACAATTTGAAGGTTCCAAATAGCTGCGCCGTGTCGCCGCTGAAGAATTCTTTTGGATTGAACTTGTTGTTGACCGCGTCTTTAATATCACCTGCTACTGGGCCTATCTCACGTGTAAGTGTTGAAATGGCCATATTAGGTGTAGCAAAGCCTCCTGCCTTATCTGCACTAAAATCCACGCCGATGGTGGCCGGACCTAATGCGGCAAAGGGATTATCCCGGTCGAATTTATCAGGGTCTAGCTTCACTACTTGTGCAAAAACTCCTTTTGCTGACTTAAAGCCATTGTTGACATAATCCTCGTAGTAGCGAATTGAGCTCGGCGGCGCATCTGAGCCGAGCAACTCCTGTACCTGCGGAATCTTGACATCTGCCTTGAGCATCCGCGGTGGATTACCGGCTGCGTCCACCATAAAGTTCAGTGCCTCTGTGACGAGCTGGGTGTTGTCATTGCGTTTGGTCACATCTTTGTCCTGTTCGGCAAACATTATCTTCTGTCCAAATATCTCCGCCTTGCTGTTTTCAATATTTCCATTCTTAATATCGTTGTATTCTGCAGCCACCAGCTTGGCTTTATCAGTATCTTCTACATCGCTGATTGAGACAAATATTAGCGGGATCGTAAAATCTATAGATTGCTTTCCATGATCGGTACCAACGGCGTGGAACTTGAAACGCTCGTGACCATCATCCGTCGGCGCTGGAACTGCCACCCAGAATGAGCGGTTAGCACCTTTAATTTTTATTTTATCGGTATCTGGGTCGACAATATCAGGAGTGACCATGGTAGTCAGCCGCACGTGCTTGAAGGGGTTGCCATGGTTGTTAATTTCCTTGTCCGGCTCTCGTACGATGATGAACATGCGCTGAATGAGGTATGCGCCCACGATACCATTATTCTCCCTGAATTTGCGCTCAGTCACCTTGACTAGCGAGGCGGGATGGCGAAACGGCCACAATTCACCGTCATAAACGATCCGGACATAATGGTCTCTCCCCTCCGTAGCAATATGCGCCCATGCGGAAAGATCTAATTGATGCCTGCCGTGCGGGCTTCTTAGGCCAGAGATCGCCGTCAATTCTTCATTCATCGCCGTCAATTCTTCATTCATATTCACCGGCTGGGCTATTGCTACATTTGCGCCATGTATGGTCAAAGACTCCAGCGGCCTGAGAATCCGACGGACGTCGGGTATAACGTCGATGATGACAGGCGGCGCTGCTTCCGGCAGTGTCGACCAGTGTCCCTGAGAACGAAGCCATCCGCCCAACGGCGAAAGCATCAATTGCTCTGCCTCAATCGGTTTCGGCAAATACGGAACTGCTCTAAAAAAGCCAGCTTCTGTACCAGAACGCGTCACTTCCACGACGTAACCGGGTACCTGGTAACCCTGAAAGCCAGATGTGAGCGCAACGATCTGATAGCGGTCATTAGGGGACATGGCAGTACGAGCTAGATATTTATCCTTCTCCGTAGGAGAAGGGGGATCATCTGGTTTATAGTCTGGCGACCAGATTGCGCGCAGCGGCGCGGACTGATTGCGCGAAAGCTCGACTGTGCCGTCCGGTGTTATTGGCGTCTTAGGGACCTTCAGTGCCAGCCGCGTGTGCCATAACTCCGTGCGTCCTCTTGAGGTAAATTGGCCAAATCGATGTTTCCACATCACCTCCTGGGTTGGCGAGATCAGCAAATTGTAAGGCAGCTCGATTGCTGTCTCATTTGATGCAGGGGGTTGAATGGCAGGTGCATTTGAAACCTGATCGTCCGAGGGAGACCTGCCGATCGCCGCGATAGGACTAACATTAAGATCTAAATCTGTCCAATTAAGCAGCCCTTCGATAGAAAATGGTATTCTTGCAATCGCAGGCACTTTGAAAACGAGTCGGCTAGGACGCCCAAGTAAAGCGCTAACTTGTCGCCGCGGATTCGCATCCTCGTTACCAGATTGATCGAGCTGGCCTGGTATATCCAGCTTAGGGTCATCCTCTTTCGTACCTTTATCGGTAAGTAGGCGAGTACGATTATTATCATTTGCCGTCTGGTCCTCCCTGATCCCGCCGGCCTGAAAGTACGCACCTTCTGCGATTGCCTGTGGAGGGAAAGTGACTATTAGGTACGAGGGTTGCTGCAAATCTTCGACTACAAGTACCGGCTTATTCGGATTCTCGGGGTCTATATCTGCATCTAGTCGCAAGTTGATTGCTTGGACGCGCAGGTTGAGCAAATCATCAGGACGGACGATTTCTATTTTCATTACCATAAAGCCACCTTTTTGGAAAGGAAAATAGAATAGTTTTCATATACGACGTTGAAACGAGTCTGCCGGGAGAAAAAATAACAGACGGAATATGACCACATTGTATATTCCATTATTGCATTCCATCCCCGTCCTGCGGATGCCCACCCAAGTGACCTGGGGCTGGGGCTGGTGGTGCTACCCCTGTATGGAAGGGATCCATTTCGTCAAGTTTTTCGTGGGCAACCTCAATTATCTTCTCGAGTGCTTCTCGACGGATTGTATTTCTAATATCCTCGCTACTGAATTGTTCTGAAGAGGAAATGTCAGCTAGCGATTTCAGGATTGGTCGGAGGGACCATTGTGGAGTGCGAATGATTTTCTCATTCACAATTGCAATGTCCTTCGCTCGACGCAGAAATGTCAATGGCATTGCAGGACTTTCAAACTCAATCGGCAGCTTGTGATAAATAAATGGCTCTATTGCTTTATACTCTATGGATATCCTGGCCTTCTGTTTACCTACGTCTATGTCTAGTAATTTAATTTTAATATGTTGGAAAATGTCTGACTCTCCCTCTCTAATCTCAAACGTGTCACCCTTTTTTGTAAGGACTGGTCCTTCAGTTTTCTTCAAATCCGAGTGCCAACGACCCACAAGATATGAGATATTGTCTTCAAAATAGTGAATTAGCACTACAGGGCTTGGAAAATGAGCATCCCAACGTTCGTTCATACGAAACTCGACGTAATACCGGTCAATAAGCAACCCAAGGTAACCGTCTAGTAGGTCGCGTCTGTGGAGAGGATGTAGATCAACCACTCCGGGGGCTCCGTATGAGGGTGCCCACATCCGCGATTTGTCGAGCCACCCGCGACCGTCCATATTTGCAGCATTAAGTCCCGGACCAATTAATCCGTAAACGGGATGTGGTTCCATAAATGCGTCCCCCAAAGTACTCATGATGTCCCACGGATCTGTGTACTCATCTTTGGGGGTTAGATTCGATCTAGAATGGGATAACCCATATACATGCCCCATCTCTTGACCTAAAACAGAGGGTATGATACTACCTTCATCGCAAACGGCGTTATTGTTTAGACCTCCAAACGTGTCTACGCTTGGTATGTTAAAGACTATTAGTACTCCATAGAAGTCGCTTAGATCTACCTTTGGCCAGTCAGGATGGTATCTTTCTGCAGCCTCTCTTGCCCATTTCACTAACGGACGTCTCGAAACAGAGTTATTCGGAAATACTTTTTTTTCCCTAATAATTTTGCCGTTTAACCTGATTCTAGTCTTTTCTGTTTCAGCTTCGGCCCGAGCATTTTCTTCATCTACTATTTTTCGGAACTCCCTAAAAGACGCATTGACTGTGAACCAACCAATTTCTTTGGCGGGAAAGATTTGATTTCCACTCATATCTAACTTTCCGTGTGAGATATCTGTAAAGAAATCGACCATGTTTTGTTTGCCAGCCCCTGACACAGTAAACAAGTCCTCATAAAACTTTCGAGGGTGAGGTTCTGAGCCATTATCATTGAACTTGCAAAGCAAGATCGCCCAAGGTGTGGATATCATTACTTTGGGACAATTGATCTAGCTATAAAAGAATTCTTTGTTGCAATAACTAAGTTTTTCTCGATTCTTATTTCTTCGTTCTTATTTGTATCCAATGATTTGGCTCTCTAGAGATGATCAAGGTACATTCATTTCTTCTTGAAATAAGATCTTTCTTTGTGTCAAGCTTGTAATAGAGCTTTATTTGCGTGTTGCAAACAGGCTTTACAAACTTGGATCGTTTGAAAGTGTCGTAAGAAAGATTTCGTCCTGCACTACTGCACTTTTAATTTTCTATTCGGATATCTTGCAATCGTCATCATCATCTTCTTCTTAACGCGGAGCAAGCTGTCTATCTCTTTATGAACAGACTGCCTGTACTGCATCAATACTTCTCTAAGGAGCCAGTCATTCTGATCAACATCATCTAGGATTTGGTCGATCCTTATCATACAAACTTTAAATGACGTAATACACTTCATGAACGCTCTTTCAATTATACGCTCATGCTTTATCTTGTTCGAATAGAACGAAAGCAACGGTTCCTCATCATTTATGGAGTAGTTTAGATCACTGATGATTGCTCTAACGTCTTCTCTTGTAAGATTCTTGTCAACTATTAAATTAGTTAAACTCTCTTTGTCCTGAGCATCCAATGAAAAAAGCTCTTGAGCAATGCTAGCACTTTTGCGCTGGCGCAAAAGTTGTTTCTGAATCTCCTTTGGCAATTTAAGTAACGATATCCTCCTGCTTACATAGGACGGGCTCTTGCCAATCTTTCTGGCGAGTTCTGAAGCTCCACCGTAGCCGTAGTCGCTAACATATTTATTGAAAGCCTCAGCTTCCTCAACAACTTCAAGGGTTTTGTGTTGAATATTCTCTACTAAAGAGACTTCGTAGGCCTCTTTGTCATCTAGGTCAACTATGTGACATAGTATCTTACTACATTGCAGATTATTGCATGCCTGAAGTCTCCTGTTACCGGCCACCACTTCAAAGTAGGAAGTATTATCAAGCGGCCTAACGATAATCGGCTGGAGTAGGCCCTTCTCTTGGATGGAACAAGTAAGGTCACCAACGTTTCCAAGCTCAGCTCTTAAAGCCGTCTTTGGTAATTTGATCCGCTTAGCTTTAATTTCTTCAAGAAAACCACTATGGGAACTAACATGTAGCAATATCTGATTGTGATAATGCCATTTAATAAGCATTTAATCAGATAATTCCCTATTACGGGAGCAGACCCCCTGTAGAAGAAACAGCTTCTGATAGCTTCCTAAGCAGCCAACTTTAGTTCGTTATTCAGATAATAACTGCCTACTAGAAAAAGAATTTACTGGCACAGATAAATATCAGTTCGTAGCACTAAATCATATTCGAATCCGTTACACAAATGCTTATTTTATTTAATAAGAAGAAACTATCTCAAATGGAATGATGTGGTTGTTACTAGATTGAAAAATTCGATATTGGGTCATTTAGAAAATGCAATAACAGACGGACATCTTGGTGCTTGGACTCCCCTGGTCAGCCGCATCACTATCTTCACTATTCGATTTGTAGATCCTCTGCTTTGAATAATCATTAATTAGCTAATTCGGTAGAACAGTATATGGCGGTAAAAAAACCTTCAAGGAGGGCTGCTACAGTAATAGAAACCATGAAGCAAATACTGGAGATTCTCAAGGACAGAAATCAGCATGAATTTCTGGAGGCTCTGCTACAGAATGTTGATCTTGAAACTCTTGCGAAAGATGAAGTACAGGAAAACGTTCCTAAATGGTATGTTGAACTGTTTGTCGCTTTGACACAGTTATACGACCAAGGTTATCTGGATTCAACCAAAAACTCCGAGCTAGGAAGATAATAATACAAAAAATTAACCCCTAATCGAATTGTTCTAATGCGACCCATCTTTTCGATATTCAAACTAGGCCTGAGGAAGATTTTGACCACTATGTTCCTGCAACTCTCCTGTTTTCCATGTGACTCATACGCTATCAAAAGACATTGAAGGGGAATTTCAATCGGGGAGGCAGAATTTTTCTTCCAAAACAACTCGATGCATATTTGAAAGCTTTAAAGCCCAATAGCAGACCCTATAATATCGAGTGCTAATCCCACAGAACCCCGCTGAAACACAAAATTGACCTAATCCGACAACTTTGATGAAATGAGAATATGAGCCGAGAAATATCATCTATAATACCCCGCATCTTTAGCCTTTAATATGAAAAAAGCCAAGTTCAAGTTTGCAAATGCAAAAATTAAAGAAACTAGTACTGGGGATTTTAGAATTTAGTAATGGCTCTAGAAATAGTTGCAAGAACTTGTAAGAATCAGATTCTAGGACCAACATGGTTTCTCGGACCGACGTGCATGTCATAATTACGGTTCTTGCTTATCCATTTTTTTAATCTTATCGAGTACATCTTTTGCATCTTCTGCTCCTTGGGCAATGAGTTTTTGTATCGTGATTTGTGAAAGGTCATAGAGTTTGTTTGAAATACTATCGATATCGGCTTTACATTCGATCCTGACTATATCTCCTGCCAGTCTTGCCCTACCTTGTATCAAGGATTCATAGTTTCTCTTCTCGCCGTCCCGACCTCTGCTCTGTGCCTTGCTTGCAAGCAATTTTTTATGAGCCTCCATGAAGTCTTTCTTGTCGTCTTTATTCTTCAAATTGGATAATGCAATAGATGTTATTTTGTTTACCATATCAACGAGGTCAGAAACAATCATTGCCGTTTTTTCATCATGCTCCGTCTTATCCGAGAGCGCTATGTCATAGAGTCTTTCTTTAACTCCATCATAGTCTGTCGGCATATCGTTTTCAGAATTCTCTGCTTGAGGCCATACACTTACTATGTAAATTTCCAGCTCGGGGACTTTAGCCCCTTCCTTGCTCTGGCCCACTACCTTATACCAATAATCTCTGTGTGCTTGTAGCACTTCTCTAAGGGGAGTATTGCTTAACACGCCGCCATCACAGAATTCCTCTTTCCCTATTTTTTCAGATTCGTAGAATAATGGGACGGATGCGCTTGCCATAACGTGTTCAGATTGAATGCCCTTTGGATATTTCATGGTTCCCTTCATGTACTTGTGAGATTCTTTTCGATATCGCCCAAAGTTGGATTCGGTTGAATAACTGTCAAAAGTGATTGTCGCACCTTCCTTCATGTTTGTACTTACCAAGAGAAGTCGAGGTTGGCCACGATTCGTCTTTATTGGGAATCCGAAACTTTTGATTTTTTCTCTCAGCCCGTCATTCTTGTACTGGAACCAAATGTTATTCGGAAAGGAAGAGCCGTTATCAAAAAACCTCTTGTCAATCACCATTTCGGGCTTTGAGAAAACTCCCCTTGCTCCTTGCTGCAGAAAATACTTTGCCGAGTAATATCTCCTTGCAGACTCATAACTAGCGGCCAAATCGCCATTGTGCTCATTATTCCACCAATGAATCCAAAAGTCGATCTCCTCTTCAGTGTTAAACGAACTATCATTCCAGAAATCAACAAGTTTCTTAGCAGCCCCGTTCCACGTCATCGTGTCTCTGAAATGGCTCACTAATAGGGCAGCATTTATCGAGCCGCTAGAAGTGCCTGCTATGATATCAAATATTGGTCTGTTTCCTTCATTTTTGTCGACATCTATTTTTGGAAGCCCTTCAATTAATACTTGGATTACGCCTGCATCGTAAGCGCCCAAAGCGCCACCACCCTGAAGGATCAGAGCTCTCTGCTTGTCTGGTATTAGAGTATCAGCCATATTCCACTGCCTGCACAGAACTTAAGAGTCCTATTTTCTTGAGGTTGAAGAAGGAAATGTGGCTACCCAACCGAATTCCGATCTTTCTTTCGTTCCCCCAGTACCCATACTTCCACCGAATGCGATGAAACTTCCTGCCAAACAATACAAATAAGGTGGCGGTGGTGGTCCCGTCGTGCCTTTCCACATATAGCCAGTATATACCTGGTCTCTTCCGTGGCCATTGTTAGGTATTGGAGTATGCTTAGGATCTTTCCACTTCAATTCGTTTTGCCGGAGAAACGTAGTTTTCCAGGCGTCAGCGTCCCACAGTCCGAATATCTTGTTTGTGTATTCGTTAGGAGTGTCGATGCCGAATTTCACATCTCCATCTATTCGGCCGTCATCCTCAACCTTGATTATATTTAGCTCTCCTCTATGCCCATTCGCAACTATTTCCCATATCCCGTTAGGCAATTCCTGTCTCTCAGACATATTTTTTAACACATACGTGCAGTATTTAAGAATATGATCGATAGCAACATTCTCTGATAAAACTTAAGTATCTGCAAAGATAGTGGACATAGCAGCTCGTCCAGAGGTAGTCTTTGGATTCAAATAAATTTTTATTCAAATCCATCTGGTCTTATATCACAACAAACCTTTTTAGCTCTCCATCACATTCAAAAATACTAGCAAAGAATCCTCTTTTTGAAGTGGTACCACTTCACGTCCGGACTCGCCCGCTCTATTATCAGCTCTTTTAGACGGGTTCTACATCTAACGTAGAAGCTAACATTAACCGTTTACAAGAACAATTTGTAGGCAAGATATCCTACCCTCTTATTCGAGAGATATCTCAAGAAAAGGTTTTTCAGGGGACCAAGAGATAGGAAGTTAGAGCCAATATAATATCTTTGGGTCAAGTTTAGATTCATTATGGCACCGATTAGAGAAGACAAGTCCATTAAAATAGAGATTCTTCTTTTTGATGAGTGCTTTTCTTCGGTCATGTCTGCCCGACAGAAGATAGTGAAGGACCCGCATAAAACAGCGGTCGTTCACCTTTAGATTCCATTTCCAAATCTATGATGGATCCTATCTTCAAGTGCGTCACTAGAGGTAATGCCAAAAAGAAGATTATGATGCCTAGACTACCAAGTATTAAGTTGGACAAGTTAGATAAGCTAGATGGATTTGATGATGTGCTAGGAAGGCTGGTTGAGTATGTCAAATTTTGACTCATGTTCGTTGTTGTATTTGTTATTGTTGCTCCTGGTTGTTCTTTTATCAATGTTTGATAGATTATCAAAACTAGCCCAGATAGCATAAGTGCCAGCAGTGTGATACCCAATCCTTTCTTGTAGGAGGACGATGCAGCATCAAACCACCAACTATACCAGTCTCGGATGTTCTTTCTTGTTCCAGATCCTTCTATTTCTCGGAGGGCGCCACTTGCTTCCTTAAAGCCTCCTTTGCTGCCGTCGAAGTCAAGTGCAGTTTGAAAGAGTTTCTTTGCCCTTTCTATTTTTCCTTGGTCTCCTTCTCCCCCTTCTTTAGCATACAGTACCCCTAAATTGTAATAGGGATGGGGCAGGTCAGGTTTTCTCTCAATGGCTTCAATGAATTCAGCTTCGGCTTTTTCATACAGACCTTGTTTATAATATATTAAACCGAGATTTGTCTTAGCAGCTGCCGCCAAATCGTCATTTCTTCTTATGACATCAGTCAGATCTTTTATTGATCCTTTGATGTTGCTGCCTCCATCAAGTCTATTTCGACCTCTATTAAGCAAAATAGTATCTTTTAGGTAATCTACAAAAGGGTTTTGAAAGTTCGATGACTGTAGGATTTCCAAAGCCTCATTGTAATGTTTCTCAGCTATATCATAGATAGCCCGTTTATTGTATAGATATCCCAGTCCAGAATATCCTAATGACTTGATAAAGAGTCTATCTTTTGGGGAACTCGCAAATTGGCTCTCTGCCAACTTTATCGCTTTTCTAAACATATTCTCTGCTTCCAGTGTATTAGACTCAACCTTAAAGTAGGCTACTTCTGCTATAGCTAATGAATTATTCTCATAAAGCTCTAATGCTCTGAATGATGCCTTCTCTTGGTCTTCTATTATCTCTGCTATTCTATAATATTCAGCGCATATTGAGTGATAAAACGAGCTTAGGGCTTGAGGGAATATTTCCATTGTAGCTTCTGGAAAGATTCTTTCATGGTAAAGATCGTAGTTTACTTTGAGAAGGTTTTCATGTCGTAATGCATAAAGACTAATGCTTTCAGCCCTTTCTAATATGTCAATGAAAAACTCATGATCTTTTCTAATTGATGCTTTTAGTTCCTCATAATCTTTTTTTATTGTTTTGATATTTTCCATCCCTACAGACTCGGAAAACAACTGCCCCAGATAGAGAAACTTCAGTAGGTTGGAACTTGGATAACGCTCATAGGCCTTGCTTAGCCACTCCAATGCTTGTTTACCAACAAAAGGGTTCTGAAATGAACCAGTGAAATAGAAGAGATAAGCGATATCATTGCAAGCATCTTCTGATAA
>Ga0126306_10001779_pt1 | contig 11695 bp, 10 predicted proteins | sample Plot27_FD_92592 | JGI IMG/M metagenome (GOLD analysis project Ga0126306, IMG submission 92592) | Serpentine soil microbial communities from UC McLaughlin Reserve, CA, USA - Plot27 | ecosystem: Environmental > Terrestrial > Soil > Grasslands | place: USA: UC McLaughlin Reserve, Lake County...
CTTCTTGATCCACTCGCGCGGCACGTAGTACCAGTGCGCGAGGCGGTCGATCACGAGCGCGTGGCGCGGGCGCATGCGCAGGTCGAACGGCTCGATCGTGACGCGCTCGGTGGCGAACTCGTGCCGCTCTCCGCCGTGCTCGATCGCCGGGCCGAGCCGGCCGATCATCGTCTCGAACGCGCTCGACCAGTCCTCCTCCGTCCCGAGCAGCAGGCCGATCAGGTGCGTGCGGGTCATCGGCCGCGACTCTATCCCCAGGCGCGCGCGAGCAGGTCCGTGAGGTGCGGGTCGAGCGTGTCGCGCCAGCCGACGTAGTTGTGCGCGTCGCGGTTGACGTGGAGGTTGACGGCGTGGCCCTGGCGGCGCAGGGCCGTCGCGACGGCGCGGTTGTTGGCGAGGTTCTCCTCCGGCGCTCCGCACGTGATCGCGATCGGGATCGGGGTCGCGGCGGGGCCCGCGTGAAGCACCTGCCCGATGAAGCGGCTGATGCGGCGGAAGCGCGGGAAGCCGGACTCCTGGCGGTCCCAGCGGAGGCGGAAGAACGAGCCCGACTGCAGCATCAGCGCGCCGAACGCGCCCGGGTGCAGCCAGCGCGTGTGCAGCAGCGCGAGCGCGCCGAGGCTCGCGCCGATCCCGGCGGTCGCGGTCGCGGGCGCGAGCTGGGGGAGGAGGGTGGCGAGCCGGCGCGCGTAGTGGGCGGAGGCGCTGTAGGACTCGTCGCGGTCTTGCGGGTCGAGCAGCGCGACGCGGCAGGGCGGGATGCGGTTCGTCGCGATCGCGTGGCCGATCAGCCTGGTGAGGCCGCTCAGGCGCTCGTACTCGCCGCCGTCGTGGGCGACCAGCAGCGGGAGCGGCTGGCGCGGGTCGGTGCCGAGCGGCGACCAGAGCCTTGCTCGGTCGGCGATCGGCGTCGCGGGGCCGGGGTCGGGCGCCCGCAGCCAGTCGGGCGCGTTGTAGCCGGGGAACTCGATCACGGACTTCTCGCCGAACGCGCCGGGCGCGCGCAGCGGGTTGTGCGGATCGCAGAACGAGTCGCCGTCGGCCTCGAGGCGGTACTCCATGCGGTCGACCTGCGCGCGGCGGTACTCGAGCTCCCAGCATCCGCCGCCGTCGGCGTGAGTGAACGCAGGCCCGCTGCGGGGGCGCTCGAGCTCCTGCTGGAGCCGGACCAAGGCGAAGCCGTGGTCCTCGAGCCGGAAGACCACGCGATCCGCGTGCACCTCCGGGCCGCCGCTCACGCGCGCGGACGATAGCGGCCGGTGGGGGCGGCCTCGGGGCTGCCGGCGCTTCGCCGCGCACACGCCGACGGCGGCATTGAGGAACCGGGTTCGATTGGTGGGCGGCGGCGCGCGTCAACGCCGGTTGGCCCGGTGAATCGCTGATCCTCCCGGCGTTGACGGCGGCAATCGCCGTCAACGCTGGTCGGGCGCGCGTATCGGTAGGCCTCCCGGCGTTGACCGGACGTGAACGCTGCAAGCCCGCGGCGAATCGCCCGCCGTGCAGCGTTGACGGCGGATGACGCGGTGACCGCTGCAAGCCCGCCGGATCGCCGCCGCCGTGCAGCGTTGCCGTCAGCTCCGGCCTCACTCGATGAAAGCCGTTGACCTAAGCGTCGCGGCGCGCCGCTCCCACCCCGCGCTGCGTCAGTACCCGAGCCGGTCGAGGCGTTCCGCCGCCTCGCGCTTCTTCTCCTCGCCCTCGTCGGGGCGGTCCTCGTCGCGGCCCTTGCTCATGTCGACGATGCGGATGCGCGACTTGAACGAGCCGTCGCGCCCGTGCTGGCGCATGTCCTCGGCGCCGGCGCCTCCGCCGCCCTGGCCGCGATCGCGCCAGGGGCGGTCGCCGCCGCCTCCGCCGCCGCCGCCGCGTCGCGGGCCGCCGCGGCCTCCGCGCCCGCCGCGGCCCTCGCGGTCGCGGGGATCGACCAGGCTCTTGATCTCGCGCACGGGGGTGACCGCGAGCCGTGCCCAGGCAGTGAACACCGGGTCGCCGGCGGAGAGGCCCTGCGCCGCGTCGCAGCAGACCGCGGACCACTTCATCGTCTGGCCGTCCGGTCGCTGCTTGGGCGCGAGCGCCTCGCGCACCGACTCGTCGCCGCCGACGCGCTCGATGGCGGCGCGGACACGAGCCTGCGCGCGGCCCGGGAGCGGCACGCGGCCGCCCTGCTGCTGCTGCGGCTGCGGCGGCGTCTCCGCCGGCGGCGCGACGCCCTCGGCGGGGGCGCCCTCGGAGTCCTCGGTGGTCGGTTCGTCGAGCCGCCCCTGCTGCTCGGCCTCGTCCTGGCGCCTCAGCTCGGAGAGCTTCGCGTAGAAGGCATTCCGATGCCGCTGAGCGGGACTGGGCCGGCGCCGCCGCTCAGGCCGCTTCCGGTCGCCGGGCCCGCGGCCGCCCTGCCGCCCCTGGCGCGCGGCGGGAGGGGCCCCGCTCGCCTGCGTACCCGCCGCCGCGGCGGTCCCACCGGCGGCTGCCGGTCCGCCGCCCGGCTCGCCAGCGGGCGCGTCGACCGCTGGCGCCCCCTCTGTCGGTGAGTCGGCCGTTGGCGCGGCTTCGGTCGGTGACTCGGCCGCCGGCGCCGCCTCGGTCGCCGGCGCCGCCTCGGCCTCGCTCGCTGCCTCGGCCGCCGGCGCGGCCTCGCTCGCTGCCTCGGCCGCTGGAGCCGCCGCGATGGGTGCCTCGGCCGTTGGCGCTTCGGTCGCTGCCTCGGCCGCCGGCGCTTCGGTCGCTGACTCGGTCGCCGGCGCCGCCTCGCTCGCTGCCTCGGCCGCCGGCGCCGCCTCGGTCGCCGGCGCGGCTTCGGCCGGTGACTCGGCGATTCCCGCAGCCTCGCTCGCTGACTCGGCCGCCGGCGCCGCCTCGCCCGCTGACTCGGCCGCCGGCGCCGCCTCGGGCGACTCCGCGGCCTCGGGCTCGGTGCTCGCCGGCGGGGCGGCTTCGGCGTCCGGCTCGCCCGTGTGCTCGGCCGGCGCGATCGGCGCCTCCGGCTCGGACGCGGGGACGGCCTTCTCGTTCGCTTCGGTGGGGTGCTCGGATTGCTCGCTCATGGAATCGCGTGCGCGTGCGCGCCAGTGAAGGCTAGGGGAAAGGGGGCGCCCGGCGTCGTGTCGTCGCACCCTCGAACACCGGTCCCCGGATCATGACACCGACGCACCGCCCGAGGACGGCCACAATACGCCGATGGATCCCCACGCGGTGCTCGGACTCCCGCCCGGCGCGACGCCGGGGCAAGTCACCGCCGCGTATCGCGAGCTCGCCAAGCGCTGGCATCCCGATCGCGGCGGCGGATCCGCCGCGGAGCGGCGCATGGCGGAGATCAACTCCGCCTACGACCTCCTGCGCGCGACCGCTTGGACCAACCGGCACGAGCCGCCCGCGCCGCGGGCGAGCGCGCGCGGCGCCTGGCTCGCGCCCGCGATCCGGCGCGCGCTCGGCCACGAGCTGCTCGCGGCGCTCGAGCCGCGCGAGAACGTCTGGCTCGTCACGCCGACGACGACCTGGGCGAGCCCGCAGGCGCTGCTAGCCGCCAGTGATCGGCGGCTGTTGTGGCTGCTCGACGACGCGGTGACCGCCCGCGTCCACACGCTGCCGTTCGCGGCGATCGAGGCGGCCGATCACGCGCTGCGGCGCCCGCGCCGGCGCGTCGCGACGCTGCGGCTCCGGGCGCGGGACGGCCGCCGGCACGCGTTCGGCGAGCTGCGCCCGGCGACCGCCGCCACGCTCGCGCGGAGGATCGCCGAGGCGGGCGCCGCGCGCGTCGCGTGACGGCCGCCAGGCCGCACCGGCGGCGATCGCGCCGCGGCTCAGCAGGTCGTCGGTCCGGTGGATGCAGCTCAGCCGCAGCAGGCTGACCGCGCGGCACCGTTCCAGGAGCGCGGCGTCGAGCGAGCGGCCGCTCGTCTCATACGCGCACCAGCGCGTCCTCCATCGGACCGAGATCGAGCCCGTTCCGGTGACAGAGCAGCTCGACGTTCGCGCACAGGTTTCGCGACGTCGAGCTCCGCAGGCCCGATCGCGGCGTCGTCGAGGTCGATGAGCCCGACCTGCTCGCCAAGCAGGATCTGCTCCTCGTGGAGGTTGCGATGGACGATCGTGTCGAGCGGCCACGCACCCCGGCCAGCTCGCTCAGCGCGCTCGACCCGACCGCGCGCGTCACGTGCGAGGCACGCTCGAGCCGGGCGCGCAGGCCACGCAGCTCGAGCTCGCCGGCGTGCACGGCGAGCGCGCGCGACGGCGCCTGCCCGCGCCACGCACCGTGCCAGACCGCCAGCACCTGCCCGACCCGCCGGCACGCATCGCGATCGCGTTCGAGCAGCGCCTCGCGGAACGGGCGTCCCGGCACCTCGGAAAGCACGAGCGCGTTGCGGCCCGGGTCGAAGGCGAGGACGCGCGGCATGCGCGGCTCGGCCGGACCGCCGGCCAGGCGGGCGATCCGCGCAGCCACCGTCGGCGCGGGGCCGGAGGCGTAGATCTGGACGACGCCGCGGCCCCGCGATCCCGACGCGCGGAGCGTTCGGTTGCGGCCGGGTCCGGGTGCGAGCTCCTGGAGCAGGACCGGGGCGCCCAGCAGGCGCTCGAGCGATTCCCGCATCACCGCGTCGCCGCCCGCCCGCGTTGGCTCGCCGGAGGGACGATCGCCGACGACGTCGAGGTGCCGTCTCACGCGAGCGCCGCCTCGAGCGCGATGCTGCGGTCGCCCGCGAGCTCGACCAGATGCTGCGCCGCCGAGCTCGAGCGATCCGCGCGCGATCGCGAGGCGCGGGCGCAGCGCGGACTCGATCGCGTCCCGGAGCGACTCCGCGTGCAGCGCCTCCGGCTCGACCAGGCTCAGCAGCCCCCGACGGGCGAACGCGCGCGCAGTAGCTGCTCGCGGCGCGGGTGCACGCGCGGAACGCAGACGGTCGGCACGCCGCTCGCGGCCGCCTCGGTGAGCGTGTTGTAGCCCCCATGCACACGAGCGCACCCAGGGAGCCGAACCGCGCGCCGAGCGCCGATGCGAAGCGCGTGACGCCGACGCCGGCTCGGCCGCGACGTCACGCAGCCGCCGCGCCGGCTCCGCGGCGCAGTGCGGGCCGGTCACGACGGACGCGTCCCACCGCCGCCCGGCCGCGGCCTCGATGAACGTCGCTAACAGTGAGAAGCCGTCCTCGCCGCCGCCGCCGGCGGCCGCGGCCGGCCGCGTCCGTCGCATCCGTGCGAGCCGCGAGCGGCTGCGGGCGGAAGACGTAGCCGCAGAAGTGGGTCATCCTCGCCGTGGCGCGCGGGAAGTCGCACTCGCGCACGGGATCCGCGATGTCGCGCTGTCCGTAGACCAGCACGCGGTCGTAGTAGCGCTCGACGCAGCCGAATAGATCGGCGGCCTGCCACTCGCGCGCCGCCTCCGTCGCGTCGTCGAGGATGTCGCGCAGCCCGACGACGAGCCGGGCGCCGCGGGCGCGGGCGATCTCGAGCGCCGGGTAGAGCTCCCCGCCGGCTCCGAGCGGGTGCTTGCCGGCGAGCACGACGTCAGGCCGGAACGACTCGACGGCGGCGGCGAGGAGCGCGGCGCGGACGTCACCGACGTCGCGGCGCGAGATCCTAAGCCTCCGCGCCGCGTAGCTGCCGTTGCCGAGCTTGCACAGCCCGGGCAGCCGGACGATGTCGACGCAGGACGGGACGCCAGGCTCTCGGCGGACTCCGCGCTCGTGGCGACGAGGACCGACGCCCCGGGCGACAGCTCGGCGACCGCGCCCGCGATCGCGAGGTCGCGGCGCACATGGCCCAGCCCGACTCCGTCGTGTGAGTAGAAGAGGAACCTGCTGCCGTCCCCGCGGCCGAACTCGATGTCCGCCATCGCAACGCTTCCCCGGTCGTACGCCAGAGCGCCAGCGTGCGATGTCAATGCGCGGCGTGTGAAACCGTCGTGAAACCGGCGTTAAGAGAACCTTCAGCTAGATTGGGCGCGGCGCGCGAGCACCGCGCCCTAGGGCTCGGCGACCGCGCTCAGGCGGCCTTGCGGTCGTCTGCCGCCGGCTCGGCCGGCGTACCGGGGAGCGTGGTGAGGCGGAGGGCCGCCGGCTCGGGCGGGACGAGGCCGAGGTCGGCGAGCCGGCGATACAGGCCTGCGCGGAATTCGGCGCTGGCGGCGATGTCTGCGGGGGACATGGGGAGGCCTTTCGGTCGGGGAAGAGGGACTGTGGGGAGGTAAGACGAACGGTCGTGCTTTTACCTTTGTATCACAACACGAACGATCGTGCTATCTTTTCACGAGATGACGTCGCTGATCGACGCGGGAGCGCCCGCCCCTCCAGAGGCCGACGGCCGCAAGGTCCGCGGCGACCGCACGCGCAGGGCGATCCTCGCCGCGGCTGTCAACGTCGCGTCCGTGGAGGGGCTCGAGGGGTTGACGATCGGGCGGCTCGCAACGCACCTCGAGATGAGCAAGAGCGGCCTGTTCGCGCACTTCGGCTCCAAGGAGGAGCTGCAGATCTCGACCGTGCGCGCCGCCGCCGCGATCTTCGTCCAGCACGTGATCGCGCCCGTCGAGGAGCGCCACGAGCCGGGGATCGCCCGGCTGCGGACGGTGCTCGACAACTGGCTCGACTACATGGAGCGCCGCACATTCGCGGGCGGCTGCTTCTTCGCGGCCGCCGCGGTCGAGATGGACGGCCGCCCCGGCCCCGTGCGCGACGCCGTGGCCGCCCAGATGACCAGCTGGGCCGAGCTGCTCGGCGACTATGCGCGCACCGCGGTCGAGCGCGGCGAGCTGGCCGCGGACACCGACACCGAGCAGCTCGCGTTCGAGCTCGACGCCCTCGGCACGGCCGTGAACTCCGGCTGGCAGCTGCACGAGGACACCGCCGTGGTCGAGCGCGGGCGCCGAGCGATCGCCCGCCGGCTCGAGGACGCGGCGACCGACGCCGGCCGCGCCGCGCTGGCCGCCGCCGAGTGACCGATCCGCGCCGCCCGGAGCCGTGAAAGCACGAGGGCCCCGCTCGCGCGGGGCCCCCGAAGTCCGGTCATGGATCGCCGCTTAACTACTACGTCCCAGGACTAGAGTGTCTTTGCCTGGGCGGCCTAACACTCCTGACCGCCTGGACAGGCCGCCGGCCCCAGGGCCGGCGCGTTGCCACGGCTGGGAGCGCGAAGCTCCCGTGGTCAAGTTGGCGATCCGCCGGACCACACAGGCTAGCGAGAGATAAGGTCGCGCACCATGATCACTCGGCTGGGACTGGTCGTGCACCCGCGGCGCGATCTACGCAAGGCGCTGGAGACACTCCAGGGCTGGAGCGACGAGCGCGGCATCGACGTGGTCCAGGTGCCCGCCGCCGGCCAGGAGCGCCGCGTAGCCGAGCCGGGCGACCCCGCCACGTGCGACGTCATCGTCGCCCTCGGCGGCGATGGCACGACGCTGGCCGCGCTGCACACGGGCGCCGCGGTCGGCAAGCCCGTGATGGGGGTCGCGTGCGGCAGCCTCGGCGCGCTCACCGCGGTCACCGGGGATGACCTGGAGGATGCGCTCGACCGCGTCGCCGCGGGCGACTGGACGGCGCGCGTGCTGCCCGCGCTGGCCGTCGACAGCGACGGCGCGGGAACTCTCAACGGCATGAACGACCTCGTCGTCGTGCGCCAGGGCGCCGGCCAGATCTCGGCCGAGGTCCGCGTCGACGACGAGCTGTTCATCCGCTTCGCCGGCGACGGGCTGGTTGTCGCGACGCCGCTCGGCTCGAGCGCCTACACGCTCGCGGCCGGAGGGCCGGTGCTCGCGCCCGGCGGTTGGGGATTCGTGCTCACCCCGATCTCGGCCCACGGCGGCTGCTGCCCGCCGCTCGTCGCGGCCGGCGAGAGCCGGCTGGAGATCGCGCTGCACCCGGGTCACGGCGGCGCCCGGGTCGAGCTCGACGGCCAGATCCAGGCGCGTGTCGACCCGCATGCGCCGCGCACGCTGGTGGTTGGACTCCGCCCCGACCATGCGCGGCTCGTGGCGCTCGGCGGCGAGGAGACGTTGCTGACCGGGCTGCGACGGCGGCGCGTGATCATCGACAGCCCGCGGATGCTCGCGCGCGAGGTTCGCGAGGCGGACGCGGGAGACCGGAATCAGGTAAAGCGGGTACGAAGGAGGCGCATGGCGCTACTCGAGCTGGTTCATCGACGGCCCGACTGGATGGAGGCGCTCGGCGTCGCGCTCTCGCGCCCGCCCGGCGTGCCCGAGCGGCGCGCGGGGGAGGACCCGTGGATGGGCGAGGGCGCGGGCGACCGGCCGCGCCGGATCGCGGATGACCTCGCGTGGCTGCGCCAGGCGATCGACGAGCCGGAGAGCAACGGCCTGCGCGGGCTCGGCGACACCGCGGCGGTTGCCGCGTGGGAGATCGACCGCGAGGCCGCGTCGCGGCTGGACCGCCTGCGCGAGCGGCGTGTGCTCGACGCGGCCGGCTTCCTCCTGCACGACTAGTGCGAGGATGCGCGCCATGACGAGCACCTCCGCGCCATATACCTCGGAGCTGGCCGCCGCGCTGGCGCCCGACGTGCTGGAGCGGCTGCTGCGCTACGTCCGCATCGACACGCAGTCCGACCGCGCGCACGAGCGCTCCCCGAGCACGCCGGGGCAGCTCGAGCTCGGGCGGCTGCTGGTCGAGGAGCTGCGCGCGCTCGGGCTGTCCGACGCGGCGCAGGACGCGAACGGGTTCGTGACCGCGACGCAGCCCGGCAACGTGGCCGCCGCGCCGGCGATCGGCCTGCTGGCGCACCTCGACACGAGCCCGGACGAGTCCGGCGCGGGCGTCGAGCCGCTCGTGCACCGGGGCTACGACGGCGGCGCGATCACGCTCCCGCGCCGCGACACGGTGCTCGATCCCGAGCGGATGCCGGAGCTGTCGGCCAAGCTCGGGCACGACATCGTCACGTCGAGCGGCGACACGCTGCTCGGCGCCGACGACAAGGCCGGTATGGCCGAGGTGATGGCCGCCGTCGCGTACCTCGCGGCGCACCCCGAGGTGCTGCGCGCCACGATCCGGGTCGCCTTCACGCCCGACGAGGAGATCGGCAAGGGCGCGCACCTGTTCGACATCGAGGGCTTCGGCGCGGCGTGCGCGTACACGTTCGACGGTTCGGAGGCGGGGGAGTTCACCGACGAGACGTTCACCGCCGCGTCGGCCGAGCTGACGATCCACGGCGTCGACGTGCACCCGGGGCAGGCGACCGGCAAGCTCGTCAACGCGGCGCGGCTCGCGGGGCGCGTGCTGGCGGCGCTGCCGCAGGACCGGCTCACGCCGGAGTCGACGTCCGACCGCGAGGGCTTCATCCACGTCCACGCCGTCGCGGCGACGCCCGGCCGGGCGACGATCTCCACGATCGTGCGCGACTTCGACGACGACCGGCTGGCGGAGCACGTCGCGCTGCTGCGCCGGACCGCCGAGGAGGTCGTCGCGACCGAGCCGCGGGCGCGGCTGGAGTTCGCCTCCGAGCACCAGTATCCGAACATGCGCGCGCACCTCGACCGCCACCCGGAGGTGTCGGCGGCGGCCGAGGAGGCGCTACGGCGCGAGGGCTTCGAGCCCAAGCGCGTGCCGGTACGGGGCGGGACCGACGGCTCGATCCTGAGCGCGCGCGGGCTGCCGACGCCGAACATCTTCACCGGCGGTCACGAGTACCACTCCGTGCGCGAATGGGCGTCGGTGCAGGACATGGCGTCGGCCGCGGCGGTCGCGGTCCGGCTCGCCGGCGTCTGGGCAGAGCGCGCGGGCTGAGCCGACTCCCGCGGCGGCCGTGCACGCCGATCGCCGAACAGCTGTCGAGCGGACCCGACTGGCCCGTGATGGCGACCCTGCGCCCAGCCGTTTGCGGTCTATCGTGTGCGGCTCGGCGGGTCCGCCCGCGTACGTCGAGTCAAGGAAGGCAGGCTGTCGCTACTGGACGGCTGAGGCGCTGGACGATCGCGTGCGCGTTCTCTGAGGGGGATCTTCGTCCCGCGCACGAAGGTGCGGCGTGTCGGTAGCGCCTGGCGCCCCGCTTCTTCGCCGAGCGGCGATGAGCGGCGCCCGGACGATCGCCATCGCGGTCGCGGCCACAGCGGTCTGTGGGTTGCTCGGTTCTGCGGCCGCCCCCGCAGCCACCAAGGCCGACCGTGCGGGCGCGTTCCCGCGCAAGCTGGGCTGGAGCACGCTGGTCGGCAAAACGCTGCGGCGGCGGATCAGTCCGGCGCGCCGCCTTCACCTCGTCGCGCCGGGCGTCGTCACCGTCACAGGCCCCAAGCGAGCGTTCGCACGTCGCGGCACGGTGCTGATCCGGAGGGCGCGAACCAGGCTGAAGCCGGCTGACGCGCTCCGCTCGGCCGGCGTTGGGATCGACATCGAGTTTCGGCGGACCCGACTGCGCACGCCGCTGACGCTGACCTACGATGTCGGCAGGGTTCCAAGAGGCTTCCGACCGCGCGTCGTCCACGTCGCAGACGACGGGCAACGGGAGGTTCGCAGAGCGCGACTGACGCGCGCAGGACTCCGGCTCCGTACCCGGGCGGACGTGCATGGGGGATCAGCAGATCGGTCCGCGCGGCGGCGCGCAGCGCCTCCTCGCGGCGCGTGCCTCGTTCACATAATGACCTTGCGCCGGCGGGAAGCCGGGTGACGTCCGCTGGCGTCGGCTGCTCGCTCGTGGCGGGTGCCAGCCGGCTCTTTGCCTGCCGCCGGGCGTGGCGTTGACGGCGGCGCAGCTCGTCTGAGAACCGGCGGCGCTCAGCGAGGATCTGTTCCTTCTCGCTGGTGCTGAGCGCGTCGTGCGGGTGCGCGGTGCGCTGCAAGGGCGTCTGGCACCGAGGCTGCGGTGCGGCCGCTCGGCGTTGTAGGCGCGCACCCAGGTGTCAAAGCGGGCCACCAGCTCGGTGAGGGCCAGTGGTGCACCCGGCGTCTCGAGCTGGCCGCGGTGGTCACGCGGCCCGCCCGTCCACGTGGGCAGCCCGGCGACGAAGCCGTCGCTGATGGTGCGGTGTAGCGCTCGATCTTGCCCTTCTCGTGCGGGGCGTACGGCGTGGCCGGGTCGACGTCGATGCCGACCGCCAGCGCCGCGTGCTCGACCGCGGCGGCCGCGAACTCCAGCCCATGATCCCAGCGCAGGCGGCTCCCGAGTTGTGCCACTTGGTCTGCGCCGCGCGTGCGATTTACCTGCGCCCGACAGTGAGGCAATCCACACGATCGCTGGCGGGCCGTCCGAAGTGTCATGGGTGTTATCGGGTCCCCCCGCCGCGCCTAGAATGCGCGGGCATGCCACGCCGGTTCGCTCGCCTGGAGCCCGTGCCGGATCCCGGGCGCATCGAGGCCGAGACGCTGGCGCGGTGGGACCGCGACCGGGTGTTCGAGCGCCTGCGCGAGCAGAACGCGGACGGCCCGACGTTCTCCTTCATCGACGGCCCGGTCACTGCCAACAAGGTGATGGGCGTTCACACCGCGTGGGGGCGCACGCTCAAGGACGTGTTCCTGCGCTATCAGGCGCTGCGCGGCCGCCACCAGCGCTACCAGAACGGGTGGGACTGCCAGGGGCTGTGGATCGAGGTCGGGGTGGAGAAGTCGCTCGGCCTGAACTCCAAGCGCGAGATCGAGGAGTACGGGCTCGAGCGCTTCGCTGCGCGCTGCCGCGAGGTGGTCGCCTGGTCCTCGGACGAACTGCGCCGGGCGTCGCAGCGGCTCGGGATGTGGATGGATTGGGAGCGCGACTACTACACGTTCAGCGA
>Ga0126306_10001780_pt1 | contig 11694 bp, 15 predicted proteins | sample Plot27_FD_92592 | JGI IMG/M metagenome (GOLD analysis project Ga0126306, IMG submission 92592) | Serpentine soil microbial communities from UC McLaughlin Reserve, CA, USA - Plot27 | ecosystem: Environmental > Terrestrial > Soil > Grasslands | place: USA: UC McLaughlin Reserve, Lake County...
AACAAGGGCTTCAAGTTCTCCACCTACGCCACCTGGTGGATCCGCCAGGCCATCACCCGGGCCATCGCCGACCAGGCCCGCACCATCCGCATCCCGGTGCACATGGTCGAGACGATCAACAAGTTGATCCGCATCCAGCGCCAGCTCCTCCAGGACCTGGGCCGCGAGCCCACCCCCGAGGAGATCGGCCGCGAGATGGAGTTCTCGCCCGAGAAGGTCCGTGAGATCCTCAAGGTCAGCCAGGAGCCGGTCAGCCTGGAGACCCCCATCGGCGAGGAGGAGGACTCCCACCTCGGCGACTTCATCGAGGACTCCGACGCCGTCGTCCCGGTCGACGCGGCCAGCTTCATCCTGCTCCAGGAGCAGCTCGACTCGGTCCTGCATACCCTCTCGGAGCGGGAGAAGAAGGTCATCCAGCTCCGCTTCGGCCTCACCGACGGCCACCCCCGCACCCTGGAGGAAGTCGGCCGCGAGTTCGGCGTGACCCGCGAGCGCATTCGCCAGATCGAGTCCAAGACCCTCTCCAAGCTGCGCCACCCCTCCCGAAGCCAGAAGCTCCGCGACTACCTGGAGTAACGACTGGGAGTCAGCCGCCGTGCGGCTCCTGGCCCCCCCCTCGGGGGAGTGGAGCGGCCAAGCGAGTGGTGCGGCTGCGCGCGATTGATTCATCGGCCTGTCCACGCCTTTGGGCCGGCTTTCGGCCGGTGCCGCCTGCGGCGGCAATCTCAGCCTGACCTGGTTGCTACTCAGCGTGGTGCGGTATGCGCATCCGGTATTGCCGCCTTGGGGTGCGAGTCGTTATGTCGCAATGCTCCCCCGTGCTACGGCGGTGGTAGCGCGCCCGGGATCGAGCGGACAGGAGGCCTCATGATTTCCAAGACACGGCCGGTGGAGTCCTCCTCAACCGCAGGTACCGCTCTGTCGTCGTCGCCGTGATCGTCGGGGTGTTCCTGGCAATGGTGGTGGTGCCCGTCACCGTCGACGCCAGCACCCCGCCAGGATCGGCGGCCCCTGCGAGGGCTGGTGGGCCACAGATCAGCTGGACCGCCTGCGGTCCCCAGTTGGAGTGCGCGAGCGTGCCGGTGCCGCTGGACTGGGCGCACCCCGGCGGGCCGACCATCACGCTGTCGGTGTTCCGCCACCTGGCCAGCCACCCCGAACAACGGATCGGGTCGCTGTTCCTCGCCCCGAGCGGGCCCGGCGACTCCGGCGTGGCCGAGATCACCAACCGCGGCGAAGCCCTTGACGCGATGACCGAGGGTCGCTTCGACGTCGTGGGTTGGGACATCCGCGGCTCCTGGGGCGGCGCCCCGGTGCGCTGCCTTGCTGACGCCAGGTAGCGGGCCAGCTTCTGGCAGGGCTTGCCGGTGCCCACCACCCGCCAAGACGAGCGGCGGTACCTGGCCAAGACGGTCGAGCTGGCGCAGCGCTGCGGCGCCCGCAACGGTGAGCTGCTGGCCCACATCGCCACCGCCGAACCGCCCGCGACCTGGACTATCTGCGCCGGCTGGTGGGTGACAGCCAGCTCACCGTGTTCGGTGAGTCCTTTGGGACCCTGATCGGCCAGACCTACGCCAACCTGTTCCCCGCCGAGTCCGGGCCATGGCCCTGGATGGGCTCATCGACCCGGTCGCCTCCAGTGCCGGCATGGCCGCGGTGCTGGCCAGCGGCCTGGCCGACACCGACCGGGTGTTCCGGCGGTCCTGGCGTTGTGCGAGGCGGCCGGTCCCGACCGGTGCGCCCTGGCCGGCCACGGGCCGGTCGCACCCCGGGTCAAGGGGCTGCTGGCGCGGTTGCGCCATGCCCCGCTGCCAGCCCCCCCGGCTGTTCCGCCCGGCGAGTTGACCTACGGCAAGACCTTGACCGTCCTCAAGCTCGCCGTCCTGGCCGACCCCAGCGTGTGGCCGTTCGCGGCAGCCGCGCTGGAGGAGGCCATCGAAGGTGACGGCTCCACCATCAAGGCCGCCGCCGCGATCGCCGAATCCGATGAGTTCCGTATCAGTGTCCAGGAGCAGAGCGTGGCGCTGTCTGCGCCGACAGCCCCGCCCGGCAGCCCGCCAGGGCCTGGCCGCGGGGCGTGGACCGCCTCCAAGGCGTCAGCCGCATTGGCGGACCGGTGGTGGGCTGGCTGGCCGGTGCCCCCTGCGCGTCCTGGCCGACCACCAGCACCAACCGCTACACCGGCCCATGGGACGCCACCACCAAAAACCCAATCCTGCTCATCGGCACCCGGTTCGACCCCACCACGCCGCTTCGCAACGCCCGGCTGGCTGAGCGGCGGCTGGGCAACGCGGTCCTGTTGATCCACGACGGCTACGGCCACCTCACCCGCAGGGACCCCAGCACCTGCATCACCCAGGCCATCGGCAGCTACCTGGTCAACCTCACCACCCCACCCTCTGGGACCGTCTGCCCCGCTGACCGCCTCCCCTTCGACCCTGACTTCGGGTGAGCGCCGAGGCCACGCTCAGCACGGGAGGCGGTCGGGATCCAATCGATACACCAACGACCCGCGGCGGTCGGCGACCCAGACGGCGCCGCCGCCAACGGCCAGCTCTCCCAGGGCGGGCTGCAGGGTCGTGCCTGAGGGGGTTGCGCCCGGCTGGATGCATTCCAGCGCCCCTCCAACAGCGGCCGGCTCCGTGACCAAGACGGCACCGGCGGCGGCCGCCAGGCCGATCGGGAGGCCAGTTGGGACGATCTCCCGGACACGGCCGGTGGCGGCGTCGATCCGGGCCACCGCGCCAGCGATCTCAACAATCGGGTCGGTCGTTGGGCCACCGACCCAGATCGCCCCGCCGCCGACAGCGACCCGCTCGGCGTAGAGGTCGAGCCCAATGGTCCCAAGCAGCCGGTTGGTGGCCGCATCGATCCGCGCCAGGCCATCGCCGCCCGCAGCGACCCAGACGCTCCCGCCGGCGACCGCGATGCCCGCCGGACGCTCAGGGAGGAGCTTGATCACCGCGACCACGCGGTTGCTGGCCAGGTCGACGCGGGCCACCGCACCGCGACCGGTGGCAACCCATCCGGCACCCGCGCCGACCGCCACCAGCGACGGCAGGAAGCGGCGATCCCCGGGCGCGACCTGGAACGGCAGCTGACCGAGCTTGATCCTGGCAACAATCCGGCCGGTCCCGGGGTCAAGCCGCACCACCTCATCGGTGTCGGGATGCACCACCCAGATCGTCCCTGCCCCGACCGCCAGGCCGGCCGGATTCGGCCCCCCGGCTGGGAAGCGGGCGACGACTTGGTTGGCGCGTGGATCGACCCGCACGACCTGGCGATCTCGCCACGCACCCACCCACAGGCTGCCGGCGTCGAACACCAGCGGGCCACCACCATGGCCGATCTCGATCTGGGCTGTCGCCCAGCGATCCGGCCGGGGAAGCTGCTGGGAAGGAGGCGCCGGTGTTGGGGTGGGCGTCGGCGGCGACCGTGACGCAGGCGCTTCGGGGCTGGTGATGCGCCCCACGACGGCGAGCACGGCGACCGCCCCGAGCACGGCGGCACCGACTCGCAGCCCGTCACGCTGTGAGGCCATGGGGTCGACCTCGCCGGTTCCCCGCCCGCAGAGCCATCGGCTGCACGCCATCCCAGAGGCCGAGCGGCCCGTCCTGGTTCCTACAAGGCCATCCTAACCGCTCGCCAGCCCGGGAGCCGGTCGATCGCTCCGTACACACGTGAATGTGGATGCGCTTCGCGCGATTGGTTCATCGGCGCGGCCGCGCCCTTTGGGCCGGCCTACAGCCGGCGCCGCCTACGGCGGCAATCCCAGCCTGAGCTGGTTGCCACCTACCGTGGTCCTGCGGGAGCACCAGCTACGCAGCGACCGGATAGCCAACCGCCCTCGCGGTGGCCAGCGCGACCGCCGTGTCCGCGGCCGGATCGACCGCACGGATCAACCCCTCGGTCAGCGGCTGGTGACCGTAGACCTGCTCGATTGCATCCAGGGGAACGACACGTTCATGAACCTCCTGGGCGTGGGTCTGGTATGCGGCTGGCCCGCTCAGCTCGGCCAGCAGCCACTTCGAGCCGTCCGGATCGGCGTACTCCGCATCCGGTTGCGCCACCGCGCCGGCTCGCCAGCCAGGATCGTCCCGGTCCCACCACAGGCAGAACGTGACCGACTCGACCCCATCCACCTCCAGCCGCGGACCATGGCGGAGCTTGGCCGGCAGCCCATCGAACAGCCCCGGCCACGGCGCGACCGGCTCGTCTCGCCAGGGGCTCACCGGGCTCTCATGGTCAAAGCCGCGGATCACCACCCCCCGCGGCGAGAACCAGATCAGCCAGCCGTCACCGGTCGCGGAGTCCATCGTGGCCGCCCGCGCTCCCGGCGCGAACGCCGCGTCGAAGGAGTAGTAGCGCCAGCGCGGCTCCGGGCACAGGATGGCCTCCAGCACCGCCAGCGCCCGGCAGCGGCGCTCCAGCTCGTCAGGTGCCGGCAACGCCGACAGGTTCCGCGACGACAGCACGCTCGCTCCTCCCACCTAGCCGACGTTCAGTCCAGGATATTGCCGCCCTGACGCTCACCGGCGACCTGCGCGACCTGCGGCCTGCACAGCGCTCAGCCGCTCATAGTCCGCGACTACCTCGAATAGCAAGTCAAGCGCGAGCCACGTACTCCGTCGGCTGGCCCTCGCGGCGAGTGGAGCGACGGCACCATCGCGTTACCGGCCAACTCGCGGAATGATGGCCGCATGCCCGATGAACCCGTCCGGCTGCGCCCCATCGAGGAGGCCGACCTCGACACCTTGCGCCGATTCGACACCGACCCATCCTCCAGGGGGCCTTACCTGTCGTCCGGCTTCCGCAGCCCGCACATCCGCCGACGCCGCTGGGAGGAGGACGGCTGGCTCGGCGCCGACTCCGGCCAGCTCGCCGTCGCCCAGCCCGACGGGACCCTGGCCGGGATCGTGGCCTGGCGCAGCATCCCGACCGGCGGGCCGGAGATCGGCTGCCTAGAGATCGGCATCCTGCTATTTCCTGAGCGCCGCGGCCAAGGCCTCGGGACCGCGGCACAACGACTGCTTGCTCAGTACCTGTTCGCGACCACGCTGGCTAACCGACTCCAGGCCATCACCAATGTCGAGAACATCGCCGAGCAGAAAGCGCTGGAACGTGCCGGGTTCCGCCGCGAGGGCGTCATGCGTGGCTTGGCCTTTGACGGTGGACGCTGGCACGACGGGGTCCTGTATGCCCGGCTCCGGGACGACCACTGAACCAACTAGTCGGTCGAGGCTGGCGGCTTACTGGCTGGCTGCTGTCTGGCTGGCCTGCCAATCGGCTCGGTCGATGGCATACCACGCAACCAGGGCGCCCTTGTGGGTGAACTCCTCCTGGAAGACCAGGCCGCACTTTTCCATCACCCGCCGGGAGGCGACGTTGTCGGCCCGCGCCGTGCTGATGATCCGCTCCAGCCCGACGGCCTCGAACCCGTAGGCCAGCGCGGCCCGGGCGCCCTCGGTCGCCAGCCCCCGGCCCCACACCGACGGGTGCAGGTCCCAGCCGACCTCGATCTTGTCCGGGCCAGGCCAGCGGGGCAGCTCGTTCAGCCCGATCTGCCCCAGCCAGCGGCCGGTGTGCTTGTCGATCGCCGCCCAGGGGCCGGCGCCCGCGCTCACTAGCCCCCCTCGGGGGAGTGGAGCGGCCAGGCCGAATGGTGTGCTTCGCGCGATTGATTCATCGGCCTGTCCGCGTTCCTGGCGGACCTTCGGCCCGCGCCGCCTGCGGCGGCAATCTCAGCCTGACCTGCTTGCCACCCAGCGTGATGCCCTCGACGCACGCCGCTTGACCTGCTCTGGGGCTAGGGCGTCTGGTTTGAATTGCTCCGCTGGAGGTGTGGCAGGTGGTCAGTGAGGACCGCCCTGATCACCCGCCGGGCGTCGGCTACGATCACCGGATTCGTGTCCCGGAAGTACGCGACCTGGCCGAGGGCCAGGGACAGCGCCCAGCCGCGGCCGCGCGCCCAGGTCGCATCGTCGACGTGTACGGCAGCGCGGAACGCCTCCCTTGCCGGGGCCGGCAGCAGAAACCATCCCACGATCAAGTCGCAGGCAGGATCGCCGACCCCGACCGTAGAGAAGTCCAGGACCGCGGTCAGCCGTCCCTGGCGGACCAGGACGTTGCCTGGCATGAGGTCGGCATGGACCCAGACCGGCGGGCCAGACCACCCCGGCGCCCGCAGCGCGGCATCCCACGCCGCGGTCGCGGCCTCGGTATCGACCACCTCCCCCAGGTCCGCAAGCGCGGCGCGTGTCCCCGCATCCTGGGTTGCCAGCGGCCCGCCGCGGTAGGCAGCCGGCCCATCCGCCAGGTCGACCCGCTGCAGCGCCGCGATGAACACCGCCAGGTCCGTTGCCAGCACATCAGGGTCAGCGATGTGGTCGATCCTTGGGTTCTCGCCATCGAGCCAGCGGTACACCGCCCACGGCAAGCGATAGCCCTCGGCAGGCAACCCCGTGCCGAGCACGACCGGGATGGCAACCGGCAGCAACGGGGCAAGGCGTGGCAGCCACGTCAGCTCCTTGTCCAGCCCCTTGGCCGCCCCCCAGGCGAGCGGCAGTCGTACCACCTGATCGTCGCCGAGCCGGTACAGTGCGTGGTCGGTCCCAGTCGACGGGACCCGCTCGATCGGCTGGGCTGCCCACTGCGGGAACTGCGCGGCAAGCAGCCGCCGCACAAGCCCAATGTCCCTGTCCGCCTCGTGGGCGTGGATCTTCCCAGCGGCCATCAACACCTCCTGCACCGGGCAGCCCAAGTCAATACGAGCGTTTCGAGGCGTGGCCTGTCATCGCGCTTCCGGACGCGGTGATTGCTCCAGGATATTGCGGCCCTGACGCTCGCTCCCGACCTGCGGCTAGCACAGCGTTCAGCCGCTTGTAGTCCGCGACTACCTGGAGTAGCCGGGCCGGGTCATTTTCGTTCGTCACGCGCACGGTAACGGTACCGGGACGGTCGAGGTCCACCCTGCCCTTGTGAAACGGATCACAAGGAGGACACGATGAGCGTCGCCACCGCCAGCTCGCCGGTTCCCGTTCCGGCCATCCAGGACCACGACGCCGCCCCCAACCGCAGCCGCTGGTCGGCCAGGCTCTCGGTCCTGGTCGAGGCCCTGGCCTACGCCGGCGCGTCCATCGACCCGGCCTCGGCCCTGGCCGCCCAGCGCTTCGCCCGGATCCGGGACGAGGAGCTGCGTCGCGGAAGAGCAGGTACCGACGCGGCCTGATCTGAGTAGCCGATGCTCATGCCCGGACGGCGGCGCCGGCCCTAGCGTAGATGACAGGCCGCGGCCGGCACCCCTTCCAGCAGTTCGAGCAAGGAGAACAGGCATGGGTTTCTTCGAGGACTTCACCAACGCGCTCGAGACCTACCCCGAGACCGGGGTGCAGCTCGAGATCGTCGAGGTCAGCTTCCCGGACAGCGTGCTCAACGTGGAGGAGACCGCGACCTTCAGGGTCAAGGTCACCAACACCGGGCCGCTGAACCTCACCGACGTGTCGCTGCGCATCAAGGGCCTGAACGGCGCCACCGTGGCCAACAACGGGGCGGCGTCACCGTTCGTGTCCGAGTTCGTCACCCAGACGATCGAGTCGATCGCCGCCCACGGCGGCTCCCAGACCACCGTGGGCAGCCCGCTGAAGTTCAAGGCGCCCGGCTCGGCCCAGGACTCGCTGAACCTCGTCAGGGCCACGCTCGAGGACTGGAACGCCAACCCCGACCACATCTTCGACGGCCACAGCGACCCGCTGGACACGGTCAGGGCCAACTTCGCCGCCGAGGTCGTGCCCAAGTAGGCCGCCGGCTCCGCGCCTACCGCACTCCTGATCTCCTGTTCAGGAGTGCGGTAGGCTGGCCTCGTCTGTGCGACATCGAGGACGCTGGAGGTGAGGCCGCTGTGAGCAGCAGTCAACCTCCGAGTCCCTGCTGACGCCGGCTGCCGGTCGGCGTCTCCGGCGGGACGTGCCCTTGCGGCCGTTCCGTCGCCGGTCCCTGCGCACCTCGCGTCCTCGATAGGAGCTCCCATGGCCGAGCGCCGTCCCCGTGTCCTGCTCCCGAACCGTCGTCTCGGCCTCGGCCGTGGCTCGAACGGGCAGCGCCAGCCACCGGCGCCCGAGGTGTCGATGGAGCCTCGTCCGGCCACCACCGCCGCGCCGGTCGAGCAGAGCGTGGTCGCCGCCGCCATCTACCGGAACGGCCGCCGGGTCGACAGCCCCATGACGGTGGCCGAGGCCGCCCGGCGCCTGCGCGACCAGCGCGGCACCATGGCCTGGATCGGGCTCTACCGGCCGGCCGAGGCCCAGCTGCTGGCCGTGGCCGAGGAGTTCGGCCTCCACGAGCTGGCCGTCGAGGACGCCATCGTCGCCCACCAGCGGCCCAAGCTGGAGCGCTATGGCGACACCCTGTTCGTGGTCCTGCGGGCCGCCCGTTACCTGGACGAGGTCGAGGAGGTCGAGTTCGGCGAGATCCACCTGTTCGTCGGCTCGAACTTCGTCCTCACCGTCCGCCACAGCCAGGCCCCCGACCTGGCCGCGGTCCGCCGCCGCATGGAGAGCGACCCTGACCTGCTGCGCCTCGGCCCCGAGGCGGTGCTGTACGCCGTCCTCGACGGTGTGGTCGACGGCTACGCCCCGGTGGTGGCCGGCCTCCAGAACGACATCGACGAGATCGAGACCGAGGTCTTCCGCGGCGACCCCAAGGTCTCGCGGCGCATCTACGAGCTGTCGCGCGAGGTGATCGAGTTCCAGCGGGCCACCAGCCCGCTCCTCGGCATGCTCGACGGCCTCATGGCCGGGTTCGAGAAGTACGAGACCGACGAGGAGCTCCAGCGCTACCTGCGGGACGTCGCCGACCACGCCACCACCGTGGCCGAGCGGGTCGACGGCTTCCGCCAGATGCTGGCCGACATCCTCACCGTCAACGCCACCCTGGTCAGCCAGGCCCAGAACGAGGAGATCAAGAACCTCACCGAGGCCAGCTACGACCAGAACGAGGAGATCAAGAAGGTGTCGGCCTGGGCGGCCATCCTGTTCGCCCCGACCCTGATCGGCACCGTCTACGGCATGAACTTCGACCACATCCCGGAGCTGGGCTGGGTGTTCGGCTACCCCTTCGCCCTGGCCCTGATGCTGCTGGTCAGCCTCACCCTGTACGTGATCTTCAAGCGCCGCGGCTGGCTCTGAGGGGCGGCGCGACCCCGCCGAGGGAGCTCGGGGCCGCGCCGCCGTCCTGCGGGCATCACCTCACTAGACGCTGCTCTGTTCGCTGTTGCTCTGGTCGCTCCCGCTCTGCTCGCTGCCCCGCTCGGGGCAGTCGGCGGGGGCGGAGCCGGAGCCAGGTCCGTAGCCGTTCTGGCCGGGACTCTGGGTGCTCTGGGTGTTCTGGGCGGTCGTGGTGGACGAGCTCGACGAGGAGTCGTCGGCCGTCTGGGCGACCGCCGCGCCGGCGCCGAGGAACAGGGCGCCGGCCAGGCCGAGGCCGACCAGGGCTCGGGTGAGCGTCATTCGCATGTCGGTTCACCTCCCTTCGGTTCGATGCGCCCCATCCAACAGGCCGCACCTGCAAGCCCCCTTGGCCGTGCCTGGGAGTTGCGTGGGAAGGGCCGACCGCCCTCGAACAGCAAAACGGGCGCCCCGTGGGGCGCCCGTGGTCCGGCCGGGAGGGCTAGAGGCCGCTGCCGCCGCTGGAGGAGCCGGTGGTCGAGCCCGCGTTGCCGCCGACCTTGCTGGTCACGGCCTCCTTGGCCTGGTCGGCCTTGGCCGCGGCGGTCTCGGCGACCCGGTCCTTGCTCACGTTGACGGTCTTGTTGACCTCGCCCGTCAGCCGCTGGACCCCGGGGTTCTCCCGCAGCTTGCTGGTGGCGTCGACGATCTGCTGGTAGCGCTCCTGCCCCGCCTTGGTCCCGAGCACGTACCCGGCACTCAACCCGACCAGGAACCCCGACTTGAACCGCATTGGCACCTCCTGAGGGTGATCACTCCCCAGCTTGTCTACCCGCCCTGGCCGATCGAAACCACGTACTGTTGCCCCTGCTCGTCGGCCACGAGGGGAGGTGAGGTGCGCTGCAGGCCGCATCCACTCCTCCTGACCAGGCGGGCTCCGCCGCCGAGGGGGCCGCGCCGTCCCCAGGAGGCCCGGCCGGCGCCCGCCCGCCGCTGCCGGGCTGGGCCTGGTTGCTCTGCTGGGTCGTCCTCGCCGTTGGGGTCGGGCTGCTGGTCCGGCTGCCCGGTCCGGCCACCCTCGACCCGGACGAGCACGCCGCCGTCCTCTACCTCGACCGCCTGGTCGCCGGCGAGCGCCTCGAGGAGCCGCTGCTGTCGTCCCCCAAGCCGCTGCTCACGGTCGTCCACGGGCTGGCCTGGCGCGCCGGCCACGACTGGCGCCTGCTCGAGGCCGTCACCGTCGCCGCCTTCGCCCTGGCCGTCGTCTGCCTGGCCCGGGCGGCCGGCCGCCTTGGCGGCCTGCCCGCCGCGGCCGCCACCGTGCTCGCCGTCGCCGGCTCCGGCCCGCTCGTCCTCCAGGCCGCCCGGGGCAACTCCATGGTGTTCGCCCTGGCCGGCTGGTCGGTGGCCCTCGACGCCCTGACCAGGGGCACCGCACGGGACCAGGACGGGCCGGGGCCCGCCTGGGGGCTGGCCGCTGCCGCCCTGCTGGTGACCGGGCTGGCCCGGGCCGAGAGCTGGCTGCTGCTGCCCCTGGCCGCCGCCTACGGCCTCGTGGCCTGGCGCCGCGGGGACCGGCGGGCCGCGTGGCTGCTCCTGCCCCTGGCCGCCCCGCTGCTCTGGCTGGCCCACGACTGGCTGCTGACCGGCGACCCGCTGTACGCCGTCCAGGTCCCCGGCCGCTACACCGACCTGATCTCCGGCCGCCAGGTCGTCCCCCCGGCCGACTGGCTGGCCCTGGTCGCCCGCCGCTACGCGGCCGACCCGCTGCTGCTCGCCCTGGCCGCCGCCGGCGTCGTCTGGCTGCTCCGCCGCCGCGCCTGGCTCTGGGTAGCCGTCCTGGGCGCGACCGGGGTCGGGGTCCTCGCCCTGCTCGGTCTCCAGGCCTGGCAGGGCACCTATGTCTCCTGGCGCTACTACGACCCCGCCGACGTCGCCCTGCGCCTGGCCGCCGCCCTGGGCGCCGCCGCCCTGGCCAGCTTGGTCGCCGGCCGCCTCGGCCGGGGGAGCGGGGCCGCTGGGGCGATCGCCGTGCTGCTGATGGGGGTGGCCTGCTGGCCGCTGGCCCCCGGCGACCCGCTGGTCGGCTCGACCCTCGACCGCGACACCCGCCTGTCGGCCAACACCGCCACCGCCATCAGCGTCCTGGCCCCGGTGGCCGCCGAGCCCGGGTCGGTGGTCACGGTGTCCGGGCCGCAGCGGCTCCGGGTCGCGGTCGAGCTCGGCCTGCCCCTCGAACGGGTCCGCGACCTGTTCCTGGCCACCCTGGCCACCCCGCTGGACCGCGCCCTTCCCGGCAGCGCCGCCGTGTACCACGACGCCGACGGCGACCGGCCTCCCGAGCGGTTCGCCCCCCTCTCCACGACCGTGCCCACCCGGGTCGGGCCGGTGGAGCTGATCCCGCTCCGGACCGACCCCGAACAGGGGCTGTACGTCCATCGGGTCACCGGGCCGGGCGGCTGAGAAATGAAGCGGCCCGCGACCGGGATGGGTCGCGGGCCAAGGCTCCGGGGGCGAGACTCGAACTCGCAAC
>Ga0126306_10001781_pt1 | contig 11692 bp, 10 predicted proteins | sample Plot27_FD_92592 | JGI IMG/M metagenome (GOLD analysis project Ga0126306, IMG submission 92592) | Serpentine soil microbial communities from UC McLaughlin Reserve, CA, USA - Plot27 | ecosystem: Environmental > Terrestrial > Soil > Grasslands | place: USA: UC McLaughlin Reserve, Lake County...
GAACTTCTCGATCAGCGGGGTCTCGACGCCGCCCACGAAGCCGATGTGGTTGGTGGTCGTCTTGAGCGCGGCGGCGACGCCGGCCAGGAAGGAGCCCTGCTCCTCGGCGAACCGGATCCCGGTCAGGTTGTCGGCACCGATCTCGGTCACCGACGAGTCGATGATCGCGAAGTTGGTGTCGGGGTACTGCTCGGCCACGTCGCCGATCACGTCGCCGTAGGCGAAGCCGACGGCGATGACCGGGTTGTAGCCCTGATCGGCGAGCTGGGTGAGCAGGTCGGCGCGGTTGGAGGCGTCGGAGTTGGGGCTGAGCTCCGAGAGGTCACCGTCGTTGGCCTCGATGGCGGCCTCGACGCCGGCGTAGGCCGAGTCGTTGAACGAGCGGTCGCCGCGGCCGCCGGTGTCGTAGGCGAGACCGACCTTGAGCTCGTCGCTGGCAGAGCCGCCCTCGCTGCCGCCGCCGCTGCCGCCGTCCTCGTCGCTGGCACAGGCCGCCAGGGCCAGGCTGCTGGCCAGCAGCAGTGCCGCGGCCTTCGTCATCCGCGCTCGGCGCAAGACGATCTCCTCTCTGGGAGGGCGCACCGGATTTCGTGTGGCGCGCCCCGATGGGTGCAGGGATCCTCTGCCGCGGCCCGCAGGTCGTGCCGGTCCGATGGCTTAGGACTGAGGGAACGCTAACCGCAGCACGCGGGGTCGCCGCCGCCTCGCGACGGACTGAGATGCGATCGTTGCGAAGCGTCCACCGGGAGTCGGCTGCTCAACGGCCCGCCCGCGCGCCTACCGTGCCCTCCATGGGGTGGTGGCGGCGAGCAACCGGGCTGGCCGCCTCATTGGTGCTGGCCGGCGTCCTGGTTGCCGCACCGGCGGCCGCCGACGACCGGCGCCCCACTGTCGACCCGTCGGCCCCGACACCCACCTCCCCGTACCCCGGGCGGCCTCCCCAGGGCTCGGCCCCGGACGGCAGCACCGTCGGGGGCGAGGACCTCGACACCCGGGGTGTGGTCGTCGCCGACGACGCCCCTCCCCTGCCCGCCGGGCTCACCGCCGCCGGCTGGCTGGTGGCGGACGCCGGCAGCGGCACCGTGCTCGCCGCCCGCGACCCGCACGGCCGGTACTACCCGGCGAGCACGCTGAAGACGCTGACGCTGCTGACCCTCGTGCCGCTGCTCGACCCCGCCCGCGTCGTCGTGGCCACTCCCGAGGACGAGAACGTCGAGGGCAGCCGGGTGGGCCTGGTTGCCGGCGGCCAGTACCCGGTCGGGCTGCTGTTCCAGGCCCTGGTGCTGCAGTCGGGCAACGACGCGGCCAATGCGCTCGCCCGCACGGCCGGGGGCGTCGACGTGACCGTGGCGGCGATGAGCGAGACCGCCGCCGGACTGGGCGCCTTCGACACCGTGGCGGGGACGCCGTCAGGGCTGGACGTCGCCGGGCAGTCGTCCTCCCCTTACGACCTGGCACTGATCTTCCGGGCGCTGGTCGGGAACCCGGCGGCCGCCGCCTACCTGGTCACGCCGACGGCGCAGATACCCGAGGTGCCCGGCCGCTCCCCGGGCTACCAGATCCAGAACCAGAACCCGCTGCTGACCAGCTATCCGGGGAACCTGGGCGGCAAGACCGGCTTCACCGACGCCGCACGGCACACGTTCGTCACCGCCGCCGAGCGCGACGGACGCCGGCTGGTCGTGAGCGTCATGGCCACCGAGAACGTCCCCCTGCGCGCGGCCGACCAGGCGGCGCTGCTGCTCGACTGGGGCTTCGCCCTCCCCGCCGGTAGCGACGGCGTCGGCACGCTGGTCGAGCCTGGCGAGGTGCCGGCAACGGCCGCCCCGTCGCCGACGAGCAGCCCCGCTGCACCCCGGCTCCCCGTCGCCGACGGCGTGGCCGCCGCCCCGGCAGACGACTCCCCCGGCTGGGTGCCCGTGGCGCTGGCCGCCGGAGCGGTCGCCGTCGTCGCGGGCACGGTGATCGGCCGCCGGCGGGCGGTCCGCCCCGGTCCACGGGATCCCGGCGGCTCGGTCAGGCGGCCACCGGCACGTCGTCCTCCCGGGGACCGGACCCCGCCTGGAGCCGGCGGAGGGTCGCCGTCCACGCGGCCGTGAAGAAGGCGAACCGCGCCACCAGGTTGATCCAGATCAGCAGCCCCACCGCGCCGCCGAAGGCCGACGCGGTCACGCTGCCCGAGATCAGGGACAGGTAGTAGCCGCCGAGCAGCTTGAGCAGCTCGAACCCCGCCGCGCCGAACAGGGCCCCGGGCAGCAGCATGCGCAAGGGGTGGGACACCGACGGGACGACGCGCAGCAGCCAGAGGAACACCACGATGTCGATGAGCACGGCCAGACCCATGCCGAGCACCCAGGTGAGGACGCCGTTGACCGGCTCGTCGCTCCACCCCAGGAACTCCAGCACACCCGAGGTGGCCTGGGTGACCACGCCGGTCAGGCCCAGGCTGGCCAGCCCGACGCCCCCGAGCACCAGCAGTGCGACCAGGTCCGCCAGGTTGTCGCGGAACACGTCGGACTCCTCGACCTCGCCGTTCCAGATCAGCTCCATCCCGATCCGCAGCTTGTCGATGGTCCGCAGGCCGGCGTACAGGAAGCCCACCACGGCGATCAGGCCGATGACGCCGGAGTCGTCGATCGCCGAGTCGAGCTGGCTCACCAGCTCCTGACCCAGGGCACCGGGAAAGGTCTCGAGGACCACCGCGTAGAGCTGCGACCGCAGGAGCGCGTCACCCGCGAGGAACAGCCCGACGATCGACGCCGCCAGGAGGAGCACCGGGAACAGGCTGAGGAAGCCGAAGTAGGTGACCCCCGCCGCGAGCAGGTCCCCTTGCTGCCGCTGGTACCGGCCGCCGGCCCGGGCGAGGTGGTCGAACCACCGTCGGCGACGCCGCTGGGCCGCCACGAGGGCCTCGCCGCGGGCGTACACGCGGTTCCACCACGGCTCACGGGCCGGTGCGGGGGCGGAACTCACCGCCCGAGTCTGGGGCCTGCGCGAGGCAGCCGCCCTACGGCCCCGCCGCGAGCTTGCGAGTGGCAGGGAGGACGGGGTCCTTCTATCAGCGCGGCGGGCCGGTCAGCCGGTACTCGCGCGCGACCCCCCAGGCGCCGCCCGGGAGCTGCTCGAACTCGGTGAAGGAGTCGACGCGGAACTCGGCGGAGAGGTCGGCCAGGCCGCTGTAGGCGAACTCGAGCATGTCCGGGGGCACGTCGTGGGCCACGGTCACGTGGGGGTGGTACGGAAAGCTCAGCGAGCGGGACAGCGGCCCCCGGCGCACATCGGTGGCGATCAGCTCGCAGTTGCCGATCCCCCGGGCGACGGCGACGAACACGACGTCGGACACCGGGGCGAAGGTCCCCGTGCCGGAGAGGTGCATGTCGAACGGCGGGTGGCACCGCGCCACCTGGGCGAGGTGCGCGGTGATCGCCGTCCGGTCGGCGACGGGGACCTCGGTCGGGGGCAGGAGCGTCACGTGCGGCGGCACGAGCGAGGCCTGCGGGTCGCCGACCTTGGACCGCCAGTCGACCAGCAGCTGGGCCCACGGTTCGGGGATGGGGACCACGATGCCGAGCACGGTGGTCTCCGGCGCCGGCGCCTTGCTCCGCGGGACGAAGGTGTCGTCGTTCACCGGCCCGCTCCGGCTGCGGGCGGCAGGAAGCCGACGCGCTCGTAGGCCGCGGCCACCGTGGGACCGGCGACCTCGCGGGCCCGCGCCGCACCGGCGGCCAGGATCCGCTCCAGCTCCGCCGGGTCGTCGAGGAGCTCCTGGGTACGCGTGCGGATCGGGTCGAGCGCGTCGGTGACCACCTCGGCGACCTCCTTCTTGAGGTCGCCGTAGCCGCTGCCGGCGAAGCGCTGCTCCAGGTCGGGGACGCCGGTTCCGGACAGCGCGCTGTGGATGGTGAGCAGATTGCTGACGCCGGGCTTGCGCTCGGGGTCGAAGACGACTTCCCGGCCCGTGTCGGTGACGGCGGAGCGGATCTTCTTGGCGGTCACGGCGGCGTCGTCAAGGAGGAACACGCAGCCGGCGGGCGGCAGGCTCTTGCTCATCTTCTTGTCCGGCGACTGCAGGTCGAGGATCTTCGCGGCGCCCTCGGGGATCCGGGGCTGCGGCAGCGTGAACGTCTGGCCGAACCGGCTGTTGAACCGGGTCGCCAGGTCGCGGGTGAGCTCGAGGTGCTGGCGCTGGTCCTCACCGACCGGCACCTGCTCGGCCTGGTAGACGAGGATGTCGGCCGCCTGCAGCACCGGGTAGGTGAACAGCCCGACCGTCGCGCCGGCCGTGCCCTCGCGCTGGCTCTTGTCCTTGAACTGGGTCATCCGGCCGGCCTCGCCGAAGCCGGTCAGGCACTCCAGCACCCAGGACAGCTGCAGGTGCTCGGGGACGTGGCTCTGCACGAAGAGGGTGCTGCGGCCGGGGTCGACACCGAGCGCCAGCAGCTGGGCGGCCGAGACCAGGGTGTTGCGGCGGAGCTCCGCCGGGTCCTGCGGCAGCGTGATCGCGTGCAGGTCGACGACGCAGTAGAACGCCTCGGTGCTCTCCTGCAGCCCGACCCACTGCCGGAGCGCACCCAGGTAGTTGCCGAGGTGGAAGGAGCCCGCCGTCGGCTGGATGCCTGAGAGGACACGGGGAAGAGGCACGTCGGCCATCAAACCAGCCGGGGAACGCCGACATGCCGGGGCTCCCCCGTTCCGTACCTGCGCGGGTGACGGTCGTGCAGGTCAGACCGGCGCGGCGGCGTTCACCTCGTCGAGCGCGGCGAGGAAGACGTCGTCCTCCTCGGGCGTGCCCACGGTCACGCGGATCCCCTCGCCGGCGAAGGGCCGGGTGATGACGGCGCGGGCCTCGAGCGCGGCGGCGACGTCCGCCGTCCGCTCGGCCAGCGGCAGCCAGACGAAGTTCGCCTGGCTGTCCTCGACGGCCACGCCGCGCTCCCGCAGGGCCGCGGTCAGCCGGTCGCGCTCGGCCACCACCGCCGCGCAGCGGCGGCGCACCTCGTCCTCGCTGGCGAGCGCCGCGACCGCCGCCGCCTGGGCCAGGCTGGAGACGCTGAAGGGCACCCGCGTCTTGGTCACCGCCTCGGCCACGGCCGGGTCCTCGGCGATCAGGTAGCCCACCCGCAGCCCCGCCAGCCCCCAGGCCTTCGAGAACGTGCGGAGGACGGCGACGTTGGGCCGGCCGCGCATGAACTCCAGGCCGTCGGGGACGTCGGGGTCGGTGACGAACTCGCGGTAGGCCTCGTCCAGCACCACGAGGGTCTGCTCGGGCACCGCGTCGACGAAGCGCTCCAGCTCCGGGCCGCGGACCGCCGTCCCCGTCGGGTTGTTGGGATTGCAGACGAAGACGACCCGGGTCGTGTCGTCGATCGCCGCGGCCAGGGCATCGAGGTCGTGGGTGTCGGCCGGGCCGCCGGGCCGGCCGGGGGCGAGCGGCACCTGGATCGCCCGCGCGCCCGCCACCTGCGCGAGCAACGGGTACATCTCGAACGACCGCCAGGCGAAGGCCATGCTCGTGCCGGGGTCGTTGAACGACTGCGCCAGCTGCTGGCAGACCGTGACCGCGCCGCAGCCGGTGACGATCCGGTCGGGGTCAACGCCGTAGTGGTCGGCGAGTGCCCCGGTGAGGACGACCGCCCCGTTGTCGGGATAGCGGTTGGTCTCCCCCACCGTGGCGGCGACGGCCTCGAGGACGGCGGGCAGCGGCGGGAAGGCCACCTCGTTGCTGGCCAGCTTGACGGCGCGGTCGACGCCGATCTCGCGGGCGAGGTCGGCGGGGTTGCGGCCCGGTTTGTACGCCGGGAGCGCCTGCACCGCCGGCCGAGCGCTCACCACGACGTCCTGACCTCCCGACCTAGGGTGACCCCATGCGCGTACTCGTCGCCGGCGGAGCCGGTTACATCGGCAGCGTAGTCACGGCGGCCCTGCTCGCCGGCGGCCACGACGTGACGGTGCTGGACGACCTGTCGACGGGGCACGCGGATGCCGTCCCGCCGGGGGCCCGCTTCGTCGAGGCGTCGCTGCACGACTCGGCGCCGGTGCTGGCCGACGTCCGGCCCGAGGCGGTGCTGCACTTCGCGGCCAAGAGCCTCGTCGGGGTCTCCCAGCAGCAGCCCGAGGACTACTGGCACACCAACGTCGGCGGGTCCCTCGCGCTGCTGGAGGCGATGCGTGCCGCCGGCTGCCGGCGCATCGTCTTCTCCTCCACCGCGGCGACGTACGGCGAGCCGGAGTCGGTGCCGATCCGCGAGGACGCACCCACCCGGCCGACCAACACCTACGGCGCCTCGAAGCTCGCCGTCGACCACATGCTGACGTCCTATGCGGTGGCGCACGGGTTCGCGGCGGTCAGCCTGCGCTACTTCAACGTGGCCGGCGCCGCCCACGGCCTGGGCGAGCGGCACGCCACCGAGACGCACCTGGTGCCGATCGCGCTGCAGGTGGCCGCCGGACGGCGGGAGTCGATGACGGTCTACGGGGACGACTACCCGACGCCCGACGGCACCTGCATCCGCGACTACGTCCACGTCGGCGACCTCGCCGACGCGCACCTGCTCGCGCTGCCCGCCCCCGCCGAGGGCGAGCACCGGATCTACAACCTGGGCAACGGCACCGGCTTCTCGGTACAGGAGGTCGTCGACGCCGTCCGCGAGGTCACCGGGCACCCGGTGCCGGTGGTGGTCGGCGAGCGCCGGCCCGGTGACCCGGCGCAGCTGGTCGCCTCCAGCGACCGGATCCGGGCCGACCTGGGCTGGACGCCGAAGCACACCGAGCTGGCCGGCATCGTGGGCGACGCCTGGGACGTGCTGCGCGCCTAGCTGCCCGGTGCGGCCTCGGTGCGCTCCTCGTCGTCCTGGGCCTCCGGCTCCGGCGCCGGGCTGACGCGAAGCCGGGAGATCCGCCGGCCGTCCAGCTCGAGGACGGTGAGGGTGCGGCCCTCCACCTCGATGCTGTCGCCGATCTCCGGCAGCCGGCCGAGCTCGGCGAGCACGTAGCCGGCGACGGTCTCGTACGGTCCCTCGGGCAGCTCCAGGCCGGTCACCTCGGTGAAGTCGTCCAGGTTGAGCAGCCCGTCGACGTCGTGCGGCCCGCCGGGTGGCTGCCTGCCGTCCGGCTCGACGTCCTCGTCGTACTCGTCGTAGATCTCCCCGATGACCTCCTCGATGAGGTCCTCAAGGGTGACGATGCCGTCGGTGCCGCCGTACTCGTCGATGACGATGGCGAGGTGCTGGTTCTCCCGGCGCATCTCGCTCAGGGCGGTGAGCACGCGGGCTGTTCCCGGCAGGCGCTTCACCTCGCGCGCGAGGTCACCCACCGTGGCGGCCCGGCCGGCCGCATGGTTGGGCAGGAACAGGTCGCGGACGTGCACGAAGCCGACGACGTCGTCCTGGTCGCGGCCGGCGACCGGGAAGCGGGACCAGTTGGAGTCGGCGACCTGTTTGGCCGCCCGGCTGGCGGTCGTGGACGCCTCCAGGAACGCGACCTCGGTGCGCGGGGTCATGACCTCCCGCACCTCGCGCTCGCCGGCGCGGAAGACCTCGTCGATCAGCCGGCGCTCGTCGCTGGTCAGCGACTCGTGCGCCGCGACCAGGTCGCGCAGCTCCTCCTGGCTGATCGACTCCCCGCTCACCTTCGGGTCGCCGCCGAGCAGCCGGACGAGGACGTCGGTGGACTTCGACAGCAGCCAGATGACCGGCCGCGAGAGCGTCGCGATGGCGTTCAGGGGGGCGGCCACGATCAGGGAGAAGCCCTCGGCCCGCTGCAGGGCGAGCCGCTTCGGGGTGAGCTCGCCGACGACGAGCGACAGGTAGCTGATCGCGATGGTCACGAGGACCAGGGCCACCGTGCCCGAGAGTCCCGGGGACATGCCCCGGCTCTCCAGCCATCGGGCCAGCGGCGCGGAGAGCGTGCTGGCCCCGAAGGCGGCGGAGAAGAAGCCGGCGAGGGTGACGCCGACCTGGACCGCGGCCAGGAAGCGGTTGGGGTCGCTGAGCAGCCGGCGCACGGCCTGCCCGCGGCGGCCGGTCTCGCCCATCGCGCGGACCTGCGACTCGCGGAGGGAGACCAGGGCGATCTCGGCGCCGGAGAACGCTCCGCCGATCAGGACGAAGACGACGACCATGATGATGCTGAGCCAGACGTCGCTCACCGGCGGCGTGCTCCTCGGGGTGGTCGATGGGGCGGACGGGCGGATGGGGCTGGGTACATGGTGCCTGGTCGGCGTCGACCCGCGGGGACAGCGGGTGCATCCGGTGACCCGCTCAGGGATTCGGCCGGCGGGATGTGACGTCCGTCTCGTCGACTCACGGTGACCTTGCGCGCACGGTTAGTCTTCTCTCGATAACGAATCGTGATCCCTGGCCCCGGGAGGTTTGCTGTGCACCACGCCCCTGCGGGCCCCCCGACCTCCGCCCGGATCCGCGGCGCGGTCACCCGCTCGTCGCTGCACGCGCGCGCGGCGGCGCGGACCGGCCTGCGGCACCGGAGCGGCCGCCTAGCGCTGGGCGTCATGGTGAGCACGGTGATCACCGCGCTGGTCCTCGCGGTGCCGGTCGGGTCCGGTTCCGACGGGACGGCGCGGTCGGTGACGTTCTCCTCGACCGCTGCGACGGCGGCGTCCTCGTCGGCGTCCTCGTCGGCGGACTCGCCGGTGGTGATGGGCCGCGACGGCCGGCCGGTGTCGTCGTCGACCTTCGCCGGCTCGGCGACGTCGACCGCGGCCGCTTCCCGGACCGGCGCCTCGTCGTCGTCCACGTCGGGGTCCTCGTCCTCCTCCGACTCGTCGGAGCCCACGGAAGACGCCGTCGTCGCGGCGCCCGGGACGCCGGGTTCCGCGGCGAGTTCGCCGTCGTCCGGACCGGCGCCGGCGCCGGCGGGCGGAACGTCGTCGTCCGGGTCCACGGCAGCCGGTTCGCCGGCACCCGGCCCCGGATCGCCGGACCCGTCCCTCCCTGTCGAGGAGCCCCCTGCCGTGGAGCCATCGACCGAGGCGGGGTCGCCGGCGGCCGCGGGTGACCGGGTCCTCGCCCTGGTGAACGAGGCCCGCGTCGGTGCCGGCTGCGCGGCGCTCGTCGTCGACGGCGGGCTGGCGGCGACCGCGAAGGCGCACAGCACCGACATGCGCAAGGACGGCGTCCTCGGTCTCCGCACCGCGGACGGCGGCTCGGTGCTCGCCCTCGGCGCCCGGGCGGCCAGCGTGGCGAGCGGTACGACCGACCCCGGCACCGTGGTGGACAGCTGGCTGGCCGGTGCGGACGGCGCGGCGATCCTCGACTGCGGCATGACCGCGGCGGGGATCGGCATGGACCGCGGCAACGCCGGTCCCTGGTGGACCCTTCTCCTGGCCTGAGGCGGTAACAGCATGCGCAACGACATCCGATCGGTCGCCCGCCGCGCCGGCCTCGGCGCGGTGCTCACCCTCGCGGTGAGCGCACTGATCGTGGGGATCCCGGTCGTCACCGGCGCGAACACCCCGGTGACGCTCGACTCGTCGTCCTCGCTCGCCACGCACGGGGACGGTCGGGGCGGCTCCCCCGTCGTCCTGGGCGTCGACGGGATCCCGGGCCTGGGTGTGCCCGGGGCGCCACCGGCCCCCGCCGCGGCCCCGGCCCCGGCGCCCGAGGTCGTCGTCCCCGCGCCGGTTCCGGCACCCTCCGCGGAGCCCGAGCCCGAACCGGAACCCGTCGAGACGGAGCCCTCGAGCGCGCCGGTAGCGGCTGCGATCACGGCCGCCGGCCCGGAGGCCGAGGTGCTGGCGCTGGTCAACCAGGAGCGGGCCGCGGCCGGTTGCGGCGCCCTGGCCGCCGACGGCGCGCTGGCCGCGGTGGCGCGCAATCACAGTGCGGACATGCGCGACCGCGACTTCTTCGACCACACGAACCCCGACGGGCTCGACCCGTTGGAGCGCGCCGCGGCCGCGCGGCTCGACGCGCGGGCCGAGAACATCGCGGCGGGGCAGCCGGACGCGGCCGCCGTCATGGATGACTGGATGAACAGCGCCGGGCACCGCGCGAACATCCTGGACTGCTCGCTGACCCGACTCGGCGTCGGCATGGCCGAAGGCTCCGGCGGCCCCTGGTGGACCCAGCTCTTCGGCTGACGCCTGGCTCGGGGACCGACCGCCGAGATCGGGGAAATCGGGCTCATCCGGGCCTTGCAGAGCCCGATTTCCCGCATCTCGCGAGCAGTGCTCGCACCCTGGCCACCAGCGCCACGGGATCGTGCATGTCGGCCGCCGTCACGTAGAAGACCGTCCACCCCGCGTCGGAGAGCCGGTTCATCCGTCGGCGGTCCCGGCTCAGCTGCCAGGACTCGCCATGCCATGCGCCGTCGTACTCGATGACCACTCGCTGTTCCGGGAAGGCCAGGTCGACGCGCGCCACAAACGCCCCTGCGGCGTCCCGCACGGTGAACTGCGGGACGGCGATCAGCCCGGCAGAGGCGAGCAGCACACGCAGCCGCGACTCCTGCGGTGACCCCGCGCGCCCGTCGACCAGCGCGACCACTCGCCTCGCCTGGCGGGTACCTCTTCCCGGTGCCAGCCGGTCGACGGCCTGCTCGAGCTCGGGCAGCCGGACCATCCGTCGTCCGAGGATGACGTCGAGGGCGACCACCGCCTCCATCGTCGGCTCGAATCGCGCCAGATCGAGAGCCGTCCGGAGTTCTGTCGTGCACCGGCGGTGAGCGATGACCGTCACGTCCGACACGGGCAACGGTGCGCGGCGAACGCGGATGCCGTACACGGGGCCGAAGCCGACGCCCGGGGGCACCGTCACCTCGACGGGGCCCTCTACCCCGGCCAACTGCACCGCGCCGAAGAGGTGCGCCGCTGTCCGGCCACTGAACACTCCGCGCTCCGGGAGAAGGAGCGAGGCGCCGGCGATCCTGACGTCGAGATCGTCGGGCAGGTCGGCGTCCGCGTACACACCCCGGTAGAGCCGACGCCAGGCCGGCCCGCGCAGCGCATCAGGGCTCAGCAGCCCGGCGGAGACAGCGTCCCCTCCGCGGAAGACGCGACCACGAAGGCGTTCGGGACGACTGGGCTGGCGCACACGAGGACGCTGCCCTACGGCGACGGTTCCGCGTTGGCCTCGTCCACAGGCCGCGAGATCGGGGAAATCGGGCTTTCGCCATCCCCATGAGCCCGATTTCCCACATCTCGCGGAAAGGCAGCGGCCGCGCCACCGCGCAGGTGACGGGGCCGCTGGAGGGCTGAACCTCTGTCAGGCCATCGCCTTCTGCAGGTTGCTGTCGATGGCCGCCAGGAAGTCCTGGGTGTTCAGCCACGGCTGGTCCTTGGAGATGAGCAGCGCGAGGTCCTTGGTCATCTGGCCGCTCTCCACCGTCTCGATGCAGACCCGCTCGAGGGTCTCGGCGAAGCGGGTGACCTCGGGGGTCTCGTCCAGCTTGCCGCGGTGCGCCAGGCCCCGGGTCCAGGCGAAGATCGACGCGATCGGGTTGGTCGACGTCTCCTTGCCCTGCTGGTGCTGCCGGTAGTGGCGGGTGACCGTGCCAGGGGCCGCCTCGGCCTCGACCGTGCGGCCGTCGGGGCTGAGCAGCACCGAGGTCATCAGGCCGAGGCTGCCGAATCCCTGGGCGACCTGGTCGGACTGGACGTCGCCATCATAATTCTTGCAGGCCCAGACGAACTTGCCGCTCCACTTGAGTGCGGAGGCGACCATGTCGTCGATCAGGC
>Ga0126306_10001782_pt1 | contig 11691 bp, 15 predicted proteins | sample Plot27_FD_92592 | JGI IMG/M metagenome (GOLD analysis project Ga0126306, IMG submission 92592) | Serpentine soil microbial communities from UC McLaughlin Reserve, CA, USA - Plot27 | ecosystem: Environmental > Terrestrial > Soil > Grasslands | place: USA: UC McLaughlin Reserve, Lake County...
CGAAATGCAACCTTGTGGAACGGGGGTTTCATGATTGACGTGATCGTTGCCGGCGGCGGACCGACCGGCGTGATGCTGGCGGGTGAGTTGCGGCTGCACGGGGTGCACGTGGTCGTGCTGGAGAAGGAGGCGGAGCCGACCAAAGTTGTCCGGTCGCTCGGCCTGCACGTGCGCAGCATCGAGGTGATGGACCAGCGCGGTCTGCTGGAGCGGTTCCTCGCGCTCGGCCAGCAGTACCCGGTCGGTGGGTTCTTCGCCGGCATCGCCAAGCCGACGCCGGACCGGCTGGACACCGCGCATCCGTACATCCTCGGCATCCCGCAGACCGTCACCGAGCGGCTGCTGACCGAGCACGCCACCGAGCTCGGCACCGAGATCCGGCGCGGCTGCGAACTGGTCGGGCTGAGCCAGGACGAGGACGGGGTGACCGTCGAGCTGGCCGACGGCACGCAGCTGCGCTCGCGCTACCTCGTCGGCTGCGACGGCGGCCGCAGTACGGTGCGCAAGCTGCTCGGGGTCGGCTTCCCCGGCGAGCCCGCCAGGGTCGAGTGGCTGCTGGGCGAGGTGGAGCTGACCGCGCCGCCGGAGGAGTTGGCCGCCGTGGTGGCCGAGGTCCGCAAGACCCAGAAGGGGTTCGGCGTCGGGCCCCTCGGGGACGGGGTGTACCGCTTCGTCGTACCCGCCGAGGGGGTGGCCGAGGATCGCACGGTCCCGCCGACCCTCGAGGAGGTCAAACAGCAGCTGCGGGCGGTCGCCGGCACCGACTTCGGGGTGCACTCACCGCGCTGGCTGTCCCGCTTCGGCGACGCCACCCGGCTGGCCGAGCGCTACCGGGTCGGCCGGGTGCTGCTGGCCGGCGACACGGCGCACATCCACCCGCCGCTGGGCGGCCAGGGCCTCAACCTCGGCATCCAGGACGCGTTCAACCTGGGCTGGAAACTGGCCGCCGAGGTCGGCGGCTGGGCACCGGCGGGGCTGCTGGACAGCTACCATACCGAACGGCACCCGGTGGCCGCCGACGTGCTGGACAACACCCGCGCGCTGGTCGAGCTGACGTCCCTCGAGCCGGGCCCCCAGGCAGTGCGCCGGCTGCTGTCGGAGCTGATGGACTTCGAGGAGGTGAACCGGTACCTGATCGAGAAGATCACCGCCATCGGGGTCCGCTACGACTTCGGCGAGGGCCATGAACTGCTCGGCCGGCGGCTGCGGGACGTGGCGCTGAAGCGCGAGCGCCTCTACGAGCTGATGCACCGCGGCCGGGGACTGCTGCTCGACCAGACCGGCCGGCTCTCGGTGGCGGGCTGGGAAGACCGGGTCGACCACGTCGTCGACGTCAGCGAGGAACTGGACGTGCCCGCGGTGTTGCTGCGGCCGGACGGCCACGTGGCGTGGGTCGGCGAAGATCAGGCGGATCTGCTCAGCCAGCTACCCAAGTGGTTCGGCGCGCCCGTCAACTGAACGCGCAGTCCGGCCCGAAAGAGCGGGCCGTCACCCCGAGTAGGTCCGGCTACGAACTGGCGTTGGCCGCCGACGGATTTGGGTGCAGCCCAAGGACCTGGACGTCGGGCACCCCGAACCAACGGACCCGCTCAACGCCGGCCACCTCAAGATGCTGGTCGGCCAGCACCGCCGCAAGCTCGGCCGGCGCCGGAGAGCCCTGGCGACGACGTACCACCTGAACCAATGGATGCCGGCGCGAACTGTCGCGGAAGATGTCCGCAAGCACCAGCATCCCGGACGGGCGTAGCACTCGGGCGACCTCGGCCATCCCAACCGGCAGATCCGCCCAGTGACGCAGCGCCATGGTGGCGAACACCAGATCAAACCTGGCGTCGGGGAAGGGCAGATGCTCGGCTCGAGCCTGCACATACCGGATCCTCAGCCCACTGGGAGTCACCGCCATGGCGGCGGCCACCATCTGTCCGGCCAGGTCGACCCCGACCAGCTCGGCGGCTGGATAGCAGGGTCGGGCGGCGCGGAGGAGCCGGCCGGTGCCACAGCCAACATCCAGCACCGCATCGGCCTGGGGCAGGATCCGGCGGCCAAGGAGCAAGCTTGTCTGGTGCACCGGAACGAACAAGAACTGCTGCAGCACGCTGTCCTCATAGGTGCCGGCCCGGAGGTCGAACCGGCTCACGGCCGGAGCTCGGTCGCTCACGAATCGGCACTCATGGACGGGGGTCGGTGGGCGGCAGCTGGTGGCTTGTGATCAGCCGCGCCCCGTTGTGCAGGCTGTCCTCGAGATGCCCCTTGAGCTGGAGCAGGACCGAGGTCTGGTCGCCGGCCGAGGACGCCCAGCCGCACTGGCAGACGATCCGGCAGGGTAGGCGGGCTCTGGAGTTGCGACGCAGGCTCCATTGATGGCCTTCGATCCCACCACGACCCGCAGGATGTCGCCCACCTGAGGTCGACATGGCGCTCATTGGAAGCCAGCCTGCTCAAGGGCATCGGAGGCATCGGCGGGGGTACGCATGGTCATCATGAGGATCCCGCGCACCACCGAGCCGGTAGTGGTCGGGCCATACAGCCGGGTGGTCATTCCCCGCTCCCTGCCGGCCAGGTGACGACCATCCAGACGGTCGCACCGACCAGCGGCAACACGGCGACGAGACGCCACCCGAGGTGACGAGACATTCTGTGGGACCTCCAGCGTCAGCCCACGCCGGTCCGCGGCGGCGCGGGGCAGGGATCAGGCCGGCTGGAGGCGGGGTGGGGCGCGAGGCCCTCGGGGGGCCGCGAGGACCAGCGACCAGGCCGGGGCCGGGCTGGACCGGCGCCGCCTGGTGAGCACGCCGTCGGCGACGGTGACGGAGGCGGCGAACAGGCCGAGCAGCAGGGGAAGCAGGCGCCCGCCCGGCTCGGGGCGCTCGGCCGACGGGTACAGCGCCGGGGCCCGCTCGGGCAGCACGGCTGCCTCAAGGCCCAGCAGTGACCGGCCGGCGGTCAGCTGGTCCACTGGGGTGCCTGGCCCAGAGGCGCCGAGGACGCCAGCCCACAACGACCCAAGCAGGACGGCGAGGACCACGAGCGCCGTGGTGGCCTGCGCCTGCCGGTGGACCCGCATGGTCGCTCGACGGTACTTGATCTCCCGGAAGCCGCCAAGGCGCTCATCACACTAGGGGGCTCGGGCGTCAACGACGGCGACGGCGTCGATCTCGACGAGGAACGGGAGCCAGGTCGGCGACGACGTCGGCTGTTCGGCTTCAGGCAGGACGAGAGGGTGGTATGAGAGTGGTATGAGAGCGGTTGTCTACGACAGGTACGGCCCACCCGAGTCGTTGCGGGTTGACGACCTACCGACGCCGACGCCGACCACGAACCAGGTGCTCCTCAGGGTCTTCGCGACGTCGGTCAACCTCTCGGACTGGGAGTGCCTGCGGGGCGCGCCGCTGTATGCGCGGGTCGGTGGGCTCCGCGCGCCGGCCCGCCGGACGCTTGGCTCGGATGTGGCCGGGCGCGTCGAGGCGGTCGGCTCGGGTGTCACCCGCTTCCGAGTGGGCGACGAGGTGTACGGCGACAACCTCCAGCTGAAGGGCGGCTTCGCCGAGTACGCGGTCGCGCCGGAGTCGGCGCTCGCCCACAAGCCGGAGGAGCTGACGTTCGCCGAGGCGTCAGCGATCCCGCAGGCGGCAGCGATCGCCCTGCGGGGAACCGCCGGCGTGGCTGCGGGCCAGCGCGTGCTGATCAACGGGGCCGGCGGTGGCTCAGGCTCGTTCGCAATCCAGCTGGCCAAGCGGGCCGGCGCGCACGTGACCGGTGTCGACAACGCCGGCAAGCTCGACTTCATGCGGTCGCTGGGAGCCGACCAGGTGATCGACTACCGCAGCGACGACTTCACCCGCCCCGACGAGCCGTACGACCTCGTCCTCGATCTCGTCGCGCACCGCTCGGCGTTCGCGTGCCGGCGGGCGCTGGCTCCCCGCGGCCGGTACTGGTCCGTGGGGGGGCCGGTGCGGACCCTGTTGGCGATCATGACGATCGGCTCGATCATCGGACGACTCACCCGGCGTCGCATGGGGGTGCTCGTTGTGCCCCAGGGGCCAACGCACTTCACCCCGTTGGCCGACCTCGGCGTCACGGGTGACATCAGCATCCACATCGACCGCACGTTCGGGCTCGACGAGGTGCCGGAAGCGTTGCGGTACGTCGGCGAGGGACTCGCCCACGGCAAGATCGTGGTGACGACCGACTGAGCGCCATCCAGTGAGCCGACGGCGACCGTCCGCTCCGAGCCACGTGACGAGGGTCGAGCTGATTCGGTTGACTCCTGTCGCAGAATCGACCGTTCCTGCGACAGCCGCCCCTCCCCCACCTGGAGGTGCTCAGCAGGTTTCCAGAACTCTGGTGACGCTCCGCGTGGAGCGGCTGCGGGCGGCGCTGAGCATGTAGCGCCGGTCGGTGGAGTCGCAGCCATTCGGTGGGCGTTACTTCGTCCCGATGCCGATGTTGACCGCGTTCGTGAGGACGGCTTGGAGGTTGGCTTCGGTGCGCTCGCGCAGCATGCCGTCCAGGACCTGACGCAAGCGGGCTTGCTGGCTCTCGGTGGGGTCGGCGACGAGCATGCCCGGGATCGGGTTACCGCACAGCACCCAGTCCCACATCTCCTGCCCGGAGGCGAACGCTGGCCGCTCGGCCATCCGCTCGACGCGGACATCCTTCAGTCCCGCCTCGGTCAGCCGCCGGCGCAAGACGTCCGGGTCGGACACCTGGAATTCGAGCGGCGGCGGATCGTCGGGGAGGCCTGGGAACCCGGGAGCGACGGCCGTCAGCGCGCCGATGAAGATCTGGAGGAACTCGAGCTCCGCGGGCGAGCCGTAGGCGATCACGAGCACGCGCCCGCCGGGCCTCGTCACGCGAACCATCTCGCGGAGCGCGCGCGGCTGCTCGGGCACGAGCATGACCCCCGAACTGCGACCCCGTGACGTCGAAGTGGTCGTCTGGGAGGTCGAGCGCGTGGCAGTCCATCACCCGCCCCGCTGCGTTGCTCAGGCCCTCCTCGCGGACGCGCGCCTCGAAGCGCTCGATCATCGCGGGCGACCAGTCGGTGGCGAGCACCTGTGCCCCCAGGCGCGCGGCCGGCAGGCTGAGACCGCCCGTCCCCGCAGCCACGTCGAGGAAGCGCTGGCCCGGCTCGAGCCCGACCAGGCGGAGCGCCTCGCTGGCGAGATCGACCTCCTGGGGAGCCACGTACCGGTCGTAGCCGTCGGCGATCGCGTCCCAGGCCTCCCGCGGCGGCGCGTGCTCTTGCATCCGGGTTGCCTCGTCCTGGCTTGCGGTCATGGCGTCCTCCTTGGGTCCGGATATCGCATCCGAACCTAGAAGGCACCCGCCACCGACTTCGACCGAACCACCCAATGCCCAGATGGCGGAGGTGGTTAGTTCTGTGTACTGGGCTACCGGGCGAGACCGTGCCTGTAGGCATAGGCGGTCGCCGCGGCCCGAGACGAGAGCCCCAACCGCGTGAAGATGTTGCTCACGTGCCGCGCGACCGTCTTCTCGCTGATGAACAACTCGGCCGCGATCGCGCGGTTCGTCTTCCCCGCGGCCACGAGGACGAGGACTTCGCTCTCGCGCCGGCTCAGCCCGCCCGGCCTCGGCGGCCCGGCTAGCCGAGCGAGGCGCTCGAGATCGGGGGCGGCGCCCAGCTCCTCGAGCACGTCGCGCGCCGCCGCGAACTCGAGCTCGGCGCTCGCCCCGTCCCCGAGCTCGCGACAAGCAATCGCGATCAGCAACCAGACACGCGCCACCGGATACGGCGCGTCGAGATCGCGCCAGCAGCGATGCGCACGACGTAGCGCGGTCAGCGCCGCCCGTGGATCACCTTCCGCCAGCAGGACGGCACCAGACGCGTGCGCGGCCACCGCGTTCAGGTGGGGGGCGTCCAGCTGCGCGGCGATCCCGGCAAGCTCGTCAGCTGCCACCCGGGCGGCCCCGACGTCCTCGGCCGCGAGCAGCACCTCGACAAAGGCAGGTAGCAGCCGCGACCTGGGTGATCGGATCCGCCGCCTCCTCGAGCGCGCGGCGGATCGCCGGCAGAGCCAGGTCGACCCGCCCCCGCGCCAGGCGGAGCAACGACATCCCGGGCTCCGGGTCTCGTCCCGCCAGACTGGCGCGGCGGTAGGATTCCTCGGCCTCCTCGAGCTCACCGCGCAGCCGCAGGATCTCACCCAGCTGGTAGTAGGCCGATCCGAGCGCATCCCAGACTGGTGGGCCCGCGAGCCAGTCGCACGCTCGGCGGGCGGATTCGAGGGCGTCCGACGAGGCGCCCTGCAACTGAAAGATCTCGCAGCGGTGGACGAGACAGTTGCCGCTGAACGGAACGATGTCGGGCTGTGTATCGCACCAACGAGTGAGCGCCTGTGTCCACTCCCTCGCGCGACGGAGATCGAACACCGCCTGACACAGGGTGATCACCTGACAGTAGGCGATCCCCGCGAGCATCGGCGCCACCTCGTCTGCGGTGACCGAGACCATGACCTCGTCCAGCAGCGCCATGCCCTCCGCGACCCGTCCCTGGAGGATCAGCGAGTACCCGCGGCCCAGCCGCGCGAACATCGCCGCGTCGGCATCGGCCAGGCGCTTGGCGATCGCCCCCGCCTCGACGAAGCTCGGACCCGCGTCTGGGTCTCCCTCGAACAGACGCGGCAACGCGCCCAGCATCAGAGCCAGGCCTGCGCGGGCTGTCGCGACGGCGCTCCTCCAGGAGCCGGCCACCGCGGGCCACCCAGCCCATCGCTGGAGCCAGGTCGCCCCGGAAGAGGCCGAGCGCCTGCCAGAACGCACACTGTGCCGCGCGTTCGGCGTCGCCTCGACCCAACCACTCGTGATGGGCGGCCATCCAGGCCTGCTGGCACGCGTCGTCGCTCCCGACCATGTACGCGGCAACCGCAAGGCGCTCCAGAGCCTCGGCCCCCAGCCGGCCCTCCCGATGAGCCGCCGACAGCTCGCCGAAGGCGTCAGTCCACATCCGCCGCTCAAACGAACCGCGGGTTCGCTCTCCTCCATCGGCCACGGCCATCGGCGTCACGATACGCCCAGCGGTCCCACGTCTGGCCGCGCACTCGTGAGAAAGGGGCGATTGCCGCTGACACCGGTTCGATAGCCAGGGACGTCGTGTCGTGAGCATAGGATGAGCCACATGACGCCAGATGACCCCTGGCTCGCGGCGGTGTGGCCGTTTGTCCGCGCGGAGCTGCCGCCGACGCCGGCCACGGTGCTCGAGATGGGTTGTGGGTTACTGGGCGGCTTCGTCCCAGCGCTCCTGGAAGCCGGCTACCACGCGGTCGGGGTCGACCCGGAAGCGCCCGAGGGCCCTGACTACCGGCAGATCGAGATCGATCACTACGAGCCGCTCCACCCGGTGGACTGCGTGGTGGCGTCGCTGTCACTGCATCACGTGGTCGAGCTGGACGCGGCCCTGGACCAGCTCAAGGCGCTGCTGGTGCCCGGCGGCGTGCTGGTGGTCGTGGAGTGGGCCTGGGAGCGATTCGACGAGGCCATCGCCCAGTGGTGCTTCGCCCGTCTGGCATCACCCGCCCCAGGGGCCGAGCCTGGCTGGCTGCACAGGCACCAGGAGCGATGGGCCGCTTCCGGGAAACCCTGGGACGGCTACCTTCGGGACTGGGCCACCGAGGAGGGGCTGCACCCCGCCGAGGCGATCCTGCGGGGCTTGGATGAACGGTTTGACCGCCGGTTCCATGCCGAGAGCCCATACTTCTTCGCCGACCTCGCCGATACGAGCGAGACCCAAGAGCAGGCCGCCATCGACGCCGGCCAGATCAGGGCGGGCGGCATCCGGTACGCCGCCACGCGACCCTGACCTCCCTGCTGGCTGCCGGCCTCGGACCCGGCCCGGGGAATATGGATCACCCGCGTCCCAGCTGCCAGATCTCAGCTGGAGGTCGGTCAGGTCTGGTTGGTGACGGCCTTGGCGAACAGCTCCAGGAGGGTGGGCCAGCCGCCGCCACCGGTGATCCCGTCCCGGAGCGCCTGGCCGTCGACGAGCCGCTCCAGGTGCCGGTGCTCGAGATTGACGGTGGTCTGGTCGGATCCGTCGGCGGTGAAGCGGACCTCGATCTCGCTGGCGTGGGTGGGGTCGGGGTCGTACTGCCAGTGGCCGTTGATCTGCCAGGTCACGACCAGCCGATTCGGTGGCTCCCAGGCCAGCACCCGGCCCCAGTCGCACTCGCTGCCGTCCACGCCCTGCTCATACCAGCGGCCGCCCTCGCGTGGTTCCAGGATGGCCGTAGCCATGTCGGCCCGGCCGATGTGATACTCGGCCGGCCACCAGCTCCCGAAGGCGTCGGTGAAGGTCCGGAAGGCCAGCTCCACCGGTACGTCGACGGTGATCGTGCCGGTGAGCGGCGGGATCGGGGGAGCGCTGCTCATTGATCCTCCTCTGCTGAGTCAACGGGGGCCGCTTGGGCGGCCTTGCCAAAGGCGGTGAGGGCCTCGGCCCAGACGCGGTCCAGGTAGGCGCGCAGGGCGGTCACGCCGTCGGGGTTGAGCCGGTAGATGCGGCGGGTGCCCTCGGCCTGGCTGACGACCAGGCCGCCGTCCTTGAGCACGCGGAGGTGCTGGGACACGGCCGACCGGGTGACTGGCAGCTGCTGGGCCAGCTCCCCGACCGTGCTGGGGTGTCGAGCGAGCAGCTCGAAGATGGCCCGACGGGTCGGGTCCCCGAGCAGCCCCAGCCCTGCAACTCCGTTAGTGTCCACTAACGTAAGTTACGACTAACCGAGCATCGGGCGCAAGTGGCGGCTGCGAATGAAGAGTGCAGTGGTCTGGTGTGGCGGCTGCCCTATCTGTAGTGTTGCTACCTATGAGGGCTGAGGTGCTTAAGGGCCATCTCGACGGGCTGCTGCTGGCGACGCTGGAGGCGGGGCCGCGCCATGGGTACGCGGTGATGGAGGCCATGCGCTCCGGGAGCGGCGGCCGGTTCGACCTGCCCACCGGCACCGTCTATCCAGCTCTCCACCGCTTGGAGCGGGCCGGCCTGGTCCGCAGCCGTTGGTCCACTGAGGCAGGCCGACGTCGGCGCTCCTATGAGCTGACCGCGGTCGGGCGCCGGGCCTTGGCGGCGGAACGGTCCCAGTGGCAAGAGTTCTCCAGCGCGGTATCGGCGCTGCTGGAGGGGCGGCCATGGCCGGCGCCGGCCTGACGCCTGGCTCCTTGGACCCGGGCGCTCGCCGAGTGCTCGACGGCTACCTGGCCGAGCTGGAGGCTGCGCTCGTCGGCCCCAATCCAGCACGGGCGGCCATCGTCGCTGAGGTCGCCGACGGGCTCGCCGAAGCGACCGCCGCGCACCAGCGGCGAGGGTTGGCCCCGGCCGACGCCGCGGGCGCCGCGGCGGCCGAGTTCGGCGGTGCCCAACTGGTCGCGGCCGGGTTCGGCGCGGAGCTGGCCGTCCAGACCGGCCGGCGCGTCGGGCTCGGCCTGCTGGCTACCGGGCCGCTGATCGGGCTGACCTGGCTGGCTGCGGCGCTGACAAACGCGGCCGCGATCGGACAGCAACCCTCGGCAGGCCTGCTGCTGGTTCCCGTACTGTTCGCAGCCGTCCTGGCCGTGGCCGTGCCGGCCGCGGTGGTGTCGGTCCTGGCCACCGGACGGCTGTCACGCTGGCTGCCCACCAGTCCCCGAGTGGCACCGGTCGCGGCCGGGCTGGCCGCGGCCCTCTGTGTCGCCGGCGATCTGCTGTTGCTGGCAGGGCTGCTGGCCTGGACGGTGACCCTCGGCGGGCTGGCGTGGCCCCTGGCGCTCACGGCCGCGACCGCCAGCGCCATACGGCTCAGCCTGGCTGGCCGCGCCGTGCGGCACTGTGTCGTCGCCCGCCAACGGATCGCCTGAACAGCCTCAGGTGCCGCCTGGCCATCGCGCGGGCGATCAACGGGATCCCGACCAAGCTGGGCAGCAGCCAGGACGCGATGGTGGGCAGCCGGTTCCAGAGCGGCAGGTTGGGGCCGTTGTCGACGTAGAAGCCGGTGAACAGCGCGATGTAGGAGCCGCTCATGCCCAGGAGATGGACCCGTAACCAGCCCCGCCACCGGCGCCTGCGGGCCAGGTAGCCCAGGCTGCCGGTAGCGAAGGCGACCATGGCGATCACGAGCAGGTGCCAGTCCTGAGCGAACCGCAGCAGGGCCATGATGGTGGCCGAGGCAAACACCACGGTCAGCGACCAGAAGTAGACGGTGCCGGCGATCGTGTGCCGGCCGGGTCGTTTGGCGGCGGTGGTGGCCAGTGCGCCGCTGATGACACAGGTCAGGCCGGCGGCGATGTGGCAGGCCAAGGCTCCGGTGAAGACAGTGCCGTCGGCGGGGATGGCGAGGGCAGCCAACTGGGCGGCAAGCGCTGCCATGACGGCTCTCCTCTCGTCGGCGACGCGACTTCTGGGCCGGCCTTCAGTTATCGTAGCGTCACTATATGTAGTAACGCTACTTATACCCTGCGCCGACCATACCGGAGCGAGGCATCATGGGCAGAGGACGCAGCCATCCCCGATCGCTGTCGGGAGCAAGCACATGGATCCTCGCGGCCGCTCCTGCCCGCTGGCCTACCGATATCAGCCGGAGGCCCTCGTCGGGCCGACCCAGCTCGAGGCCGAGACCCTGTATGTGGTCGGCGGGCTCTACGGCAATCTGGCCGCCCTCCGTGCCGTCCTCGAGCGGGCCGACCGCGAGCCCGGCGGCCCGGCGACGGTTGCGTTCAACGGGGACTTCCACTGGCTGGACGTGGACCCCCAGGAGTTCGAGGCGATCAGCGAGACGGTCACGGCCCACCACGCCACCATGGGCAACGTCGAGGCCGAGCTCGCCTCTGACGAGGACGCCGGCTGCGGCTGCGCCTACCCCGACTACATCGGCGACGAGGTCGTCGACCGCTCCAACCAGATCATGACCCGGCTCCGCGCGACCGCATCGCGGTTCCCCAGCCTGGTGCGCCGCCTCGACGAGCTGCCCCGGCACCTCACCGCCAGCGTCGGCGGGTATCGCGTCGGCATCCTCCACGGGGATCCCGAGTCGCTGGCCGGCTGGCGGCTGGCTCTGGAGGCGATGGAGCCCGGTGATCCGCTGGTACGCCGCCAGGTCGGCTGGGACGGTCAACCCACCACCGCCACCGACCTGCTGGACTGGTTCGCTCGCGCCGAGGTTGATGTCTTCGCCAGCACCCACACCGGGCTCCCGTACGCCCAGCTGGTCCCCGACGGGCGGCACCCTTGGCTGGTGATCAACAACGGCGCGGCCGGTCTCGGCAACTTCGCCGGCACGAGCTACGGCGTCATCACCCGGCTGTCGAGCCACCCTCGGCCCCCTGCGGACAGCCTCTATGGCGTCAGTATCGGCGGCCTGCGTGGGGATGCCCTACCGGTGCGGTTCGATTCTGCCCAGTGGAAGGAACGCTTCCTGGCCCAGTGGCCACCCGGCAGTCCCGGCCACCGCTCCTACTTCACCCGTATCACCGGCGGCACCCACCTGCAGCTGCACCAGGCAGCACGCGAGGGCGTCCAGCTGACCGCCCACAGCGAGCAGCCTTAGCTCTGCTGGTAGCAGCCCTCGGGCAGTGGGCAGCTTCATTGACAGATGTCGATGCATGCTGGCATCCTCGGATCGACGTTCATCGATACGAGAGGATCTGTTGGATGGCGACCGCCTCCGCAGCCGACCCGACCACCACGGCAGCCGCCTGCTGCACCCC
>Ga0126306_10001783_pt1 | contig 11690 bp, 10 predicted proteins | sample Plot27_FD_92592 | JGI IMG/M metagenome (GOLD analysis project Ga0126306, IMG submission 92592) | Serpentine soil microbial communities from UC McLaughlin Reserve, CA, USA - Plot27 | ecosystem: Environmental > Terrestrial > Soil > Grasslands | place: USA: UC McLaughlin Reserve, Lake County...
GAGGGTTCGGATGGAGAGATAGAAAGCTTTTTGCGCGACCATCCGGTTTGGCGGGCGGCGTCGCCGTATTGCGCGTCGGGTCGCAGGAGCGCGTTCTTTGCGGGGGCTCTGGATCAGCGACGCGCTTCGGGGTAACCTGTTCGGTCATGGGACGAGATCGCACAACCGGGACCCGTTGCCGCGGCATCGAGGAGCACCGTTGAGGATAGGCATAGTGCGGGAGATAACTGCGGGCGAGAGCCGGGTTGCTTTGACGCCCGCCGCCGTCCACGAGCTCGCCAGGGCCGGCCACAGGGTCTTGGTCGAGCGGGGGGCGGGGGAGGGGGCGGTGATCCCGGACGCGGAGTACGAGGCGGCCGGAGCGAGGGTCGTCGAAGCGGCCGAGAAGGTCTGGGTGGATTCGGAGCTCGTCGTCAAGGTCTTCGGGCCCCTGCCCGAGGAGCACGGGTTCTTGAGGGAAGGGCTTATCGTGTTCGCCTTCCTGTCCCTGACGGTGAATCGCCCGTTGCTGGATGCGCTGTTGCGCTCGCGGTGCGCGGCCTTTTCGATGGAAACCATTCGCGACCACAACGGCAACCTCGCGGTGCTCGCGCCGATGAGCGAGATCGCGGGCCGCCTCGTCCCCCAGATAGGCGCCAACCTCCTCCAGCGCCCCTCCGGCGGCCGTGGCATCCTGCTGGGCGGCGTAACCGGCGTCCGTCCGGGCCGCGTGGTCATCCTGGGGGCCGGCATCGTCGGCTCGGGCGCCGCCCGAGTGGCGAGCGGGTTGGGCGCGGACGTGATCGTAATAGACCGCGACCTGGACCGGCTGCGGCGTCTGGAAGGCGCGCGTTTGCGCAACGTCACCACGCTCGCGGCGAGCACCATGGGCATCCGGGAGGTCGTCCTGGAGGCGGATCTCCTGATCGGGGCCGTCCTCGTCGTCGGCGCCAAGACCCCGCACCTGGTGGACCGTGAGACAGTGGAGAACATGCGCGAGGGGAGCGCGATCGTGGACGTGGACGTGGACCACGGCGGATCGGTCGAAACTTCCCGCCCGACGACCCTCCTCGACCCGACGTTCGTCGAGGCCGGCGTGACGCACTACTGCGTAAAGAACATCCCCGCGGCGGTCCCCGTCTCCTCGGCCCACGCCCTCTCCAACGCCCTGCTCCCGTACGTCCAAAAGATCGCGCGCCGCGGCCTGGTGGACGCCCTCAACGCCGACCCCGGCCTCGCACGCGGCGCCGCCGTCGTGTGGGGGCGTGCGATCACGGGCTCCCTGGCCGACGATTTCGAGACGGACCATCACCCCCTGCGATCCGTCCTGCCCCTGCACGCGGAGGCTAGATGAGGTCGGGGGTCGAAAACACGACTCGCCGCCCCGCGGAGCGTCCGCTCTCCCATTTCTCCGTCGAGCTGGAGGTGTATTCTGGGCCGTACGAGGGGCTGCTTGCCCTGATCCTGCGGGACGAGGTGGAGATCTTCGAGGTTCCCCTGCGCGAGATAGTGGCCCTCTACACCGATGCCCGCCCCCCCAACGAAGACCCGAACACCCTCGAACGCGACACCGACTTTGTGGACTCGGCGACCTCCCTGGTCCTCCTGAAGGGCCGCGCCCTTGCCCCGGCCCTTGACCTCGACGGCGACGAGGTCGCCGACGACCCGCTCTCCCCGCAGGAACTGGAGGAGCGGCTCGTGAACTACCTGAAGGTGCGCCGCGCCGCCGAAGAGCTGCGCCGCCGCCTCGCGGAGAACGCTGGCTCCTACCCGTCGGCCCACGCCCCGCCGCCCCGCCCGGGACGTCTGAGCATCCGCCGCGATAGGCTCGTAACGGCCGCGAGGAGGGCCTTCTCGCGCGCCGCCGAGCCCGAGACCCGCCATCTCGGGCCGATCACCGTGACGGTCGAGGACCTCGTTACTTTGATCCGGTCCTCCCTCGCCCGTGGACCCGTCTCCTTCGAAGATCTGGTGCTCGGCATGGACCGCCTACGCTCCACCGTCGCCTTCGCCGCTGCCCTCTCGCTGGCCGCCGAGGGAGACGTCACCCTCCACCAGAGCGAGCCCTTCGGTCCCCTGACCCTCGACCCCACGCGATGAACGCAGCCGCCATGCTGGAGGCGGTGCTGCTAGCGAGCCCGCGCCCCGTGTCGCTCCGCACCCTCGTCTCGGCCACCGGGCTCCCGGAGGGCGAGGCGCGGGAGGCGATGGGTGAACTGGGGAATCGCTACTCACCGGACTCTTCGGGCATCGTGCTTCGGGAGGTCGCCGGCGGGTATCAGCTCGCGACGAACCCGCGCTGCGCCAAGATCGTGGAACGCTTCCGGGAGGAGGCCCGTCCGGCGCCGCTTTCGGGGGCCGCCCACGAGGTCCTTGCCTGCGTCCTATACCTCGGGCCGCTGACGCGCGCCGCTGTCTCCGCCGCCCGCGGCGTCAACTCCGACGCGGTTGTGCGCGGCCTGATCGAACGCGACCTCCTCGCTGAAACCGGCCGCGACGAAGACAGCCCCGGCGCCCCCGCCCTCCTCGACATCACCGAGGACTTCCTCATGGCCGCCAACGCCAACGCCCGCGGCGACTTCCCGCCCCTCGACGCCCTCGTGGACGAGGGCGAGATCTCGCGCGTCCGCGAACGCCTGTCCAGGGCCCGCGTGGTCCCGGGCGGAGACGACGCCACGTGACGCGGCTGCAAGCCTTCCTCGCCCGCGCCGGCGCGGCCCCCTCGCGGCGCAAGGCTGAGGCCCTGATCTCCGCCGGCCGCGTCTCGATAAACGGCGAGACCGCCACCCTGGGCGAGAGCGTCGAACCCGCCACCGACCGCGTCCTCCTCGACGGCCAGCCCGTCGAGCTACCGGCCGCCTACGCCTACCTCGCCCTGAACAAGCCTGCCGGCTACCTGACCACCATGAGCGACGACCGCGGTCGCAGTACCGTCGCCGACCTCATGCCCCGGGACACCCCCGGCCTCGTTCCGGTCGGCCGCCTCGACGCCGACACCACCGGCCTCCTCATCCTCACCAACGACGGCAAGCTCGCGAACCACGTGGCCCACCCCTCCGCCGAGATCGAAAAACAGTACGAGCTGACCCTGAAAAACCCGGTCGAACAACAGGCCCTCGACGCCCTCGCCGATGGCCCAGAGCTAGAAGACGGCAAGATGCTCCCATCGAAAATCGCCAACCTTCACCGAGAGTGGGACAAGACGACCCTCGACCTCACAATCCACGAAGGCCGAAACCGCATAATACGTCGGGCGTGCAACGCGGTTGGCTTGGATCTTCTCTCCCTGCAACGCGTGCGCATCGGGCCGGTACGACTCGGCGACCTCCCGGAGGGTCGCGCCCGTTCGCTGACCCTGGAGGAGTTGGAGGCCCTGTGGTGAGGCCGGCACGTGGCGTGCCGGGAAACGATTTCTCGGTCGAAGACGTGAGGGGGACGTTCCCCGAGGAGATCGAGGTAAAGCCGCTCGGGCGCCCGGTGGACGCGACGGTGCGCGTACCCGGCTCCAAGAGCATCACCAACCGCGCCTTGATCGTGGCGGCCCTCGCCGACGGCGCCTCGGAGATCGAAAACCCCCTCTTCAGCGACGACTCCTACTGGCTCATGGACGCCCTGGTCCGTCTCGGCCTCCACGTCGAGGCCGACCGGGAGGCGGGCCTCGTTGCCGTCGGCGGGAAGGGCGGCGAGATACCCGGGCGTGGGGTGGAGGTCTTCGTAGGGAACGCGGGGACCGCGGCCAGGTTCCTGCCGCCGGCGTTGGCGCTGGGGAAAGGACCGTACACGGTGGACGGCGTGCCCAGGATGCGCGAGCGTCCCATAGCGGATCTCGTCGGCGGGATGCGCGAGCTTGGAGCCGAGGTCCGGTACGCGGGGGAGGAGGGTAGGTTTCCCCTAGTAGTGGAAGGCGGCGGCATCCGGGGCGGCGAGGCGCGGGTGCGAGGCACGGAGAGCAGCCAGTTCTTGAGCGGGCTCCTCATGGCCGCCCCCTACGCCAGGGAGACCATCACGCTGCGGGTCGAGGGCGCGCTGGTCTCCCGGCCTTACGTCGGGATCACGACTGGCGTGATGGGCGCCTTCGGAGTGGAGGTCGAGGAAGAGGACGGCGGCTTTACGGTTCCCGGCGGCGTATACCGGGCGCGCTGCTACGCCGTCGAGCCCGACGCCTCGGGGGCCTCGTACTTTTTCGCTGTGGCGGCGCTAACGGGGGGGCGGGTGCGGGTTCCGGGCCTCGGGGTCCGTTCCTCGCAGGGCGACGTGGGCTTCTTGGAGGTGCTGGGACGCATGGGGTGCGAGGTGGAGGTGGGGGAGGATTTCGTGGAGGTTCGGGGGCCCGCGGGGCGGCGGCTCTCGGGGGTGGAGGTGGACATGAACGAGATCTCGGACACCATGATCACGCTCTCCGCCATCGCCCCCTTCGCGGTTGGACCGACCACCATCACCAACATCGCCCACACCCGCCACCAGGAGACCGACCGCATCGCCGCCGTCGCCAACGAGCTCTCGCGCCTCGGCGTCTGGGTCGAGGAGCGCCCCGACGGTCTGACGATAACGCCGGGCGTCGTGAAGCCGGGCCTCGTGCGCACCTACGGCGACCACCGGATAGCGATGGCGTTCGCCCTCGTCGGGCTCGTCGTGCCCGGCATCCGTATAAAGGATCCCTCCTGCGTCACGAAGACGCTCCCGGAGTATTTCGACCTGCTGCGTACGCTGTAGGGTTATCCGACAGGAGCTACTCGCTTGGGGCTAAACCTTCCCCGCGGCGCGCTGCGCGATGTCCACTATGCGGCGCATCTCGGTCGCCGGGTCGCCTTTGTACACGGCCGAACCCGCGACCAGGGCTTGCGCGCCTGCTTCCACCACCGTGGCGGCGGTGTCGGCGTTGACGCCGCCGTCCACCTCGATGGGCAGGTCGGTCATCTCTTTGAGGCGCCGTATCTTGTCCGCCATCTCGGGGATAAAGGACTGTCCGCCGAAGCCCGGGTTGACGCTCATCACCAGGATGAAGTTCAGGTAGGGAAGTGCCCAGGAGATCGCCTCGGGCGGCGTGGTGGGGTTCAGGGCCACCCCGGCCTCGGCGCCGCCGGATCGGATCACGTCGAGTGTCCGGTGCAAATGCGTGACCGCTTCGGGCTGCACCGAGATGCTCTTGACGCCGGCTTCCAGGAACGCGGGGATCAGGTTATCCGGGTTCTCGACCATGAGGTGCGCGTCCACGGGCAAGCCGGTCGCCGGGACGAGCGAGGCGGCGACCACCGGCCCTATGGAGAGGTTGGGGACGAAGTGGTTGTCCATCGCGTCGAAGTGGACGAACCCCGCCCCGCCCTCCTCGGCCCTGCGAACCTCGTCGGCGAGGTGCGCGAAGTCCGCCGCCAGTATCGAGGGGCCGCAGACGATCCCATCCCCTAACTTGGAAAACAAACCCATGCGTTACGGATTCCTCCCCTCGGGCTCGCGGGAAAGGCGGCCCTGCCTCCGCTAGCCGGCCTCGAAGGTGTGGCTCTCGCCGACGCCGAGTTCCTCGACGGTGTCCCCGACGCCCACCTTTACGGAGCGGGTGTAGCCGTCGGTTTGGGCGGCGACCGTGAGTTTGTTCCCCTCGAAGGTGAGCTCTATCGGCGTACCGCGGAAGCGCATCGAGAACGTCAGGCCGTCCAGCTTCTCGCGCATCTTGGGGGAGAAGTAGATGGTATCGTCCCGGATGTCGCTCCCCATGTAGCCGCGCTGCAGGAGATCCAGCGTACCTGCCATCACCCCCATGTGGATGCCCTCCTGCGTGGTGCCGCCCTGCACGTCCCCGACGTCGCTGTTCAGGGCCGTCAAGAACATCTCCCACGAGGCCTCCGGGTCCAGGCCGGCCAGGATGTGGGCGTGGACGATGAAGCTGAGCGTCGAGCCGTGGGTGGTGCGCGCCGAGTAGTACTCCGCGGTCTTGCGGATGGTCTCCGGCGTCAGCTCGTAGCCCAGGCGCTGGAAGATGGCCTCCAGCTCGTCCCATGGGAACAGGAAGAACAGCATCAGGGTGTCGGCCTGCTTGCTGAGCTTGTACTTGTCCGGGTCGTCGCCCTCGGCGCGCAGGATGCGGTCCAGGCGCTGAATCTTGCCGTACTTCTCGCGGTAATGGTCCCAGTCCAGCTCCTCGAGGTTCTCGTAGCCCTCGAACTGATCGATCACGCCGTCGGACTGGAACGGGACGAACATCTTGCGGCTCATGTCCTGCCAGCGTGAGATCTCCTCGTCGGTGAGACCGATCCTCGCCCTCAACGCCTCGCACCGCTGCTCCGGGAGCTCGTGCAGGATCCGCTGGGTGATCTCCGAGATCCAGGCAACCATCACGTTGGTGTAGGCGTTGTTTCTGAGCCCCTCCTCGTCCGAGCCGGGGTACTTCTCGTGGAACTCGTCCGGGCCCATCACCCCGTGGATCTCGTACCGGTCGCGCTCGGGATTGTAGTGCGCTATGCTCGCCCAGAAGCGCGCGATCTCCAGCATCATCTCCGCCCCGTGGTCGAGCAGGAACTCGCGGTCCCCGGTCGCCTCGTAGTAGTTCCAGATGTTGTAGAAGATCGCCGCGTTGACGTGCCGCTGGTTGTGGCTGAGGTCGGGATCCCACTGCCCGGAGTTGGGGTTGAGGTGGACTACCTGCGTCTCCTCGGTGCCGTCGGAGCCGCTCTGCCAGGGGTACATCGCCCCTTCGTAGCCGCTGTCCTTGGCGGCGGCGCGGGCCTCGTCGATGCGGCGGTAGCGGTACATCAGGAGCTCGCGCGTGATCTCGGGCAGCCGGAAGTTGAGGAACGGGTAGATATAGAGTTCGTCCCAGAAGATGTGCCCGCGGTATGCCTCGCCGTTGAGGCCGCGCGCGGGGACGCCCGCGTCGAGGTCGGCGGTGTGCGGCGAGCAGACCTGCAGGATGTGGTAGACGTGCAGGCGCAGCAGCATCTGGGCCTTATCGTGCCCGGGCACGCGCACGTCGCAGGCGGACCACAACGCTTCCCAGGCCCTCGCGTGGCGTTCCAGGGCCTCGTCGAAGGTCCCGAAACGTACCACGGCCTTCTCGGCGTTCACCAGCGGCTCGTTTATGGCGCGGTCGCGCGAGGAGTAGAAGGCGACCATCTTCTCCACGCGCACCGGCGTCTTCTCCTCGACGGTGAAGGAGATCTCCTGGTGGATGTAGTCTTCCATCTGGTAGAGGGCGCGCTCGACGTCGAGCTCCTGCCCGTCGCGGTAGATGCGGGTCCGGGCGGCCTCGGCGACGTAAATGCGCGACTGGCGGGTGCGGACCCGCAGGCCGATCACGTCCGGCTGGGTTGCGTTGGTAGAGGCCGGGTTGAGGTGGCGTCCCTCCAGCTCCTGGTAGCGGGCGACGCCCCGGTTCGTCACCCGGCCGTCCAGCGCGGAGACCATCTCCACGTTCCCGGACCAGTTTTCCGGCGTGATCACCCACTCCATCGCCGCCTGGTGCATGTCCCCCATGCTGACGAAGCGGCGGGTCCGGATCGTGGTCTCGCGCCCCGCCCGGTCGCGGAACGCGAGGCTGCGCTCCAGAAGCCCCCGCTTGATGTCGAGCTTGTGGCGGTAGGAGAGGACCTCGACGTTTTCCATGCCGACGGCTTCTTCGCCCTCGATGCACAGGGCCAGCAATAGCCAGTTGGGGAGGTTGACCAGGTCCTCGTTGAGCACGGGCACGCCGGCCATGATGGTCGTCTCGCGGTTGAAGCCACCGTGCATGTAGGTGCCGGGGTAGTGGACCTCGTCCGCCTCGGTCCAGGAGAAAGACCCGCGCGTGCTGAAGTAGCCGTTGCCGGTCGAGGTTAGCGCCTCGCGCAGCCGCTCCTCCGCGGGATCGAAGTGGTCGTAGGCCAGCGTCCAAGTACTATCCGTCATCGGGTCCTCCTCATCTCATCGCCCGCCCAATTGTTTCCTCGCCGCGCAACAGACCAGGGCCGCCCTGCCGTCCGCCAGCACAGTATGGCAGGGCCCGAGCGCCGCCGCGCCGTCTACGGCGAATCCGTCGGCCGAATGGCACGCCTCGCAGCAACCGCCGGGGTCTATCACCCCCATCGTCCCCAACACCCCGCAACCCAAGACGACCCCGCCCGACCGGACAGGCCGATGTTCGCCGTACCCCTCGGCGTGGATTCCCGCATGGCGTCCCCTTTTTGCAGGTAAACCTCAGCGCGCCAGAGCGTCCAGGAACTTCTCCACCTCGTCTACCGAGGCGAGCGCGTAGTCAGCGGCGGTGTCGCGCCCGCCCACCTCCGGGTCGCCCGCGCGGCCCACGAAGATGCCGATGCCCGCCGTCTCGCCGCCCGCCGGGGCCTCGTTCAGCGCTCGGAAGGCGTCCTCGTCCGTGACGTCGTCGCCCAGGTACAGCGGCAGCACCTCGTCACGGTCCAGCTCGAGCGCCTCGATCAGGTACAGGACCGCCTTGCCCTTGTTCCAGTCCACCTTGGGCTGTATCTCGTAGACCATCTTGCCCGGCGTGACCTTGAGCGCGTCGGGATGCTCGGCGAGCAAGGCGTCCACGACTTCCTTTATCTTCGGCCTCTCGTCCTCGGAGACGAGCCGGTAGTGGACCGCGACGGAGGCGGCCTTCTCCTCGACCAGGGACCCCTCTATGGGTTCGACCTCCTCGTGCACCCGCCTCTTTGCGTGGTCGAGGTCGTCGGCGAACTCGGAGCCTACTTCGTGCTGTATTCGGCCCTCGTCGGGGCTCCATATGTCGAAGCCGTGGCTCCCGGCGACGATGAGGTTGTCCAGACCCATGAGCTCTTGGACCACCTTGCGGTCGCGCCCACTGACCACGCAAACGACGCACCGCTCTGCGAGGTCGCGCACCACCCGCTGCATGCCCTCGGAGATGATCGCGTCCTCGGGGCGGTCTACTATAGGTGTGAGCACGCCATCGTAGTCGAGGAAGACCGCGGGCCGCTTGCCTTCCAGACGGCGGTTCAGCTCGTCTTCGTGCTCCAGCGCGTTCTGTAGGTCCCCGATCTCCCTCCCCACAACCTCCTCCTCTCTGTCGCTACCCGACGATCCTCACGCGAGGATGTTTCCAAGCCGCCCCAGCCCGCCGGCCACGTCGTCCAGATGGACCCGCACAACCCGTCGCTTCGCGTCCAGGAGCGCCTGTCGGTCCCCCAAAGCCTGCGCGTCCACCAGCACCCCGAAGGTAAGCGTCGCAGCTTCGTCCCCGGCCTCGTCGGGAATGTCGGCGTCCCGTGGATGGTCGGCCGTGATCTGCAAAAATAGCCCGTTTCCGCCGTCGCCCTTGTGCAACTGACCCGTAGAGTGCAAAAAACGCGGCCCGTAACCCAGCGTAGTGGCGACCTTCAACCGGTCCCGCAACCCGGCGCGCATCGCCTGCAGCGTCTCGGACGTCTCGTCCTTCGGCGGCAAGTACGCCTGCAACGAGAGGTAGTCGCCCGGTTTCGCCCCATCGATGAAGCCCCGGATTGCCTCTTGCACGCTTTCGGCTTTGCCGTCCGAGTACACCGCGAGCCCGGACTCTACGACGGTCGGTTCCGGCTCGGGCAGCTCGCCCTTCTCCTCGTACTCGGCGACCATCTTCCTCGCCTGTATCTTCGCCGACTCCACGTTCGGCTGGTCGAACGGGTTGATGCCCAGCCGCTCGCCGGAGATAGCCGTAGCCACCTCCCACCGGAACATCTCGCCCCCCAGATCGTAGGGGCTGTCCAGCACGATCTCCACCACCGGATGCCCGCGCTCGCGCAGCTCGCGCACGAGGCTGTCCGTCCCGCCGTCTTCCTCGCCGCGCAGCGACATGCGCACGAAGACCCGGTCGTCGTCGTAAGCGTCCTGAGATCCCTTCGGTTCCTCGGCGACGGGCAGGATGCCCACGCCGTCCTTGCCGGTGCTCTCGGCGATGAGCTGCTCCACCCAGGGGCCGAAGGCCTCCAACGATGGAGAAGCAAAGAAGGTCAGCTTGTCGCGGCCGTGCTCGCGCGCCAGCTCGCCCATCATCGCCCCGAGCCACGCGCCGGGGTTATCCTCGCTGGCGGGGCCGCGGCACTCTTCGGCCGCGCCGCGCGCGTTCTCTAGGAGCTTCGCTGCGTCCACGCCGATCAGGGTAGCCGGGACGATCCCGAAGTTCGAGAGCGCCGAGTAGCGCCCGCCGATGTTGGGGTCGTTGAGAAACGTCGCGCGAAAGGAGTACTTCTCGGCCGTGTCCGCCAGGCCGCTGCCCGGGTCGGTTATCGCGACGAAGCGCGAGCCGGCCTGCTCCCGCCCGATGGCTTCGGCGACGCGGTTGTAGAAGTACTTGAAGAACGAGAACGTTTCCACCGTCCCGCCGGACTTGGTCGAGACGATGAACAGCGTGCGCGACATGTCGAGCCGCTGGGCGTGGGCGAGCACCGCCTGGGGGTCGGTGCTGTCCAGGACCGCGAGGTCCGGATGGCCTTCCGCGCTCCCGAGGGCGAGGCCGAAGACCTCCGGCGCGAGGCTGGACCCGCCCATCCCGAGCAAGAGGATGTGCTCTATGCCCTCCTCGCGCACGGCGTCGGCGAGGCGTTGTAACTCCGGCAGCGCCTCCTGCATGCTTTCTGGGCTCTGCAGCCAACCGAGGCGGTTCGCTATCTCTTCAGGTTCCGGGCCCCACACGGTATGGTCACCCTCCCACATCCGCTCCACGACCCGGTTCTCTCGCAGCTCGTCCAGGACCCTGTCGACCGCGGCGCCGTACTCGCCCAGGTTGGTGCCTGCCGTGATCATCTGACGCTCACCTCCTCCAGGCGCCCTTCGGAGATCGCGTCCAGGGAGACGTCGTCCAGGCTCGTGACCACCAGGTCCGCGCCCTCCGCGGCCAGCGCGTCCTCGTCGTCCGCGCGCGCGATGCCCAGGGCCGCGAACTCGCCGGCCTTCGCCGCCTGGATGCCGTTGGCGGCGTCCTCGACCACGAAAGCCTCCTCCGGCGATACCCCGATCTCCTCGGCGGCGGCCTGGAATATCATCGGGTGCGGCTTGCCGTGCTCGAAGTCGCGCCCGCTCACGTCACCGTCGAGGATGTCCAGCAGCGTAAAGCCGGGCGTCAAGAAGTCGTAGCTCAAGCCCTCCCGCTCCGCGAACTCGTCGAGGCGCACGAGCCGCAAAAAGGCGCCGGCGTTCTTGGACGAGGAGGCGGCGGCGATGAGGACGCCGGCCTCCTTGAGCGCGATCACGAAGCGCAGGGCGTCCGGGTACTCCTCGAAGTCGGCGGCTTCGATCAGCTCGACTATCATCTCTTGCTTGCGGTCGCCGTACTCCTGGGCGCGCCGCTCCGCGTCCGGCACTTCGAAATACTCCAGCGCGGCCTGGGCGCCCTTGTAGCGCGGCTTGCCGCTCATCTCCCGCTGGTACACCTGCGGCGTGAACGCGTCCGGCGCCCAGGAGGTCTGGTCCCGGATGTCGCTCCACTCGCCCTCCATGAGCTGCCTCAAGCCCTCGCGCCATGCCTTCTCGTGCGGGGAATCCACCAGCACCCCGTCCACGTCGAAGATAGCCCCCCGAAAACCGTTCGCCATCTCTCTCCTCCCCTAAGGAACCAAGTCAGAAGCTAACTTTACCCGTTTCCTCACCGACGCACTAGTTCGCGGCCCTTTTACCGGATCACCTCCAACATCTCGTCGAAAGAGGCTTTGAACTTCCGCGCGCCCTCCTTCTTCAACATCTCCGTCACGTCGCCGTGGTCCGCACCCCGGCCTCCGCCAGTCCGTCGC
>Ga0126306_10001784_pt1 | contig 11688 bp, 10 predicted proteins | sample Plot27_FD_92592 | JGI IMG/M metagenome (GOLD analysis project Ga0126306, IMG submission 92592) | Serpentine soil microbial communities from UC McLaughlin Reserve, CA, USA - Plot27 | ecosystem: Environmental > Terrestrial > Soil > Grasslands | place: USA: UC McLaughlin Reserve, Lake County...
TAATACATAACCACAAAAATAAAACCTATTACTTTTGCTGCGACGGTTGTAAAAGAATTTTTAAAAAGAAACCTCATAAATATTCTAAATAATATGACATGTAGTACTATAGATACATAATGAGATTAGTAATACAATAAACGTTGAAGTTCTAAGATTTTCAATGAGATAGATAAGGCCTGATATATCCCAGCTAACTACTTGAAATTGTTTAGTAAACTGATCTTGATTTGTAAAGATAATATCTCTGTAACTCTGAACGTAAAAAACAAAATATGACAAATGCGATATCTCTTTAGCATATATTTTATAGAAGCATCCACAAGAACGGTTGATGAAGGCAGTCTTTGTTAAAGGTCAAAACTCAGTTTTAGTTGACGAAGTGCCGTCTCCAAAACTAAGTGATGGAGATCTAATTGTTAAAATGCGCACATGCGGCTTATGCGGATCCGACTTGGAGAAAGTTTATGGTCAGTACGGTATGGGTTCTGCAAGGCTCGGACATGAAATTGCAGGTGAAATTATGCAAATAGGAAAGGGGATAAACGGTTTTGCTCCTGGCGATCGTGTATTTATTCACCACCATGTCCCATGTTATTCATGCCATTATTGTCTTCATGGAGACTATACTATGTGCAATAGGTATCAAAGTAGTAATATAGATCCTTGTGGGCTATCTGAACAAATCCTAGTTCCTGAATGGAATATTTCAAGAGGTGGTCTCATAAAGCTTCCAGATAATATTTCATATGATGAAGCATCTTTGATAGAGCCTGTGGCATGTTGTCTAAAAGCACTTGCAAAGTGCAATTTCCATAAAGGTGATGATGTTGCAATTTTGGGAGCAGGCCCAGCTGGTATGATGCACATGCTCCTTGCGAAGGTGTTTGGCGCAGGGAGAATTTTCATAATTGACATTAATCAGTTTAGATTAGATTTTGCAAAGAAACATCATGAAATCAAAAGTTATAATTCCCTGATTGATAAAGATTTCATCAAGAAAATCCAAGAATTCACAAACGCCCGAGGAACAGATATCACAATAGTTGCCACTGGAAATACAAGTGCACTACTACAGTCATTCGAACTCACAAGAAGGGCAGGCAGAATACTGCTTTTTGGCGTACCGCCAAAGGGATCCAGTATTTCTTATGATTTGAACAATTTATATTCAAACGAGCAAACTTTGATTCCTAGCTATGGTGCATCTGAAATTGAAACCAATCAGGCGTTAAAATTAATTGCTGAAAAACGTATCGATATTACGAGTTTGATAACTCATCATTTTAAAATTGATGATACACCACAGGCAATAAAGTGCGCGCATAATGCGAACGACGCAATGAAAGTAGTTGTTATGAATGAATAGAAAAAAGACATAAATAATAAAAAAGTATAATCTCAAAAAGAATTAGTAGAATGGATTGGGGCATGAAAAATAGAATATCGAAGATCATTCGTCCAGGAGACGGCCGTTGTGTGATGCTTGCAGTTGATCATGGTTATTTTTTGGGTCCAACGGACGGTTTGGAGATTCCAAATAAAACAATCAAGCCCTTACTGCCTTTTGCTGACTCATTAATGATTACAAGAGGCCTTTTAAGAACATCAGTAAACCCTAGCAGTGAAGTTCCAATAGTTCTCCGCGTCTCTGGAGGAACAAGCATTGTTGGAGAAGATCTTTCCAATGAGACCATAACAACTTCTATAGAAGAAGCCATCAAACTTAATGCCACCTGTCTTGCTGTATCAATTTTTGTTGGAAGTAAATATGAGCATCAAACACTTGCAAGCTTGTCGCGATTAGTAGATGAAGGCGAAAAATACGGTATACCCGTTCTGGCAGTTACTGCAGTGGGAAAGGAAATGACAAGGGATGCTAGATATCTTGCCTTAGCATGTAGAATCGCTGCAGAACAAGGGGCGCACATCGTCAAGACGTACTATTGTGAGAATTTTGAAAGAGTTGTGGAAGGCTGCCCAGTTCCTGTAATTATCGCAGGAGGCAAGAAATTGCCAAATGAAATTGACGCGTTGAAATTAACCTATGAGGCGATAGAACATGGAGCCACTGGGGTTGATATGGGTAGAAATATTTGGCAGTCAAATTATGCTGTCGCTATGATAAAATCCATTAGGTCAATTGTCCACAACAATTTGGATGTAAAACAAGCTTATCAAGTATTTATTAAGGAAAAAGAAAGACAGATAGAAGAAGAAGAAAAGGAAATTAAATCTATCTGATGTTCAAATGAAGACAAGTATTTAATTATTTTACGCCATGTTAACATCATGCTTAATTACAAGGGAAAAAGATTGCCAATAGTTTGTGTGGTTCTCTCCAATATTATCTTGATGAAGGGGATTTTATAGAAAATCACATGAAATCAAATCTAATGTTATTATGTAAACCACTGAGTTTACACGTCATCCCACTTATACAAATCTATATTGACATCAAGAAGTCTATAGATAAGTCTAATCCTCATGTGGTATTATTATTACATACAAGCATATTTTTTAGCATATATGCTAATTACCACATTAATTGGCAAAATCTTTATTAATTATATCATTGCATTCTATTAAGAATGTCTCCTAACAACGGTGGAGGGTTTACATTAACTTGTTCGCAGTTTCAGGTTAAAGATAAATCTGTTATCCTGTTACTGCATCAACTAGTCCCATGAATCAAGCTCTGCACTCCCGCCGTTTTAGCAGGGCGTTTGTTTAGAAAACATATTGGTGAATAGATATATATGGTAGAAATGACTGGCGCAAAAGCGCTGATTTATGCTCTAGAAAAAGAAAATGTAGACATAGTCTTTGGACTTCCTGGAGGAGCTAACTTGCCCATCTATGATGCCCTTGTAGATGCAAATTTTAGGCATATACTTGTCCGACACGAACAATCTGCAGCTCATATGGCAGACGGCTACGCAAGAATTAAGAGGAAGGCGGGAGTATGCTTTGCAACTTCGGGACCGGGAGCGACTAACTTGATTACAGGAATAGCAACAGCCTATGCTGATTCCTCACCTATGATTGCAGTAACAGGTCAAGTACCATTAGCCATGATAGGAAAGGATGCATTCCAGGAGACCGATATAATCGGCGTAGCCAATCCTTGTACTAAATACGCATTCCAACCAAGGGCTGCTGAGGAAATCCCGGAGATGGTGAAAAAGGGATTCTATATAGCTGAGAGCGGAAGACCAGGTCCTGTTCTTATTGATATCCCAAAAGATGTACAGCAATCTTCTGCGAATATGAAGTTTCCAGATCTTATCAAGGTACGTGGGTACAATCCCATCATTGATGCAGATCTATCTCAGGTAGGAAAGGCAGTGGAGATATTATTAAAGGCAGAGCGACCAATCATCATGGCCGGCGGAGGAATTATCTTGTCTGGCGCATTCTCCGAACTACAGGCTACGGCAGAATTGTTAATGAGTCCCGTAGTGACGACTTTTAAAGGTAAAGGAGCCTTTCCAGAAAACCACCCTCTGGCGATGGGTCCTATAGGAATGCATGGACATCCAGAAGCAAATAAAATCATCCTTGAAGCAGACTGTATATTAGCTGTTGGAGCAAGATTTTCTGATAGATCTGTTGGAAGATACGATGAATTCGGAAAAGGAATGAACATCATTCATATGGACGTTGATCCCGCCGAAATTGGTAAAAACAAATCTGTTGACGTGGCAGTAGTAGGTGATGTTAAATCTTCGTTGAGAACGATTGTAAAGATGCTTTCAAAAAAAATAGTAAAAAAAAATGCAGACTATCCTTGGTTAAAGAGGAGAGCCGAATTGGTAAATTATTATGCTGAAAGCATTAAGGATTTTCCGAGAGACCTAACAGCCAGGAAAGCATTAAAAAAACTTAGAGAAATATTACCTATAAAGGCGATTGCTACTACTGAAGTAGGACAATGTCAAATGTGGACATCATTGCATTTTGATGTTATTTCTCCTGGTACTTTCTTTAGTTCTACCGGATTAGGAACAATGGGTTTTGGATTCCCTGCATCTATAGGGGCGAAAGCAGCCATGCCAGATGTGCCAGTCGTTGACATCGCAGGCGATGGTTCATTTAATATGACGGAGAATTCTCTTGCAGTATCTGTGCTTGATAATTTACCTGTAATTGTTTTTTTAATGAATAATTATATGCTAGGAATGGTAGCTCAATGGCAACGGACATTTTATAATAGAAGATATATGGGGGTCCATCAGCATAACTGTCCTGATTATGCAAAGATAGCCGAAGCATATGGGGCTGAGGGAATAAAAGTTCAGTCATTGCAGGAGTTAGAAAAAGCAATAATAACAGCTCTGAAGACCGATGTCGCCACTGTTATCGATATATCCATAGATCCAGAAGAAGATGTCTATCCATTCGTTGCACCAGGAACTGGCCTTAAGGACATGATTACGGGGTCATGAATTAAATCATGATAATTACACCAACTGCTTCTTCATCCTTGAATATATCAAATGTCGAGGACAAAACTTGGTATATAATTTCTGCCCTAGTAGAAGACAAGCCGGGCGTTCTGTTTAGAATAACTAATCTCTTCAGGGCAAGGAATTTTAACATTGAAAGCATTACAGTTGGATCGACTGAAAATGCCGATCTTTCAAGAATGACTATTACAACAGAAAGCGACGAAAAGACAGTAGATCAGTTGGTGAAACAGCTGAGAAAACTAATTGACGTTGTAGAGGTAAAAGTCCTTGATATAGAAAGAACTGTTTATCGGGAACTTGCTTTAATTAAAATGAAAGCAGTAGATCCTACTACTAGGATGGAGATAACGAATTTCGCATCTGTTTTTAGGGCAAATATACTCGATATAGGTAAAGAAACCATTACTGTAGAACTTACTGGTACGCCAGACAAAATAGAAGCATTTAAAAATCTTGTTGATCATTTCGGAATAATCCAGTTGGCAAGAACGGGTGTTTTGGCCCTTCCGAGAGGTGCATACTCTTAATGTCAGATTTAAAAGATAGAATAAGGATTTTCGATACTACGTTAAGAGATGGTGAACAAACACCAGGTGTATCTATTACCCCAGAGCAAAAAATTGCTATCGCTTCAAAACTAGACGATTTAGGTGTTGATATCATTGAGGCAGGTTTTCCAATTGTTTCTCATGGAGAAATGGAAGCAATAACAAACATAACAAAGCAAGGACTAAAAGCAGAGATATGTGGTTTGGCTCGTACAGTACAGGCTGACATCGATGCTGCTATAAAATGCAACCTTACCTATATCCATACCTTTATTGCTACTTCTGATATTCATATGCAATATAAGCTAAAGATGACACGTGAGCAGGTTCTAGAAAAATCGATCTGGGCAGTAGAATACGCAAAGAAGCATGGCATGAAGGTAGAATTTTCCGCAGAGGATGCTACGAGATCCGATAAGCAATTCTTAAAGGAAGTCTTCAAAGCAGTCGAGATGGCAGGTGCAGATAGGCTTGATATCCCTGATACTGTTGGTTATGCAACTCCTCAATATATCGCTGAACTTGTAAACGATGTTAAATCAGCCACTAAATTGACTATAAGCATGCATTGTCATGACGACTTTGGACTAGCAGTAGCTAACTCAATCGCGGGGATTAATGCAGGTGCTAATTGCGCTCATGTAACAATTAATGGACTAGGAGAGAGAGCAGGAAATGCATCATTAGAGGAATTTGTTATGGCACTTCAATGCTTATTTAATAAAACACATAATATCAAAACTGAATTGCTTTATGAGACGTCAAAATTTGTGTCTAATAAAATGGGAATAATCGTTCAACCAAACAAAGCAATAATTGGTGAGAATGCTTTTGGCCATGAGTCTGGCATACATACGCACGGCATCTTGAACAATCCTCTCACTTACGAACCTATTAGTCCAGAGATCGTAGGAAGAAAAAGATGGCTTCAAGCAGGAAAGCATGCAGGTGCTCATGGAATTAGAGCGATGTTAGAAGACTTTGGCATTAGACCAACTGAAGGGCAGCTTCACCATATTGTCGAAAAACAGAAAAAACTTGCAGACAGAGGAAAGTCTATAACAACTGCAGAACTGTTGTCCATTGCTGGAGAGATTATGAATAATAATAAATTTGAAGAAAAGTTCAAGCTCTATGATTTTCATATCGTGACCGGAATGAATATCATCCCAACAGCTGTGGTCAGACTTAATACCGAGGGTAAAGATTTTATTGCCTCTGAAATAGGCGTGGGACCGGTTGACGCTGCATTGAAAGCAATCCAAAAGATCGCGGTGGAGATGGCTAATATTAAAATACGTGAGTACAAACTCGATTCTATTACTGGTGGTTCAGACGCCTTGGCAGAGGTTGTTATTAAAGTAGAAGATAAAAATGGCAATATTGTTTCCGCAAGAAAGGCAGGGGAAGATGTGGTCATTGCCTCAGTTCAAGCTATGATGGATGCGATAAATAAAATAATGCTCCGGAGAGTTCTTTATACCAAAAACTAAGCTTCATATTCGTATAACCTTAAAGGATAAAGGCTTATTGTCAAGGTATAATATTACACTTATCATCGGTGACGGAATTGGTCCAGATCTGACTTCCTCTGCAAAGACTATCTTAGAGACTATAAATGATAATTCTAACACAAAATTCACTATAGATGAAGTTTTTGCTGGAGATAATGCAGTTAGAAAATTTGGCAAAGCCTTACCAGATTCAACGGTGGATAAAATAAGAAAATCTGACGCCTGTCTGAAAGGTCCTGTAGGAGAAAGCGCTGCAGATGTGATCATTGTCTTAAGACGATTGTTTGATCTTTATGCAAACGTCAGGCCAGCAAAATCATTTCCTAACATCACAACTTTTTCTAATAACATCGATCTAGTGACTGTAAGAGAAAATACTGAAGACTTGTACCTAGGATGGGAGTTTTACGCTGACGAGAATACTGTTATTTCGCTTAGGCTAACTTCGGAAAGAGCATCGAGAAGAATCGCTGAGTATGCTTTCCAGATGTCTATTCTTAGAAACCATAAACGGAAAGTTGTAGCAGTTCATAAAGCAAATGTTATGCGAAAAGGCGACGGCTTATTTGCAAGGACATGTAAATTAGTAGCTAAGAATTATCCGAGCATAGAATATAGTGAACTATATGTCGATGCTTGTGCGATGAAGTTGATTCGAAATCCTGAAGAATTTGACGTTATTTTAACTACCAATCTTTTCGGCGATATACTATCAGATGAAGCAGCACAACTAGTCGGAGGTCTTGGAATGGGACCAGCCGCCAATATAGGTGATGATTTCGCGTTATTTGAACCAGTTCATGGTGCAGCATTTGATATTGCAGGAAGGAACATAGCAAATCCTTCGTCGATTTTGCTATCAACAAAAATGATGCTTGAATGGTTAGCTTACAAGAATAATGACAAAGATGCTCTTAAACAAGGTAAACGGATTGAAGATTCTATAGTTGGCTTGCTGAAAGATAATAAAAAAACAAAAGACATTGGAGGAGAACTCAGTACAAAAGAGTTCACAAATCTAGTTAAATATTATTTATATTAAATCACGATATTTTAATGCGTTGTTAATTCAGTATGGAAGAAACTGATTTTAATTATTTCTATTCATCTACAACGTTAAGAACCTCTTCTCTGCCATGCAATAAACATGAAAATAAATGGAATAACCATGATGGCAGTTGTAATAAGAACAGGTTGAAATGCAGTTGCAGGAATATTATAACCAAGCACCTGTAAAAAAGGAATTGGATAAACAGTAAAGATCCAAAATCCTAGAAGTATGGCTATGATAATCTTATTTCTTCTAATTACACTAAGAAGACTGATTTTATTTATCTTATTTCTATCACAGTTAATACATTTTGTAGTATATCTTCCTGTTATATCTGATGGTGCTATACAGGAAGAGCATATTTTACTTTGACAAAAATAACATTCCTTATTTGCAAATTTTGAATCACAAATAGCACAATTATTAACCATTCTCTTACTGTATAGTATACAAATACTGGATATTAATTATCCTATACAAAATATTATATATATTACATTAAGGTGGCAAAACATAAGGATAACAACGTTTAGTACTTTATTATGCGGAGAACATAGGTTTATCTGTATAATAAAACACTATCTTATATTTCATATTCAATATAGTTAAAAAATAGTAAATTGTTATCCTAAATGGTGCAAAATGATATAGATATTCATTCTTTTTGTTGTGCTTCACATAACTCGGTCAACACACCATGCAAAGACTTTGGATGGATGAAGGTAATCCTCCTGCCATAGGAACCAGAACGTAATCCGCCTAACATTTTCATTCCTTTTGCTGAAGCTTTTGCAACATCTTTTTCGATATCGTCAGCAGTGATGGCTATGTGGTGTATACCTTCGCCCCGGTCATTGAGAAATTTTTTTATAGGACTATCATGAGAAGTAGGCTCCATGAGCTCTATTCTCGTATCTTCCAGCTCAAGCATAGCGACCTTCACTTTTTCATTTGGTACAACTTCAAATTCAAGTCGATCTATATTTAAAACACTTTGATAGTCTTTCAATGCTTCATCGACACTGTTAACAGCTATCGCAATATGGTCTATTCTCATTTCTATTCACCATATAAAATTATACGTCAAAACACAACGATTTCTTTTGCAATTTAGAGATATAAAAATATTACATTTATAATTTAGAAAGTAGACAATACGCCAGTACAAAAGTTAGTGAGAGAAGAAAAAGTCAAAAGTGTCTAGTTTAAAAATAGACCTGCTTGAGAATGTAGATCCTGCCAATATAGGAAGCCTATTGTTTTTTGGGTGATGTCGCCTGTTCTGAATCAAATTTTCATCTTTTCATGAATATCTATAAATTAATAGACATTATAACAAAGACAATTGCGACACAAGATACGACACAATCTCAGAGCATTATATGCGAAGCAATGTTAGCATCTGATAATGCATTGATCTAACTTATCTTCTGATCAAGAAGATACTTAAAAGTATATATGTTAAATGCATAACCACTTTGAGACTTTGTATTTATTCATGAAGACAAGGTGATTGTATAAAATAATGTAACTTAAAATGAGACCTTAGGTTCATACCTTCCGAATATCTGCCCAAAAGTATTACTTATCTCCCCAAGAGTAACATGACTCTTTACTGCATTAATAATATGTGGCATCAAGTTATCATCCTGGTTTTCTGCAGCTTTTTTCAATGCTGAAATAGCGTGGTCAACCTTTATCTTGTCTCTAGAACTTTTGAGATCCTTTAACCTAGCGACCTGTCTTCCTTCGATTTCTGTATCCATAACATTTAGAATTGGTTCAACACTGTGCTGGTCTTGAAATTTATTTACGCCTACAATAATTCTCTTTTTTTCATCGATATCCTTTTTTAATTGATAAGCATTTTTGCGAATTTCGTCTTGAAAATAGCCTTTTTCAACAGCTGCTAGCGCTCCACCAATACGATTGATTTTCTTCAAGTATTTATCAACTTCTTCTTCTATCCTATTTGTCAAATATTCAACATAGTAAGAACCGCTCATAGGATCTACTGTCTTGACAACGCCAGTTTCTGTTGAGATAAGTTGTTGAGTTCGAAGTGCAATCTTAACAGATTCTTCTGTAGGTAAGGCTAATGCCTCATCCCTTGAATTAGTATGTAGAGATTGACATCCACCCAAGACTGCAGCAAGTGCCTCAGTTGTAACTCGAACAATATTATTGTCAACTTGCTGAGCAGTTAATGATTCACCACTAGTCTGGACATGAAAACGCAAATGCCATGATTTTGCATTTTTGGCATGGAACTTGTCCCTCATAATTTTAGCATAGATACGCCTTGCAGCTCTAAATTTAGCTATTTCTTCAAAGAACTCCATCGTACAACAGAAGAAGAATGATAACCGGGGAGCAAAATCATCTATTCGTAATCCTCTTTCAATGCACATTTCAATATATTCAATAGCGTTGGCAAACGTAAACGCTAATTCTTGGATAGCATTCGATCCTGCTTCCCGCATATGATAACCGGATATACTAATAGGATACCATTGTGGAACATTTTTTGAACAGTACTGTATCATATCTCCAATAAGTCTTATAGAAGGCTTAGGAGGATAAATATAGGTATTTCTCGCGATATATTCTTTTAGTATATCATTTTGAGTCGTACCTCTAAGATCAACAGGCGACACTCCCTGTGATTCTGCAATACTAATATAAAGTGAAAGAAGTATTGATGCAGTCGCATTAATTGTCATAGAAGTACTAACTTTATCAAGAGGTATGTTTTGAAAACCCGTCATCATGTCCTTAATTGAACTGATAGCTACTCCAGTTCTTCCAACTTCCCCTTCGGATTGAGGATCATCTGAATCTCTTCCAGTCTGAGTAGGCAAGTCAAAGGCCAAGGACAAGCCAGTCTGTCCGCGATCTAATAAGTATTTGAATCTATTGTTTGTCTCTTCTGCACTCCCAAACCCACTATATTGCCGCATTGTCCATAAACGTTCGCGATACATGTTTGGATAAAGTCCACGCGTATAGGGAAATCTTCCAGGTTCCTCTTCTAATAGATCGAATTTGGATAAGTCTTTCTTATTATAAACTCTTTTTACCGGGATTCCTGAATCTGTTTTAATTGGTTCTACAGGCATAATTTGATATTCACCTCAATATCTCATCAGCTAATTGCTCAGCAACAGAATATGGATCAACTTTTTTGCTTATTAATTTTTCAATGAAATCATAATATTTTTTATTCGAGATTAGCATATATGAAACTTTTTCATCAATCATATTTAAAACCATATCTCTTAATTCTGATTCAATCATTTTTTTCTCTTTCTCTTTATAATGCATTCTTCCAGCCTTTAACGATTTATCAATAATATGTGCTAATTCCTTTATCCCCATTCCAGTCTTTGCTGAGGCTTTTATTACGATTGGTTTTCTCTCTGTGTTTCCTATTAAATCTAAAATAGAATGGAATAAGGAAGTTGCTCCCGCTAAATCTCCTTTATTAATAATATAGAGATCGCCTATTTCTGATAAGCCTGCTTTTATTGCCTGAACATTGTCGCCTGTATTTGGTGTAAAAACAACTGCAGTCATATTTACAACCTTAGAAATTTCTATTTCTAGCTGTCCTGCTCCAACACTTTCTATAACTATAAGGTCATAACCAGCTGCGTCCAACACTCTAATCACATTACGAAGTGAGTGTGAAACGCCTCCCATAGCACCCCTTGATGCCATACTGCGCATAAAGAGAGTATCATCCTCTAGAACATTCTGCATCCTGACTCTGTCTCCTAAGATAGCTCCACCTGTAATAGGACTGGTAGGATCAACTGCGAGTATAGCCATTTTATATCCCATAGCCTGCAATTCTGGGATTAATTTACCGATAAGTGAACTTTTGCCTGCTCCTCCAGGACCCGTAAAGCCTAATGTTTTAGCATTGCCGGTTTTATTAAATATTTGTTTCAAAATAATTTTCGAATCAGGCTCATTATTATCGACAATAGAGATAGCTCTAGATAACGAACGTCTTTCGCCTTCTAAAATCCCCTTAACAATTGGAAGCATATTCCCTTTAATGATATTTTGTCAATATTAAATAGTTCTCGTAGAGACTA
>Ga0126306_10001785_pt1 | contig 11686 bp, 11 predicted proteins | sample Plot27_FD_92592 | JGI IMG/M metagenome (GOLD analysis project Ga0126306, IMG submission 92592) | Serpentine soil microbial communities from UC McLaughlin Reserve, CA, USA - Plot27 | ecosystem: Environmental > Terrestrial > Soil > Grasslands | place: USA: UC McLaughlin Reserve, Lake County...
GCACCGCAACGGCTCTCCGGTTGGGACGCACGGTGGCCTCGTATGAGGTGGTGCTGACAGACGACGGCAAGAGCCGGATCTGCACCGCTCGGGTGACCTGCCAGATTGCGCCGGCCCGCGAAACTCCGGTCGACCTGCTTTCGGCCCAGACGTCGCCGCCTGGGTAGGCGCGTGGCTGATGCCATCACCCCTATTTGCGACCGTCGACACCAAGGCGCCGATAAGAATGCAAATCACGGACGCATCACCTGCCAGATTCTGCCGGTAATGTGCAGTACAACGGATTTTGTGAAGAGCTGGTGGTAGATCGCTTTTCGACGGTAATGTGTCGCCCCAGTTTGGAAAAGCTGCGATCGGCCAAGAAGGCCGCTCGTCATGACAACGGCAGTGGTGTCAACAGGCAGCAACAATCGGTGGTCCGGCTGCGAGGCGGCCAGCGTGGCGCTCAGGCTCCGGCCGACGCCAACACACGCCACAAATCTCTTGAGGAGGAACCTTGCGAACGACATCGGTCACGCGAGTCGTCGCTCTAGGTGTCGTCGGGGCGCTCGCCTTGGCCGCATGCGCGAGAGACGGCGACAGCACCGGCAGTAGCGACGCCAGCAGTAATTCGCTCATCGTGGCGTCCGACCTGCCACTTCAAGGAGCCGGCGCAACTCAGTGGCAAGACACCAACAAGTTGATACAGCTCTATTTGGACCAGCAGGGCGGCAAAGCGGGAAATTACAACGTCACGCTGAAAATTTACGACGACTCCACGGCCGCGAAAGGCGCCTGGGATGAAGCCGCATGCGCGAAGAACGCCACCGACCACGTCGCGAACGCCAAAGAGGTTGCCGTGATGGGTACCTACAACTCCGGCTGCGCCAAGATCGAGTTGCCCACTTTGAATCGTGACACTTCTGGACCGATGCTGATGGTCTCGCCCGGTAACACCAACCCTGGCCTTACCAAGAAGTGGGAAACCGGCGAGCCGGAGAAGTTTTATCCAACCGGCACGCGCAATTACGCCCGAGTGGTGACCACCGACGACTACCAGGGCAACGCCGGGGCAACTTTTGCCTCGGCGGATCTGAAGGTCAAGAAATGCTTCGTCTTGAATGACAACCAGACCTACGGCCTTGGTGTTGCCAAATCGTTTGCGGATTCAGCCAAGAACCTCGGCATCGAGATCGTAGGCGAGCAGTCCTGGGATGCCAAGCAGCCCAATTACACCGCCTTGTTCCAATCGGTCAAGGCGTCCGGCGCTGACTGCGTGTACCTCAGCGGCATCTATGAGAACAATGGCGGTCAGTTGATCAAGGACAAGTTTTCAGTGTTGGGCGACAACCACAACGTCAAGCTGATGGCGCCGGACGGTTTCACGGGCTATCCCGACTTGCTGAAGCTGCCGCAAGCAGAAGCCATGCACCTCACATTCACGGGCCTGCCCGCGGATGAGCTGATCAAGGCCGGTGGACCGGCGGCCAAGTTGATCGAAGCGTACAAGGAGAAGTACGGGTCCGTTCCCACCGGCAACTTCCCGTTGTACGGGGTCGCCGCCACTCAGGTCATTCTGGCGGCGATAGCCAAGTCCGATGGCACCCGCAAGGGGGTCACGGCCGCCGTCCTGTCCGGCGATGGCATCACCATCCCCGAGTCGGAATCGGTGACCGGCAAGGAGATCCGAATCGATCCCGCTACCGGAGACACCACCTCGAAGGACATCACGATCGAGATCGTGAAGGGTGGTAAGGAGACTTACGTCAAGGCGCAATCTGTCGACTAGAGTCCGCCTCAGCGATGTAGAGAAACCGCCGGGTCTGGAGGAGCTTGCCTAGTTTTCACGCCCGCCGGTTCTCGTCTGAGTTTGAGAGGCCTATTAGTCGGATGACGGCAGTCGGTGTAGGAGGCACTAGGCGCAAGTCTGCGATTCGGCTCGGCCCAGTGGTCGAGCGGATTCTCGGCGTGGTCCTACTCGCCTTGGCAGCGATCTGGCTGGTCTGGAACCTTCTCGCTGATCCCACACGATTCAGCGGGTCAGTGCTGATCGGCTTGCAGAATGGGCTGCTCTACGCCCTGGTTGCACTCGGCTACACGATGGTTTACGGCGTCATCGAGCTGATCAATTTTGCCCATGGTGATCTCTTCATGCTGGCCACCATCGTCGCAGCCGCCCTTATGGTAAGCGTTCTCGGCGTTGGGCACGTCGGAGCTGTCACGCTTCTCCCGCTGGTTGCCGCGCTGGTGGGGTGCATGGCGTTCGGGGCAGCTGTCAACGTATCCGCCGAATTCTTCGCCTACCGACGCTTGCGAACGGCGCCGAGGCTTGCGCCACTCATGACCGCCGTCGGGCTGAGCTTCGTCTTCCGCGGAATAGCTCAGCAGGACTACGTCAACGGCTCGGCGCAGAAGAATTGGCCGATCGAGTGGGGCGGTCCGATCGTTGAGGGCGTCTATCTCTACAAGCTGCTCCTGGTCGCAGCTGTCACGACACCGCTACTGCTCGGCATGAGATACATCGTGAGTCGGACGAAAATGGGAAAGGCCATGCGTGCGGTGGCACAAGATCAAGACGCCGCCCGACTAGTGGGCATCAACGTCAACGGCACGATCTCCTTCACCTTTGCACTCGGCGGAGCGCTCGCAGGGGCTGCCGGGGTGCTGTACTTTCTGGTTCAGGCACAGACGTACTACGACACCGGCACCCAGTTCGGCTTGATTGCGTTCACGGCTGCTGTCCTGGGTGGAATCGGGAATCTCACCGGTGCCGTCGTCGGCGGTCTGGCCATCGGACTGATTCAGAGCATCAACGAAGGTGGCGCGCATGGGCTTGGGTCAAACTGGTCCCAATCCGTGGTGTTCCTGATCTTGATCGTGCTGATGGTCTTCAGACCGGAGGGCATCTTCGGGCGGGCGTCCACGGAGAAGGTCTAAGCATGCCCTCAACCTCCCGTCGCAGAGCATGGCTGTCCGACTACACATGGCCCCTCGGCTATGTCGCTGTCATCATGTTCTTGTTCCTGCTCTATCAAGCCATTCTCCCCAATCTGATCGACGAGGTCTCCGGACCCGTCGCCGCTTGGCTCCCGGTCGCGACCATCAACGAGTGTCTGATGTGGGCGATCATGGCACTGGGCCTGAATGTCGTCGTTGGTTATGCGGGTCTGCTGGACCTCGGCTATGTCGCCTTCTGGGCCCTGGGCGGCTACACCGCTGGCTGGCTGATGGCCGCGCCGTTCAACTGGAGCTGGAACTTCCACCTCTTCGCCCCGGTGGCAGAGACCTATCCGGGCACACATATCACCTTCTGGCTCGTCATCCTGATCGCCGGCTGCCTGTGCGCCTTGCTCGGCGTGGTCATCGGTGGGCCGACGCTGCGGCTGCGAGGCGACTACCTGGCGCTGGTGACACTGGGTTTTGGTGAGGTGATCACGCAGTTCTTCCGCAACTCGAATGACATCGATGGCTATAACGTGGCGAACGGTGACGCTGGGATTCCGATCATCGACCCGATCGGACTCGGACCGTTCAGCCTCATCAAAGGCGTGCCGGCGTCGCTCACCAACTCCGGAAGCGACAACATCTACAAGATTCTGGTTCTCGGCGCCCTGCTGGGGCTATGCCTCTTTGTCTCGTTGCGAATTCGGGGAGGCCGCCTCGGCCGCGCATGGTTGGCCATCCGCGAAGACCAGCTGGCCGCGAGCACGATGGGTGTCTCACTGGTCCGCTCGAAGCTACTGGCGTACGCCGTGGGCGCTTTCTTCGGTGGTATTGGTGGTGTCGCCAATGCAGCGGGCATTACGGGAGCCGTATCTCCGTCAGGCTTCGACTTCAGCAAGTCTGTCCTCGTCTTGCTGATGGTGGTGCTCGGCGGCATGGGCAATGCGTGGGGCGTGACCATCGGGGCGTTCCTTCTGGCTTGGTTGAACAGCAACGGTCTTAGGCAGATAGGCGTCGCAGTCGGCGCAGCGTCCGGCAAGAATTTGGAGGCGGTGCTTCCTCGGTACAACTTCCTGATCTTGGGTCTGCTACTGGTCTTGATGATGCTGTTCCGGCGGGAAGGGTTGCTCCCTGAGAAGCGCACGAAGGCATTGATGACCATGCCGAGCCGTATCGAGATGGAGTCAGTGGGCGCCCACATCGCCGAGGCGGAAGCCAAGACGAAGGCCTTCACAGAATCGACTTCTGATGCGGATGCCGAGATCGCGGCCTCGGCCAGCGCGGTTAGTCCTCACCTCGAGCCGCCGCCGGAGCGGTCCGCCAGGTCTGTGAAGGACACTGACAGATGAGCCAACCAGCGACCGATGCGTCGCGGGCTGGGGTTCACGAAGCAAGCGCGAATGTCCTCTACGCCGACCACATCACGATCCGCTTCGGTGGCTTGGTCGCCGTCAGTGACGTGTCGTTCGGTATCCCGCCGAGGTCGATTGTGAGCCTGATAGGCCCCAACGGCGCGGGGAAGACGACATTCTTCAACGTGATGACCGGGCTCTATCAGGCGAGCGAAGGCACCGTCTATCTTGACGGGCGAGACCTCACCGGGCTCAAACCGAACCGGCGGGCGGCACTGGGCATGGCCCGTACTTTCCAGAACATTCGGCTCTTCAACCTGATGACGGTTGAAGAGAACATCATGGTGGCGATGCACACGCACTTGCGTTCCGGCGTGTTCTCCACCGTGCTGCGGCTGCCTCGGCAGCGCCGCGAGGAGCGAGCCGCAGCGGATGCCGCGCGTGAGCTCCTGCACTATGTCGGGATCGAAAAGACCCAAGGTGAGCTGGCCCGGAATCTCGCTTATGGAGACCAGCGCCGGCTGGAGGTTGCTCGGGCCCTGGCGCTTCGTCCCAGGGTGTTGCTGCTCGACGAGCCGACGGCTGGCATGAATCCCAGGGAGTCGGCCCAGTTCAACGAGTTCGTCCATCGGGTGCGCGACGAGAAGGACTTGTCAGTGCTGCTGATTGAGCATGACATGAGCGTGATCATGAAGATCAGCGAACGGATAACCGTCATGGACCATGGGCATGTGATTGCCGAAGGCCCCCCTGAGGAGATTCGCAACAACCAGACCGTGATCGAGGCCTACCTCGGCAAGGCGGGCGGCGGTGCACGCAAGACGACCCAGTCGTGACCGTATCGCGCGAAACGGCCAACGCGAACAGCGACCGAGGCGTAGGCAAGGAACTGATCCTTGAGCTCAAAAACGTGAGCGTCAGCTACGGCAATATCGCCGCCGTCGAGGATCTGTCGCTGAGGGTCTACGCGGACGAAATCGTGACCCTCATCGGCTCGAATGGGGCGGGCAAGTCCACGACCTTGCGAACCATCTCGGGATTGTTGCCGCCGAGGGCTGGTGACGTGGTTTACAAGGGCGAGCGCATCAACGGCATGGCCGGGCATGAGGTGGTCAAGCTTGGCGTCTGCCATTCACCGGAAGGCCGAAAGATATTTCACCGCATGACCGTCTCTGAGAACCTCGATCTGGGTGCCTTCGTACGCAAGGACTCAGCGAAGATCGCCGAAGACCGAGCGTGGGTGCTCGAACTGTTCCCGCCGCTGCAGGAGCGGATCGATCAGAAGGCCGGCACCTTGTCGGGGGGCGAGCAGCAGATGCTGGCCGTGGCGCGGGCGCTGCTTGGCAATCCAGCCCTGTTGCTGCTCGACGAACCGTCGATGGGACTGGCTCCAGTGCTCGTCGATCTGATCTTTCAGACCATCGAGCGGATCCGCCAGCAGGGCGTCACTGTCTTGCTCGTTGAACAGAACGCGCTGGCCGCCCTGGAAATCGCCGATTACGGCTACGTCTTGGAATCTGGCAGGTTGAACCTGCAGGGGCCGGCGGATCGGCTGCTCAGCGACGATTCGGTAGCGGCTGCCTATCTTGGTGGCTCAGACGTCGCCGCCGAGGTACGCCGCCTTGACTGAGTCGTCAGCAGCAAGCTCCGCCCCCGTGCCGGAGCGGACGATTTCCCCTGTTTCCAGAATGTGCGCCTGGCGCGCGGTCTTGAGAGCCTGCGCAGCGTTCTGCTCCACCAGCAGCACGGTGGTTCCCTGAGCGTTGATCTCACTGATCACCGAGAAGATGCGCTGAATCAGCATCGGCGCCAGACCCATGGACGGCTCGTCCAGCAGCACCAGCCGGGGACGTGCCATCAGGGAACGGCCGATGGCCAGCATCTGCTGTTCTCCACCGGACAGCCTGCCCGCCGGCTGGCTGATCCGCTCGGAGAGTCGTGGAAAGAGGTCGAACACCCGGGCCAGATCGTCGGCGTACGCCTGGCTCTTGCGATCGGTACGGACAAAGGCACCCATCTCGAGGTTTTCCCGCACTGTCATGCCGGGGAACACTCCCCGCCCTTCGGGGGCCTGGCTGATCCCCATCTTGACGCGGTCGTACGGCGGCGTGCCGGTGATTTCGCGGCCGTCGAACCGGATGGACCCGGCTCGGACTTTGTGCAAACCGGAGATGGTCTTGAGCGTGGTGGTCTTGCCGGCGCCGTTGGCGCCGATCAGCGTGTCGATCGCTCCCTCCTCGACGGAGAAGGAAATGTCACGGATGGCCTCGATGTGGCCGTAGTTCACGCACAAACCCTCAACCTCAAGAAGCACGGTCACCCCCGTCGGTTATCGCCGGCTCGTCGGTCGCCTCGGATTCCTCATCCACGCCGAGGTACGCAGCGATGACCGCAGGATCATTTCGAATCACATCTGGGCTGCCTTCGGCTATTTTCTTGCCGAACTCCAGCACCACGATCCGATCAGTGACCCCCATCACCAGCCGCATGTCGTGCTCGATCAACAACACGGTGTAGCCCTGATCGCGGACGTTGTGGATCAACGTCATCAGAGTGCGTTTCTCGACTGGATTGAAGCCGGCGGCGGGCTCGTCCAGGCAGAGCAGCGCCGGCTTGGTAGCCATCGCTCGGGCGATCTCCAGCCGACGCTGGTCGCCGTAGGACAGGTTAGCGGCGAGCTCGTCGCATTTGGCCTGCAGGCCCATGAATCGCAGCAGCTCCATGGCGCGATCCTCGCCCTCGCGCTCTTCCCGACGGTGCCGCGGAAGCCGGAACAGCGCCGATAGTACGCCCGTGGAGTGCCGTGCGTCTGCACCCACCATGACGTTCTCCAGCGCCGTCATGGACTTGAACAGCCGAATGTTCTGGAAGGTCCGCGCTATGCCGAGACGGGTGATCTGGTGCCGCTTCATTCCAGCGAGCGGTTGCCCCTGGAAGCTGACGTCGCCCGCCGTGGGCCTGTACACCCCGGTGACCACGTTGAAGCAGGTCGTCTTGCCGGCCCCGTTGGGTCCGATGAGGCCGAGGATCTCGCCCGGTTGAATGGCGAAACTGACGTCGTCCAGCGCCGTGACGCCGCCGAATGTCAGGGTGATGTTGTTGACTGCGAGCACTGGGTCAGCCACGGGCACCTTCCTCCTCGGTGCCCTCTTCGAGCTCCTCGATCTCCTGTTCCATCCGGCGTGCCCGGACCGTACGACGCGGCGGGAGGATTCCCTGGGGCCGGTAGATCGCCAGGACGATCAGAGCAGCACCGAACAGCATCACGCGCCACTCCTCGAAACCGCGGAACCTTTCCGGCAGGTAGGCGACGATCGCCGCACCTATCATCACGCCCCATCGGTTGCCCTGGCCGCCCACCACGACGGCGGCGACGAAGAGGATGGAGAGCAACAGCAGGAAGGATTGTGGGCTGACGAATCCTTGACGTCCAGCGAACAATGCGCCGGAGAGCCCGCCGACGAAGGCCCCCATCGCGAAGGCCAGCAGCTTGAACCTGAAGGTGGGCACGCCCATCAACTCGGCTGCGTCCTCGTCCTCCCGAGTCGCCTCCCAGGATCTCCCGACCCGACTGTCCTTGATCAGCTTGTCACCGAACAGCACCAGGATGATCACGGTCAGCGCGAGCCAGTAATACGGAATCAGATCGAGGACACCGAATCTCACGAAGATTGTGGTCTGGCCGAAGTCCACCAAGGGCACTCCGGTATCCCAGTTCAGATGCGGGATCGTGAAAAGCTCGATGCTCGGCGGTCGGTCGATTCTGGCGATGCCGGCGGCGGAACCCAGCCAAGGAGTATTGACCAAAGTGAGCCGCACGATCTCACCGAAGCCGAGCGTGACAATGGCCAGATAGTCGCCCCGCACCCGAAGGGTTGGCGCGCCCAATGCAAGCCCGGAAAGCATGGCCACACCAACGGCCATGGGAATCGCCAGCAGGTACGGCCAGTTCCCGTGTTCCGATGTGAGAACGGCCACGGTGTATGCACCCACCGCGTAGAACGCCACATAGCCCAAATCGAGCAAGCCGGCGTAGCCCACGACGATGTTGAGGCCGAGAGCCACCAGCATGTAGACCGCGACGGTGAACAGGACCCCACCGAAGTCGGTGCCCGGTGTCGTGATGAACGGTGGCTCCAGGAGCGGCAACGCGTACGCGAACAAGGCAGCCAGGACCATCAGTCCCAGCTTGGCCGGCTTGGGTAGTGCGGAGATTCGCGTGCGAAACGACCTGCGCTCCCGCGCCGAACTCGAACCCGATGCCGATGCTGTCGAGCTCATACCCTGGCCTTCCCGAGTGACTCACCCAACAGCCCCGTCGGCCGGAAGAGCAAGATCAACACCAGGAGGCAGAAGGCCACGACATCTTTCCATTGGGTGCCGATGAGTGCCGAGCCCCAGTTCTCAGCAACACCGAGGACGAGGCCCCCGACGAGCGCCCCGCGAAGATTGCCGATGCCACCCATGACGGCCGCGGTGAATGCCTTGACCCCCAGGATGAAGCCGGCATCGAAACGGGTCACCCCAATCCGGATCATGTAGAGGGTTGCCGCTGCTCCAGCCATCAACCCGCCCAGCAGGAAGGTCAATTGCACGATTCGAGTGGAGTTCACCCCCATCAGGGCTGCCGATTCCGGATCCTGCGCGACGGCGCGAATGCCACGCCCCAGGCGCGATCGACGAATGTACTGATCAACCATGACCATCATCAGCAACGCCGACAAGATGACCAGGAGGTCGATATTCGTGACCGTGTAATCAACGATTCGGACGACCGGCTGCGGCACGATCTCGACCGGCATTCCGGTCGCATCTCGCGAGCGTTGCACGAAGCGACCAATGTTGTCGTCCAGACCGAGCGCCCCAGCGATCCGGCCGCGCAGGCCGATGACCTCGGCCAATACGAAGGAGGCCCCGATCGCCGAGATCAGGGCCACGAGCTTGGGAGCGTTGCGATTGATTAGCGGTCGGTAAGCCACCCGCTCGAGCAGTAGCGCCACGCCGCCGGACACCACCATGGCGATCACCAGCGACGCAAGCAGCATGCCAATGACCCCACCGGTGCTGGTTGTTGGCGTGCCACCAAGGACGTAGAGGGTCCACACCACCGCGAAGGTGCCGTACATGAACACCTCGGAATGGGCAAAGTTGATCAGCTGGAGGACGCCGTACACCATCGTGTACCCGAGCGCCACCAGGCCGTACACCGAACCGAGTGCCAGACCGGTGAGTGTTAGCTCGAAGAAGTGCTCAAACAAGAACATGCGTCGGCCTGCTCGGACGGCTCAGCAGGCGCCGGAACCCGGCGCCTGCCAGCACTGTAGTTCGGGTTGACGACCTACGCGCCACTTATCGGCGTACCCGGCATAATCTTGCCGCCCTCGACCTTGTAGGCGTAGATCGTCACTTGAGACAGCTCGCCGCTCTGGTCGAACTTGATCTGCTTGGTAACGCCCTCGGCGTCGTAGTTGTTGACCCAATCGAGCATGTCCGCACGGGTCGCCTTGCCCTCCGCGACGGCCTGGAGGAACACGTTCATCGTGTCGAAGCCCTCGGTGGAGTAGGTGCCCGGATCAGAACCGCCGCTGATCGCCTTGTACTTCTCCGTGAAAGAAGCGTCTGCAGGCGCGCAGGGGCAGGTCAGGATGGAACCGTTCGCGGCCGAAGCGCCAGCACCTTCGATGAAACCTGGGTCGAGCACACCGTCTCCGGAGACGAAAGTGCCTTTCCAGCCGCCGGCCTTGAGCTGCTTGGCCAGCAAGCCGGCCTCCGCGTAGTAGCCGCCAAACCAAAGCGCATCGGCGCCCGAGGCCTTGACCTTGGTGACGGTCGGTCCGAAGTCGGTCTGCTTCTGCTGGATTGTGTCGGTGCCAGCCACGAGATCGCCAAGATCCTTCTCGACCTTGCCGGCGAGGAACTTGCCGTACTCAGACGCGTCATCGACGACGAAGACCTTCTTGGCCGCGAGAGTCTCCTTGATGTACTTGGCCGCCGCGGCACCCTGCGGCTCGTCGGTGCCAAGTAGGCGATGGAAGGTGTCCCAACCATTCTTCGAAAGATCCGGGTTCGTGGCTGAGGGGGTGACGGTCACCAGCTTGGCCTCATTGAAGATCTCACCAGTGGCGTTCGTCTCGCCAGAGAACATCGGGCCGACCAGTCCGACAATTTTCTGATCGTTGACCAGCTCGCTCGCGAGCGGAGTCGCCTTCTCCGGGTCGCCCTGCGAGTCGAACTCCCTCAGGACAACCTGACAGTCGGCGTTCTGCTTGTTGTACTCATCGAGCGCAAGCTTGGCGCCATTGACCGCATTGATCCCGAGGTTGGCGTAGTCGCCGGTCAGGGGACCCATAAATGCGAACTCAAGATTGCAGGCCTTGCTGGCTCCAGCTTCCGGCTGGGCCGATTCGCCACCTGTTGTGCCGCAGGCGCTCAGCACCAGCCCGGCAGCCGCGAGTGCCGCCGCCCATATCGGCTTCTTGCTTGTCAAGACTCCTCCTGAAGACCTCGGGTGCGTCGACGGTTGAGCGACGCTGACATCCGACCGTGAAAGCTAGCACTCAGAAGGGATTTCTTCAGGTTCTTCGGCTTCCTGAAGCCAGGTTGTTACATCGCCGTCCTCGCGACCGGCCCTGAGATCGACCGCGCGGCGGAGCGTTCGGCCCCCGGGCTGCCTATCTGTTCTTCGGGCCAGCGCCGTGCTCGATGACGCCTTCCGCGACTTCGCGCATAGACTTGCGCAGATCCATCGCGGTCTTCTGAATCCAGCGGAACGCCTCGGGCTCGGTGAGCCCCAGACCGCTTTGCAACAACCCCTTGGCCCGGTCCACTGCCTTGCGGGACTCAAGGCGTTCGGTGAGGTCGCTGACCTCCGCCTCGACCGCCTGAATCTCGGCAAACCGTGCTCGCGCAACCTCGATCGCCGGAATGAGATCGGCCTTGCCGAAGGGCTTGACGACGTACGCCATGGCGCCTGCCTGGCTGGCTCGCTCCACCAGATCGCGCTGGCTGAAGGCGGTCAGCATGATCACCGGCGCGATCCGCTGACCGGCAATCTGCTCGGCGGCGCTGATTCCGTCCATCTTGGGCATCTTGACGTCCAACACCACCAGATCCGGCCTCAGGTCCGTCGCCAAGGCGACGGCCGCTTCGCCGTCTCCAGCCTCGCCGACGACCTGGTAGCCCTCCTCGGTGAGCATCTCCACCAGGTCAAGGCGGATGAGCACCTCGTCCTCCGCGACGACAACTCGGGTCGGCGTGGCCTTCTCGCTGAGCGCTCCATCGGTCACGGGGCACACTCTAGCCAGGCCGTGTTACGGTTGGCGGCGCCCAGGCCGGGGTGGCGGAATGGTATACGCGGACGGCTCAAACCCGTCTGTCCGCAAGGACATAGGGGTTCGACTCCCCTCTCCGGC
>Ga0126306_10001786_pt1 | contig 11685 bp, 9 predicted proteins | sample Plot27_FD_92592 | JGI IMG/M metagenome (GOLD analysis project Ga0126306, IMG submission 92592) | Serpentine soil microbial communities from UC McLaughlin Reserve, CA, USA - Plot27 | ecosystem: Environmental > Terrestrial > Soil > Grasslands | place: USA: UC McLaughlin Reserve, Lake County...
CCGGTACTTCGCCTCGGCCTCGCCGAGCTGCTCGCGAACCCGGGTCTGCTCGCCGACGTTCTCCGCGACGAGGAGAGCGCCGCCCGAGCCGCCGTGGGGGCTCGGGAGCGGCGTCAGCGAGAGGGCGGCCTCGACCTCGGAGCCGTCCTTGCGGCGATGGCGGGCACGGGCGCCCTGGATGCGCCGGCCGCTGCGCACGGCTTCCATCAGGTCGGGCGCCTCGCCGTTGCTGGACTCGCCGGCGATCAGCGAGAGCGGCCTGCCCTCGACCTCGTCGGCGGAGTACCCGTACATCGCCTCGACGCCCGGGCCCCACGTGACGATCGTGCCCTCGCCGTCGACGCCGACGATCGCCTCGGACGCCGACTCGCGGACCGCGGCGAGCTCAGCCGCGAGCAGGTCACGCTCGTTCGCGGTCGCGCGCAGGCGCGCGGCGAGCCACCCGGCTCCCGCGCCCGCCACGACCCATGCAGGCAGCGCGATCAGCGCGCGCAGCGACTCGTCGGCGATCACGAAGAACTGCAGCGCCCAGCCGAGGGCCCCGACAGCGAGACCGACCCACCAGCCACCGGCGGCGCCGGCAGCCACGGCCACGAGCAGGCCGACAGCAGCGGCGATCGCCGGATACGGAGCGCTCCAGTCGCCGAGCGGCACGCTGAGTGCGACCTCCAGGGCGGCGCCGAGGAGGAGGATGCCTCCGGTACGGACGGGGGGCCTGCTGAGCTGTTTCATCTGGGCGTTCGTCTCGCGGGAATCGAGCGGACAGTCAACCACACGCCCGCTCGTGCGTCTCGCTGCCGCAGTACGAGCCTCGGGGAGGGCGTTCGCCCTGGGCGCCGCGCCTCCTCTCAGGCGTCCGTGCGGGCGCCGGCTTCAGACGCGGTGGCGGTCAGCCGTCGAGCCGGAGGTCATCGTGCTGGACGAGGCGGCCTGAGCGGAATTACATGCCCATCGGGTGAGCTGTATGCGCGGGCACATCTCTGACCGGTTGGGCAATCGCGCATTGCCAGAGTACCTGGGGGCGTGGCTAACCTATCTAAGCCAATCCGTGGGCCTCGACGCCGGCATATGTCATCACCGGGTCCTCACCAGCAAGGCAGGCGTAGCGAATCGCGGAGCACCTCCCTCCCACAGAGGGCGGTCGAATGACCGTCGCTCACGCAATCCGAAGGGCCGGCCCACACGCACTGTCCAAGTCCTCACACTGCGCCCACGTGCGCCCCGCACCGAACGCTCGCGCGCACAAATGCCAAGTCCTGCGGAACCCGAAGGCCCACAGGACTTGACGACGAGAACCTTCAGACCGCCGCGCGCATGTCAAGTCGACGCCGCACGAGGTTGCGAACGCGGGTGCGAGCTTGGGGCGCGCCGGGCTCCCACCCAGTTCGCGACGGAGCAGGGGTCGGAGAGCGGCGAGATCTTGACGACGTCGCCCGTGTGCGGGGCGTGGATGAAGTTGCCCGCCGCCGATGTACATGCCCATGTGGCCACGCCCCCCGGAAGAACACGAGCTCGCCGGGCGGCAACTGGTCCTTGGACACCGGCATACCCAGCTGGTATTGGGCAGCGGCCGTTCACTCAGGCCGAGCAGCTTGACGACTGCAAACCCGATGTGAGAGGGCGTGCTTCAGGTCCTGTGCGCCTCGGGGTTTGCAGGACTGGCATTCTCGGCGCCCCACCCTCGATCCGCGCCTGCCACGGTTCGACCGGCCAGGATGGTCGAGGGTTTCACGCGCGCAACCTGGTGAGACGAGGAGCGATGCCGGTCGGGGTGTTCCTCCTACCCGACCGTTCAGCGTTACGTAGCGCGAACAACGAGGATGAGCCGATAGTCCGGCTCGATCGTCTTCATCTCCGGCATGCCGGGCATCTCGGAGGTAACGGTCATGAACCGGTAAAGGCCCGGCTTCGCGAACCGGAGCGCGAGGCTCTTGTTCATCCCGATCGCCTTGCCGGTCGCGATACGAGGCCCGCGCATTTGCATAACCCTGTGACGGTCGACGTCCTGGTTCAGGATGGTCAGCCGCGCCCCGTGCCGAAGCGTCACGTCTGCTTTCTCCGCGATCGTCTTCCCGTTCGTCCAGTTGTGGCAGCCGCGGACGATGTGGACGATTGTCAGTTCGGCCGAACTCCCGGCCTGGACGTTGACCACGCGCCCCGTTGGCGCACGCACCGGGCCGGGGCCGTGGGCGGGCGCCGTCCCGAGTTCGAGCAAGCCGACCGCGACCGATGCAGTGAGTGCGATCACTACCCTTTTCATGGCCGACCTCCTCTGGATCGACGGAGTATGCGCCGGTGGCTCCGCATGACTATCAGGGCGCACGCTGACCTTCATTGCGCATTTTTACGGATGGTCCTCGGCCGGCTATGCGAGGGCCGCAGCTCGACGCACTCCTTGTTGACGCAATAGGCGACAGTCTGTGTCATCACCGGGTTCGCACGAGCACGGCATTCGGCGCCCTCTAGAGTCGGCTAATCGGCTTTGTTTGAGCCACAATCGGCTTGCCTAGAGGGTGCCTCTACATGCCCATCGAGTGATACCCCGCGTCGACGTAGAGGGTCGTCGCGGTGACGTTGCGGGCCGTGTCGGAGAGGAGGTAGGCCGCCGCGGCCCCGACGTCGTCTGCGTCGATGGGACGGTGGAGCGGCGCTCGTTCCTCCACGATCGCCTCCATCGTCGGGAAGCCCGCGATCGAGCGTGCCGCCAGCGTGCGGACCGGCCCGGCCGAGATCGCGTTCACGCGGATGTTCTTCTGGCCGAGGTCCCAGGCGAGGTACTGGACGGACGAGTCGAGCGTCGCCTTGGCCACGCCCATGACGTTGTAGTGCGGGACGGCCCGCTCGCCGCCGAGGTACGTCATGGTCACGATCGAGCCGCCGCCTGCGGCCTCCATCAGCGGCTCGGCGGCGCGGGCACACGCGACGAGTGAGTACGCCGAGATGTCGAGCGCGAGCAAGAAGCGGTCGCGCGGCGTGTCGGTGAAGCGGCCCTCGAGATCCTCGGCCGCGGCGAACGCAACGGAGTGCACGAGCAGGTCCAGCTCGCCGCCGAACGCCGCTGAGGTCTCCGAGAAGACGCGATCGAGGTCCTCGTCGCTGCGCACGTCGCACTCCGTCACGAGCGGGCTTCCCACGGATTCGGCCAGCTCGCGCACATTCTTCTCGATCCGCTCGCCCTGGAAGGTGAAAGCGAGCGTCGCGCCGCCCTCGGCCAGCTCTCTGGCGATCGCCCACGCGATCGAGCGTCGGTTCGCGACGCCGAGGATGAGCCCGCGTTTTCCCTCGAATTTGCCGGACAACGAGGCGAGTCTATGGCTACCCTGAGCGGCCTTGCGCCGGCTTGCCCTCCTTTGCGCCGTGGCGGCGCTCATCGCGATCCCGACAGCGGCCGGCGCGCTCCAGCCGGTCCGGCGCGACGCCGACCACCCGCGCGTGCGCGCCGGGACGATCGCGATTCCGCGCGCACACCGGGAGGGACGCGTCCGCGTGGTCGTCCGTCTCGGCCAGCCGCCGCTCGCCGCGGCATTCGGCTCGTCGTATACCGGCGTCGTCGCGCAGCGGCGCCTCAACGTCGCGAGCTCCTCGTCGCGCGCCTATCTCGCACGCCTCGCTCGGTCGCAGGCGGTCGCGTCGGCGGCGATCCGGCAGGCGATCCCGGAGGCTCGGGTCTCGCGCAGCTTCCGCCTCCTCGTCAACGGCCTGACGGTGGACCTGCCGGCCAGACGGCTGCCCACGCTCGCACGCCTCGGCGGCGTGACCAAGGTCTATCCCAGCGTGCGCTACGCGCTCGAGCTGAATCGCAGCCCGTCCATCATCGGCGCGACCGCGTACTGGGCGGCCACCGGGGCACGCGGCACGGGGATCAAGATCGGCGTAGTCGATGACGGCGTCGACCCGTCCAACCCGTTCTTCGCGCCGGACGGCCTCCAGTACCCGGCCGGATTCCCCAAGGGCGCGCGCCGCTGGACGAGCCCGAAGGTGATCGTCGCGCGCTCCTTCCCCGGCCCGGGCGCCGGCCGCCGCGGCCGGCTCGCACTCGACCCACGCGCCAGCTTCCACGGCACGCACGTCGCGGGCATCGCGGCCGGGAAGGCGGGAACCGCGGCGACCGGAGGCCGCGACCACCCGCCCGTGACGGGGCTCTCGGGCGTCGCGCCGAACGCCTTCATCGGCAACTACCGCGTCTTCAACGTCCCGACCGCGATCGGGAACACCGCGCAGACGCCGGAGATCATCGCCGCCTTCGAGGCGGCCGTCCGCGACGGCATGAACGTGATCAACTTCTCCGGCGGCGGCCCGATGACCGACCCCGCCAACGACGCGCTCGTCGAGGCGGTCTCGAACGTCGCGGCGGCCGGCGTCGTGCCCGTCATCTCGGCGGGGAACGACCGCGAGGAGTTCGGCATGGGCTCGGTTGGGGCGCCCGGCGTCGCTCCCGACGCGATCGCGGTCGCCGCCCTCTCCAACACGCACGTGTTCGGGCCGGCGCTGTCGCTCGGAGGTCGCCAGTTCAACTTCGTGCCCGCGGGTGGCGTGCTCCCGCCCGCAGCGTGGGGAACGAGCGACCGCACGCTGGTCGACGTCGGCACGATCGTCGGGCGCGACGGGCGCCCGGTCGACCGCCAGCTGTGCGCGGCCGGCGACGACCCGAACGCCGCGACCAACAACCTTCCCGCGCGCTCGCTCACGGGCGCGATCGCGCTCGTCTCGCGCGGGCGCTGCGCGATCATCACGAAGGCGTTCCGTGCGCAGCAGGCCGGGGCAATCGGGCTGGTGATGGTCGACAACCGCTCGAGCGAGGCAAACGGGATTCCTCTGCGGATGCCGATTCCGTCCGGCACGATCGCTGACCTCGACGGAGCCGAGGTTCGCGCCTATCTCGGTGCGCGCGGCGGCCGCGCCCCGACGCGCGTCGGGCGCGAGCCGGTGCAGCACGAGGTCGGGCGGAGCGGCGTCGTCACCAGCTTCTCCTCGGGAGGCCCGAACGCATTCGGCCACGTGCTGAAGCCCGACGTCGGGGCGCCCGGCGGCGCCATCCTCTCGTCGACCCTGCCGGCCTTCGGCGGGCCCTTCGCCGTGTTCGACGGGACGAGCATGGCCGCGCCGCACGTCGCAGGAGCCGCGGCGCTTCTGCTCGAGCGCCACCCGACCTGGTCTGCGCGCATGGTCAAGTCGGCCCTCGTCAGCACCGCGGGGCCGGCCTGGGCCGATACGGCGCGCACGCAGGTCGCCTCCGTCCTGCTTTCGGGGAGCGGCCTCGTGAACGTCCAGGCGGCGGACACCCCCTTCCTCGTCACCGACCCCGTCTCGCTCTCCTTCGGCGACCTCAACGTGCGCAGCGGCGCTCGCCGCACTCCGCGTCTGCTTGCGATCTCCGACGCCGGCGGCGGCGCGGGCACCTGGACGGTTCAGGTTCAGCCGCAGTCGGCGAGCACGGGAGCCGAGCTCGAGGTTCCGGCCTCCGTCAGCATCCCGCCCGGCGGCACCGTCCAGCTCGCCGTGACCGCGACCGCGACGGCCGGCGCCCCGTCAGGCGACAACTACGGCTTCGTCCTGCTCCGCCGCGGGGCGACCGTCCGCAAGGTCGCCTACGCCTTCTTCGTCACGCGGCCGGGCATCGCCGTGATCACGCCGCTCAAGCTTCGGCGCTTCCAGGTCGGCAACACGGCGCGCGGCTTCTCGAACACGAGCGTCTACCGCTTCCCGGCGCTGCCGTTCGGACCTCCCCCGGACTACGTCGGCAAGCCGATGGACGAGAAGGGCGCCGAGACGCTCTACGTCATGCGCGTGAACAACGCCGTCGCGAACGCCGGCGTGGCCGTGATCGCGGCGAGCCAGGGCGCCCTCGTCCACCCCTGGCTGCTCGGCTCGCCCGACGAGAACGACGTTCAGGGGTATCCCGGCACGCCCGTCAACGTCAACTCGCTCACGTTCGGTTACCGCGCGGACGTCGGCGCGGCCGGCCTGCTCTTCCCGCGCCGTGGCCGCTACTTCGTCGCTGTCGACTCGGGCTCCGACGAGTACACGGGGCGCTCGTTCGCGGGCAGCTACGTGCTTCGGGCCTGGCAGAACGACGTGCGGCCGCCTCGCGTCCGGCTGCTGACGACGCGGATCGCCGCCGGGCGGTCCCTCGTCGCGGCGCGCGTGACAGACCGCGGCGCCGGCGTCGACCCGATCTCGCTCGTGATCGCGTACAACCGGGTGCTCGTCGGCGCTGCGGCGTACGACCCGATCTCCGGGCTCGCGCTCTTCCCCATCCCCGCCGCCGCGCCGCCGTTCAGGGCCGGCCGCACGAACACGGTTTTCCTCGCCTCGGACTTTCAGGAGGCGAAGAACGTCGACCAGGCGGGCGCGAACGTGCTCCCGAACACTCGCTTCCAGCCGGCTCGGGTGCGGGTCGTCCGCGGCCTCGCGCTCACATGGCTCGCGCCCACGCCTCGCTCGTGCGCGAGCCGACGACAGGGCCTGCTGGTCGCGGCGAGCTCAACGGCGCGCATCCGCTCGGTGCGGTTCTACGACGGCAAGCGGGGCATCGCGACCGTGCGCCGCGGCGTTGCGGGCCTGTACTCGGCGACATGGCGCACGAGGGGCTCGGCGAAGGGCCGTCACGCCGTCCGCGCGGTCATGCTCGACCGGCAGGGGCGAACGGTGTCGGTTCCGCGCGTGCTGCGCGTCTGCCGGCGCTAGGCGCGCGCCGGGAAGCGCTCCAGGATCCACTCGCGGCCGAGCGGCTCGATCCAGTACGGCCGGCCGTTGACCAGCGCGTAGTCCCGCGTCTTGGGGTCCATCGCCAGGCGAGCCTCGGCCGGGAAGAACCGGTTGTGCCGGCTGATCAGCTCGTTGACGGCGTCGAAGCGCCAGCGGCGGGCCAGCCGTTCCCACCGCGCGGGGAAGTCCTCCTCGCCCTGCGCGAGCAGCTCGGTCCTCGCCTCCGTGAGCTGGCGTTCGTGCGCGGCGGTTTCCTCGGCGATCTGGCGCAGGCGGCGCATGTAGGGAAGCGGCCCGCCGAGCGAAGCGATGTAGGTCTCCGGGGTCGGCCGGAAGTTCCTCGCCCGGAAGCGCTGCGGCCTGCCGACGAGCGGGCTGCCCTCGAGGTCGCGGGCAACGGCGTCGCCGACGGCCCGGTCGCGCGGGTCGTCGTCGATGCGGGTACCGCCCCACTGCCCGAGGATTCGTTCGCGTTCCCGCTTGTCCACGCACCCATTGTGCCGAGCGGTAACACTCCGGCGAGCGTGCGCGTTGCCGTGGTCACCGGCGGCTCGAGCGGCATCGGCGCCGCGACCGCGCGCGTGCTCGCGCAGCACGGCTGGCAGTGCGTCCTGCTGTCGCGGGGCGAGAAGCGGCTGCGTGCGCTGGCGGACGAGATCGGCGCCGAATGGGAGGTCTGCGACGTCGCCGACCGGGCGGCCGTGGACGCCGTCGCTCCCCGCGTCGTCGAGCGTCATCCCGTGATCGGGCTGCTGGTCAACTCGGCGGGAATCCCAGGTCGGTCGACGTTCCTCCGCACGGATCCCGACGTGATCGAACGGGTCGTCCGCACGAATTACCTCGGCTCGGTCTGGTCGGTGCGCGCCTTTCTGCCGGCGCTGGAGGCGGCGAGCCCTTCGGACGTCGTCAACGTCGTCTCGGTCGCCGGCACCGTCGCGGTGGGACGCGCCGGGCCGTACTCGGCCTCGAAGCACGCACAGCTTGCGTTCTCGCGCTCGCTCACGATCGAGCTCGCCCCGCGCGGGATTCGCGTCCACACGATCAACCCGGGCTTTGTCGAGACGCCCGGATTCCCGCAGACCCGGTCGCTGGAGCATCCGGTGCTCGGCCGGGCCGTCGCCGAGCCGGAGCTGGTCGCGAAGCGCATCGTCGGCGCGGTCGAGCGCGGGACCGTCGAGACGTTCGTGCCGAGGTGGTACCGACCTGCGTCGGTCGTGCAGGCGCTCGCGCCCGGTGTCGTCGCCCGGGCGCAGGCGGCCAGGCACCGTCGCAAACCGCGTGGCTAAGGTCTCGGAATGGATATCGAGCTCCTGTACTGGGACGGCTGTCCCTCGCATCCCGAGGCGCGCGAGCTGCTCGAGGAGGTGCTCGCATCGCGGGGCATCGACGCCGAGATCCGCCTGACGCACGTCGCGACCGACGCCGAGGCCGAGAGGCGCGGCTTTCCCGGCTCGCCGACGATCCGCATCGACGGCCGCGACATCGAGCCGCGCGGAGCCGCGGCGCCGCCGTCGCTCACCTGCCGTGTCTACTACCTACCGGACGGACGTCCGTCCCCGATCCCGAGTCGCGAAGAACTGGAGGCCGCACTGACATGACGCTCGCTCTCGCAACTGACGCTCCGCCGTTCGACCTGCCCGGCGTCGACGGCTCGAACCACTCGCTCGACGACTACGCCCACGCACCCGTCCTGGTGGTCGTCTGGTCGTGCAACCACTGTCCGTACGTGCTCGCCTGGGAGGGGCGAATGAGCGCGATCCAGCGCGACTACGCCGACCGTGGCTTCCGGCTCGTCGCCATCAACTCGAACGACGCCGAGCGCTATCCGGCCGACTCGTTCCAGGCGATGAAGCAGCACGCCGCCGAGCAGGACTTCCCGTTCGACTACCTGTACGACGCCGACCAATCGGTCGCGCGCGCCTACGGGCCGGAACGCACGCCCGAGGTCTTCCTCTTCGACGCTGAACGCCGGCTCGTCTACCACGGCGCGATCGACGACTCGCGAGACGAGACCGCCGTCTCCGAGCACTACCTGCGCGACGCGATCGAAGCGACGCTCGCGGGGCGCGACCCGGCGACGCACGAGACGCCGGCGGTCGGGTGCACCGTCAAGTATCGGAAGTGATCATCATCCCGCCCCACGAGGCGGGGTCGACGTCTGCGATCGACTCCGAGAACGTCCAATGGTGGCCACCCGGGTCGTCGGCGATGTACTGCCTCTCGCCGTAGGGATAGTCGGCCGGCTCGCCGATGATCTTGGCGCCGTGCGCAAATCACCGATGCGGCCGGAACGCAGCGGTTCTCGATCACGCCGCCCCCACCGGCGGCTTCGAGAGCAGGTACCAGCCGACGGTCGCCGTGTAGGCGTCGGCGCCGACGAGCGAGCGCGCCCGCTCGCGCGCCTCACCCTCGCAGCCGGCGAGGTCGAGGTAGGGGTCGAGCTCGCGCCGCTGGGTGTCGAACTCGGCGCGCCTGACGACGAGATTGTTCGCGTCGAAGAGGGCGCGTTGGTCGGCGTCCGAAAGGGCGCGCGCGTGCGTCGGGTCGCGCGCTCGCTCAAAGCGGTTGAGCTCGAGCGCGGCGAGTGGGTCGACCGGCGCGATCTGGTCGACGACGAGCAGCGTGCCGCCGGGGCGGGTGACGCGCGCGAGCTCCGCGACGCCGAGCTCCGGGCGCGACAGGTGGTGGAGCGTGTTCAGGGACCCGGCGAGGTCGAACTCGGCGTCGCCGAACGGGAGCGCGGTCACGTCGCCCTCCACCAGCGTGACGTTCGGGTGCTCGCCGATCCGCTTGCGCGCCTCGGCGAGCAGCTCGGGGACGACATCGAGGGCGACCACCTCGTTGACGAGCCCGCTCAGTGCGAAAGCTAGCGCGCCGGTGCCCGTCCCCGCGTCGAGTGCCCGCTCGGAGCCTGTGAGCGGGACGAAGCGGCGTACCCGCTCGCGAAGCACGTCGGCGCGGCGGTCGGTCTGCTCGGCCAGCTGCTCCGCGGTGGCCGCGAAGCGCCGGCGAACGACGTCCGGTTCAGTCATGTCCGCACCTCGTCCTGTGGTCCGGTTCGCCCAGCCTCCTCCCCGCCGTGACCTTAACGACGAAATCCGCGCAAATGTGCGACCCAGGCGCGCCGAAAGCGTCACGTCGGCGCGGACGAGGAAGGGGGCTCCGTGGGCGGCCCGATTGGCCACTCGCGACGGACGAGCTCGAGCGCCTCCTCGCGGGTGGAGATCGTCCCGGCGGCGCGCTCCTCCTCGATCCGCGCCAGCAGCCGCCCGACCTCCGGCCCCGGCGGCAGGCCGAGCTCGTCGCCGCGCAGAAGCGGCTCGGCGGGATCGCCGCGCCGCGCCTCTTCGACGGCGTCGCGCAGCTCCGTCGCGCCGAGGAACTCGAGCGCCTCGAGGGCCCACGGCTCGGTCGCGCGGCGGAAGCGGTAGATCTCCCGCGGCGAATCGTCCCGTGGACTCTCCGCGCGAAGGACCGCGCGCAGCAGCCCGCGCCGCTCGTTCGAGATCGGAAACCGCGCCAGCCCCTCGCGGAACACGCGAGCGAGACGGATCTCGTCTGAGTCGCCGTCGCGCAGGTCGGCGACGGACCCGCCCAACGGGGCGAGCAACCCGAGCCGGTCGAGCAGGCGCAGCCCCGCCGCGGACAGCTGCTCCAGCTCGGCGACGATGCGCTCGCCCGAGGGGCGGCCGACGAGGTCGGCCTGCTCCCGGATCAGAGCCTCCGTGCGCCCGTCGAGCTCGAACCCGAACTGGTCGACGAAGCGGACGGCCCGTAGAAGCCGCAGCGGGTCGTCGTCGAAGATCGTCGCCGACACGTGCCGCACCCTCTTCGCGTCGAGATCGCGCCGCCCCTCGTACGGGTCGACCGCCTCGCCGCCGTCGAGCGGGACGGCGATCGCGTTGACAGTGAAGTCGCGGGTCGCCAGGTCGTCCTCGATCGGGCCGCGGAGCGGGGTGAAGTCCACCGTGCGGCCCTCGTCGAGCGCGACGCGCCACGCGCCGTGCCGCTCGGAGAGGGGAAACGGCGAGCCTCCGGACCGTCGGGCGTAGGCCACCGCGGCGGCGCGCGGGTTGCGATAGGCGATGTCGAGATCGCGAACCTCGCGGCCGAGCAGCTCGTCGCGCACCGCGCCGCCGACGACCCAGGCCTCCTCGCCCGCGAGCAGCTCCTGCGCGAGCTCACGCATCGACGACCCGCCGAAGACCCCGGGTACGGCCGGCCGCATTTCCCATTCCGCATGCCAGCTCGTAGTTGATCGTCCCGGCGACACGCGCGTGCTCCTCGAGCAGCAGTCCGTCGCCGACGAGCGCGACGCGCGTCCCGACCGGAAGCTCGCCGGGGAGCTCGACCGCAATCGCGTCCATCGACACCGTTCCGACGACCCGCTGCCGCCTGCCGTCCACGAGGACCTCCGTCCCGGTCAGATCCCGCCGGAAGCCGTCCGCGTAGCCGACCGGGACGATCCCGATCCACGTCTCGCGCCCGGCGACGAAGCGGCGCCCGTAGCCCGTCGACTCGCCCGGCCGCAGGCGCTTTACCTGGGCGAGGCTGCTGTGCCACGAGAGCACGGGCTCGAGGCCGTCGTCGCCGGGATCGGCGCCGAACGGAGAGAGGCCGTAGAGCGCGATGCCGACGCGGACGGCGTCGAAGCGGGCCTCCGGGAAGCGGAGCGCACCAGCGCTGTTCGCGGCGTGGCGCTCGACCCCGAGCGCATCGGTCGCGGCGCGGAAGCGGTCGGTCTGCACCCGGGTGAAGTCGGCGTCGCAGTCAGCGCTCGCGAAGTGCGTCATGACGGCGACCACCTCGCTCGTGGGGCTCGGCAGTTCGGAGAAACCCCAGCGGCCCATGCCTGTGTCGAGCTTCAGGTGCACCGGGATGCCCTCCGGAATCGGCCCGGCGCCCACCGCGAGCTCGAGGCGCGCCTCGCGCGCCGCCACGAGATCGTGAGCGGGCCCCATGACGAGAATGCGGGCG
>Ga0126306_10001787_pt1 | contig 11680 bp, 9 predicted proteins | sample Plot27_FD_92592 | JGI IMG/M metagenome (GOLD analysis project Ga0126306, IMG submission 92592) | Serpentine soil microbial communities from UC McLaughlin Reserve, CA, USA - Plot27 | ecosystem: Environmental > Terrestrial > Soil > Grasslands | place: USA: UC McLaughlin Reserve, Lake County...
ACCGGTTGCCCAGGAAGCGCACCGGGTCGAGGTGCTCGCGGGTCCCGCCGGCGCTGACGCCGAGCCGCCGCCCGGCCAGGTCGCGGTGGCCGGCGGACCTGGTCGCCGATCCGAGCAGCCGGTTCGCGGCGGCGAAGATCTCCTCGGGCTCCGGCAGCCGGCCCGGGCCGGTGTCGGCGCCGGTCAACCGTCCGGAGGCGGGCTCCAGGACGTGCACGCCTCGGGCTCGCAGGGTCTCGACGTTGGCCCGGGTGGCCGGGTGCTGCCACATCTCGGTGTGCATGGCCGGGGCCATCAGCACCGGGCAGGTGGCGGTGAGCAGCGTCGTGGTGAGCAGGTCGTCGGCGAGGCCGTGGGCCGCCTTGGCCACCAGGTCGGCGGTCGCCGGGGCCACGACGACCAGCTCGGCCGCGCGCCCGATCCGCACGTGCGGCACCTGCTCGACGTCGTCCCACACGCTGGCCGTGACGGGATGCCCTGACAGGGCGGCCCAGGTCGGCGCCCCCACGAACTCGAGGGCGGCGGCGGTCGGGACGACGCGGACGTCGTGCCCGCTCTCGGTCAGCAGCCGCAGCAGGTGGGCGACCTTGTAGGCCGCGATGCCGCCCCCGACGCCGAGGACAACTCCGACCCCCTCGCCGGCGGGCGCCGGAGGGACGTCCGGCGGCTGGTGCGCCACGACGGCCGCCCGGTCAGACCTCGGACTCGGTGTCGACCTTCTCCACGGTCAGCATGCCGGAGTTGATCTCGCGCATCGCGATGGACAGCGGCTTCTCGTGGACGTGGGTCTCGACCAGCGGTCCGACGTACTCGAGCAGGCCCTCGCCCAGCTGCGAGTAGTAGGCGTTGATCTGGCGGGCGCGCTTCGCGGCGTAGATGACCAGGCTGTACTTCGAGTCGGTCGCGGCGAGCAGCTCGTCGATCGGGGGGTTGGTGATGCCCTCAGGCGCGGCAACGGTCCCGGACACAGGTGGGCCTTCCGGTTGGAGAACTGACGTCAGTGGTGGTCAGTGGTGGTCGTGGTGCAGAGGTGCAGGTCAGGACCACGTGCGTACGTCACGCGGTACCCGTCAAGGCTAACAGGCGGGCGACCACGTCCGGCACGCTCGTGTTGACCATCGTCAGGTCGAACTCCCCCTCGGCGGCCAGCTCCTCCCGGGCGACCGCGAGCCGTCGCTCGACGACGTCGGGCGGCTCGGTGCCCCGGCCGGTGAGCCGGCGCACCAGCTCGTCCCAGCTGGGCGGGGTCAGGAACACCAGCCGGGCGTCGGGCATCGCGCACCGCACCTGGCGGGCTCCCTGCAGGTCGATCTCGAGCAGGACCGGGTGCCCGGCGACCAGGTGGTCGTCGACCGGGGCCCGCGGCGTGCCGTAGCGGTTGCCGGCGAACTCCGCCCACTCCAGGAAGCCGTCCTCGGCGACCAGCTCGTCGAACCGCTCGCGGCTCACGAAGCGGTAGTGCACGCCGTCGACCTCGCCGGGCCGGGGGAACCGCGTGGTGGCCGACACGGACACCCACAGCTGCGGGTGGTGGGTCCGCAGCTCGCGCACGACCGTGCTCTTGCCGACGCCCGACGGCCCCGAGAGGACGACCAGCCGAGCCCGCTCGTCCGGCGCTTCGTCATCCGTCGCGCCGTGAGCGGCGGGCGTGCTCAGGCGCTGCCGCCGAACTCCCGCTCCAGGGCCGCCATCTGCTGGGCGCCCAACCCGCGGACCCGGCGGCTCTCGGAGATGCCGATCTCCTCCATGATCTTGCGGGCGCGCACCTTGCCGACGCCGGGCAGCGACTCGAGGACCGAGGCAACCTTCATCTTCCCGACGATGTCGTTGCCGCCCTCGCGGCTGCCCTCCTTGAGCACCTCGATCAGCGAGGCACCCGAGTGCTTGAGCCGGTTCTTCACCGCGGCCCGCTCGCGTCGGGCGATCGCAGCCTTCTCGAGGGCTGCCGCCCTCTGCTCAGGGGTCAGCGGGGGCAGTGCCACGTGCAGTCACCTCGGCGTCAGTGCGTGCAGACAGATGGTCCAGGCCAAGCGCGTACAGGTCAGGAACCTAGCGACACAGCCGCGCACTGGGCAATGCGGGTCGGGCACTCGGCGCGGGTCTGCGGCGCGTCGGCGCCGGACTCGGTACGAACGTCGGACCACCGACCTCCACCGGTCGTCCGACCTACGGCCCCGGACGTCCGGTCGGTTCGCGCGTACAGAGGGAGGGACACGGCGCACGCCGAGTCCGGGTCAGCGACGGCCTCGACGTCGTCCGGCGACCCGACTTCCCTGCTCCACCCCGGCGATCGCCCGCGACGTCGCCCGCGCCGACCTGGTGTGGGCCCGCATCGGCACGATGGCGGTCACCGAGCGGGCCGCACCGGCGACGACGAGATGTGGGGCGGTTTCCAGCTGCTGGCCAAGCTGCACGCGACCGAGACGGCGGCGGCCGACCGGGCTGCCGGTGCCATCGAGCTCGAGGCCGACGGCCCTCGCGACTGAGCGGCGCTCAGGCGGCCAGCACCGCCGCGAGGTCGCGGGCCGCGGCTGCCACCTGGGTCAGGTCGCCTGCTCCGGTGACCGGCCGGCCGACGACCAGCAGGTCGGCCCCGTCCGCGAGCGCCTGCTCGGCGGTGGCCACCCTGGCCTGGTCGTCCCCGGTGCTGCCCGCCCCACCGGCCGAGGGGCGTACGCCCGGCGTGATCAGCCGCACGCCGGGACCGACCTCGCGGCGTACCGCCGCCACCTCCAGCGGGGAGCACACCAGCGCCCGCGCGCCGCCCGAGACGGCGAGCACGGCGAGACGCCGGACGGTGTCCAGCGGCGAGCCGGCGAAGCCGACCGCGGCCAGCTGCTCGGCGGACATCGAGGTGAGGACGGTGACGCCGGCGACGATCGTCGCGGGCAGCGCCTCGGCGGCGGCGCGCACCATGTCGGCCCCGCCGCTCGCGTGGACGCTCAGGTAGGCCGGCGCCAGGTCGGCGACCGACCGGGCCGCGCCGGCCACCGTGTTGGGGATGTCGTGCAGCTTGAGATCGAGGAAGACGTCGCGCCCGCCGCTCGCCTCGCGGCAGGCCAGGACGGCCTCCCGGCCGTGCCGGAGGTAGAGCTGCAGGCCGACCTTGACGGTGCTCACGTGCGGGCCGGCGGCGGTCGCCCAGCCGACGGCGGTCTCGAGGTCGGGCGCATCCAGGGCGACGGCGACCGGGGCGAGGGCGACCGGGGCGGTGGTCACGACGCCTCCGGCGGCCGGTGGGCGTACCCCACGGCCTCGCGCAGGCTGCTGAAGCCGCGGTCGGTCAGGCCCCGGGCGAGCTCGCGCAGGACGCGCATCGGGGCGCCGGGGTCGCCGAACACGGCGGTGCCGACCGACACGGCCGACGCGCCGGCAAGGACCATCTCGAGGGCGTCGAGGCCGGAGCGGAGCCCGCCCATGCCGATCAGGGGCACGTGCGGGAGGGCCGCGTGGACCTGCCAGACGCACCGCACGGCGACCGGCTTGACAGCCGGGCCGGACAGACCTCCGGTGACCCCGCCGAGGACCGGCCGCATCGTGTCGAGGTCGAGCGCCATGCCGAGCAGCGTGTTGATCAGGGACAGCCCGTCGGCGCCGGCGTCGACGCACGCCCGGGCGATGTCGACGATGTCGGTGACGTCCGGCGAGAGCTTGGCGAAGACCGGGACCGACGGGGCGGTGTGTCGCCGGACCGCGCCGACCACGTCGGCCGAGGCGGTCGGGCTGCAGGCGAAGACCAGGCCCCGGTCGGCGACGTTGGGGCAGGAGATGTTGACCTCGAGGGCCGCCAGCCCGGGAGCGCCGCGCAGCCGGCGGGCCAGCTCGGCGAACTCCTCGACGCTGCCGCCGGCGATCGACACCACCGCGCGCGCCCCGTGCTCGTGCAGCCAGGGCAGGTCGTGATCCAGGAAGTGGTCGATGCCGGGACCTTGCAGGCCGATCGAGTTGAGCATGCCGCTCGGGGTCTCGGCCATCCGCGGCGTCGACCGCCCCGAGCGGGCCGCCAGCATGATCGACTTGGTGACGACGGCTCCGAGCCCCGCGACGTCGAAGAACTGGTGCAGCTCGCGGCCGGCGGCGGCGCAGCCGGACGCGGTCAGCACCGGGTTGGGCAGCGACAGCCCGCCGAGGTCGGCGGTCAGGTCGCAGTCGGGCTGGGTCACCCGCGGTGCGTCGACGGTGCGGACGGTGAAGCTCACCGGACGCCTCCTTCCGTTGCCACTGCCTGCCCTCCGGTCCCGGTCGCCGCGGGCGCGCCGACCGTCTCCGGCGGCACGGTGCCGACGTCGTCCCAGCGCACCCGCTCGCCGGCGAAGACCGGGCCCTCGACGCACGACCGCACCATGCGGATCTGCCCGTCGTCGCCGACCACCGGCAGCACGCAGGTCATGCACACCCCGATGCCGCAGGCCATCGACTCCTCGACGGCGCACTGCGACGGGACGCCGTGGGTGGCGGCGAGGCGGCTGACCGCGCGCAGCATGCCCATCGGACCGCAGGCGTAGACGACGTCGGTGCCGGCGCGGGCCATCAGCTCGGGCAGCACGTCGGTCACGACGCCGCGGGTGCCGGTCGAGCCGTCGACCGTGGTGACCGCGACGGTGGCCGCCATCCGCTTGGCGTCGAGGGCGCCGAAGAGGCGGTCCGCGCTCGCCGCGCCGAGCACGAAGTCGACCCGGCAGCCGCGCTTGTGCAGCGCCTCGGCCAGCCCGAAGAGCGGGGCGCTGCCGTAGCCGCCGCCGACCAGCGTCGCCGAGGCGCCACCGTCGCGCGGCAGCGAGAAGGGCTTGCCCAGCGGGCCGACGACGTCGACCGGGGTGTGCGGGTGCTGCCCGGCCAGCCACCGGGTGCCCGACCCGTGGACGCCGACGACGACGTCGACGGTGCCGCCGTAGACCCCAGTCGCCCGCGACTGGTAGATCGAGAACGCCCGGCGCAGGATCAACCCGGTGCGCTCGCCACCGACCGCCAGGGCGACGAAGTGCCCCGGTCTGGCCCGCTCGGCGATGCCCGGGGCAACCAGCGTCAGGTGGTGGTAGGCGCCGACCCTGCGGCTCGCCAGGATCTCGCCGCTGACCTGGAGCGGCCGGGTCTGGGTCGCGCTGTCAGTCACGGGCGGGCTCCATGGAGGGCGGCCGTCCAGTCCTGGATCGACCGGACGTCCAACGCGCCGCGGCCGAGCGCCTCGATGCCCTGCACCGCCGCGGCGAGCTCCTGGACCGTCGTGATGATCGGCCGGTCCATCGCGACGGCCGCCGACCGGATCTCGTAGCCGTCGGCGCGGGCCCGGCTGCCCGACGGCGTGTTGACGACCATGTCCACCTCGCCCGCGAGGATCCGGTCGACGACGGTGGGCTCACCGTCCGGACCCGGCCCCGCGCTGTGCTTGCGCACGACCGTGGCCTCGACCCCGTTGCGGCGCAGCACGTCGGCCGTCCCCTCGGTGGCGAGCACCTGGAAGCCGAGGTCGGCGAGCCGCTTCATCGGGAAGATCATCGCTCGCTTGTCGCGGTTGGCCATCGACACGAAGACCGCGCCCTTTGTCGGGAGGCCGCCGTACGCCGCGGCCTGGCTCTTGGCGAAGGCCGTCCCGAACGCGGCGTCGATGCCCATGACCTCGCCGGTGGAGCGCATCTCAGGCCCGAGCATGTGGTCGACGCCCCGGCCCTCCACGGTGCGGAACCGCTTGAACGGCAGCACGGCCTCCTTGACCGCGACCGGCATCGGCCCGGCTCCGGTGGGCGGCAGGTCGGCGCCGTCGCCGGTTGCCGGCAGCAGCGCCTCCGCGCGCAGCTCGGCGACGGTCGCGCCGAGCATCACCCGGGCGGCCGCCTTGGCCAGCGGCACGCCGGTCGCCTTGGACACGAACGGCGCCGTCCGGGAGGCCCGCGGGTTGGCCTCGAGAACGTAGAGCACCCCGGCGGCAAGGGCGAACTGCACGTTGAGCAGGCCGCGCACGCCGATGCCCTCGGCGAGCGCCCGGGTGTGCTCGCGGACCCGCTCGACCTCCTCGCGGCCCAGGGTCACCGGCGGCAGCACGCAGGCCGAGTCGCCGGAGTGGATGCCGGCCTCCTCGATGTGCTCCATCACGCCGCCGACGTAGAGCTCCTGGCCGTCGAAGAGCGCGTCGACGTCGATCTCGACCGCGTCGTCGAGGAACCGGTCGACCAGCACCGGCCGGTCGGCCGACACCTCGGTCGCCTCGGCCATGTAGGTCGCGAGCTGGTCGTCGTCGTAGACGATCTCCATGCCGCGGCCGCCGAGGACGTAGGACGGCCGGACCAGTACGGGGTAGCCGATGGTGGCCGCCACCCGCCGGGCCCCCTCGAAGGACGTCGCGGTGCCGTGCTTGGGCGCCACCAGGTCGGCGCCTTCGAGCACCTCGGAGAACTGCTGACGGTCCTCGGCCCGGTGGATCGCCTCGGGGCTGGTTCCCACGATCGGCACGCCGGCGTCCTTGAGCCGCTGCGCCAGGCCGAGCGGGGTCTGGCCGCCGAGCTGCACGACGACGCCGACGACCGGGCCGGCCGTCTGCTCGGCGTGCACCACCTCGAGCACGTCCTCGAGGGTGAGCGGCTCGAAGTACAGCCGGTCGCTGGTGTCGTAGTCGGTCGAGACCGTCTCGGGGTTGCAGTTGACCATCACGGTGCGGTAGCCCTGCGAGCGCAGCGCGAAGGACGCGTGCACGCACGAGTAGTCGAACTCGATGCCCTGACCGATCCGGTTGGGGCCGCTGCCCAGGATCAGCACTGCCGGCTCGGCCCGCGGCGCCACCTCGGTCTCCTCGTCGTAGGACGAGTAGTGGTAGGGCGTCAGCGCGGCGAACTCGGCCGCGCAGGTGTCGACGGTCTTGAACACCGGCCGGATGCCCAGAGCGTGCCGCACACCGCGCACCACGTCCTCGGGCATCCCGCGCAGCCGGCCGATCTGCACGTCGGCGAAGCCATGCCGCTTGGCCCGCGCCAGCAGGTCACGGTCGAGCTCCTTGGCGTCCTGCACCTCGGCGGCGACCTCGTTGAGGAGCTCGACCTGGTCGAGGAACCAGGGGTCGATGCCGGTCGCGTCGTGCAGCTCCTCGACGGTCGCGCCGGCCCACAGCGCCTGCTGCACGTCGCGCAGCCGCCCGTCGTGCGGCACCGCCGCCCGCGCCACGATGTCGGCCGCCGGCTCGTCACCGGGGCGCGCAGGCCAGTCGAAGGACGCGTCGCCGCGCTCCAGCGACCGCAGCGCCTTCTGCAGCGCCTCGGTGAAGGACCGGCCGATCGCCATCGCCTCGCCGACGCTCTTCATGTGCGTGGTCAGTGTCGGGTCGGCCCCGGGGAACTTCTCGAAGGAGAAGCGCGGCACCTTCACCACGACGTAGTCCAACGTCGGCTCGAAGGACGCCGGGGTCTCGCGGGTGATGTCGTTGGGGATCTCGTCGAGGGTGTAGCCGATCGCCAGCTTGGCGGCGATCTTGGCGATCGGGAAGCCGGTCGCCTTCGACGCCAGCGCCGAGGACCGCGACACCCGAGGGTTCATCTCGATGACGATGACCCGGCCGGTCGTCGGCTCGACGGCGAACTGGATGTTGCAGCCACCGGTGTCCACCCCGACCGCGCGGATGACGTCGATCGAGATGTCGCGCAGCCGCTGGTACTCGCGGTCGGTGAGCGTCATCGCGGGCGCGACGGTGACCGAGTCGCCGGTGTGGACGCCCATCGGGTCGAGGTTCTCGATCGAGCAGACCACCACGACGTTGTCGGCCTTGTCGCGCATCAGCTCGAGCTCGTACTCCTTCCAGCCGAGGATCGACTCCTCGAGGAGCACCTCGGTCGTGGGGCTGGCCTGCAGGCCGGCCGCGGCCATCCGCCGCAGCTGCGTCTCGTCGCGGGCCAGGCCGGAGCCGGCGCCGCCCATCGTGAAGGACGGCCGCAGCACCAGCGGGTAGCCCAGGTCCTCGGCCGCTGCGACGCAGTCCTCGACGTTGCGCCCGATCGTGCTGCGGGCCGACTCGGCACCGATGGTCACCACGATCTCCTTGAACCGCTCGCGGTCCTCCCCGGCCTGGATGGCGTCGACGTTCGCACCGATCAGCTCGACGCCGTACTCCTCGAGGACGCCCGCCTCGTGCAGTGCGATCGCGGTGTTGAGCGCGGTCTGCCCACCGAGGGTGGCGAGCAGCGCGTCGGGCCGCTCCTTCTCGATCACCTTGGTGACGATCTCGGGCGTGATCGGCTCGATGTAGGTCGCGTCGGCGAACTCGGGGTCGGTCATGATCGTCGCCGGGTTGCTGTTGACCAGGACGACCCGCAGGCCCTCCTCGCGCAGCACCCGGCAGGCCTGGGTGCCCGAGTAGTCGAACTCGCAGGCCTGCCCGATCACGATCGGGCCGGAGCCGATGACCAGCACGCTGCTGATGTCGTCACGGCGGGGCATCAGGCGGCCGTCCTCTCGAGGAGCGCGCAGAAGCGGTCGAAGAGGTACGCCGCGTCGTGCGGACCGGCGGCGGCCTCGGGGTGGTACTGCACCGAGAAGGCCGGCACGTCGAGGCAGCGCAGCCCCTCCACCACGTCGTCGTTGAGGCAGACGTGGCTGACCTCGGCGGCCCCGAAGGGCGTCTCGAAGCTGCCCTCACGTGGCGCGTCGACCGCGAAGCCGTGGTTGTGCGCGGTCACCTCGACCCGACCGGTCGCGCGGTCCTGGACCGGCTGGTTGATGCCACGGTGGCCGTAGCGCAGCTTGTACGTCGTCAGCCCGAGCGCCCGGCCCAGCACCTGGTTGCCGAAGCAGATGCCGAAGACCGGCACGCCGCGGCCCAGCAGGTCGGCCGTCAGCGCGACGGCCCGGTCGGCGGTCGCCGGGTCGCCGGGCCCGTTGGACAGGAAGACCCCGTCGGCCCCGGTGGCCAGCACCTGCTGGGCGGTCGAGGTCGCGGGCAGCACGTGGGTCTCAACTCCCCGCTCGGCCAGCCGGTGCGGCGTCATCGCCTTGATGCCCAGGTCGAGGGCGGCCACCGTGAAGCGGCGCGGGCCGACCGGCTCGACGACGTACGGCTGCTTCGTGGTGACCTCGCCGGTGAGGTCGGCACCGGCCATCGCCGGCGCGTCCTGGACCCGCGCCAGGAACGACGCCTCGTCGGTGTCCAGCGACGTGATGCCCACTCGCATCGCGCCGCGCTCGCGCAGGTGCCTCGTCAGGGCGCGGGTGTCGACACCGCTGACGCCCACGACACCTTGGCTCGCGAGCTCCTCCCCCAGCGACCGGCACGACCGCCACGACGACGGCCGGCGGGCCGGGTCGCGCACGACGTAGCCACTCACCCAGATCCGCGCCGACTCGGGGTCCTCGTCGTTGACGCCGGTGTTGCCGACGTGCGGTGCAGTCATCACGACGACCTGGCGGTGGTAGGACGGGTCGGTCAGCGTCTCCTGGTAGCCGGTCATCCCGGTCGAGAAGACCGCCTCGCCGAAGGTCTCCCCCACCGCGCCGTAGGCCTCGCCGCGGAACGACCGGCCGTCCTCGAGCACCAGCAGCGCCGGGGTGCCCGGCATCAGGCAAGCTTCCCGTCGAGTACGGTCGGCCGGCCGCGCAGGAAGGTGGCGACCACCGTGCCCGGCAGCGTGCGCCCGGCGTAGGGGGTGTTGCGCGACCGCGAGGCCAGCGCGAACGGGTCGATCTCGCGCCGGGCGGCCGGGTCGATGAGCACCAGGTTGGCCGGCGCACCCGCCTCCAGCGGCCGGCCGTGGTCGTCGACCCGCCCGATGCGGGCCGGCCGGGTCGACATCCGGTCGGCGACCCCGGCCCAGTCCAGCAGCCCGGTCTCGACCATCGCCTCCTGCACGACCGACAGCGCGGTCTCCAGGCCGAGCATCCCCACGGCCGCCGCGGCCCACTCGCAGTCCTTGTCCTCGTGCGAGTGCGGCGCGTGGTCGGTGGCGACCGCGTCGATGGTTCCGTCGGCGAGCGCCTCGCGCAGCGCGGCGACGTCGTCGGCGGTGCGCAGCGGCGGGTTGACCTTGAAAGTCGGGTCGTACGTCGCTGCCAGCTCGTCAGTCAGCAGCAGGTGGTGCGGCGTAACCTCGGCGGTCACGTTCCAGCCCTTCGACTTGGCCCACCGCAGGATCTCGACCGAGCCGGCCGTCGACACGTGGCAGAGGTGCAGCCGCGAGCCGACGTGGGCTGCGAGCAGCACGTCGCGGGCAATGATCGCCTCCTCGGCGACCGCCGGCCAGCCCTGCAGCCCGAGGACCCCGGAGAGCTCGCCCTCGTTCATCTGGGCGCCCTCGGTGAGCCGCGGCTCCTGCGCGTGCTGCGCGACGACGCCGCCGAAGGCCTTGACGTACTCGAGGGCGCGCCGCATCAGCACCGCGTCGCTCACGCACTTGCCGTCGTCGGAGAAGACCCTGACCCGGGCGGCGCTGTCGGCCATCGCGCCGAGCTCGGCGAGCCGCTCGCCGCCGAGCCCGACGGTGACGGCACCGACCGGGCGCACGTCGCAGTGCCCGGCCTCGCGGCCCAGCCGCCAGACCTGCTCGACCACACCCGCCGTGTCGGCGACCGGGTCGGTGTTGGCCATCGCGTGCACGGCGGTGAAGCCGCCGAGAGCCGCGGCTGCCGTGCCGGTGTCGACCGTCTCGGCGTCCTCGCGGCCTGGCTCGCGCAGGTGGGTGTGCAGGTCGACCAGCCCGGGCAGCGCGACCAGCCCGTCGGCGTCGACGACCTCGGCGCCGGCCCGGTCCAGACCCGCCCCGACCTCGCTTACCGCACCGTCCTCGAGCAGCAGGTCGGCCGGCTCGCCGCCGAGCAGCCGGGCACCCCTGACGACGTACGTCTGTCCGCTGCGTGCGCCGCTCACGCCGGCACCGCCTCTCCGGAGCCGCTGAGCAACAGGTAGAGCACTGCCATCCGCACGCTGACGCCGTTGGTGACCTGCTCGACGATCGTCGACCGTGCTGAGTCGGCCACCTCTGCGGCGATCTCCATGCCGCGGTTCATCGGGCCCGGGTGCATGACGATCGCGTGGTCGGGCAGCTGCGCCATCCGCGCGCCGTCGAGGCCGTAGCGGCGGGAGTACTCGCGCGAGCTCGGAAAGAACCCTCCCCCCTCCAGGTTCATCCGCTCCCGCTGCACCCGCAGCATCATCACGACGTCGCTCTTGGCGAGCTCGCCGTCGAGGTCGTAGGAGGTCGAGCACGGCCAGGTGTCGACGCCGACCGGCAGCAGCGTCGGCGGCGCGACGAGGGTGACCTCAGCGCCGAGCGTGTGCAGAAGCAGCACGTTGGAGCGGGCGACGCGCGAGTGCAGGACGTCGCCGACGATCGTGACGCGGCGGCCCGCGAGATCGGTGCCCGTCGCGATGTCGTGGCCGTTGAGCCGCCGCCGCATGGTGAAGGCGTCGAGCAGCGCCTGGGTCGGGTGCTCGTGGGTGCCGTCGCCCGCGTTGACGACCGACCCGCGGATCCAGCCGGAGTGCGCCAGCCGGTGCGGAGCCCCCGACGCGTGGTGCCGGACGACGACGGCGTCGGCTCCCATCGCCTCGAGGGTCAGCGCGGTGTCCTTGAGGCTCTCGCCCTTTGACACGCTCGAGCCCTTGGCGGCGAAGTTGATGACGTCGGCCGAGAGGCGCTTGGCCGCGGCCTCGAAGGAGATCCGGGTGCGCGTCGAGTCCTCGAAGAAGAGGTTGACGACGGTGCGGCCG
>Ga0126306_10001788_pt1 | contig 11677 bp, 9 predicted proteins | sample Plot27_FD_92592 | JGI IMG/M metagenome (GOLD analysis project Ga0126306, IMG submission 92592) | Serpentine soil microbial communities from UC McLaughlin Reserve, CA, USA - Plot27 | ecosystem: Environmental > Terrestrial > Soil > Grasslands | place: USA: UC McLaughlin Reserve, Lake County...
CATCTTCGCCGGCCCCTCCGGTGTCGGAAAGACATGGCTGTCCAAGACGCTGGCGGAGTTCCTCTTCGGCGACGAGGACGCGTTGATCCAGCTCGACATGAGCGAGTTCGGCGAGAAGCACACCGTGTCGCGGCTGTTCGGCTCGCCTCCCGGCTACGTCGGCTACGAGGAGGGCGGCCAGCTCACCGAGAAGGTGCGCCGCAAGCCGTTCTCCGTCGTGCTCTTCGACGAGGTCGAGAAGGCACACCCGGACATCTTCAACTCGCTGCTGCAGATCCTGGAGGACGGTCGGCTGACCGACTCCCAGGGCCGGGTGGTCGACTTCAAGAACACCGTGATCATCATGACCACCAACCTCGGCACCCGCGACATCTCCAAGGGCTTCAACCTCGGGTTCGCGGCCAGCGACGACGTGAAAACCGGCTACGAGCGGATGAAGGCGAAGGTCCAGGACGAGCTCAAGCAGCACTTCCGCCCGGAGTTCCTCAACCGCATCGACGACATCGTGGTCTTCCACCAGCTCACGCCGGAGGAGATCATCACGATCGTCGACCTGATGCTGGCCAAGCTCGACGAGCGGCTGCGCGACAAGGACATGGGTCTCGAGCTCACTCCGGCGGCCAAGGAGCTGCTCGCCAAGAAGGGCTACGACCCCGTCCTGGGGGCCCGACCGCTGCGGCGCACCATCCAGCGCGAGATCGAGGACGTGCTCTCCGAGAAGATCCTCTTCGGCGAGGTGCGACCCGGCCAGATCGTGCTGGTGGGCACCGAGGGCGAGGCGGACGAGGCCGGCTTCACCTTCGTCGGCGAGCAGAAGGCCACGCTGCCCGACACCCCGCCGGTCGAGACGGCGACGACGCAGGAGTAGCCCAGCCGGCCACCCAGCAGGCTGGCCTACGGCCGTACTGACAGCGAGGGGCCCGTCCGGACACCGTCCGGGCGGGCCCTTTCGTCGTGCGTCCGAACCGGGTGCTGGCCCCGCGCGTCTCATAAGCACCAGCGCAGCACCAGGCCCGCACATCCCCCGTGAGCCGGGCGCGGCGCGGGCGGTGGGGGTGGTGCCTCGACTGGTGAGGTCGGCGTGCACATCAGGTTCCTGCTCATGGACGCGTTCTCGGTCGGGGGCACGATCCGGGTGACGTTCACGGCGGCGTCCGCACTGGCCGACCGGCACGAGGTCGAGGTGGTGAGCGTCTACCGGCGGCGGCCCGGGCCACGACTGCCGCTCGACCCGCGGGTGCGGCTGCGGGTGCTCTCGGACGAGCGGGTCCCGCAGCTGCCGACGTCGGAGCCCGACGGCCGCCTGGAGCGCGGCCTCGGCCGGCTGCCGAGCGTCCTGGTGCCGTGGTCCGAGCGTCGCTACCGCAGCTTCTCGGCACGGACCGACCTGCGGCTGGCGCGTTACCTGCGCGGCCTGGACGGGGGAGTGCTGGTGAGCACCCGGCCGGGGCTGGCGGTCGCGACCGCCAGGTGGGCGCCGCCGGACGTGGTCCGGGTCGCGCAGGAGCACGTCTTCCTGGCCAACCACCCGAGGGCCCTGCGCCGGGCGATCCGCCGGACGTACGGCCGTCTCGACGCGGTCGTCACCCTCACCGAGCGCGATGCCGTCGACTACCGGGCCCTGCTGGGCACCGGGGCGCGCACTCCCACCCAGGTCGCCTGCATCCCGTCCGCCGTGCCGTCGACGAGCGCCCGGTCGACGCACGGCCGCAAGGTCGTCGTCGCCGCCGGCCGACTGGTGCCCGCGAAGGGGTTCGACCGGCTGGTGCCGGCCTTCGCGGCGGTGTCCGCGCGGCACCCCGACTGGTCGCTGCGGATCTACGGCACCGGCGGTGAGCGGTCGCTGCTCGAGGGCCTGGTGCACCGGCACGGCCTGGAGCGCAACGTGCAGCTCATGGGCCACGCCGGGCACCTGGACGAGGAGCTCGCCGAGGCCTCGGTCTTCGTGCTGAGCTCGCGCAACGAGGGCTTCCCGATGGTGCTGCTCGAGGCGATGTCGGTCGGGGTGCCGGTCGTCAGCTTCGACTGCCGCAACGGGCCGGCCGACCTGGTCACCGACGGCGTCGACGGCCTGCTGGTGCCGCAGAGCGACGTGGTGGGCCTGGCGGAGGCCATGTGCCGGCTGATCGAGGCGCCCGGCTGGCGGCGCGAGATGGGCCAGGCGGCGCTCTCGACGGCGGCCACCTATGCCCCGCACCGGATGGCGACCCGGTGGGAGGAGCTGCTCAGCGACCTGGCGGGGCGCTCCGGGCGATCTCGATGACGGCGCTCTCGTTGACCTCGCCGAGCCCGGCGGCGAGCAGCTCGTCGAGCCGGTCCAGGGCCACCCGGCCGAACGCCGGCTCGACGCCGAGGCCGTCGGCGAGCGCCACGCCGTAGGCGGTGTCCTTGCGCCGCAGCCGCCCGGAGAACACCACGTCGTCGTGGTGGCTCGCCGCCACCATCCGGCGGGTGTTGCGCACGACCTGCGGGCTGGCCGCCTGGCTGGTCGCCACCGCGTCCGCGACCTGCTCGAGGTCGAGGCCGGCTTTCTCCGCGATCGCCAGCAGCTCCGCGGCCGCGGCGATCTGCACCGCCCCCATGAGGTTGATCGCCAGCTTGTACGCGTTGCCGCTGCCGACCGGGCCGAAGTGCAGCACGGCCTCCGACATCGGCTCGAGCAGCGGCCGGGCCGCGGCCAGGTCGCCGGGGTCGGCGCCGACGAGCAGCGTCAGCTCGCCGGCCGCCGCGGCGTCGGGCAGCCCGGTCACCGGGCAGTCGAGGAAGCGCAGCCCGTGCCGGCCGGCCGTCCCGGCCAGCTCGACCAGCCACTCGTGGGACAGTGTCGAGCAGTCGAGGGCGAGCGTCCCGGCCGCCGGCTCACCGGCGAGCACGCCGTCCGGGCCGAGCCACACGGACCGGCTCGCCTCGTCGTCGCTGACCATGACGACCACCGCGTCGACCCCGCCGTCCGAGGCGACCGCGTCCCGTGGCGTGTCGGCCCGGCCGGCCCCGCGGGCGACCAGGTCGTCGTCCCTGCCCGGCGTGCGGTTGACGACGACCAGCTCGTGCCCGGCGCCGAGCAGGCGACCGGCCATGCCCCGGCCCATCCGCCCCAGCCCCACGAACGCGATGCGTGCCATGACGTCACCCTAGGAGTCGCTCCGGAGGAATCTCGTCAGCGCCGACGGCCACTGTCGGCAGTACGGTGCGACGGTGTCTGGCCGCCGGCTGGGAGAGCGCGTCCGGGGAGGGGCAGCTGCGTTCCGCGGCAGCTGGCACAACCCGGCCCTCCGGCGCGCTCAGCTCTGCTTCGCCGGGGCATGGACCGCGGAGTGGGCGTTCACGGTCGGACTCGGCGTCCTGGCCTTCGAGCGCGGAGGCGCCGCGGCGGTCGGCGCGGTCTCCCTGCTGCGGATGCTGCCGGCGGCGTTCGTGACGCCGTTCGCCTCTGTCTACGGCGACCGGTGGCGGCGGGAGCGGATCCTGCTGGTGGTCACAGGCGGCCGTGGCGTCGCCCTTGGGCTGATGGCCGTCCTCGCGTGGCTCGACGCCGCTGTCGCCGTCATCTACGCGCTCGCGGTGGTCGCGACGATCGCGGGGGTGCTCTTCCGGCCGGTCCACTCCGCCCTGGTGCCGTCGCTGTGCCGGACTCCGACCGAGCTGACCGGGGCCAACGTCGTCCGCGGCATGCTCGACTCGCTGTCCACCCTCCTGGGTCCCTTGCTGGCCGCGGTCCTGCTGGCCGTCAGCGGGCCGGGCGCCGTCTTCGCCGCCTGCGCGGTGGCGTCCTTGTGGGCGGCCTGGCTGATCGCCGGGGTGATGCCGGAGGTGATGGCGACGGGCGAGGCAGACGCCACGGCGGAGCCGGCCGCCGCCCCGGCAAGCGTGGTCGCCGACCTCGTCGAGGGGCTCCGGGTGATCGGGCGCGACCGACACCTGACGGTGCTCGTGGTGCTCGCCGAGGTGCAGACGCTGATGCGTGGGGCGCTGACGGTGTTCTCCGTGGTGGTGGCCATCGACCTGCTCGACATGGGGGAGTCCGGCGTCGGCACCCTCAACGCCGCGGTCGGGACCGGTGCTGTGCTCGGCTCCCTGGCCGTCTCGCTGCTGGTGGGCAACCATCGCCTGGCCCGGTGGTTCGGTGCCGGCGTCGCGCTGTGGGGGCTGCCCATGGCACTGATCGGCGTCATCCCGGTGCGGGAGGTGGCGCTCTTCCTGCTGCTCTTCATCGGTGTCGGGAACGCGCTGGTCGACGTGGGGATCTTCACGCTTGTGGCCCGGCTGACCCCGACGACGATGGTGGCCCGGGTGTTCGGCGCGATGGAGGGCGTCGGAGCGCTCACCGTCGGGGTCGGTGCCGCCCTCACCCCGGTCGCCATCCACCTGCTCGGGATGCGGGGCGCGCTGGTCGCGATCGGGCTGGTCAGCCCGGTGCTGGTCGCCGTGTCCTGGGCGAGTCTGCGCCGGCTGGACGGGTCCATCGAGCGCCGGGACCACGAGGTGGACCTGCTCCACGCGGTTCCGATGCTCGCCGGGCTCCCGCTGCCGGCGGTCGGGGAGCTGGCCGTCGCGCTCGAACCCGTCACGGTGCCACCGGGGCAGGTCGTCTTCGCCCAGGGCGACCTGGGCGACCGGTGCTACTTCGTCGAGTCCGGGTCCGCCGTCGTCATCGGAGACGGGAAGGAGGTCACCGAGCTGGGCGCGGGAGAGATGTTCGGCGAGATCGCGCTGCTGCGGCAGGTGCCGCGGACGGCGACGGTGCGGGCGGGCTCGGAGCTGCACCTGCAGGCCCTGCGCAGCGAGGCGTTCCTGCCGGTGGTGACCGGCTACCGGTCCAGCGCCGGCCGGGCGACCGCGGACGTCGACGCGCAGCTGGACCGCTTCGCTCCGCGCGGGTCGCGGCCCGACGATTCTCAGGACGTGTAGAGCCTGCGGACGACGTCCTCGATGTCGGGCTCGGTGACGGTGAGGTCGCGCAGCGGCACCCGGGCCGCGACCGCGGCGACCACGTCAGCGGCCGTCGTCTCGTCCGGCCGGAAGGCCAGGTGCTGGCGCATGCCGTCGGCCTCGACAGCGCGCAACGTCGTGCCGGGGACGTCCGCCAGCGGTGGGCCGGGTGCGACCAGGTCGACCACGACCACCCGCTCGGCGCCGACCCGGCTGACCAGGCCGGCGAGCGGCCCGTCGAACACCAGGTGACCGTGGTCGACGACGAGCAACCGGTCGCACAGCCGCTCGATGTCCGGCAGGTCGTGCGTCGTGAGCAGGATCGTCGTCCCGCGCTCCCGGCGCTCGCGGACGAGGAACGAGCGCAGGGACTCCTTGCTCAGCAGGTCGAGGCCGATGGTCGGCTCGTCGAGCAGGAGCAGGTCGGGGGAGTGCAGGAGGGCGGCGGTCACCTCGCCGCGCATGCGCTGGCCGAGGGAGAGCTGGCGGACCGGTGTGTCCAGGAAGGGACCCATGTCGAGCAGGTCGACGCACTCGTCCCGGCGAGGCTCCCACGCCTCCCGTGGCAGCCGGTGCACGGCCCCCAGCAGCCGGAACGAGTCGCGCAGCGGAAGGTCCCACCACAGCTGGCTGCGCTGCCCGAACACCGCTCCGATGCGGCGGGCCAGCCGGGCCCGCTGACGGGTCGGCTCCAGCCCGCACACCCGCAGCGAGCCCGAGGTCGGCACGAGGATGCCGGTGAGCATCTTGATGGTCGTCGACTTGCCCGCGCCGTTGGCGCCGATGTAGCCGACGCACTCGCCCCGGCCGATGGTGAAGGACACCCCGTCGACCGCGGCGACCCGGTGCCGGGTGCGCCGGAAGCCGCCGGCGCTGCGGTGCACGACGAACTCCCGTCGCAGCTCCCGCACCTCGACCACCGGGTCGGCCTCCTGCCGGGCGGCCGGTTGCGTCTCGGCCCGGGTCACGAGCCGGTTCCGACGTAGCGGCGCAGCCCCGTGCGCCAGGTCAGCAGGGACAGCGCCACCGCGACGGCGGCGACCGGCACCGACGACCAGGACAGCCAGTCAGGCCAGCCGAACGGCTCGGGCCGGCCGAGCAGGGCGAGCGTCGGCAGGTAGGCGACGAAGCCGACGGGCAGCACGAAGGTGAAGAACCGGCGGATCGCGGTGCCGAAGACGGTGAACGGGAACGAGGACAGGTAGTTGCCGCCGTAGGTGAACGCGTTGGTGAACTCCATGCCCTCCACGACCCAGAAGCCGATCGTCGACGTCGCGACGAAGATCGCGCTGAAGATGGCCGCGCCCGCGAGCGGCGTCACGACGGCGAGCAGGACCCGCGCCGGGGTCCAGTCCACGTCGACGGCGACCAGTGCGACGACGAGCACGGCCACGCCGGTGCCCACCCGGCCGAGCCGGCGCAGCGAGAAGTCGCTCGTGACCAGCTGGCCGAGCGGCGAGAGCGGCCGCAGCAGCAGCGCGTCGAAGGTCCCGGTGCGCACGTAGAAGGGCAGCTGGTCGAGGTGGCCGACGACCAGGTCGGCGATGCCGAAGGAGAGCACCGACAGGCCGTAGATGAGGGACACCTCGGCGAAGTCGAAGCCCCCGAGGTCGTCGACCTGGTGGAAGACGGCGTACACCTCGACGAACTCCACCAGCACGATGAAGACCTGCGACACGACCTCGACGGCGAATGACGTGCGGTACGACGCCTGGGCGGCGACCCGGGACCGGACGATCTGCCGGTAGGCCGCGGCGACGGTGGGCTCAGCCACCCTGCAGCACCAGCTTGCGGGTCGCCCGCACCAGGACGACGCGGCCGAGCAGCAGGACGCCGACGGCCCAGGCGACCTGGGCGAGCACCAGGCCGGCCGCCGCACTTCCGTCGGCCTGGCCGGTGACCAGGTCGATCGGCGTCTGGACCATCGAGGGGAAGGGGGTGGCGTAGGCGACCGCCTGCAGCCAGGCGGGGAAGAAGTGCACCGGCACCAGGTGCCCCCCGAGGACGCCGGAGGCCAGTACGTACAGCATCGCGACACCGCGGATCTCCACCAGCCAGAACGCCGTCAGGTTGACGAGGAAGCGGCAGCCGAAGGACACGACGACGGCGAGCAGCAGGGACACCGGCAGCAGCGCGAGGGCGGTCGGGTCGCTGGGGACGTACAGGCCGTAGACGAGGGCACCGAAGGCGAGCGGCACGAGCGCGCGGGACAGCAGCGACCACGCGGCGCGGCCGAGGTCGGCGGCCAGCCAGGCGAGCTGCAGGTCGACCGGGCGAGCGAGGTCGACCGCGATGTCCCCGGTGCGGACCCGGTCGGCCAGCTCGGTCCACGAGAAGATCATCACGAACGCGATGAGGCCCTGCGAGACCCAGGTGTAGGTCGAGAGGGAGGCGGCGTCGTAGCCCGCGACGGTGCCGCCGGCCGACTCCGCGACGGCGAGCAGGATCGAGAGCTTGATGACGCCGAAGACGGTGTTGGTGAAGACCCCGGCGGCCGCCGCCAGGCGGTAGGTCGACCAGCGCCGGAAGCCGGCCGCGGCCAGCGCGACGTACGGGCGCAGAGCCGTCGGGCCCTGCGACGGCTGGTCCCCGGCGCGAGGGAGGGCGGCGGGCAGCGACACAACCGCAGGAGACTAGCGAAGCCGGATGACGTACGGTGCGAAGCAGACATATCGCCGACACCCGAGGTGGGTCACCGTGGTCCAGCCGCCCGCGCTGCACGTCCTGCACCGTCTGCACGTCCTGCACCGTCTGCTCGTCCTGCCCGTGCTGCTGGTCCTCGCCGCGGCGGGCCTGGTGGGTGCAGGCCCGGCCTCGGCCATCACCGGCGGTACGCCGACCGGCGCGAGCTACGGCAACGTCGGCGGGCTGGTCAGCCCGACGCAGTACTCCGACGGCACCTGGCTCTACTGCTCCGGAACGCTCATCTCGCCGACGGTCGTGCTGACGGCGGCCCACTGTGGCGAGGAGGGCGAGCGGGTGGAGGTGACCTTCGACCCGGCCTACGAGGACGGGGACACCACCTACTCCGGCACCTTCCACGCCGACCCGGCCTACCCCGGCACCTCGGCGGACTCGCACGACATCGCCGTCGTGGTCCTCGACAAGGCCGTCAAGGGGATCACGTCGGCCCTGCTGCCGACTGCGGGCTCGCTGTCCGGGCTCTCGTCGTCGCAGACCTTCACGTCGGTGGGCTACGGGGCCTACGAGGTGACGAACTCGCCCGGCGGCCACCAGTATCTCTACGACGACGTGCGCCAGGTCGCGACCGGCACCCTGAACGCGGTCAACAAGACCTGGCTGCGCATCTCGATGAACGCGGCGACCGGCAACGGCGGCACCTGCTACGGCGACTCCGGCGGCCCGAACTTCCTCGGCAGCACCGACGTGGTCGCCGGGGTGACCATCACCGGTGACGCCGTCTGCCGGTCGACCAACGTCGTCTACCGGACCGACACCGAGTCGGCGCGGGCGTTCCTCGACGACTACGTCGTCCTGCCGTAGCCGGCCAGCCCCGGCAGCACGTAGCCGTCGGGGGTCTCGTCCACCAGGCCGTCGTGCAGCAGGCCGGCCAGGGCGCGCTCGCGCTGGACGCGTTCGGGCCAGGCCGCGGTCAGCGCGCGCGCCGGCACGGGTGCGTCGGCCGACCGGACGACGGCGAGCAGCCGGCCACGGGCCTGCCGGTCGGTGCCCTCGAAGCGCTGGGCGCGGCGGCGGGGCCTTTCGCCCGTCGACGGCGGGCGCCCGGCGAGCAGCCACGCGCAGCGGTCGGCGACCGGGCAGCCCGGGCAGGCGGGGGAGCGCGCGGTGCAGACGAGGGCGCCGAGCTCCATCACCGCGACCGCCCAGCGGGCCGCGAGCCCCCGGTCGCCCGAGTCGTCGCCGGGGAGCAGCGCCTCGGCCCGCCGCCGCTCTGCCGCGGTGACCGCCGGCGCCGCCGCCGCCTCGCCCCCGACCAGCCGGGCCAGCACCCGGCGCACGTTGGTGTCGAGGACGGCGTGCCGGGCCCCGTGGGCGAAGGACGCGACCGCCGCGGCGGTGTAGTCGCCGACGCCGGGCAGCCCGCGCAGGTCGTCGTACGTCGTCGGGAGCTCGCCACCGTGCCGGGTGACGACCTCGGTCGCGGCCGCGTGCAGCCGCAGCGCCCGTCTCGGGTAGCCCAGCCGCCCCCAGGCCCGCACCGCCTCACCGGCCGGCTCGGCGGCCAGTGCGGCCGGGGTCGGCCAGCGGGCCAGCCACTCGCGGTAGACCGGCTCGACCCGCGCGACCGGCGTCTGCTGGAGCATCACCTCGCTGACCAGCACCGCCCAGGGCGAGGTGCCGGGCCGTCGCCACGGCAGGTCTCGGGCGTGCGCGGCGTACCAGGCCAGGACCGGCCGGTGCAGCCGCGCCGGGTCGACCGCAGCCAGGGGCGCTGCGGGTCGGGACGGGCGCGCGGGCATGACCGTCGGATCCTCGCACGCGCTCAAGTGGGAGGCCGGATCTGACGACCTCTCCGGCAGAGGTGCGGCAGCCCGAGCAGCCAGGCGGCCGCCCCTGTCCGCGAACCGAGAGGCGCCCTTCCTGATGTCCACCAGCGGAGCCCGGGTCGTGGCTCCGGGGAGCACCGCGCTCGTGGTCGTGGTGGTCGCCGACAGCAGGACGCGCACCCGGGCGTTGAGGGGGCTGCTGTCCGGCCCCGGGTTCGTGGTGGCGGCCGAGGTCTGCACCGCCGCCGACGCCGAGTCCGCGGTCGAGGAGCACCGGCCGGGCGCGGTCCTGGTCGACCTGGACCCGGCCGACGGCGGCATCGAGGCCATCGAGCGGATCATGGGCACCCGGCCGACCCCGGTCGTCGTGTGCGGCAGCCTGGTCGAGCACTCGAAGGCCGCGCTGGCTGCCGGTGCGGTCGACGTGGTCGGTGCCCTCGACGCCCTCCCCAGCTCGCCGCAGTACGCGACCGCGCTGCGTCGGCACCTCCGGGTCGCCAGCAGGGTCCGGGTGATCACCCACCCGCGCAGCCGGCTGCGGGCCCGCGGTCTCGAGGCCGGCCCTGGCAGCCCAGGTAGCCCTGGCGGCCCGTCGCCGGTGCGCCCGGCGTCGACGGCAGCCCACGACCTGCCCGCCCCCGACCCGATCGCCGGCGCCCGCCGGCTGGTCGTCGTCGGCGCCTCCACCGGCGGCCCGCCGGCGCTGGCCACGATCCTGGCGGACCTCCCCCCGGACCTGCCGGTGCCGGTGCTGGTCGTGCAGCACATGGCCGACGGCTTCGTCGAGGGGCTGGCCGACTGGCTCAACGGGCTCTCGGTCCTGCCCGTGGAGATGGCGGTGCACGGCCGCCGTCTGGGACCCGGCCGCGTGCACGTCGCCCCCGCCGGGGTCAACACCGTGCTGCGGCCCGGCCTGCGGGTCGAGCTGCGCACACCGCCGCCCGGCCAGTTCCACGTCCCCGGGGTGGACGCGGCCTTCACCAGCGCGGCCGCGGTCTGCGGGCCGACCGCCGTGGGCGTGCTGCTGACCGGCATGGGCCGCGACGGCGCCGAGGGGCTGCGCCACCTGCACGAGGCCGGCGCGCTCACCATCGCCCAGGACGAGCCGAGCAGCGTCGTGTGGGGGATGCCGGCCGCCGCCCTCGCGCTGGGCGCGGTGCAGGTCGAGCTGCCGCTGAGCCGGATCGGTGCCGCTCTCGCAGCCGCCGTCGCGCAGCCCGAGACCGACCCACGGCCGGTGCGGTCATGACCGGCTTCCCCGACGCCGACTTCACGGCGGTCCGCGACTACCTGCGCGACCATGCCGGGCTGGAGTTCGACGCGGCCCGCCGGGCCGGGCTGGCGGCCGTCGTCGCCGACCGCCTGCGCAGCAGCGGCGCCCCCAGCGTGCCGGCCTACCTGGCGTCGCTCGCCGGCGAGTCCGGCGCGCCCGAGCGCCAGCGGCTGCTGGACGCAGTGACCGTGCAGGAGACCCATTTCTTCCGCAACCCGCCGCAGATGGAGGTGCTGCGCCGCCGGGTGCTGCCCGAGCTGCTGCGTCGAGCCGCCGGGCGTGACCGGCCGCTCACCATCTGGAGCGCAGGCTGCTCCACCGGCGAGGAGCCCTACACGCTGGCGATGCTCCTGCTCGAGCTAGCCCCGGGCGCCGGCGGCCGGGCCCCTGCACGGGTTGTCGGCACGGATGTCTCCGCCGAGGCCCTCCGGGCGGCCGACCGGGCGACGTACACCGGACGGACCGTCGACGAGATGCCCACGCTCGTCCGGGACCGATGGATGGAGAAGCGACCCGGCGGGTCGCTCGCCGTGCGCGACGAGGTGCGCCGGCTGGTGGACCTGCGGCTGCACAACCTGGTGTCCGACCCGGCGCCGTTCGCGCCCGGGGACGTCGACCTCGTCGTCTGCCGCAACGTCACGATCTACTTCGGGCGGGACACCACCAGGCTGCTGATGGGGCGCTTCCACGACGTCCTCGCCGAAGGCGGCTACCTGCTGCTAGGGCACTCCGAGACGCTGTGGCAGGTCAGCGACGCCTTCACGCTGGTACCGGTGGGCGACGCGTTCGTCTACCGCCGGACCCACCAGACCCGGCGCCGGTCCGCGCCGCGGCTGGCCCGGAAACGGCGTGGCGTGGCCCAGGCGCCGGCGGTGGCAGCAGCGGCTCCGCTGCGGGTGCTGGCCCCGATCGTGCGCGCGGCGGTGCGACCGGTGCCGGCCGCCGTCGGGCAGCCGTCCCACACGGACGCCGCCCTGGCGGCGCTGGCAGCGGGCGACTACCCTTC
>Ga0126306_10001789_pt1 | contig 11677 bp, 13 predicted proteins | sample Plot27_FD_92592 | JGI IMG/M metagenome (GOLD analysis project Ga0126306, IMG submission 92592) | Serpentine soil microbial communities from UC McLaughlin Reserve, CA, USA - Plot27 | ecosystem: Environmental > Terrestrial > Soil > Grasslands | place: USA: UC McLaughlin Reserve, Lake County...
CCGGGCGGCGTGGGTTGAAGATCCGGCAGCGACCAAGGAGGTGAGCAGCGTGAGCGAAGTCCCCGCGACCCCGCCAACGTCGTTCGTGATCGTCGAGCTAGCGACGCCGCCGCGCCAGGCGTTCCGCTTCGCGGAGCAGGCGGACGCCCTACGTCTTGCCGAGCGGCTGCGCCGAGCGGACCCGGACGCCGCCGTCCGGACGGAAACGCCCGAGGAAGCGCGCGATGTACTGCTCGACCTGGCGTTCGTGCCCGAGGACGCCATTGGCCCGCTGATCCTCATGGAGTCGCGACATCTCGACCGCGAGACCGTGGAGGGCCACTTCCGAGCGGTGGGCGGCGCATGACGCCGAGGAACGGCCACACGCGATCAAGAAGCCGGCATCACGGCGCCGCGTCGCGTCCGTGGGCGATCGGGAGCGGCTCGAATTGAGGACGTGATCGACCACGACGAGACAAGAGAGCTGGACCGCGAGCGTGTGCGCAAGGCGCTCGGTGAGGCGGGCGAGCGCGACACCGGCCACTCCGGTGAGCGAATCGACCCGAGCCGCGCCCGGGAAGCCAGGGAGCGCCTGGAGGAGCAACCGCCGGCGGGCGACCGCGACCAGGGCGAAGGCCGGGAGCCCTCCGGGGAGGGCGATCCCCCCGGGCAGGGCGATCCCTCCGGGGCTGGTTGACCGGCTCGCTGCTCGCTCAGCCGCCTCCCCGCGCCTCACGCCCGAGCCCGCCCACGCAGCCCGGTTCGTGTGCGTCCAATGCGATGCTTCGGACTAACCTCTGCACACGCTCGCCTTCACGCGGAGGCCGAAGCGCGGCACGACGATGCGCTGTGGACCCCTCGGTTTCGAGGACACTTGAGCGCTGTGGTCTAAAGGCCGCGGCGAAGGAGGTTCAAACCAGTAGCGTGGCTGTGTGCCGCGCGCGGCCGCCTCCTCCTCGCCCGCAAACGATGCCGGTCATTTCCGTTGTGCTAACGGCTACCCGTAGGCTCGGAGAACAGACTCCAGGTCTGGACGTCGCGGACGATCGCCTTCACGGCTCCCCGCCGAGCCTACAGCTGCTCCCGTCCACCCCGCGCGGACCACCTGGGCGCCCCGCGTCCGCGGGTGCCTTTCAGTTCCTAGAGGTGGATGCAGTATTCGATCCGGGCTGGCCGGCGACCGATTCTGCGCCCTCGCTCGATCTCCGTCTCGCATACGGTCCGAGGAGATCGGTGACCGCAACGCGCTCGAAGAGCGCCTCTGGTTATCGCCAGACCGGCTCGCCTAGCATGCCGGCCTTCGCGGTGCGAAGAGAGGAAAGCCGACGGACGACCAACTGCTCTCCGGCCGCCTGTGGGCGGGCATCGACGACATCTACGCCTCGATCCTGGCGCACCCGTTCATCGCGGGGCTGACCGACGGGTCGCTGGAGCGCGAGGCGTTTCGCTTCTACGTCGTCCAGGACGCCCACTACCTGCGCGAGTACGCGCGGGCGCTGAGCGTCGCCGCCGCGCGGGCGCCCTCCGAGACCGACATCGCGATGTTCAACGAGCACGCCGCCGGCGCGATCGCCGTCGAGCGCTCGCTGCACGAGTCGTTTTTCGCGGACTTCGGCATGAGCGAGGAGGAGGTCGCGGCCACGCCGATGGCGCCGACCAACGTGGCGTACACCAGCTACCTGCTCGCGTCTGTCTACGACGGCTCGTTTCCCGAGGCGCTCGGCGCGGTGCTGCCCTGCTACTGGATCTACTGGGAGGTGGGCAAGGCGCTGCTTCGCCGTGGATCGCCCAACCCGCTCTATCAGCGCTGGATCGAGACCTACGGCGGGGAGGAGTTCGCCGCCGTCGTCCGCGCGGTGCTCGCGTTGACCGACCGCCTCGGGACGCAGCTCGCCCCTGCCGAGGAGGCGCGCATGCACGAGCGCTTCCGCACCACGAGTCGGTACGAGTGGATGTTCTGGGAGATGGGCTACCGCCGGGAGCGCTGGCCCGTGGGCCCGTAGCTCAGCTTGGAAGCCCGGGGGCGAGCCGCGCGCCCGACCCGCCCCCCCGCGTCCCTCAGTGGTGCGCCGGCCCGAGCACCTCCGACACCGCGCGGCTCACCATCACCTCGCCGCCGATCACCTCCGTGCGCTCGAGCTCGAACTCGCCGAGGTTCTCCCTGACCCACTCGGCGGCGAGCTCGTTTGACCCGTGCGCGCCGGCCTCGTCGCGGTAGAGCGTGATCGACAGCAGCTCCTCGCTGCCGCAATCGACCGCCTGGTAGGCGACGAATCCGGGCTGCTGGGCGAGCGCGTCGGCGAAGTCGACGTCGACGCGGTGCATAAGGTCGTCGACGGAGCCGGCCCCCATGCGGTAACGGCGCAGACTTGCGTACATCGTCCCTCCTCTCGGACAGAGTCTGGCCTCGGGGCATCATTGCGCCCTCGCGCGCCCCGCTCAAGTCCCCCGGCTGGACGCGGCCTCACACCCGGCCCGCTTGCCTTCACCCGCCCGAGCCCTGACGTCCACCGGCGTCTACGCAGCCGCCTACGGGCTGGGCGACAGGGCCACCGGCCGCGCTGGGTATCGACAATGGAGATGCCGCAGTACACGGAGCATCGAGATCGGCAGCGCCGCGTCGCGGATCTGGGAGGTGATCGCCAGGCCTGAGCGCTGGAGCGGAGGGATACCTCGAGACGCGCCTGCGCTCCCGGATTACCCGAAGCCCGACTCGCGCAACAACCACATCTACCTCACCCGGATCAAGGAGGACGTCGCTGCCCGCGCGATCCGCTCCCAGCTGCCCACCCTGCTCGAGGAGGCCCGGAAGGAAGAACGTTCTCCCGCCGTCTGCTACCGCCTGCGGCCGGCCGGCGAGCGCGCCGGCCTCACCGTCGAGGATGAGATCAGCCTCCTCGGCCTCGCCCAGCTCGCCGGCCGCGCCGCGCGGGCGCGCTGGAAGCGCTCGCTCGAGCGGCTACGGGACGCCACGGAGCAACGGTAGGCGGCCGCCCGCGTGATTTCCTCAAGCCGCCCGGGAACCCATGTGGGGATGAGCTATTCACAGGCGTACCTTCAGAGGCCGAGAACCGTCCCCCTACGCAAGGCAGAGGTGCCGGAGGCGCCTCCCGTCGAACCGGAGCTGCCGCCGGAAGAAGAGCCGGAGCCCGAGACGCCCGAGCCTCCCCTGCGCGAACCCGACGAGGAGCCAGTCCCCACGTAGGACCGGCGGGTCCGAGCACGCTCAGCGGCGACCGCTACCAACCCTCCCTCCCGATCCACGAGCGCCGATGGGTGCGCGCGAAGGCCGGGTCAGCGGCCTGGAATTCCCAGCTCCCGGCCGGTGTAGAAGCTCGACCGCTCCTCGACCACCAAGGGGTCCATCGCCTCGCGGCGCCGGGTCTCGATGTCGGAGCGGCGGTAGCGGTCGCAGGCCTCTGCGGAGTCCCAGATCGAGATGCCCACCACCTCGTCGCCCTCCTCGGCGTGCAACACGTAGGCCCCCACCAGCGCGTCCGGGAACTCGGTCGGGCGCCAGGACCGCTCGAACTGCTCCCGCGTGTCCGGCTTGATCCTGCGGGTGCTCACCCAGAAGTAGCGATCCATCCTTCGCTCCTAGCGCTCGTAGGTGCCGATCAGCTCGGCCACGGCCAGGGTGTGTCCCTCCAGCGCGCGCTCGAGCTCGCGCTTGCCGGCGCCGGGCCTCAGATCTGGGTCGAAGTCGAGCGCGTAGAGCCGGAAGAAGTAGCGGTGCCGGCCATGGCCGGGCGGCGGGCAGGGGCCGCGGTAGCCGCTCGTGCCGAAATCGTTGCTTCCCTCGACAGGTGCCGCCTCCCCCTCGCCAAGCCCTTGGGTGCCGGGGTCGAGCCCCCAGCCGAGCCAGTGGGTGAAGGCCCCCGCCGGGGCGTCGGGGTCGTCCACGACCAGCGCCAGCGCGCGCGTGCCCTCCGGCGCCCCCGACCAGGACAGCGGCGGCGAGAGATCCTCCCCGCCACAGCTGTGCCGCCGCGGAATCGGCTCGCCGTTCTCGAAGGCACCGCTCTGAAGCAGGAACTCCGCCACCCACAACAGAATGATCGAATTGCCACGCGCACGCCCCGTGGCCACGGTCGAGGCGCCCGAGGCCTGCCGGCCGAAGCCATGTCGGCCGACGTTACCGGGGTTCCTCGGCACACCCATTGCCGCAGTGCGCGGCGATGTTCTGCGGTCCGCTACCGCCGGCCCGGGTGCGAGCATGCTAGAGGTTGGGAGGTGGTCGCGAGAATAGTGCGTTTGAGGGACTCGACCCGCGGGGTAGCTGCGCATCGCGGTTCGGGACCGGAGGGAGAGGAAATGATTCGCTCCGCTGGTCAGGTCACCACCGCGTCGCTAAGGCGGTGCGGGGCGGCTGCCGTTGTGAGCCCTTGTTGCCTGCGGCCCGGTTGGTTGCCGGCGTGAGCAGCGCGCGAGGGTCGTACGCGAAGCCCCGAGCGGCTGGCGCGGCGGTGGCAGCGCTCGCCAGAGGAAATGGCGCGAGCCGCACGAGCGAGGCGGCGACGGCGATCGCTGCTGGGCCGAGCTCGGTGCCGGGCAGGGAGCGTCCCTTCTGGCGGGAGGCCCTCGCTCCGTACGCCCGGCCGCACCTGGGCCGCAGCCTGCTGGACATCGCGACGTCGCCGGTGCCCTACCTGGCGCTCTCGGTGCTGATGTACCTGGCGCTGGACGCCTCGTACCTGCTTGTGCTGGCGCTGGCGGTCCCCGCTGCCGGATTTCTGCTGCGGACGTACATCGTGTTCCACGATTGCGCTCATGGCTCATTCCTGCCCTCCAAGCGGGCCAACGCCTGGCTGGGCATCGCTTTGGGACTGGTCGTCTACGAGTCCTTCGCGAGCTGGCGACACAGTCACGCGGTACATCACGCCACCGCCGGTGACCTGGACCGGCGGGGAGTCGGAGACGTCCTCACCCTGACGGTCGCGGAGTACCGGGCGTCGCCGTGGCGGCGCCGGCTGGGGTACCGCCTCTTTCGGAACCCGCTGGTGATGTTCGGACTCGGGCCGATCTACGGCCTGCTCCTGCAGCCCCGCCCGGTCTCCCGATCGGCGCGCCCCCGCATCCGGCGCAGCGTGATCGCCACGAACCTGGCACTCGCGGCGTTGGTCGGTGGGCTGTGCTGGCTGGTGGGTTGGCGCGAGCTCCTGGTGGTTCAGATGCCGACGGCGCTGCTCGCCGGCTCCGCGGGTGTGTGGCTGTTCTATGTCCAGCACCAGTTCGAGGACACCTACTGGCAGAACGCCGGCGACTGGAGCTACGCCGACGCGGCTCTGCGCGGCAGCAGTCATCTGAAGCTGCCGAGGGTGCTGCGGTTCTTCACGGGCAACATCGGGCTCCACCACGTGCACCACTTGAGTACCCGCATCCCCAACTACAACCTGCACCGCGCGCATGACCGGAATCCGATCTTCCACGAAGTGCCGACGCTCTCGCTGTGGGACGGGCTTCGCGCCGTGCGGCTCAAGCTCTGGGACGAGGAGCGTGGGCGGCTGGTGACCTTCGCGGAGGCACGCGCCGACTAGACCCCTGCGTTCGAGGCCATGGCCGACCGCGACGAGCTCGAATTCACCTACTCGCTGATCGACCGCATCTTCCGGGTCAGCCTGGGAGAGCTCGCGGACATCAGCGGAGCCAAGTACGACGGCGACTTCTCGCTGAGCCTCGAGGAGGCTCAGCGGCGCAAGCACGAGTACGTGGCCGAGCAGCTCGGGATCGGCCCGGGCCGGCGCGTGCTCGACCTGGGCTGCGGCTGGGGCCCGCTGCTCGACTTCATCCGGCGCCGAGGCGGCAGCGCGGTCGGCGTCACCCTGTCCTCCGCGCAGGCGGCCGCCTGCCGGCGGCACGGCCTCGACGTCCACCTCCACGACGCGCGGCAGGTCACGCGCGACAGCTTCGGCGCGTTCGACGCCGTCGCCAGCCTCGGCACCTTCGAGCACTTCTGCTCTCCCAGGGAGCACCGCGCCGGGCGCCAGGACGAGATCTATCGTGGACTGTTCGCCCGGACCGCGAGCCTGCTGCCCGACAACGGCCGGCTCTTTCTCCAGACGATGGTGTTCGGGCAGAACATGATCCCGGTGGACCGCATCGACATCAACGCCCCGCGGGACTCCGACGCCTGGTACCTCGCCCTCCTGGGCCGCCAGTTTCCCGGCTCCTTCCTTCCCTACGGCCAGGAGCAGATCATTCGAAGCGCCAGGCCGCACTTCCGCCTCGTGGCGAGCACCAGCGGCCGGCTCGACTACATCGAGACCATCCGCCAGTGGCGCAGGCGGTTCGCCGCGCCGAGCATGAGAAAGACGCTGCTCAAGCTCCAGCTGCTCCGCCGCTGGCTGATGAGCTCCGACTTCCGGCTCGCGTTCACCTCGGGCGTGAGCGCGAACAGCGTCTGCTTCGAGCGGGAGCTGCTCGACCACCACCGACTCGTGTTCGAGAAGGTGCGATGAGCTGAAGCGGCCCTGAGGCGTCAGGGAGCCACTCGCCGGCGGCGCACCCGCGTACCTCCGGGCGCATGCGGAGCGACAGCCGGCCGAGCGCGGCTCGGCGGGCGCGGCCCGTCCGAGGGCGCGTGCTAGGTGCCGCCCGTTAATGGGGGCGGACCCGGGCTGGACCCGGGTCCGCTGCTGAGCCAGGGCGGGTCGGGGGAACCATGGCCGAACCGGCCCCGGCGAACAACAAATCCTAGCGACGAGCTGGCCTCGGCCTCGCGGCGCCACCCAGGCAGTACGCCGCTGTCTCATGCGCCGCCGTCGTCAGCGCCGGCGGGTGCTGCGCATGCGTTGGTCGCTCGCCGCCGAGATCGCTGTGCGGTATCACCTGGCTTCGAATGGATCGACTCCTGGGCGTGGCAGCACCTCCCGGTTGCGCTGCGGCGGAGACGCCTCTGGGTGGCGGTCGATGTCGACCGTGCTCGGGCCGCCCGTCCTAGGTGGGGACAGGCTCCTCGTCGGGTTCGCGCACTGGGGGGCTCCGGGGTCTCGGGCTCGGGCTCTTCTTCCGGCGGCACCTCCGGCTGGCCGGGCATCAATCGCGGTACGCTGCTCGGGGAAGAGAAAGGGGAGTTCGTCAACCTCCAGGGCGAGCCTGATGAGGGCCGGCCGGGGCGTGGCCGGCCCGGCGGCGTGTACATCATCGTCGCGGCGATCGTCGCGATCGCCATCGTCGTCCTGCTCATCATCCTGATTTTCTGACCCGCCGCCCGGTCGCCAGTCCTTTCCCCCCAGCTAGCCGCGGCGCCGCTACCGCACGAGGGTCGAGCGATGACGGCTAACCCGCCGAGCGCGCGTGAGCGCTGGCGCGCCAACGTCGGGGATGTCGCGTGAACGCCAGCCCGCTCCGCCCGCGACGACCCGATTGGGGGGATAGATGACTGCCGTATCGGTCGGTGTTGGCGAGCTGCCGCCCGGCCGCCTGGCTGTCTACCAGCGCGGCGAGCGCGACAGTCTGCGGGCGGCCACGGCGACCGCGCTCGGCATCTGCTTCGAGGAAACCCCCGGACATCGAGCCGAGCCTCGCCGCCGGCTATCCGGCCGCTCACACGGCGTGGCTTGTTGAGGTGGTGCGGTTTAAGGGGCCTCAGGCTCAACCCGCGGGTGTCGATGTAGGACCTCCAATGCGCGTCTGGCAAAGTAACGAACGCCGATTGAGCCGGCCCGCGTTTCGCGCTCGCCGGCGCCGGGTAATCGGGCTGCTCCGGGGACGTAACGGACTCGCAAATTGCACGAAACTCGAGTCCCCCGAGACTGAGGACTCGCAAGTTGCACGATGGACTCGAAGCTGGGTCGGGTAGCCCCCTTGACATGGCGGCCGTGGCAGAGCTCGTCTGCCAGGCGTGCGGAACCGTCAGTTGGAGCACCGTGCCCAGGCGGACGGACACGATGCCCGCCTGCCCGTGCGGCGGGCGCCGCCAGATCGTGCGCATCCGGCACAGGCTGCGGAGCGGAGAGAGGCCCGGCGGCCTCAGCGACGAGCGCGCTCGAGAGTGACCTCGTACTCCAGCACGGCGGGCACCTACCAATCGTGCTCGCGCGTGGGGAGCGCCAGCACGTCGGCCTCTGTCCATCGCTCTCTCACGGGGCTCGCCAATGCTGACGCATCCTGTCTCAGGATCGCCGTAACGCTGGCGCGCGAGAGCCGCTGCCTCAGCGCGTACGAGTACGCCGGGGGTCACTGTTGACAACGCAGAGCCAGCAGCATGGAGCTAACAGGTCAGCGCGTTGCCGAGCACGCCGAGCACGGCTCCGACCACGCGCTTCCAGGGCGCGCCAAGTGCGAGCTACAGCAGCTGGCGATCGCGTAGCGCCCGCCGCACGCGACGCCGGCGCCACGGCCTGACTTCGTCGAGCTGCCTGAGTGCCTGGCTTGCGTCCTGCTGGCGCTGTCTACAGGCGCTGAGGGAGTCGTGCGCCTGGTCGAGCTGCGTGCGCAGCTGCGCGACGGTTCTGCGCAGGAGTTCGAGCTCGGAGCGTTCCTCGTCGCGCAGTTCGACGCCCCAATCCCACGCCTGATTGGTTTGAGCCATCGGCCGGTGTTCGCCATCCGCCGGCCAGCTCCTGCTCGACAAGCTCGCGCCTGCTCATGCCGATTCGGTCCGCGCATCCAGCGGAACTCGGCGAAGAACTCGAAACCGGAGCGCTCAGGGGGAACGGCGCCAACGGCCTTCACGGCAGGAATATCCGACACCGCTCGGCTTCATGCGCCACCCCGTCCCGCGGGGTCCACCGCGGGTCCACCAGCCCGGACACGCGCGGGGGCACCCGTCAACGCCGAGCCTCTGCGAAACGCCCGTTTGCAGGGATTACTCTCCTGCTTGTGCCCGCTTGGGTCCGAGGTTCACACGGCGGAGCACGACTCATAATCGTGAGGTCGGTGGTTCGAATCCACCCGGAGCTATTCGAGTCCAGAGCGGAATTGCTCCCGATGGTCCAGCCGTCCGCCTCGACCGTCATGACGGTCCGAAGGCCCTCGCGGCCGCGGTTGTGTTGCTGATCGCCCGCGCGCCCCAACGAAGCGCAAGAGCTGACGAGGCTGCCCGAGCTGCCGCTCGAGGGTTTCGAGAACGCTTGCGCCCGCGAGCTGCTTAAGCGTGCCGTGGTGGCGCCGCGCCTCGGCGGGCGGGTCGGTGGCTCTGCGCAGCTGGACCGTCATGCTCACCGGACGCACCGTCGAGTCAGTTGCGGCGCACGCGCGAGGCCGCCGCGAAGATCGCGGCCCGCCGCATCGCAGAGGGCAAGCCGTAGGCGCCCTTACGCGACCACCTCGCGGAAGCTGCACAGACGCACTCCCGCCTCCACGACCGCCTTCCGCACCTGGATGTCGCACAGGGACCGGAGCTCGGTTGGGCGCTCGGCGGCGTATGACGAAGGAACCTCGGCGTTCTCCGACGGATGGCAACAGAGCTCGGTGAATCCTGCCGGCAAGCCTCGGATGATCGAGGCCAGTGCGTCAGGGCTGATGCCTTCGGGCAGCGGCGTCCCGCCGCTCGCCTGCCCGTAGAAGGCTCCGCAGTAGCGCACCGGCGCCGCGTGGCGGAGTGGCACCCCGAGCGATCTCGCCGCTCCCGCGATCACGGAGAACGCGGGCTCGTCCCGGTGCACGTGCTGGTGGGAGTCCAGGTGCGTGGGGTCCACGCCGGCCAGGGCGCGGAAGCGCTCGAGCTGACGCTCCACCTCGGCCGCGACCGCATCGGCATCCCCGGTGTCCACAACCGCGTAAGCGGCGTGCCAGTCCCCGTTTCGCTTCTCCCATTCGCCCAGGTCGAGATGCAGCCCCATCCCCAGCTCGGGGTGCTGCCGTGCGGCGGCTGCCGCCCCGGGCGCAGCGTCGCGGTTCACCATCAGGCTCGTGCTCGTGACAATCCCATGGCTGTGGGCTCGCAGGATCCCGCGGTTGACGCCCGGGCTAAGCCCGAAGTCGTCGGCGTTCACGATCAGCCGGCGATCGATCATCGGAGCCCGAGTCCCTCGGCCAGGCGCAGCGCATCGGCGAGCCAATCGTGTGCGTGCTCGGCAGGCGGTGACCAGTCGCGCGACCAGCCGAGCCATTGGATGGCCAGGTGCAGCCGGAAATGCTCGAGCGCGTCGAGGAAGTCGTCCCAGCCAGAGCCGCGCAGCGCAGGCAAGCAGGCCTCGAAGTAGGCCCGCGCGAGCCGCTCGCGGTTCCGCTCCTCCCATCCCCCCGAGCTCAGTGCGGCGAGGTCGAGCAGACCGGGCCCGACGCCCGCCATCTCCCAGTCGACGGGGCGAATGCGGGATCCCTCGACAAGGACGTTCGAGGGGTAGAACTCGCCGTGCACGAAGCCCCTCGGCCACCCCGCCAGTCGCCCGACCACCCGCTCGTAGGCGGCCGCAATTTCGTCGAGTGAGCCGCTCGGTGCGAATTCAAGTGCCCGTGGAAGCCAGCACCGGAAGTAGGCCGCGTCGTAGCGGAGCAATCGGGGCGAGCGGCATGCGAGGCTCCTGCCGTGCAATCCGGCGAGCCAGCGCGCGGCCTCCTCCCATGTGTGGATGTCCCCGACCTGCCAAAGGAGGTCTCCCTCCACGACCTCCAGAAACAGCCATGCCGGATCGTGCAGCGCCCCGTAACAGGTCGGTGCGTCCACGGCTTGGGGGCCGAGCACCTCGAGATAGGCGTCGATCTCGCGCCCCGCGTCCCAGAGGAACCCTGGCTTCGACCCGGTGCCGGTGAGGTCTTTGAACAACATGCGCTGCCGCCCACGGCCTTCGACCACCACCTCCAGCTCGTCGATCGCGAAGCTCGACCGGTAGGGCCAGGGCCGCCGCCTCAGCTCGTGCACCGGCCGCTCCAGCGCCATCTGCACGGCCGCCGAGAGCTGCTTGTCGGTCACAGGCATGCCAGCAGACGCGACAGGACGCGGTCGGAGTCGAACAGTTCCGCGGCGATTGCCCTGGCCGCGTGGCGATGATGCTCGTACCGGCATCGGAGCGACTCGACGCCGGCCGCCAAGTCTTCGGCGGTTAGGAATGCGATCAACCCGTCACCGGCGGGGACATACCGGGAGAAGCCGGTGTCCTGAGCGAGGACCGGCCGGCCAGAGGCCAGGTAGCAGACGCTGCGGTCGCTGAACCAGCCGCATGACGACGCGACGTAGCCCTCCTTGGCCAAGCCGAACTCGGCCCACGACCGCTGCACGAAGTCCCGGTACCGGTGTGGCGTGCCGGCCGCCTGATCGGGGTCGATCAGCTCCCAGCCATGCCGGCGGAGCGCTTCGAGGTCGCTCGTCTCGTCCGGGTGGATGCCGAGGGCGAGCGCGAAGCGGGCACCGGTCCTGGCGGGAGCGTCGATAAGCGGCCGGAGCGAGTGGGCCTTCTGGCCGTAGCGGATTCCGCGGTGCTCGACGGAGCCGTAGGCGCGCCAGTGGCCGACTGTCGTGAGTGCGTCATGGGCGACCGTGTCCGCCACCGGCCAGTGCTCCAGCACGATGGGCTGCGGAGTCGTGATCCACGTGCGTCCGCAGGTCGGGATCGCGCAGTTATCGGATCCCAGCGCCAGCCCGATGGTGACGAACCGGTTGTGGCGGTCGAATCCAAGGTCGAGGCCGTCGGCCTCATGCCAGAGCTGGGTGAAGGCCGGGTCGAGATCGACGAAGGCACGGACAGAGATCCGCTGCAGTATTTCCTCGTCCGCCAGGACGCCCGCGAGGTTCAGGAGCAGGTCCGCCCCCTCG
>Ga0126306_10001790_pt1 | contig 11676 bp, 12 predicted proteins | sample Plot27_FD_92592 | JGI IMG/M metagenome (GOLD analysis project Ga0126306, IMG submission 92592) | Serpentine soil microbial communities from UC McLaughlin Reserve, CA, USA - Plot27 | ecosystem: Environmental > Terrestrial > Soil > Grasslands | place: USA: UC McLaughlin Reserve, Lake County...
CGGTGCGCACGAAGGCCCGCGAGATCGAGCGGGCGAACGCGAAGCTCGAGCACGAGCTTCACCGGGCGCCGACCGACCAGGAGATGGCCGACAAGCTCGAGGTGTCGGTCGAGGAGTTCCAGGAGTCGCTCGTGCGCATCTCCAACTCCTCGGTGGTGGCGCTGGACGAGCTCTGGACCGTCTCGGACGCCTCCGGCGACCAGGTCTCCCTGCTGGACACGATCCAGGATCCCCAGGCGCTCGATCCCGCCATGGAGATGGACACGACCGAGATGAAGGACCGCCTGGCGGACGCGATCGCGCGCCTGCCGGAGCGCGAGAAGCTGGTCGTGGCCCTGTACTACTACGAGAACCTGACCCTGCGGGAGATCGGCGAGGTGCTGGGCGTGACCGAGTCACGCGTCTCCCAGCTCCACACGAAGGCCGTGCTGCGGCTGAAGTCGCGCCTCCAGGGCGATCCCATCAGCGAAGCCGGGTAGCCCCGGTGCGCGACCGCGCGAGCCAGCAGTCCGCGCTTGCCGCGCTGGGCCAGCAGGGTCTGGCCGGAGGGGAGCTGGGCGAGCTGCTCGAGACGGCCGCCGCCGTGGCGGCGCGCGAGCTCGAGGTGGAGCAGGTCGCGATCCTCGAGCAAACCCGCGATCGCCGCGGGATGCTGGCGCGGGCGGGCGTGGGGCTCCCCGACGGCGTCCTGGGCGGTGTGCTGCCGCTGGACCCATCGACGCTCGCGGGCGACCTCGGCAGCGCCAGCTCGATCTCCGCTCGGCTCGGCGACTTCGGGACGATCGAGGCGCACAGCCGGAAGGCCGAGCACTTCACCGACGACGACAGCGAGTTCCTTCAGGGTGTCGGCAACGTGGTCGGCGCCGCGGCTGAGCGGAGCGGGTACGACGAGCTCGTCCGCGACAGCGAGGCGCAGTTCCGCGAGCTCGCCGACACCACGCCCGCGCTCATGTGGATGACGGACGCCGAGGGCGACGTGACCTTCGTCAACAGGGCCTGGCTGCGCTTCACGGGGGGCAGCTCGGACGTGGGCGTGACGTTTGAGCAGACCGCCCACCCTGACGACCGCGAGGCGGCCGTGCGGCGCTGGGAGGAGGCCTCCCGCCGGCGCGAGGAGTTTCGCTGGGAGTACCGGCTGCGCCACGCGGCGTCCGGCGGCTACCGGTGGGTGCTCGAAGAGGGCACTCCGCGCTTCGCAGGGGGCGAGTTCGTGGGCTACGTCGGGACGGCCACCGACATTCACGAGCGCCGCGCGATGGAGGAGGCGCTGCGCGAGTCCGAGGCGGGCTGGCGTGACCTTGCCGACACCGCTCCGGCGATGATGTGGACGACGGACCAGGACGGGCTGGTGACGTTCGTGAACGCCGGCTGGCTGCGCTTCACGGGCACGAGCCTCGAACAGGAGCTCGGCGCAAGCTGGCAGCTCGGCGTGCACGCGGAGGACGTGGATTCGATGCTTGCGAGCTGGGAGGCGGCGCGCGGCCAGCGGCGCGCCTGGGAGCGCGAGTACCGGCTGAGATCCCGCTCCGGCGAGTACCGCTGGGTCGTCGACCGGGGCGTGCCGCGCTACGAGGGTGGGCGCTTCACCGGGTACGTGGGCACGGCGATCGACATCCATGAGCGAAAGTCGATGGAGGCGCGGCTGATCGAGGTCTACCAGCGCGAGCACAAGATCGCGGAGACGCTCCAGCGCAGCCTGCTGCCGGAGCGGCTGCCGCAGATCGAGGGCATGGAGCTCGCGGCCCGCTACCTGCCGGGCGCGCGTGGCGCCGCCGTCGGCGGCGACTGGTACGACGTGCTCGAGCGCCCCGACGGCCGCGTGGCGCTCGTTGTGGGCGACGTCGTCGGCCACGGCCTGCGGGCCGCCGCCACCATGGGTCAGCTCCGCAACGCATTCCGCGCCTACGGCCTGGTCGAGTCGTCGGCCTCCGAGGTGGTCGCGCGCATCAACCGACTGGTGATGAGCGGGGTGGATGACGTCATGGCCACGGTCCTCTACCTGGTGCTCGACCGCGAGACCGGCGAGCTCTCGTTCAGCGCGGCGGGCCACCCTCCGCCGCTGGTGCTCGCGCCCGACGGCCCGCACTTCCTCGAGGGAGGGCGCTCGGTGCCGATCGGGGCGTCGGACCCGGCGGTGTTCCGCGAGGCGACCGCCGTGCTCCCGCCCGGATCCTCGCTGTTGCTGTACACCGACGGGCTCGTGGAGCGCCGCGACGAGCCGCTCGACCAGCGCCTGGACAAGCTTGCCGCGGTGGCGGGAGCCGCCGGGGAGGGCCTCGACGCACTCTGCGAGCGCGTGATCGAGACCGTCCTCGGCGAGGGCGACCCGGGCGACGACGTGGCGCTGCTGGCGGTGCGGCCGCTGCCGGCCGCATCCGACCGGATCAGCCTCACGCTGCCGGCCGAGCCGGCGTCGCTCGAGGGGCTGCGGCGGCGCCTGGCCCGCTTCCTGCACGCCACCGGCGCGTCGGAGACCGAGCAGTACGAGGTCATGCTCACGATCTGCGAGGCGGCCGGCAACGCGATCGAGCACGCCTACGGGCCGGGCGACGCGACCTACGAGGTCGAGGTCACGCTCACGAGCGAAGAGCTCGTGGCCACGGTGCGCGACAGTGGTGCCTGGCGCGACCGGCGCCACGAGCACCACGGGCGCGGCCTCAACATCATCGACAAGCTCATGGACGATGTGGACGTGACGGCGAGCGAGGAGGGCACGGTCGTGATCATGCGCCGGCGGCTGAGCGCCGCCAGGGCAGCGTGAGCTCGTCGGCCGAGATCGCGGTCGAGCGGCGCGGCGCGAACGTGGTCGCGCACGTGAGCGGCGAGGTCGACATGACCAACGCCGCCTACCTGCGCGAGCAGCTGCTCGACTCGATGCCGAACGACGCGCTCACGCTGATCATCGACATCAGCGACTGCCGCTACCTGGACTCGGCGGCGATCGAGGTGCTGTTCGACCTCTCGCGGCGGCTTGGGCGCCGCCGCCAGGAGCTGCGACTCGTGATGCCGCCGAGCTCGCCGCTCAGGCGTGTGATCGAGCTGACCGAGGTCGGAAGCGCCGCGCCGGTGCACGAGTCGCTCGACTCCGCCCTCTCGCAGTAACCTGACTTCGCACCGCACCGCGAGGGAAGGAGTCGAATGGCGCACGAATCGCCGAAGAGGATCCGCAACGTGGCGTTGGTTGGCCACCGAGGCAGCGGCAAGACGTCCGTGAACGAAGCACTTCTGTTCGAAGCGGGCGCCATCAACCGGCTCGGCTCGGTGGCAGACGGAAGCACGGTCTCGGACTCGGCTTCCGACGAGAAGGCGCGCGAGATGTCGATTTCCGCGAGCCTCTCGTCGTTCCGCTGGGACGACCGCAAGATCAACCTCGTGGACACTCCGGGCGAGCCCAGCTTCATCGCGGACGCCCTGGCGGCCCTGCGCGTGGTGGAGAGCGCCGTCTTCGTCGTGAACGGCGTGATGGGCGTGGAGGTCACCACGAACCGCCTCTGGGAGCGCGCCGCCGATCTCGGCCTCGCGCGCATCGTGTTCGTGAACATGCTGGACCGCGAGCGCGCGGATTTCTTCCGAACGCTCGACTCGCTCAAGCAGGCCTTTGGCCAGCACGTGGTGGCCACCGAGATCCCGATCGGCAAGGAGCACGAGCTCCAGGGCGTGATCGACCTGATCGACATGAAAGCCTACCGCTACGACGGCGACAGCCGCGACAACTGCGAGGAGATCGAGATCGCCGGGGAGCTGAGCGCGCAGGCCGAGGAGTACCGCGAGAAGCTGATGGACGAGGTGGCCGAGGTCTCCGATGCGCTGATGGAGCGCTACCTCGAGGGCGAGGAGATCTCCCACGAGGAGACCGTGGCCGCGCTCAAGAAGGGCGTGACCGAGGGGCACCTGTTCCCGGTCACCTGCGGCGCCGCCACCCGCAACCTCGGCATCAACCGCCTGCTCGACGCGTTTGTGGAGGACCTGCCGTCGCCGGCGAAGCACGGCGCCATCCAGCTCGATGGTGCCACTCTCGAGCCTGACGAGTCGAAGGACATGGTCGCGTTCGTGTTCAAGACGCTCGCCGACCCGTACGCCGGGCGCATCAACCTCTTCCGCGTCTACCAGGGCGTACTGAAGCACGACTCGCAGGTGCACAACTGTCGCGGCCACGTGAAGGAGCGCATCGGCCAGCTGCTGGTGCCGCAGGGCAAGGACACCGAGCTCGCCGACGAGTTCGGCCCCGGGGACATCGGTGCCGTGGCCAAGCTGAAGGAGACGCACGCGGGCGACGTGCTCGCCTCGAAGGAGATGGAGATCCCGATCAAGCTGCCGCCGATGCCGCGCCCCGTCATGGCGTTCGCCATCGAGGCCAAGGCGAAGGGCGACGAGGAGAAGATGGGCCAGGCGCTGCGCCGCCTCCAGGAGGAGGACCCGACCATCGACTTCCACCGCGACTCCGAGACGGGGGAGCAGATCCTCGCCGGGATCACGCAAATCCACGTCGAGGTGATCGTGGACCGCATGAAGGAGCGCTTCGGCGCCGAGGTCGAGCTGCACGCGCCGCACGTGCCGTACCGCGAGGCCATCAAGGGCTCCGCGAAGGCACACGCCCGCTACAAGAAGCAGACGGGCGGCCGCGGCCAGTTCGCCGACTGCCACATCGAGATCTCGCCCGGCGCCGACGGCGAGGGGCTCGAGTTCGTGAACGCCATCAAGGGCGGCGTGATCCCCGGCGGGTTCATCCCCGCGGTTCAGAAGGGCGTGGTCGAGGCGATGCGCTCAGGCACGATCGCCGGGTATCCCGTCCAGGACGTGAAGGTCAGGCTCTACGACGGCCAGCACCATTCGGTCGACTCGTCGGAGATGGCGTTCAAGATCGCCGGCTCGATGGCGTTCAAGGACGCAATGGAGAACGCCCAGCCGACGCTCATGGAGCCGATCATGACCGTGACCGTCGTGGTGCCCGAGGAATACGTGGGCGACGTGATCGGGGACCTGAACTCCCGCCGTGGGCGGCCGCTCGGAATGGAGCCGAAGGGCTCGGTGACCGAAATCAAGGCGGAGGTCCCGATGGCGGAGATGCTCGAGTACGCGCCCGACCTGCGCGCGATCACGGGCGGGCAGGGCGAGTACTCGATGGACCTCGCCCGCTACGAGCAGGTCCCGGGGCACGTGGCGCAACAGGTCGTGCGCCAGGCGCAGGAGGAGAAGGAGGCCGTCAAGGCCTGACTATCCTCCTCGGCGTGAAGAAGGAGCTTCGGCCCGTTCACGACGCCGTCAGCTGCGATGTCTGCGGGCGCACCATCCTCAAGGGTGAGCGCGCCGAGTGGTACCTCGCGCCGGGCGGCCACCGGCGCCAGGTCTGCGACCTGTGCGCGACCCGTGCCCAGCACCACGGCTGGATCCGCGAGTCGGGCGCGGGCGACCTGCCCGCCCGCGTGCCCCGCAACGAGCCGCGCCGCGGCGTGCTGGGACGCCTACGCAAGCGCCGCCCCGCCGCCCGGCCCTCCCTCGAGGACGAGGCGCGGCTGGCGGAGCGGGAGGCAATGTTCGGAGCCGGCAACGGTGTCGAGCCGGACGAGCACCCCGGCGAGGAGGCCGCGCCTCCGCCGCGACCGCGCTCACGCCCCCAGAGCCCGCGCCACGTACGGGCCGTTCCGACCACGGCTCAGGTGAAGGTGGAGCGGGCGCTCGAGCTCTTCAACGGCTCCGGCCACCAGCGCACCGTCGCAGGACTTGCGCGCACGCTAGGGAAACCATGGGTCAGCGCGATGCCGGACCCCGCGCAGGCGAGCGCCGTGTCGGTGCTAGTGGCGTGGGAGCTTTCGTGGTATCGCTATCGCGTTGACCTGGGCGATGAGGCGGACCCCGTGATGATGCTCGACAAGGGCGAGGAGCTCGATCAGATCGAAGAGTCCCTGCGCGCGTGGAACGCGGTGCTCGACACCGACGGGCGCGTGGTGGCCGGGGATGTAGAGACCGACGGAGGTTCTGAGGCGTGATCTATTGCGTGGTGCCGCAGGCGCTTGCGGACGAGCTGTACGACAAGCTGGCCGACTATTACCGCGACGACGCGCATGTCGAGGTGATCATCGACCGCCGCGCCCAGGGCGGGAGCCCCGGCGACCACCCAGCCTACGAGGAGCATCGCCGCCAGCGGCCCAAGGGCAGCTTCCCGACCATCGAGCCGCCCGCCAGCGCGTGAGGCTGGTGGTCCACGTGGACGGCGGTGCGCGTGGAAACCCGGGCCCGGCCGCCGTGGCAGCGGTCGCCTCGGACGCCGAGGGGGAGACCCTCGCCGAGCGCAAGGCCTACATCGGCGAGGCCACCAACAACGTTGCGGAGTACCGCGCGCTGCTGCTCGGGCTGGAGCTCGCGCGCGAGCTGGGCGCCGAGGAGGTCGAGATTGTGAACGACTCCGAGCTGGTCGCGCGCCAGATCGGCGGCGAGTACAAGGTCAAGCACGCTGGCCTGAAGCCCCTGTTCATCGAAGCGATGAGCGAGCTACGGGGCTTCCACAAGTGGGCCGTCCGCCCGGTGCGCCGCGAGCAGAACGCTCGCGCGGACGAGCTCGTGAACGAGGCGCTGGACGCCGCCCTGGGCTAGGCTCGCCCGAAGCACCCCTAAATCGCCTTGACTCGCACCCGTTCGGAGGGGCATGAACAAGAAGCTGACCGCTGTGCTGGCCCTGACCGCCGCCCTGGGGGGCGCCGTACCCGCATCCGCCGCGATCTTGCCCGGCGTGGCCGTCGACGGGCCGTCGAACCTGATCGAGAGCGCGAGGCCGGACATCGACGTGGCGCCGGACAACTCCGCCGCGCTCGTGTACCTGAAGAGCGACGGCGGCGTGGTCCACCCGTTCGTCTCGCGCTTCGTGGGCGGCGCGTGGGGCACGCCGGCGCGAGTTGACACGGATTCGAACCAGGCGGCCTCCAATGCGCGCATCGCTGTGGCCAACGGGGGCAGGGTGGTCGTCGCCTACAGCCGTGGCGGCGACGCCGTCGCCCGCATCAGCTCGGGTCCGGCCTTCGGCGCCGAGCACATCGTTCAGGCGGGCGGCACCAAGGTCGATGTCGACCTGTCCCCGGGCGGCAACGGCTACGTCGTCGTCGAGAGCTCGAACGACATCTTCGCCGAGCGGCTCGAAGGAGTGACCTGGAGCGACGTCGGCACGGGCCCCCTCGACTTCGACCCGACGCAGGAAGCGGGCGGAGGCAACCGCGACGTGCGAGTCGCCGCGTCCCTCGACGGGACCGGCGGCGCGATGGCTTGGGGAGAGGTCCTGGCCGGCGCGGATGGGGAGGACGCGTTCGTCCGCCGCCTGACGGGCTCCACCCCCGGCACCGCTCTCGGCACTCGCCTCCCCGCGGGCTCGCTGCCTGGCTCCGTCGCCACTTCGGGCAAGACGGCCGACCAGCCGGCCGTGGACATGGACGGCGCCGGGACGATCTGGGTCGTCTACCGGCAGAACTTCGAGTACGGCGCGTCCACGCGCCACCGTGCCATCGCTCGTCCGATCACCGGCGAGACGGTCGGCGCCGGGCAGCTAGTGGACAACATGGGCGACGCCCCCGCCGAGGGCCGCGACTTCCAGCAAATCGACGTAAACGGCGTGGGCCAGGGTCTGCTCAGCCATCACGGCAACCTTACGAGTGGCCTGGAGTGGGCGTCGCTTGCCGGAGGCACCTGGACGAGGAATGGCCTCGTGAACCTCAGTGACAACGCCAGCGTTCCGGGGGGCATCCCGGCTCTGGGCGAAAACGGCTCCGGGTTGATCGCATACGCGTTCAAGTCGGGAACTGGCGCCAATACGGCCAAGGCGAGGACGGCCTTCGGGGGGCTCGGCGCCGAGATCGAGCTGTCCAACCCCGCTTTCGGGGATGTGCAGAACGCGCTCGACGCCTCGACCGGGTCGGGCGCCTTCGGGGCGGCGGCGTTCCTCCAGCAGGTCGCCGCTGACGCGACCACGCGCCGGCTGGTCGCCGCGGTCGTCGACCTGCCGCAGCCGCCCGGCGGGGGCGGCTCGCAGCCGCCGCCGCCGCCGCCCCCGGACACGACCGCTCCAGACGTCACGGGGCTCGCTCTCCGGACCCCCTTCCGGCTCGGCAGCGCGCTGCCGACCGTGGCGGCAGTCAGGACGGGGACCTCGATCCGGTTCACGATCTCCGAGGCGGCCACCGTCACGCTGCGCTTCAGGCGGGCGGCGCCCGGGCGGCTCGTGGGCGGCAGGTGCCGGAGGCCGACGCGGCGCAATCGCTCGCGGCGGCGCTGCACACGGATGGTGGCGGTGCGCGGCTCGGTTTCGCTCGCCGTGCAGCCGGGCGCCCGGCGGATCAAGTTCGCGGGGCGACTGTCGGCGCGGCAGCGGCTCAGGCGGGGCCGCTACCAGCTGATCCTCCGCGCCACCGACGCCGCTGGGAACGTCTCAACGCCCGACCGCGCCCGGTTCAGGCTCCTGCCGCCCAGGCGCCGCTAGATCTGCGGAACCGGATCCTCCGGCGGCCCTCCCGGCTCCGGCGCCGGCGTGGGCGGGCTGGGGTCCGAGGGGTCGGGACCGGGCGCCGGACTCGGACCGGGCCCGGGGCTGGGAGTCTCGCCGGCCTCGCCGGGCGGCACCGCCGGCTCGGGCCGGCCGGGATCGTCGGGTGTCTCGGGGCCCTTCGGGTCGGGCTGCGGGGCGTCGGGCGGGCTCGGCTGGGGCTGCTCGGGTGGGCTCGGTGCGGGCACCTCGCCGGTGAGCGGCATCGTTGTCGGAGACACGTTCAGCTTCCTCCTGCTCGGGTACGAGCGCCTCTACCCGATCAACTGGAGGCTTCAACCATGGCTACGGCAGAGACCGGCCAGGTCACCGGCACCAAGGACAAGACGTACAACATCATCTGGTTCACCGAGGCTTGCCTCGACAACGTCCTGCGGCTCGAGCAGTACATCCAGGACGCCGAGCGCGACAACGACTCCGAGCTGGCGGACTTCTTCCGCAAGGCGCAGGCGGAGAGCCGCAAGGGCGGCGAGCAGGGCAAGCAGCTGCTGAAGGCGCGCCTCGACAGCTGACATCCTGAGCCGGTGCTGATCGACGCCGGCTACGAGGAGCGCTACTGGTACCCCGACGACGGCGGCGAGGTCTGGGTCGCGGGGTACCAGCTCGTCGATCCCGAATCGGGCAGCTACCTGGCGCGGGACGCACCCGAGCTCGCGGCTCGTGGCCTGCATGTGGTCGGCGTGGCCGGCGCGGGCACCCACCACGCCGAGGCGCTCGCCAGCGATGCCGTGGCTCCCGGTCGGCAGCTCGAGCTGCGCCGCGACCCGGAGAACCCGCACGATCCCAACGCGATCGCGGTGCACCCGGCCGCCGGCGGCGAGCAGGTTGGCTGGGTCCCGCGCGATCTGGCGGCGGAGCTGGCGGCCGAGCTCGACGCCGGCAAGCCATGGTCAGCGATCGTGCTGCGCGAGCAGCGCCGCTCGCCGCGCGACCCCCGCCGGGGCCTGACGATGCTGCTGGCGCCCGCGGCAGAGCTGGAGATTCGGGTTACCCCACCCCGGTGAGGGGGTGCTGCCCGCGCGCCCTCGGGAGACCCGGGGGGCCGCGCGAACTCGCCGACGAACCTCGCCCCAAACGCCCCCCGGCCCTCCTGAGGGCGCTGTTAACCGGGCGCCTCCTCCGCTTATCCCGTATGCAAGTTGCGCAATATTTCCACGGGACTTGACTATTGGTGAGCGACTCGTTTAGCGTCGCCAGAAGTACCAGAAAGGGGTCCTCACCACTCAGTCGAGGATCTAGGCCCTGAGCCAGGGAGGACTCGCATGGCGTCCAACGGCAACCCCGTCGAGGTGGTCTTCTTCGACGCCCGGGACACGCTCGGGGAGGTTGACCGGCCCGGGCACCTGGTCCCGTATCGGCCGAGCACCGAGAAGCTCCTGAGCTCGATGAAGGACGCCGGGCTGACCATCGGCGTGATCACGAACCTGCCCGAGGACGTGAGCGCCGACCAGGGCCGCTCGATGGTCGTGGACTGCGTGCTGTCGGAGAACGGCGGCAACAGCATCGTGCGGATCGGGGATTTCATCGAAGCCGACCACGTGTTCACGAACCACGAGCTCGGCCTCGACAAGCCCGACCCCGCGATCTTCCGCAAGGCGGCCGAGGAGATAGGCGTGACGCCCGACCGCTGCCTGTTCGTCGGCGAGAACCTGATCGAGGTGCTGAGCGCGCGCGCGGCGGGTCTCCAGTCCGAGCTGAAGCCGTGCCCGCCGGGCCGCGAGTTCATGCCGGCGCCGCTCACGCAGAAGCGTGGGACGGCGACCTACAGCGGTCGCGCCTTCGAGGACTTCTTCGAGACCGAGCACCTGCTGGGCGACCGCATCTTCGCCTGCGGCGAGGAGATCTGCCGGCAGCTTCGGGGGCTCGACGAGGGCACGTACCCGCCAGCTCCCCTCCTGGGCGCGATGGGCGTGCTGATCTACCTCACCAACAACTTCGCCGACCAGGCTCACCTCCAGGCCGAGGAGGCCGCCATTCCCATTGCGGTGGCGAGGGGGCTCGACCCCGACGAGGTCAACTGGGTGTTCCTGCACCACGAGCAGGGGCGAGCCGCCTTCCGCGCGATGGACATCGCGTGGCGGCGCATCCAGGCCGCGGACGAGGACCCGACGGACCTGCCCTGGGCGATCGACGCCTTCTGCACGAACACGGAGGGCTTCGTGCGCCTGTTCATTCACCACGCGGAGCGTGAGAACGACGAGCTCTACCCGCGCATGGGCGAGCACTTCTCGGACATGGACGACACGATGGTCCTGAACCTGCTGCACCAGATCGGCCCACGCGACTTCACGCCCTACATCGGGCTCGTCGTGGCGATGGAGGAGCAGCTCGGCCTGAAGGTCCCGGCGTAGGCCATGCGAGTTCTCGACGCACCAGAGCCGGGCTTCTTGAGCGAGGACCAGCGCGCACGCGCCGAGGCGATCTTCGACGCCCTGCTGCCCGCGCGCGACGAGGCGCCGGGCGCCACGGACGCCGGCGCAGTGGACTACCTCGACGCGCTGCTGACCCGCGACCCGTCGAGCTACTACGAGATCCAGGGCTGGCGCGACCTGTACACGCAGGCGCTCGACGCGCTCGACGTCGCGGACCTCGGGCGCGAGGAGGTCACCGCCGTGCTCGCCAAGCTCCAGCGGGGCGAGGCCGAGGGCGTCCCGGAGGGCATCGACCAGAAGCGCCTCTTCACCACGATGCGCAACCACTGCATCGAGGGCTGCTTCGCCGACCCGCGCTGGCACGGCAACCGCGATGCGGTGATGTGGCGCTGGCTCGGCTCGCACGGCCCGGCGCAGGCGTTCGAGCGCAGCCAGGCGGAGGTCGGCCATGGCGTCTGAACAGCCCGACGCAATCATCGTGGGCAGCGGCGCCGGGGGCGCGACCGCGGCCCGCGTGCTCACCGAGCGGGGCATGCGCGTGACCGTGCTCGAGAAGGGCGACTGGGCCACGGCCGAGGACTTCCTGCCGCTCGACGAGCTCCACTTCCACACGCAGAAGGCGCTGATCCCGCACGTGAACGACGACCCCAACATGTACGTGGGGCTGGACGGCACCCCGAGGCCGAGCGAGCGCTGGTGGATCGCGAACATGGTCGGCGGCTCGACCATGATCTGGGACGCCAACCTGCCGCGCTACACGCCGGAGGACATGGCGATCAC
>Ga0126306_10001791_pt1 | contig 11673 bp, 10 predicted proteins | sample Plot27_FD_92592 | JGI IMG/M metagenome (GOLD analysis project Ga0126306, IMG submission 92592) | Serpentine soil microbial communities from UC McLaughlin Reserve, CA, USA - Plot27 | ecosystem: Environmental > Terrestrial > Soil > Grasslands | place: USA: UC McLaughlin Reserve, Lake County...
GGTTTGCGCAAGAAACTTGATGTTGCAAGGATGCTAATTGAAGACATTAGGGCGACTGTGACTGAAGAAAGCAGAAGAAAGGCACTAATTGAAGCCGTTGGTGGTTTTGAAAAGAGGATATCAAAAGAAGAATAAAGATAAAATCGGGAGTTTTGGTGTCACCAGTTGTTAAAATGCGAGTCATTTTTACTTCAATTATATATGTGTGTTTCCAGTGGAACTAACAACAAGATGGCTGAACAAATAGCATTTTGAGAGAATTTTCAAAGAGATCCTATAGGCTGTGATGGTAATATAGTTCGCGAAGGACAAGCTTTCCTGCGTTTTTAGCCTTAGAAAAAGGCGGATTTCGAACCTGCAAAGCATAATAGATAATGCAGAGCAGAGAACTATAGAGATCGCTGGCTGGCATAATGACAAAACAACAGCTGAAGGAACGCCATGTAACAATTTCGAAAGAGCTTGAAGGAGATTTGACAATCCCTCTATGGGCACAAGCTATTGTTCTATTTGCACATGGAAGCGGCAGCAGTAGATATAGCTCAAGAAATCAGTTTGTTGCTAATGCGCTAAACAATAATACGGTTGCAACATTGCTCGTAGATCTTCTCAATCAGAAGGAGAAAAGAATAGATGAAGAGACAAAGCATCTTAGATACAATATAGAACTACTTACAAGAAGGTTTACAGTAGTCACAAATTGGCTTGCTCAACAGCCTGATACAAAGGACTTAGAAATAGGGTATTTCGGATCAAGCACAGGAGCAGCCGCTGCACTAATATCAGCTGTAAAGCTTGGGCTTGCCAAAGCAATTGTAACACGAGGAGGACGCCCGGATCTAGTTGGTGAAAGCACCTTACATCATGTCAACGCTCCGACGCTGTTCATAGCAGGTGGGAACGATATACCTATAATTGCAACAAATAAAAGAGCACTTAGATCGCTCAGCAATGCTAAAGCCAAAGAACTTGCAATTATTCCTGGTGCAACACATCTATTTGAGGAACCCGGCGAAATGGAAGAAGTCGCTCAATTAGCAGCCAATTGGTTTGGGTACTATTTGCTTAGAACCGGCAGTAAGAAGAAATTTGATAATAGGTATACTGAAACAACAAGATCCAGATTCTTGTCCTCTATCCGGAACAGGTGCACTTTTCAGATAAAGTTTAAAAATCGATTTGCGGCCGGAGAAATACTTGCTTCAGCGCTTAGCAAGTACAAGAATGATCGAGATAGGGTCACTGTAATAGGGATTGCAAGAGGAGGAGTCGTAGTAGCGGAACCTATAACACAAAAGCTTGACGCAGATTTCGATGTTATTGTTCCAAGAAAGCTAAGGTCTCCCAATAATTCGGAAAATGCCTTTGGCTCAATCATGCAGGATGGGTCGGTATATTTGGACGCTTCAACTCTGCAAACACAGAATTATATTTCAAATGAGTATATAGATGTGGAAAAATTGAAGCAGAAAAAAGAAATGGAACGTAGGTTAACTATGTATCGGCCCTATTCTGGAGAATACAAAATAAGAGATAGGAAAGTAATTCTTGTTGATGATGGTATTGCAACAGGAGCAACTATGGTTGCCGCTGCAAGGTGGATAAGAAAACAAGAGCCAAAACAACTGATAATCGCCTCCCCTGTTGCGCCAAAGAGGGTTATCGAGCGTTTGAAAAATGAGGTAGATCAAATTGAGGTCATAAGAGAACCTTCAGATTTCAAAGCAGTGGAGCAATTCTACATACAGTTCGCCGATCTTTCGGATGATCAAATCATACAAATTACAAAGAGGCGAGTTGATAGTTGTTAATGCACGAGTCTGTATGAAAAATTCGGTTTTATATTTTTAGTCGTGGGTTTCCAAGAAATTATATATTTGCACTCATTATGGTGATGAATATTGATCATACAGGACGCTATGCTTAATAATTGGTATTTGTCCACTAAATAGAGAGTATATTGGCAAGAATCGATCTCGTCACCAAGAAGCCCTCTCCACAAGATCTGCGAGAGTATATTACGTGGATTTTAACACAGGAGACAAACGTAAATCCAGCTACCGATTCCACTGGAGAAAGAGCCGCTCGAAATCAGCGGAGAGATGGGATCTGGTTTATACCTGGTGGGATAGATAATAAAAATAAGATAACTCGGGAGTGTAACGTTCCTTCAAAAAGAGAAATTTTAATTCTAGCATATACGGCAGATTCCTCTAAATCGGAACATAGCGTAGCTCAAAATGATAATCAGTTGTTGGCAATAGCAAAGGAAATCGCTAAACTTCATAAAAAAGTGGAGATAACAATTGGTCATGATGGGGGCGAGAACAAACAGACATTTCTAGACAAAGACTTGGAGCTGATAGAGACGCCTGCATTTCCAATAAGCATTCCTGATAATAATATTTACAAGGATTTGTATGGTGTAAAAGGTGGTGACACTCATTTAGCCATTGTAGGTTGGGGTATCAAAGTTAAGCTGGAACCAGGCGAGTACACACTGATCCTCAAAGCTCAGCACGAACCTGCATCAATCAACGTACCGGGCCTGCCCGAACCCGTATACGCGCGGAGCTTTAATCTAGATATTGAATATAAGCTAACTGCAACTTAACCAAGTATCTAGAGTAGCTTTAGGAGTGAATAAAATTGTCCGGAAAACCAGATTTTCAAAAGAGTCGCTCTGTCGGGATTGCAATCGCGGGCGAGGTTGCGATAGCAATTACAGTTATGACCGTTGCTGTGATGTTAAATAATCCGCCACCGACTGCTATTGCACAAGAACCGATAAGTAATACCACAACAACAATTGGTACTGTAGAAGTCTTTGTGCCGAATTCTCAACCGTATAACAAGACGTATGGGGAATGGAATCAAATTTGGTGGGAATGGGCACAAATGGAAGCCATTGAAAATAATCCGATACACGACCCAACAGGAGAAAAATGTGCTGTGAATCAAGTTGACCCTAATGTTTGGTTTTTGGCGGGCACTACAGGTGGCAGAGTGGAGCGTGACTGCACAATACCTGCTTCAAAAGCAATCTTTCTTCCGCTTTTGAATACCGAGTGTTCAACCGCAGAGGATCCATCGCTCACAACTGAAGATGCATTGCGTGATTGTGCCAGAAATAATGCGCCAGACAGAGCCCGGGTTTTCCTCAGAGCTTCTGTTGATGGGCAAGAAATACCTGATCTACAGAAATATTGGACAGAATCTTCGCTATACAACTATACCCTGCCAGAAGACAACATCTGGGGAGCCCCCGCTGGACCGAGTCAAGAGGTGGCCGCTGGCTATTACTTAATGTTAAAGCCTCTTCCAGCTGGCACGCACATAATCCAATTCAGCGGGGCAAATGTAGATCTTGCAGGCACTCAGACATTTGCAACCGAAGTGATCTATCATCTTACTCTAATTCAGGATAATACTGGTACCTAAGGTGAAGTAAATGGGAACTAACAGATCATGCGAGGCTATTGTTTAATATAAGAATATCGATCTATCTGAAAATGGTGGATGAATGAGCGAGGAGAAATCGCGTCGTACTGGTGATGATGACCATCTTATTCATACACATCGTTTTTTGACTAGTAGGAATTTCTTGATTGTAATGCTGGCTGTTATTAGCATTTTGATTGCAGACGCAATAATTACAAAAATTTCTGTGTTCATGAGCCAAGAACTAATGTCCATGTGGAGGAATGTGGTGTTTGCGATTATGGTAGGCGTATTCATTGTAGGGCAGTATTTTATTATGGAATACGTTAAGTCTAGAGAGAGCATATTTGCAAAAAAAACTGCATCTATGAATATGTATCATATGGCCATAACTGTCGCACAGTATGCTCTAGTTATTATATTTTTGATTGCGATCTTTCAAATCATCACAGCATCACATTACAATATATCATTGCTAACCTTAGCTATAGGAATAAGCTATGCTCTGGCGATTGTTAACCTTAGTTTCCTCTCGCAACGTTTTTTCTCATGGTATCGATCAAATCGTAATTTGGTTGTGTTCTTGTATGGGATCTCTGCAGCATCGCTTTCTCTCAATGCAGGATTAACGCTGGCCTTTTCAGGTGTGATTCTTCAAGACAAGCCCGGATTAGTGCTTCCGCGTGTAGGAACTTTATTACCCCTCTTCGAGCCAGGCTCGATCAAAGATATCCTTAATACTTCTGTTATTATATCCTCTGTCATTTCTTTTCTTATAACATGGATTGCAACTACTTCACTTTTGCACCATTATTCCAAGAGACTTGGAAAATTAAAGTACTGGATCGTAGTAGCTCTTCCGTTAATTTACTTTCTAAGCCAATTCCTTAATCCATTACTAGGTCTATTTGATCCTATTATCCAGCTAAGTCCTGTAATCAACAGCATCTTACTCATTCTTATATTCGCACTAAGTAAGCCTGCTGGAGGGATATTGTTTGGTGTCGCATTTTGGAGTATAGCGAGAAACGTCCAGAGCAGTATAGTCAGAGATTATATGAAAATTGCCGCTTATGGTCTAGCACTTCTTTTTATTTCTAACCAGGCAGTTTCAACAGTTAATGCTCCTTCTTTCCCACCTTTTGGTCTTGTTACTGTATCTTTCATGGGTCTGGCATCATACCTGATGTTGACAGGAATTTATTATTCTGCGATGTCTGTATCACAAGATATAAAGTTACGAACAACAATCCGGCGATTTGCTATAGATGAACTAAGACTTTTACATAATATCGGGTCTGCCGAGTTGAGAGTGAAACTAGAAAATCAAATGAAGGACATCATAATGAAAAATCAAACAATGATGGTTGAAGAAACAGGAGTTCAACCTTCTCTTAGTGAAGAAGATGCGAAACAATATCTGAATGAAATCTTGAAAGAACTAGGAAAACAAAAAAATAGCAAGGCTAGTCCTCTTTAGGTCAATAAATAAGGACAAGTATCAATATCAATTGCAGCCCGTCGCATGGACTGTCGTCGTCCGACCTATTGATATTCTACCTACCAGCAGACCCATTATTAACGCAATGGATTTTAACATTTGCTAAGTCTTACGCTTTGGTGATAGATAAACATGCTGATTACTACCTTTATTGAAAGGTTCGAACAACTCTATTAGGATGTTCTGTTTGACATTGAAACTCATTTATTCTTAGACTACCTTTTTTCAAATATTATGACAGAATTTACTAAGGTTGTTATCAACTGCATAGTCGACTGGGGAAAGAGATCCGTAGCCTGTAATGGCAATAGAGAGTGCTTGGAACAGTCTGCAAGACAGTTGAGGGAGTGCCTCGACGCTGCATTTCCAGATTCTAAAAGGATTGAGCTGGAAAGCGACAAGGTAAACTACATGCTCTCATCAGTGTTCTTCCTTGCAAACAGGCTTTCAAAGGCCACTGAGGGCCTTGCTGAATTTGACAGAGTTATGAACAGCATTGAAAAGGTTGGTAAGGCAAGCCTTGAAGAAAAAGAGAATCAAGAACTTTATACCAAGTTCCGAAAAGAGCTAGACGACATATTGGGCAAGTACTTTTAGTAGCAACGACAACGTCATCATATGACCCCCTTTTCAAACTGCTCATACACTTGTGGGTTTGCAAGCAGCCATCCATAATGATGTTCGTCGTGGATATAGCGCACTTCACGTACATTTGGCACGACACTTCGTTTGCGTAATCCAAGCAGAAACTCTCCTTGGAAGGCAAGCCCTATCATCTTTGCCTTCCTAGTTGATTTTCGATCCCGTGGTAGCAATATGCGATAGCTAAACTTTCCCAAAGGCTCCTGTGCCAAGTAGTCTTCGACCATCTTGTCTACTGCTTGCCGGATGGTAGCTGATGTTCCGCTTAGGTCTATTGTCTCAATGACTGGGAATCTGGCATAAAGCATATGCGGCATGTTTTTGATTACAGAAAAATAAATATGCAAAAGCGAGATATTAATTCATTCTTCTTCCGCTAGTATTATGGTGGTGTTGTTATACTTCTTGATGCTGAATGACTACTGCTGATTCTTCCTGGAGATCCACCAGTAGAAGAGCTATTATCTTTGTATCTTAAAAATGCCGCCTCAAGATGCCCAATTAGGATATTGTGCCACTCAGGGAAGCCTTCTGGCGTGTCGGGATAATTGTGGTAATGATCAGTCAATACCTTATTGATGCTGGCACAATACTTCAAATCTTCGGCAAGTTTCTTATTCATTGCTCCTCTGATTATCATACCCAGCTTGTCGACAGTACTGAACTCTGGATGCTCTCCTTGTGTAATTTTGTCAATATCCATCTTGGACAAAAAGTGCTTCATGCCGTAGTTTATTTGCTCATTTGTCAACCCTTGTAGCAACCTGCGGAAGACTTCAAGGCCTGCCGTCTTGTAGCCATAGTCGTCGATAAAATGCTTATTGTATAGCCAGAGCCCTTTTTCAGAAGTATCCCCTGCTTGTATCGCCTCCACTGCATCCTTGCCAGCTATTGTGGCAGCAATTATCGCCGGGCCAATGCCTCCGGCATCTAGCGGTTTAGGCATCCATGCAGAGTCGCCAACTAGCATGTAGCCATTTGCCACAAGGCAATCGTTCTGCCGCCTTACTGACACCTGCCACGTTCCCCATACATTACTATCATCATCAGGTCCATCTGCAAGGCGCGGGTTCTCAATAGCAGGGTTCATTTCAACATACTCATTTATGAGCGTCCTCAAGTCAGGATGTACCCCCAACGCCTTGTTGCGCATATCAAATGCCTTTTGCTGAACACCAAGTCCGATGTTCACCTTGCTCTTGCCTTTTGGAAACACCCATGCATAGCCGCCAGGTGCTAATTTTTGGTCTAGATGTATTATGCAGTAGTCTGAATCAAAATATGTCTTGTCTTCCTGTGCTGAGTCAAAGTTATAGATGTATCTTCCTGTGGCTTCAAGGTCATCTCGGTCTATCCTGCGCTGTATAAATGACTTAACCGGAAGGTTTGTTCGCATAACAGACGTTACGCCTGTGCAATCAACTACCAGCTTTGCAGTCTTTTTGAATATGGTCTTGTTAGCCAAGTCGTCGCCTTCTACTCCTACGATTGTGTTATTATCCTCTACAAGAAGCGAGCGAAGAGCTACACGCTCTTTGATCTCGACTCCTACCTTTTTTACATCCCTCAGCTGCCTCTGCGGAAGAAGCCGTCTGTTTAGCATGTAGCCCTCGCCGTCAAATGAAATGCCGGTTTCATGGTCAGGGGAGTATGCAATTACTCCCTTGACTGGGTGCTCAATTTCCGGCTGGCTCCAGGTGATCTTGATCCTGCTTGTCATGTAGTCAACAGTATTTTTGCCTACTGCATCGCCGCAGATCCAGCCAGAGACTGTTTTTCTTCCCTGATCAGAAAGTGGATTCCTGTCGACAACTAAGATCCTCATCGACTGGTTGGAATAGTATTCCGCCGAGGATGCTACTATAAGGCCAGCGAGGCCGCCGCCTGCCACAATAATGTCATAGTCTCTTTTCATCATCAGTTGAAGACGACCCGTGAAAGAAGGAAACTCTATTTAAAATGTTGCCTTCTCGGCATAAGATAGGATATTATATAAAGTTAGTGAAACATTACCTTTCTATCATTACAGGGCGAAAACGGACAGTCCCTATATTCAATAGATTCTGCTTTTTGAGTATAGGTTTTGGATAACCACAATATGTATGCTTCTTCCTCCCTCGGCCTACAACTATACAAGCATAATACGAAAGTAGTTCGACGTGATTTTTTGGTATACTAGAAAAGCAAGGGAATGTTTGAGCACTAACAGCTCTTAATTATTCTATTTATTGTACTTGAATTCAAAGCGCCTCTGCCACCCTTCCCTCAATTGCGGGCAGCTTAATATCAACCCATTTGAATAATCATTTGGCAATATCCGTTGCATTTTCATTTGATATCTGATTTGCCCGGATGCGCTTAACTGATCAATGCACAAATACCACTCATTAGAATATAGATAGTTGCTCTTCTTGGAAGCTAGTCATCCCGTCCAAAATATATCCTTATACGCACGTCTGATGAGTCTGCATATTCTCAGGCTTTTTTGAAGCTATCCTTTAGCACTATTTTGTACACTAGTAGTCCATGAATATGTCTTAGGTGGATTAGACATGCACTCTACAGCTTTTTTAAGTTCTGAAAAAGTTACATGGCGCACTTTTTAGGCCCAATGCAGGATACAATGTTTCAAAGATAGGATAAATCTAATCAAATAATTGGCAATATTTACAGTTATCTTGTAGAAATTTGTCCAAGTAAGATAATCAAAGAACATAAAAGATATGAACAGGCAAATGTACATTCAAGCGTGATCTAGCGATGTTTAACGCTAAAAGTAAGTTATTTTCAATTGTGATGATCATTTTGGCTGCCGCAGTAGTAGCAGACATTTCTTTTTCATTTGTTCCTAACTTGTCTGCACTACCTATAAGTTTGACTTACTCAGTTTTTCTAATTTTGGCGTCCATCTTTGCTTTAGCTTCATTCCTAGCTATGCGCTACATCAGACAAGCGAACAAAGATATTATGACTAGAGTACCAAATCTCAACAAACTTCACACATTTGTCAAAATTGTCCAGTATATACTAGCTGCGATTCTCATGTTAACTGCACTTCAAGTGATATTCACTTCTAAATATGATACTGCTTCCCTAATCGTAGGCAGCGGCATTGGCTATGGGTTATCTATAGTCATAATGGCGTCTCTTTCAGCATTGTTTCTGTTATGGTACAAACCAAACAAGAATCTAGTAATATTGGCATATGGCTTATCGTCAGCAGTAATCTCTATAGCCTTCTCTCTACTGATAATTCAGAATTACAGTCTCTTGTATTGGTTGCCTGCAGAAAGGAATTTGATGTCGGAGCCCAATTTTCCTTTTCCAAATGAGACTATGTACCTGGCAGCTCTATCCAGTGCAGCGGGCTTTTTTGTATTATGGTTCAGTACAGCGCTTCTTTTAAACCACTATGCAACTAGGATAGGACGCATCAAATTTTGGACCATGATGAGCGCTCCAATATTTTTATTTGTTATTCAGTTCACAATACTGCCTCAAATAACCCAGGCTTATGCCGATCCATACGCGGATATTCTTTATGTCGTTCTCCTAGGTAACGTTATACCACCAGTCATAACCGGCGTTTTATTTGGTATGCCATTTTGGATAATCCAACGCACAATTAGAAATGATGTTATTAAAAAATACATGTATATAGCAGCATGGGGGTCTGCCTTATTGCAACTTACGACTATAGGCGGAGTATATCCTGCATTTTATCCTCCTTTTGGACTGTATGTTGTTCTACTCACAGGTCTTGCCTGTTATTTACTTCTAATTGGCATTTATTCCTCTGCACTGACGGTGTCGATCGATGCTAAACTACGTAGATTAGTTAGAACATATGCAATTGAAAAAACACAGCTGATAGATGTAGTAGGCAATGCTCAAATGAAAAAGGAAATAGAGGCAAGAGTTTTGGAACTCTCGAGACGATATACTGACGAGGTAATCGGACTAACAGGAGTTCATCCATCAGTTACAGAACAGGACATGAAGCTATATGTTGAAAATGTAGTGCAAGAGCTAACGGACAAGGGGCATCCTTCTGCTAAGAGAAGAGAAGGCGGAGCACAGGGATTCGAAAGCTGAAAGCTTCGCATGATAGACTGCTGAAAATTGGAAGTATATGGCTATACAGGTCGCTCAAATTTCTTAGATCTTTCACCTACCCGTATCTTGACTACTTTCAGATGCTCTAGTGATGATACAAAATATGGATTCTAATAGTGGTATTTGATAACAGGCTAAGAAATTGTACGTATTCCAATTCTTATATGTTATATCAATAACAGGTCTCATAGAATAATTCAATATAAAATAAACTCGAAGATTGTGAAGAATTGCCTAAGTACCCGAGAGTCTAACAGACTGCAAATAATGGACGTATCCTTTGCGTACCTATTGGCTGCTACGATATTCTTGTGCTTATTACTAATGAATGTACAACCTATTGCAGCATCCCAGTTATACTTCTCGCCTCCTGCTAACAATAGCACATTATCCTCATCGTCCTCCAATACTTCTTTGAATCCTCCTCAAGTTTATTTTCCTACAAAGGACGAGATCGTCGCGGCTCAAAAACAGTTAGGTCCGGATATATTTCTCAGGCTAAGTAATGCTAGCCAGGGTGTACCAAGCCAGGTACAAGGAGTGGTAGGGACAAATGTGACAGGGACAAATGTGACAGGGACAAATGTGACAGGGACAAATGTGACAGGGACAAATAGTACGATGTACGCCACTTGGATAGGCAATGGGACAACTGTATTCTTATCTATAATCCAAGGAAAAGGGCCAGGACTAGAAGATCAAATCGCCTTTCCTGCTAAACCTATATCACTAAACAATACCATGAATGCAAGCAATTTGCAGATCACCGCTATTCCTGGGCTCACATCTATAACATGGGATGCAATAGATGCGGACACCGGTTTGCGAAACGTTTACGGCAGCCTCAGTCGAGATGGGCTGAACTTTTATTCATTCCAGATAAGTTCTGGCCTTAACAATGCTTTTGATCCGTGGCAGCCAAATCCCCATTTTATCCTCTACATAGAGATAGGGGATCCTGATAGTGTCTGTAGTGGACCTCAACCTGATGGAGACGCAGAAACATCTATTAATTCTACTGCTACTGCTGGTAACTTCACTTCCCAGACAGTCAATGCTACAACTAATAACCTCGGTTCAAGTAACGAGGCTCTTACCCAGGGATCTTTCGATGGATATGTCTGCTTCTACCGGTGGGCGTAAATTCGGTCGATCCATTAGATCGTGTCAATAATGCACCCGCGAACAGCGGTGGCAGAATAATAGATGAAATATTCTTTGAGCTTTCCACGTGCCTAAGCCGAATCATAATTTCTTATTGTTCAAGAAACTCGCGCAAGCTTTTTATGCATCGAAATTGCTGCGCCAATAATTATTGCTGCGACAATAATAGCATTAATCGTGGCTGTATAAAATATGTCGACAAATTGCTGTAGAAAGGTCATGCTCAGGAGTGTAACTGCTACGATAGCTGATAATGCAGCAACTCCAATAGCTAACGCAGCATTCAATATACACATGTGTCCGCTCTACGCATTAAAGCATTGTGAAATATCTTGTCGACAAATTGAGTGCATATGACGAAATTTCCTTTTATCTTCTTTGATCTCGGCCAGACTCTTATCGACGAATGGGACTTTATCACTTACTTTGATCAAAAATTTCTGGAAACACTAAATGGCTTTGGAGCAAGGATCGACCAGCGTAACTACCAGGCAATACGTGACAGCTTAATCAGGGATCGCAAGATAGGACACGGCAGCGTTAAGGAGCTTATCGTGGAAGTTTGCAGACTGCTATCTCCTCCAGGCTACGAAAAGGTTATCGCCAGCAGGCTAGAACCCCAGGTAAAGCATGGAAGGCATGACCTATTCAGGTTTTTTGATGAGGCCGAGCCAACATTACGGGCGCTCTCAAAATACTGTGAAATGGGAATAATAGCCAACCAATCAGAAGATATTATTGAGCTAATCGAAAAGGCGGGTTTTGATAGATTCTTCAAGGTGCAAGCAATATCGTCATCTCTAAAATTA
>Ga0126306_10001792_pt1 | contig 11670 bp, 16 predicted proteins | sample Plot27_FD_92592 | JGI IMG/M metagenome (GOLD analysis project Ga0126306, IMG submission 92592) | Serpentine soil microbial communities from UC McLaughlin Reserve, CA, USA - Plot27 | ecosystem: Environmental > Terrestrial > Soil > Grasslands | place: USA: UC McLaughlin Reserve, Lake County...
AAGAGCAGGCGCTGGAGGGCGGGCGGCGGTGAGGTGAGGATCACCGTTTCGCGGTAGCGGTGAGCCACTGCAGCTGCCTCGATCAGGGGCGCGCAGGCCGAGCGGTTTCCCGCTGGCCGCGAACTTCTGGTCTGGAAGAGCTTCACGCCGTCCTCGATCGACTCGCGCAGTCGCATCGCGGGCTCGGCCTCGACGAGCAGCTCGCCGGGACCCGCGCGCGCGGCCTCCCATCGAGGCGGAAGGCGCTCGCCGAGCGCCTCCCACGGGTTCTCGACCGCTGGTACGCCTACGTCGAGGAGCACCCCTACGCGCTCGCCATGCTCTTCCGCGACACGACCGGAGACCCCGAAACCCAAGCCTTCTACCGCGACCTGCAGGCGAGCGCCCGTCGGGCGAACGTCGCGCTCATCCGGGCCGAACCCGAGCTCGAGCTGGCCGAGGACCGGATCGAGCCCATCGCGGAGTTCGCTCGCTCCGCGACCACCGGGCTCGCGCTTTGGTGGGCGGAGCGCCCCGAGGTGCCGCGGGCCACGGTGGTCGACGTCGCCGCGAACATGCTCGTGCACGGTCTTGGCCTCACCCCGTCCGAACGCGAGGAGGCAAACCAGGCGAACTGAGTCCCGGTCGAGGCGGCGATCCTCCGCCGGCGCCGCCCGCTAGGCTGGAGCCCACGAACCCGAGACGGCCGGAGGAGACGCCGATGTGCGCACAGTGCTACGCGACGGGCGCCGCCCTGTTCGGCGAGGCGGGGATGCTGATCGGGGGGCCGATCGCCTACGCGGCCTACCGGCGGGCACGGCGGGGGCTCGGGCTGCGGGACACGGCGGTCGCCCCGAGTCCGGCGCCGGCGCCTCCGCCGTCCCGGCCCGAGACGGACCCCTACCGCCTCCGCCGCCTGCCGAAGATGCCGCGGATCACCTCGCGCACCACGGTGCGGCCGAGGCTCGAGTCGAGCATGTCCTGAACCTCGCCGGCGAGGCTCGTGTCCTCGGGCGGCGGCTCGGACCGCCGGCGGGGGGCGGGCTTCGCCCGCTCGCGGACCTCCTCGGCCTTGGCCTCGTCGCCGGCCATGCGGGCCTCCAGCAGCTCGGCGGCGCTCTCGCGGTCGATGCGGGCGGCGTAGCGCGGCCGCAACGGCGACGCCCCGATCGCGGCGGCCCGCTCCTCCGGGGTGAGCGGCGCCATGCGCGAGGCCGGCGGGTAGAGCCGGGTCGCGGCCACGGGAGTCGGCACGCCGCGCGGGTCGAGCGCGGTCACGGCCGCCTCGCCGACGCCCAGCGCCTGGAGCGTCTCGGCCAGGTCGTAGCGCTCGGTGGCCGGGAAGGTCTCGACGGCCTGCTTCAGCGCGCGGCGTCCTTGGGCGTGAACGCGCACACGGCGTGCTGGACGCGGTGCCCGAGCTGGACCAGCACCTCGTCGGGCAGGTCGGTCGGAGCTGGGTGATGAAGAAGACGCCCACGCCCTTCGAGCGGATCAGGCGGACGGTGCGCGCGACCGCCTCGAGGAAGGTGTCCGAGGCGTCGTCGAAGAGGAGGTGGGCCTCGCCGAAGAAGAGGAGGAGGACCGGCTCGTCCGGGTCGCCGAGCTCGGGCAGCTCGTCGAAGAGCTCGGCCAGCACCCACATGAGGAAGGTGGAGAAGAGCGCCGGGCGCTCGCCCATGTCCGGAAGGTCGAGCACGGAGACGATCCCGCGGCCGTCCGGCGCGGTGCGGATGAGGTCGGCGATCTCCAGCTCGGCTCGCCGAAGAACGCGTCGCCGCCCTCGGCCTCCAGCCGCGACACCTGGCGCAGCAGCACCCCCGCCGTCGCGGTCGAGATCCCGCCGATCGCCTTGAGGTCGGCCTTCCCGGGCCGGTGAGGTAGGCGAGGGCGGCGCGCAGGTCCTCGAGGTCGACCAGCGGGAGGCACCGCTCGTCGCAGAGGCGGAACACCAGGAAGAGGCTCGACTCCTGGGTCTCGTTCAGCCCCAGCACCTTCGCCAGCAGCATCGGCCCCAAGGCCGTGACCGTGGCCCGCAGGGGCACGCCGTGCGCGCCGGTGAGGGACAGCAGCTCGACCGGGCAGCCCGCGGTGGCCCACTCGTGGGCGAGCTCGGCCGCGCTCGCCGTCACGCCCTCGCTCGCCTCCCCGGGCGCCCCGATCCCGGCCCAGGTCGCCCTTGACGTCGGCGGCGAAGACCGGGCAGCCGGCGGCGGAGGCCTGCTCGGCGATGAGCTGGAGGGTCCGGGTCTTGCCGGTCCCGGTCGCCCCCGCGATCAGGCCGTGGCGGTTCAGGAACGCGAGCGGCAGCCCCACGTCCACGGTCGTGTCGGCCGGCTCGGCGCCCGGGGCGGCCATCGGCCGGCCGACGGGGATCCGGGTGCCGTCGAAGCCGTAACCAGCCGCCATCTGATCGCGGAGCGCCTCCGTCACGGGGCGACGACGATCTTGTCCCCGCCGGCTCCCGACGCCACCCGGGCCCAGGCATCGGGGGCGTCGGCCAGCGGGACGCCCACGAGGCTCATGGTCACGGCCCCGCGCACGGCGGCGTCGGCCAGGCCGCGGTAGGCGCGGGCGACGTCCTCTGGGGCCTCGCTGAAGATCGAGAAGCCGCGCAGGTCGAGCCGGCCGCCGCGGAAGGGGCCGGCGGCGACCTCGGCGCTCGGCCCGGCGGCGCTGCCCACCTGCACGATGCGCCCGCCGCGCCGCAGCGCGCCGATCGCCGCGACCGCCGCCTCGCCCCAGAGCGTGTCGATCACGAGGTCGGCGCCGTCGCGGCAGACCTCCTTCAGCGCCGCCGGGAGCCCGGGGCCGGTCGGGACCGCGACGACCGCCCCGGCCGCTACGGCCCGCTCCCGCCCGCCATCGCTCCGCGCGGCGGCGACCACCCGCGCCGCGCCGCCGTCGCGCGCGGCCTGGATCGCCACCTGGCCGACGGCGCCGCCGGCCCCGAGCACCACGACCGTCTCCCCGGGCAGCAGCGCGCCCCGCTCGCGCACCGTCATCCAGCCCGCGAGGCCGGCGATGCCCAGGCCGGCCGCGAGCGGGAAGCCCAGGTCCGGCGGCAGCGGCACCACGGCCTCGTCGGGCACGCTGACCACCTCCGCCAGGCTCCCGGTCATCGCGAGGCACCAGACCGGCGTGCCGGGCGGATGTGCGAGCGAGTCGACCACCTCGCCCGCCGCCTCGGCGCCGGCGACGTACGGCGGGTCGGGGACGTCCATGTAGAAGCGGCCGGCCGCGATGGCCAGATCCACCGGGTTGAGCGAGGCCGCGCGCACGCGCACGAGCGCGCGCCCGGGCTCGGGTTCGGGCTCGGGGACGTCCGCCGGCTCGGGCGCCGCCCCCCGCTCGGGCACGATCAGGGCTCTCACGGCCGGGGGAGGCTACCGCGCCGGACAGGCGGAGGCGGAGGGACCGATATTGGCCCTGCGGCCAAGGGAGTCCCGCGGCGCACCCCTCAGACTGGCCCTCCATGACACCGCGCCACCACGAGCCTCACGACGCGAGCGTCTGGGTGCCCTGCGCGACGTGCTGGGGCCAGCGCGGTCTCCTCACGGCCGCCGCCGACGGCGGGCTCGTCCCGACCCCCTGCCCGGGGTGCCTGGGCGTGGGGGAGCGCCTCGCCGACGGCGACCAGGTGCCCGCGCCCACGCCCTAGCGCCGCTTGCGAAGGAGCTTGCGGTTCCCCGGCCGGAGCGGGCAGCCCGCGCACCGCTTCTTCGAGTCGCAGCAGCGCTTCTTCACCTTCACCCGCTTGCGCTTCGCCTTCGCCACGACGACGCGATTGTACGCGCCGCCATCCGCGGGGTGAGGCGGACCGAACGTCCCCTCAGCCCGCGAGGCCGAGCAGCCAGCCCAGGGTGAGGACGACGATGCCGAGGGCGGCGATGGCGAGCGGCGCGAGCCGGGCCGAGATGCGGGGCACGGAGCCTCCGAGGATCGGTGGACGGGCACCTTCCCGTTCGACGCCGGCCCTCGGCTCCCCTCCTCCGGTGCGCGCCTTCGGCCGTGCCCGACGTGCCGTCCGGCGCCGCCGGGAGGATGGCGCCGTGACCGAGGCGGGCGCGAGCGCCGGGTGATCAAGTACATCGGCTCGAAGCGGGCGCTGGCCCCCGAGCTCGAGCGCCTGGCGCGCCGCCTCCCGATCCGGTCGGCCGCCGACCTGTTCGCCGGCACGACGCGCGCCGGTCAGGCCTTCCGCCGGGCCGGGTGCCGGGTGGTCTCGAACGACCTCGCAACCTACTCCGAGGCCCTCGGGCAGGCCTACATCGCCGCGGGCGACGGCCTCGACCGGGGACGGCTGCGGGAGCTGCTGGGCCGGCTCGGAAGGCTGACGGGGCGTCCCGGCTACGTGACGCGGACGTTCTGCGCCGAGGCCCGCTTCTTCTCGCGCGACAACGGCGCCCGGATCGACGCGATCCGCGACGCGATCGACGAGATCGACGCGCCGGAGCCGCTGCGCGGCTGCCTGCTCACCAGCCTGCTCGAGGCCGCCGACCGGGTCGACTCCACCTGCGGCCTCCAGATGGCCTACCTGAAGCGGCCCGCCCCGCGGTCGCTCCGCCCGCTCGAGCTGCGCGAGCCGGCGCCGGTGGACGGCCCCTCCGGGGAGGTGACGCGCCGCGACGCCAACGCCCTGGCGCGCGACCTCGAGGGCGTGGACTGCGCCTACCTCGACCCGCCCTACAACGGCCACTCCTACTTCTCGAACTACCACGTCTGGGAGACGCTCGTGCGCTGGGACCGGCCCGAGGTCTACGGGATCGCGCGCAAGCGCACCGACTGCCGCACCACCAGCAGCGACTACAACAGCGCGCGGCGCGCCTGGGCGGCCCTGATCGACCTGGTCGAGTCGCTGCCGACGCCCTGGATCGTCGCCTCGGTCAGCGACGAGGGCTTCCACGACCCCGCGGACGTCGCGGGGCTGTTGGCTGAGCGCGGGCACGTCGCCTCGCTGGCGATCGACTTCCCGCGCTACGTGGGGGCCCGGATCGGCATCCACAACCCGGCCGGCGAGCGCGTCGGGGCCGTCTCGCACGTCCGCAACCTGGAGCACCTGATCGTCTCGGGCCCGGACCGGGCCGCCGTGGAGCGCGCCTTCGACGCGGCCGGGCCCGCACGCGCCGACGCCCTCAGCGCCCACGGGACGCGTCGGCGATGATCGCCCGGCTTTCGTCGCCGAGCTCGGGCTCCACCTGGGCGAGCCACGCCCCGCCGACGTCGAGCACCAGGATGGCGGCCCGCTCCTGAGCCGCGAGCGCCTCGTGGAGGCGCCCCTGCGCCCGATCGTGATCGACGGCGGCGGGCCGCCGCGCGCGGGCACAGCGAGACCGCCGGACGCCGAGGGCGCTCCGGCGGCCCTAGCCGCGGTCCTAGGCGGGGACCGCGGCTACTTCAGGCGGAACGTGATGCGGCCCCGGTTGAGGTCGTAGGGCGACAGCTCCACCTTCACCCGATCGCCCGGGTTGATGCGGATGCGGAAGCGCCTCAGCTTGCCCGCCATGTGGGCGAGCACCTCGTGGTCGTTGTCGAGGACCACGCGGAACATGGTGTTGGGCAGGGCCTCGGTGACCTCGCCCTCGACCTCGATCGCCTCTTCCTTCTGCTTCGTACCCAGGAAGTCTCCCCTTCCGTGCTTCGATCCCGCTGTGCGCCTAGAGCGGCGCCACGCTGGAGGCCTGGGGGCCCTTCTGGCCCTCGGTCGCCTCAAAGCTCACGCGCTGCCCCTCCTCGAGGTTCCGGTAGCCGGACCCCTGGATCTCGGAGAAATGCACGAACAGGTCCTTGCCCCCGTCGTCCGGGGTGATGAACCCATACCCCTTCTCCGCCGAGAACCACTTCACGACACCCTCAGGCATTGATCGTCCTTCGCTCGTTCCACTCGGTCGGGCGCACAGCCCGCGGGGATGGTATCTCACGTCGCCGACGCCGGACGCGCCGGGGGCGTCACACGGCCGCCAGGCGCTCCTTCATCGCGTCCACGCCCCGGCGCATCTCCTCCTCGGAGACCGTCATGAGCGAGGCGTTGCCGACGGCGTGCACCGGACCGTCCAGGGGGTCCTCGCCGGCGATGGCGTTGGCGAGGAAGCGGATCGGGATGTCGTGCGTCACCACGAGCGGCGCGCGGGCGTCGGTCTCGAGGAGTCGCTCGAAGCCCCGGGCGTAGCGGGCCAGCGCGTCGAGGCGGCTCTCGCCGCCGCGCGGACGCGCATCCTGACCCCGCTCGTCGCGGAAGCGGCGGTAGGCCTCGACCGACTGCCCCTCGAACTCCCCGAGCAGGACGTCGTCGAGGTCGGGGCAGACGACCACCGGCGCGTCGCGCCCCTCGAGCAGGATCCCGATGGTCTCCTTCGTGCGCGGGAAGCGCGTGCGGACCCCGAGGTCGAACGGCACGCCGGCGATCCGGTCGCGCAGCCGGGCGACCTGCTCGCGCCCCTCGTCGGTCAGGTGCACCGGCATCGACGGGTCCCCGTTCAGCCGGCGGGAGGCGTTGTAGTCCGTGCCCCCGTGCCGGACGAGGGCGAAGGTGCGGCCGTCGGCCATCCGGCCACCCTACCCACGCGGCACGTCGGGGGCGCCGGTGCCTCGGCGCCCCCGGGGGCGTGGCCCGTGCCCGGGCCGCCCGCCGCGCGGGGACCGGAGTGCCCGTCCAGCCGCACGCCGCGCGACGAGGGAGGCCTTCGACGCTCGGCGGCGGAATCCTGCGCGTTTCGCTTCGGCGCCGCCGCGGCACTATGCTCATAACCGTGCCGGACCGCCGCAAAGCGATCATCGGCTACGTGACCTGGTTCATCGCATCGCGGGTCGCGCGCCGCGTCATGCGCAGAAAGATCGCCGACGCCACCCCCGATGTGCTCCAAGACGGAGGGAAGGGGTCCATCCTGATGAAGACGAAGAGCGCTCCCCAGGCCGTGGCGGACCGCGCGACGACCATCGTCGAGTCCGTGCGCCCGGTCGTGCAGCGAGCGATGAGCGATCCCGAGCTGCAGGCCGCCCTGCGCCAGGCCTTCGACACCGGCCGCGAGGTCACCGTCAAGGTGAAGGGCAAGCCGCCCAGGAAGGCGGCCAAGCGCATCGCGCAGGACCGCAAGCTGCAGCGCAAGGTCGAGACCTCCGCGGCGGACCTGCGGGACGCCCTCGCCGCCGTGATGCGGGAGCCCGAGAAGAAGAGGGGCAAGCTGCGGCGCGTCCTCGGCCCGCTGCTCGTGGTGGGCGGGGCCGCCACGGCCGTGTTCGTGTTCCTCCGCAAGCGCGGCGGCGGCATCAGCTCGGAGGAGACGCCCTACTAGGGCACGGCGTGCGCGGGGGCGGCGGCGCCTTCCCGGTCTTCCTCGAGATGGGGCTGGGCGTCGACCTCGTCGGCGAGGACGCCACCAAGGCGGCGCGCAGGGCCGTGCGCGAGGCGATCGGGCGCACGTCCCTGCCGGGCGTCCGCGACCTGATCCCAACGCGCGACCGCGCCGACATGCGCGTGGACGTCACGATCGCCGTGCCCGGCCACGAGGCCGTGGACGCGGACGCGGTGGCCGCCGAGTTCCCGTACGGACGCATCAGCATCCGGGCCGAGGCGGGCGGCCTGCGGATGCCGAACGGCACCGCCGCCGGCCCCGGCGAGGACCACCTGATCTGCGCCGTCGCGGTGGTCGCGGTTGGCTGGTAGGGGGCGCGGGGCCGCCCGCGGGCGATACGCTCGCGCGTCGTGATCGACCTCGCCGCTCCCGCCCTCTCCTGCGAGGGCGTGGTCAAGACCTTCCCCGGCGGGGTCGAGGCGCTCACCGGCCTCGACCTGGCGATTCCTGAGGGCTCGTTCTTCGGACTGCTGGGCCCCAACGGCGCCGGCAAGACCACCCTGATCCGCAGCGTCGTCGGGCTGACGCGCCCGGACGAGGGCTCGATCCTCGTGTTCGGCACGCCGGCCTGGGGCGATGGGGCCGCGGCCGCGCGGAAGGCGATCGGCTACGCGCCCCAGGAGGTGGCCCTCGACCGCTTCGTCCCGGTCGGCGAGTCGCTCGCCCTGCATGGGCGCTACTTCGGCATGAGCCGGGCCGACGCGCGCCGGCGGGCGGACGAGATGCTGATGGCCTTCGACCTGTCGGCCAAGGCGGGCGACTACGCCCACCACCTGTCGGGCGGCATGCGGCGGCGGCTCCTGCTGGCGCGGGCCCTGCTCCACCGGCCCCGCCTGGTGATCCTCGACGAGCCGACCGCCGGGGTCGACCTGGAGCTGCGCCACGACCTCTGGGCCTACATCCGGGCGCTCCACGCCGACGGCACAGCGATCCTCCTGACGACCCACTACATCGAGGAGGCCGAGGCGCTCTGCGAGCGGGTGGCGTTCATCCGCAGCGGGCGCATCGTCGCCGACGGGCCGCCCTCGGACCTCCGCGAGCGCTTCGGCGCCGAGCGGCTGGAGGACGTCTACCTGCAGGTGGTGGGGCGATGACGACGGCCCCGCTGCCCGCCGCCCGCTGGCGGGGCGTCGCGGCCCTCGCCGAGCGCGAGGTGCTGCGGGTGCTGCGCCTCTGGACCCAGACGATCGCGCCCCCCGTCGTGGCGGCCGTGCTCTTCATCGTCGTCTTCGGCGTCGCCCTCGGCACGAGCATCCGCCAGATCGACGGCATCCCCTACGAGCGCTTCATCGTGCCCGGCCTGGTGCTGATGAGCGTCGCCACCTCGGCCTTCGGCAACAACGCGACCTCGATCTACCAGGCGCGCAACGACGGCTTCATCGAGGACCCGGCAAGCAGCCCGATGGGCCCCTCGCAGCTCCTCGTGGGGTACCTGTCGGGAGGGGTCGTGCGCAGCCTCCTGATCGGCGCCCTCACCCTGGCCGCCGCGCGGGCGTTCGTCGACTACCCCGTGGAGGACCCCCTCGTCCTCGCGGCCGTCCTGGTGGGGACCAGCATCGCGTTCTCGGCGCTCGGGACCGTGGTGGGGCTCTACTCGACGGGCTGGGAGCAGCAGAACGTCGTCGGCAACCTCGTGATCCAGCCGCTCGCGTTCCTGGGCGGCGTCTTCTACTCGATCGACGCCCTCGCCGAGCCCTGGCGGAGCCTCACCCACGCCGACCCGATCTTCTACATGGTGGTCGCCGCCCGGGAGGGGACGCTGGGCACCTCGGAGGTCCCGCTCGGCCTGTCGCTCGGCATCACCCTTGGCCTCGCCGCGGCGATGCTCGGCTGGGCATGGTGGACCTTCCAGCGCGGGGTCGGCATCCGCACCTGACCCTGCGCGGCCGTCCGGGGCTGCCGTACCATGGCCGCCAAATGGACCCGGGCGACATCCTGAGCCGCACCTGGGAGCTCTACCGGGCACACTGGAGACACCTCATCGCCATCGCCGCGGTGATCTACGTGCCCCTCGGCGCCGTCTCGGCCGCCCTCGCGCTGATCGGCTGGCCCGGGATCCTGGCGGGGAACATCCTCAACGTCGCCGCGATCTTCCTCGTGCAGGGGGCGCTGGTGAAGGCGGTCGAGGACGTCCGCGACGGGCGGCGCGACCTCGGGGTGGGGGCCACCCTGCACCACGCCGGCGGGCGGCTGGTGACGCTGACGATCGCCGGGGTGCTCGCCGCGCTCGGGATCATCGCGGGGCTGGCCCTCCTCATCGTCCCGGGCCTGGTGCTGCTCACCTGGTGGCTCGTGGTGTCGCCGGTGATCATGCTCGAGTCCTGCGGTGTCGCCGACGGCTTCGGGCGCAGCCGGTCGCTCGTGCGCGGCCACGCCTGGCCGGTGTTCGGCGTGGCGGTGCTGACCCTGCTCGTGCTGCTGGCCTTCAGCCTCGCCCTCGGGCTCGCCCTCACCCCGCTCGACGGGGCCGCGCGCGGCTTCCTCCAGGCGGCGGTCGGCCACACCCTGGCGGCCCCCTTCGCCGCCGTCGCGTGGACCCTCACCTACTTCCGGCTCCGCGACATCGAGCGCTTCGGCGGCCCGGCCGGGATGTCACCTCCGGCCCCGGCCTGACCCGCCACCCGTGCCCGTGCCCGGCCGACCCGTCGCCGCGCCGGCCCTCGCCGCCGCGTGCCTCGCCCTCCTCGCCGGTTGCGGCGGCGGCTCCGGCGGAGACGAGGGCGCCGACCGCAGCGCGCCCTACCCGGTCACCTCGCCGGCGGGCTCCGTCTGCGACGGCCGCGAGCCGGCGCAGCCGCAGAGCCGCCGCACCTACGCGGCCCCGCCCCGCCGCCCCATCGACCCCGCGGCGAGGTACACCGCGACGATCGAGACCTCCTGCGGCGACATCCTCGTCGCCCTCGACGCCCGCGTCGCGCCGGTCGCCGTGAACAACTTCGTCTTCCTCGCCCGCGAGGGCTTCTACGACGGGCTCACCTTCCACCGCGCCGTGGCCGGCTTCGTCATCCAGGGTGGCGACCCCGAGGGCACCGGCCGCGGCGGGCCCGGCTACATCTTCGAGGACGAGCTCCCCGACGACGGCTACCCGCCCGGATCGGTCGCCATGGCCAACGCCGGCCCCGACACCAACGGCTCCCAGTTCTTCATCGTCACGGGCGACGCATCGGCGCTGCCCAACGATTACACCCGCTTCGGCCGCGTCGCCCGCGGCCTCGACGTCGCCCGCCGGATCGAGTCCTTCGCCGACCCCGCAGCCGATCCCGCCGACCCCTCCTCCCAGGCCCCCACCGAGACGATCTACATCGAGCGGATCACGATCGCGGAGTCCTGAGCTCCTGCGATCGCGCGCCCGTGCCACTTGGCCGTTGCCCCATTGGCCGATTGGCCGCGTGCCACTTGGCACGCGCCGCCCGGCGCGACCCTCAGGCCGGCCCCGCCGCCCTACTCGGACCAGTCGCCCTCGACGACCGGGGGGCCGTGCCGGTTCAGGAGCTCGGCCGGGAGGAGGAAGCGCCGGCGGTCGCCCTCGGCGGGCTCCTCGTAGCCCCGAGCGACGGCCTCGGGCACGTCGATGACGAAGAGGACCTGATCCTCTCCCTCCCCGGCGTCCGGCGGGCGGTCGGTCACCCAGACGCCCGCGCGCCCGCCGCCGTCGCCGGTGTCGCGGAAGCCCGACTCGCGGATGGCCAGGGCGCCGTCGTAGTCGCTGGCGTGGTACACCCGGAGGCGGCGGGCGGGCTCAGGGCTCGTGCGCGCCGGGGCCTGACGGCCGGCGGCGGCGGCGGAGGCGGCGGCGGCGGCCTCGAGCTTGAGGTCCACGATGATGTGGGTGATGGGCAGCTCGTAGCGCTCCCGCGACTTCGCCACGACCTGGCGCTCCAGCCAGTTGGAGCGCTGGGGCGGGTGGGTGGAGATGATGACCTCGTCGGGGTCGAAGGTGCGGAGCGCGTCGTCGAGAGCCTGGAGCGGGTCGGCGTCGCCGAGGGCCCCCTGCGCCGGGATGCCGGCGGCGCTGAAGGCGGTCACCGAGGCGTCGAGGCGCTCCAGCGCGTCGGCCCGGCGCCGCTCGCTGTCGGACGTGAGCCAGTGCTCCAGGCGGCTGCGCGCGAGGGCGGGCGCGACGATCATCACCTCGGCCCCCGGGCCGCCCCGGTAGCGCACCTCCTCCACGACGCCCCGCGCCGCGCAGGTCTCGTTGGCGATGACGAGGATCCTGCGGGGGCGCGCCCCCGAGCCGGGCGACGTGGACACGTGACGAATGTAGCGAGTGCCCCCGCGGGACGCCACCCGTTAGACTCGCCGCGTGGCGCGGGCGCACTCGGTCGACGACTACCTCGAG
>Ga0126306_10001794_pt1 | contig 11669 bp, 14 predicted proteins | sample Plot27_FD_92592 | JGI IMG/M metagenome (GOLD analysis project Ga0126306, IMG submission 92592) | Serpentine soil microbial communities from UC McLaughlin Reserve, CA, USA - Plot27 | ecosystem: Environmental > Terrestrial > Soil > Grasslands | place: USA: UC McLaughlin Reserve, Lake County...
CCACGAGGAGCTCAGCCGCTGACATCAAAGCCCTCCCCAGTCAGGGACACAAACACGTCCTCGAGACTTCGCTGCAGCACCGCGAACCCCAGCACCGGTACGTCCGCGTTTACCAGGTTGGGCATGATCTTTTCGACCGCCACCTCACCCAGCGTTGCAGTCACATATCCAGGCACATATCCAGGCGAGATTGCGATATCGCTCAGACCTAGCTCCGTCAGCACGCGCGCCGCCTCCTCGCTTCGGTCAGTATCGACGCGTACGGTCTGCACCGTGCTGGAACGCAGCTCGCTCAGCGGTGCCTGAGCCACTAGCCGGCCTTCATACATCACGCCCACATGGCTGCAGATCTGCTCCACCTCTGCAAGCAGGTGACTGGAGACGAGCACGGTGGCGCCGTCGCGCGCAAGCTCGGTAATGAGGTGCCGGACCTCCCGCGTGCCCTGCGGATCGAGCCCGTTGGTGGGCTCGTCCAACACCAGCAGGTCACGCGGCATCAAGAGTGCATTCGCGATCGCCAGTCTCTGACGCATGCCGAGCGAATACGCCCGATAGCGCTTCGCAGCGGCGGCCAGCAACCCAACTCGCTCCAGCGCCGAGTCGATTCGCAACCTGGAGGTCCGTGGGTTGCTGTAGCGATCGGCCGCATCGAGCCTGGCCAGATTGGCGCGGCCGGAAAGATAAGGGTGAAAGGCCGGACCCTCCACCAGCGAGCCGACGCGCCGGAGCACGGCAGGAGCACCAGCCGGCAATGAAGAGCCAAACAGCGAAATCTCACCGGCCGTCGGGGAGATCAGGCCAAGAAGCATCCGGATCGTGGTGGTCTTGCCGGAGCCATTCGGGCCCAAGAAGCCGTAAACCGCACCGTCCGGGACCTCCAGGTCGATGCGATCGACGGCGATCTGGCGCCGGAACCGCTTGGTTAGCCCGCTCGTGACGACGGGAGCAGAATCGGCAATGGCAGAGGTCACCTGCTGAGCGCCTGGTATACCACGTCTGGCCGTACTGGACCGACAGCCAGCCGGCCGTCGTCGGTCCACACAGCTGAGAAGGCGGTGCCAGCGAGCAACCGCCCCGAACCCCAGGAACCCTGCACAGGCTGCAGCTTGCTGAGGAACGCCTTGAGTTGCTGATCTCTCTCGCTGTTCGACAGGTCGCCGACCTTGGTGATCGCCACCGCGGTCCAGCCTTTGCCGACGATCGTCCTAGCCTCCTGGCCCTGCTTCCGATCTTGCGTGCTCGGCGTCTGATCGTTGGGCTGAATCTCGGTGACCTTGGCACCGGGAGGCGGATTGAAGACGAACTCAGCGTCATCGGGTCGAGTGAAGTCCACTGACGTGTAGGCAACCTCGAAGACGATCTTGTTGTCTGTGCCGAACACCTGAACGCGCAGCGGGAGTTTGGTATCGCCGTCGATCGCAAGCCGCACTTGGCTGATCAAGGAGTTGGAGTCGTTTGGATCGAGTACCAGCTCATACGCCGGGCGGCCAGCCACCTCAACGGAACTATCAGCCGTCACTGTCGTGGTGGGCTCAAGCGCCTTGAGCACCCTATCGGCAGCTTCGGTTGGGGTGCTTGGCATACCAGACGGGGTACTGTCCGGCTGCCCCTGCTGCTCGTCGGTCACTGTGCGATGAGTCGCCGCATTTTCTTTGCTGGACCAGGTCCAGACGTCTTTGCCGTTCCGAATGATGTCGTACTCGCTATAGGTGCCAAGGATTGCCAGGCGGGCCTTGTCTGGCGCCGAATACCGGACGCGAAGCGTGTGGGTGCCCGATACGAGCGACGTGAGTTCCGGGTCGTCTTGCCCATTCGGGGCCGGAATGGCGGGGATGCCGAGATCGGAGCGTTCAACAACGGTGCCCGACAGCCCGTCGGTTCTGGCTTGCTGCAAGTCAACCAGCAACTCCTGTGGTGTCCGGGTCGGCAGCTTCTTTTCGGCACTCGCGGTTGTGGCGACCAGGCCCGTTCCCGCTACGACAAGCACAAGGGCTAGCGGCGCCAACATCCGTAGCGCTGGTTTGGAGGCGAAGATTCGCATGTGTCCATTGTTGTCGGCACTCGCTGTGAGAACCCTGAGGTGGACCGGCTCACGAAGTGGACCCCTCGCCTCGGACGCCGAACCATACTTGGCGTGTGCGGGTGCTGCTGGTCGATGACGAGGAGCGGATGGTCGCTGCTTTACGGCGTGGGCTCGCAGCCGAGGGATTCGTCGTGGAAAGTGCAAGCGATGGGATGACTGGCCTGCGGCTGGCCCAGCACAACGATTTCGACGCGGTGGTGTTGGATGTCATGCTGCCCCGGCTCTCGGGCTATGAGGTGGTACGCCGGCTCCGAGCGCATGGCAATTGGGTCCCAGTGCTCATGCTCTCGGCGAAGGATGGCGAATACGACCAGGCAGACGCTCTGGACGATGGTGCCGATGACTACCTGATCAAGCCCTTCTCTTTCGTGGTGTTGTTGGCACGGATCCGAGCGCTGTTGCGCCGCGGCGCCCGAGCGCGGCCAGTCGTGCTGAGCGCGGGAGATGTGAAACTCGACCCCGCAAGCCGCCAGGTCTGGGTCAACGGAGTACCGACGGACCTGACACCTCGGGAATTTCTACTGCTGGAGTATCTGATGCGCAATGCCGGCCGGGTGATCGGCAAGGCTGAGTTGCTGGACCATGTCTGGGACAGCGCTTCCGACGTTGCGCCGAACGCCGTGGAGGTCTATGTGGGATACCTGCGACGCAAGATCGGAAACGAGCGGCTCGTCACCGTACGCGGCGTCGGCTACCGGCTCGCGGCGTAAGCGCGGAATCCAGCACGTGAAGAGATTCTGGACGCTGAGTCTCCGGGCTCGACTCATGATCATCGGCCTTGCCGGTGTTGGTATTGCGTTGATCATGGGCGGTCTGGCGTTCTTCGGTGCGCTGACCTACTCGGTGGACCGCACGCTGGACAACGGGGCGCTGGCAAGCGCCGAGGAAGTTGCCGCCATGGTCAACGAGAACCGGCTGCCCGCTCCCATTCCGATGTCCGGCGCTCAGATAGTGCAGGTGGTGGACGCACAGCAGCGAGTGCTAGGCGGTTCGGTAACAGCTGATCGACTGACACCGCTGCTGCGGCCGGGTGAACTCGCGACGGCGCTCAGCGGCGAGGCGGTCGTTATCGATGGTGTACGGCTCGGGGTCTCTGGGCCACTGCGGGTCCGCGCTATCCAGGCTGGACCTGCGGACGCACGGGTTAGCGTCATCGTCGCACTGCCGTTTGGCGACGTGCTCGCCACCCGTACGCGCTGCGAAACGCCCTGCTCATTACGTTTCCACTGCTGCTCGGAGCTCTTGCGCTGATTGCCTGGCGGGTGATCGGCTGGACGCTGCGTCCCGTGGAACAGCTCAGGGCAGGGGCCGAGCAAATCAGCAGAACACGCCGGATCAGTGGCCCGACGGGTGCCGAACGTCTTCCGGTACCGCCGGCGGCAGACGAAATACGTGCCCTAGCCCTCACGCTCAATGAGATGCTCGACCGGTTGGCGGAAGCTCGCGAGCGGCAGCGCGCGTTTGTGGCTGACGCAGCTCATGAGTTGCGCAGCCCGCTGGCCAGCATCCAGACGCAACTGGAGGTCGCCCAGCGGCTGGGCGAGGGTGGGACCTTACCATCAGAACTGCTGGTGGACGTCAAGCGGCTGACGGGGCTGGTTGAAGATCTGCTGCTGCTCGCGCATGCCGATGCCGATACGAGACCACCAGCGCGGCCGGCAGCCATCGATGCTCGCGATTTTGTGGCCGAGGTGCCTAAGGCGTACGCCCGTACTGGAGTCGAGGTCAGTGTAGTGGTGAACGAACCGGTGATGATCATGGTTGAGGCTGAGGAACTGCGTCGAGCGCTAGGAAATCTGGTCGACAACGCGGTGCGGCACGCGCGTACCCAAGTCGAGGTGGCCGCCTATCTTGATCGCGGTCAGGCCGTGATCAGCGTCTGCGACGACGGCCCAGGCATCGCTGCGGAAGATCGGGAACGGGTCTTCGAGCGCTTTACCCGGCTCGATCACGCACGAGGCCGCGGCTCGGGCGGTGCTGGCCTTGGCCTGGCCATCGTCCGTGAGCTCATCATTCGGGCCGGCGGTACGGTCGCGTTCACTGCAGCCGCCCATCCGTGGAACACCCGTGCGGAACTGAGGCTCCCGGTGGCTCCAGCACAACAATCGCGTACCGATCTTGTTACCGATTCTTGACTTAGCACTCCCACCCCCTTGTCTGCTAACTGCTGCATGCGGATCATTGAGCCAAGTTCGGCTGGTGATCAACGACGTACCACCTGAGGCGCTGCATCTGAGCAGTGAGTTGGGAGGTCATCATGGATGGCTTTCGGCCATCGTCGATCGAGGTTGCACCCCTGCAAGCCGATGGATCGCTGTATGGCTTCATGTTGCTGGGGCGTTGGCCCAACGACACCGTTGAATGGGCTCGATTCTTGGTGCTCGCCGTACAGATGGCTGCCGTTCCGGGGCTGCTGCCGACCAGCACCGTCTTCCGGGTACGCGAAGAATTGCCGGAGCAGCCACACCCTGGGGCAGTTGGCCTGGTGGTCGCCGAGGGCCAGCTGCTAGGTGACCATCCTCTTCGTCCGGGGCATTTCGCCGAGCATCAACCGCCAGGGCTGATCGTGCTACACCCACCGTCGAGCACGCTTGCGAGCATTCCGGAGTACAAGGTGGCATCAGGCTGCGTCTTCCTGCCCGGCCTGCCGTACCTTGGGCTCGACCATCGCGCCGCGTGGGTTGAGGCCGACGTTGAAGGCACGGTGACGCAGTTGATTAGCAAGGTGGGAATCGACCCGCAGGTCAACGCCGATACCGCCGCGCTAGCCATGCTGCTCGCCGCGTAACGCGGGCTGATCTGCTCTCTCTCTCTCTCTCTCTCTCTCTCTCTCTCCGGCGCAGGAACGCACGTGCACGTGCGTTTCGTCAGCCGTGTGGGGCGACCGTGGAGCGTTGGGGCAGCTAGAGCTCGTTGGGAAAGCGGTGCCAAATATGCGATCGCGTGTTGTCAGCGTCGCGCCTAGCATGGCCCACCATGGGACATGTCGATCTTGCCGGGGTCGGGTATCACCTGCCTGACGGGCGGGTGCTGCTCGACGACGTGTCCTTTCTCGCTGGTGAGGGTTCGATAGTCGCATTGGTAGGGCCCAATGGCTCAGGCAAGACCACGCTGCTCAAGATCATCGCTGGTGACCTGACGCCGACCAGCGGGTCGGTCTCCCGGAGCGGCGGTTTGGGCGTGATGCGTCAGTTCATTGGCAGCATCCACGGCTCGTCGACCCTACGCGATCTGCTGTTTTCTCTCTCGGCACCTGCACTGCGCCGGGCGGTGGCCGAGCTGGACCGACTCGAGTTGCGGTTGATGGAGGACGACAGCGAACAGACCCAGCTGCGCTACGCGCAGGCGCTGGCTGACTACGGAGACGCAGGCGGATATCACGCCGAGGTCATCTTCGACGCATGCTGCACTGAAGCCCTCGGCGTGAGCTATGACCGAGCCAAGTGGCGCGAGGTCACTACCTTGTCGGGAGGGGAACAGAAGCGGCTGGCGCTGGAGGCGTTGCTTCGTGGTCCTGACGAGGTCTTGCTTCTTGACGAACCGGACAACTTCTTAGATGTGCCGGCCAAGCGATGGCTGGAAACCCAGCTCCAGAACACTCAGAAGTCTGTGTTGCTGGTGAGTCACGACCGTGAGCTGCTGGCGCACACGGCGAGGACCATCGCAGTGCTGGAGCTGGGCGCTGCGGGCAGCACAGTGTGGCTCCATGGATCCGGCTTCGCGATGCTTGCGGCCACCCGCCGGGACCGCTTCGCCCGCCTCGAAGAGCTACGGCGGCGTTGGGACGAGCAGCACAAGAAGCTTCGCGAGTTGATGCTGATGTACAAGGTCAAGGCGGCGTACAACGACGCCATGGCTTCCCGTTATCAGGCGGCTCAAACCCGGCTGGCCAAGTTCGAGGAGGCTGGGCCGCCTCAAGCGGTGCCGCTGGAGCAGCGAGTGTCAATGCGCCTCAGCGGCGGGCGCACGGGCAAGCGTGCGGTGATGATCGACAATCTTGAACTAACCGGTCTGATGAAGCCGTTTGACGCCGAGATCTGGTTCGGTGACCGGGTTGCGGTGCTGGGATCGAATGGCTCCGGCAAGTCGTACTTCCTCCGTCTGCTGGCCCGCGGCGGCTCGGATCCTGATCGTGAACATCAGCCCGTCAGTGATCTTGCTATCGCCCCTGTTCCCCATACTGGCAAGGCGAAGCTCGGTGCTCGGGTGCGACCGGGCTGGTTCGCTCAAACCCACCATCATCCTGAGCTGCTGGGTCGAACCTTGCTCGAGATCTTGCACCGGGGTGATGATCATCGGGCGGGGATGGGGCGCGAGGAGGCGTCGCGCAAGCTCGACCGCTACGAGCTGGCCAAGGCCGCCGAGCAAAAGTTCGAGTCGTTGTCCGGAGGTCAGCAGGCCCGCTTACAGATCCTGCTGCTCGAGCTGAGCGGCGCGACGCTGCTGCTGCTTGACGAGCCGACCGACAATCTCGACTTGGAATCTGCCGAGGCACTGGAACAAGGACTCGATCCTTTCGAAGGGACGGTGCTCGCCGTCACTCACGACCGGTGGTTCGCGCGCAGCTTCGACAGGTTCCTGATCTTCGGCGCCGACGGCAGCATCTATGAGTCGACAGAGCCTGTCTGGGACGAGGCGCGGGTGGAGCGCCTGCGCTGATAGCAGCGTCTTGCGTGCTGGGGTTATCCCCAGCTGAAGATCTACAGCAAGCATCAATGCGCAGGTGGGCCATTGATCACCATGCTGGGTGTCATGTCCACCGACGAGCTGAGCCGCACCGCCATCCGTGCAGATGATCATCGGCCGGTGGCGCGAAAGCGGCTGCTTCGCCGGCCCTGGGTCGTCCCGCTGGCACTCTTGACAGTGACCTTCATCGGCTACGCGGTGCCGCCCTACCTGACGCTGGATCCAGCGCGCGCCCGGATCCAGCCAATGCCACCTCACGCCGCGTACTATCCGCTGCTGGTAAGCCACATCTTCCTTGGTTCGGTGGCGTTGTTGACCGCCTGTCTCCAGGTCTGGCCTTGACTTCGGCGGTCTCATCCGCGCGCTCATCGCTGGAGCGGTCGTATCTATGTTGGTGTCGCGCTTTCTGCTTCGGTGTGCGTCATGATCATCTCCCCGATGGGTTTGCATGGCCCCAATCAGCGCGTGGCAAACACAATGCTGGCCATTCTGTGGTTCGGGACAACGTTGGCCGGCTTCCTGGCCATTCGACAACGCCGCTATGCCGATCATCGGCGATGGATGTTGCGCAGCTCTGCCCTGGCTTTCTCCATCGTGGCCTTCAGACTCTGGATGCCTATCGCTTTTGCGGTCTTTGTGCCTGAGATCTACGTCGGTGCTGAGGTCGATTCAGCTGCCTTGAACCAGGTGATCGGGGTAGCAAGCTGGATGAGCTGGGTGGTCAACTTGTTCATCGTCGAGTGGTGGCTACATCGCCGTCCAGATATTTACGGCACGGCTCAGCGCAGGTCCAGCCGCATCACCACGCGCGGAAACCCACCGGAGACCGCGTTAGTGTCCGCAGCCTTAGTGAAGCCGGCGTCCTCAAAGAGCTTGCGAGTGCCCACATAAGCCATGGTGAGGTCGACCTTCTTGCCCCTGTTGTCCACGGGGTAACCCTCGACCGCTGGCGCACCCTGTGATCGCGCGTAGGCCACAGCACCAGCGAGGAGGTGCCGCGAGATGCCTTTGCTGCGGTGGCCAGGTCGGATACGGATGCACCAGACCGTCCAGACCGGCAGGTCGTCGACATGGGGGATCTTGGTGGACCGCGCGAAAGGCAGCTCGGACCGCGGCGCAACGGCAGCCCAGCCGACCACTTCGGCATCGTCGTATGCCAGGACACCCGGCGCGACTGCGCGGCGGCTCAGCTTCCTGACGTACTCACCCCGAGCACGGCCGATGAGCTCCCGGTTGGTTTTGGAGTCGACTCTGTGGCTCAGACACCAGCACACTGAGGAATCCGGGTTCTTGGGCCCGAGCATGGTTGCAAGATCTTCGAACCGTGCCGTCGTCGCAGGCCTTACCTCGATGGTCACCGCCCCACGCTAACCTCGATGTCGCTTACCGGCAGAACGACAGCCGCCCGAATCCAGTCCATGATCACTTGTCCGGTGCTGTCTCTATCCGTCGAGGGCTGATTCCTCACTATCACGTATGCGGGCTGCGAGATCCGCCCCCCTTGATCACCGGCGCGTTCCATTGCCGCTGTGTCCTGGCTTGGCTACGGTGAGCGAGAGATGCGGAAGCTGCTGGCTGAGCGCGTCGTGCAGAGTCAGGGAAGGACGAACACTGGTGGAGAACCAGTTTCGCTTTGGGGTGTTTCTTAGGCCGGACCCCAAGACGTGCGCGGCCGTAACACAGATCACCAGCCAGCTGCGGGCACAGTATGGGTTGGTTTCGGCGAACGCATTCCCGCCGCACATCACGTTGGCAGGCAGCTTGCCCGTTGTTGTTCCGTTGGCCGAGTTGATTCAGCTGATCGGCTTCGTGCTGCGCCGGGTGCGGGCATTTCCTGTGCACAATGCGGGAGTGCGGCGGCTTGCGGACTCCGCCATTGCCTATGACGTGTCGAGGCTGGACGGTTCTCCGAACAAGCAACTAATTGCACTGGCTGGCGCAGTCGACTCAGTTGTCCGACCGCTGCTTGGTACTAGCAGCACGCTGCCCCCATCCCTCTATGAGCAGGATCAGTGGATTGCCCACATCTCACTGGTGTCGCACGAGTTTCAGGTGCGCGCCGACCTGCGTGAGGAAGTTGAGGACTATGTGAACGGGCTTGACGTCACGCCGCCGTCGTCGTTCACCGCCGACACGGTGATGCTTTATCGGTTCGCTCACAACACCTGGGCCGGCAGCTGGTGGCGCGATATGCGTTGGGACCACGTACGCAGCTGGCGCCTGATGGGTGCCAGGGCGGCGCGCTAGAGGTGACCTTCGATGAAGATCACAACTGCCCTCAGCGTTCGCTGAGGGGGACGAAGTCCCTGGTCCGGATCCCGGTGTAGATCTGTTTTGGTCGCGCGATCTTCTGTTCCTTGTCCTGCACTAACTCCGACCACTGGGCAAGCCACCCTGGCGTTCGGCCGATGGCAAACAAGACAGTGAACATCTCCGCAGGGAACTGCAACGCCTCATAGATCAGCCCTGAATAGAAGTCGACGTTGGGATACAGCTTGCGCTTAACGAAGTATTCGTCCTCCAACGCGATCTTCTCCAGCTCCTGAGCGATCTTGAGCAGCGGGTTCACCCCGGTCACCTCGAAGACATCATCGCAGGCCTTCTTGATGATCTTGGCTCGCGGGTCGTAGTTCTTATAGACCCGATGACCGAAGCCCATCAGCTTCTCCTTGCCTTCCTTCACTCCGGCAATGAAGTCTCCGATGTTGTCAGTCGAGCCGATCCGCTTCAACATGGCGAGCACAGCCTCATTGGCACCACCATGGAGTGGGCCGTAGAGCGCCGCTATCCCGGCGGCGACGGCAGAGTAAGGATCGACCTGCGACGAGCCGACCGACCGTACGGCGTTGGTGGAGCAGTTCTGTTCATGATCGGCGTGCAGGATGAACAGCACTTCGAGTGCGTGCACCAGCCGCTCGTCAGCGACATATGTCGGCTCGCTCATCTTGAACAGCATCGCCAAGAAGTTGGCCGTATAGGAAAGTCGGTTGTCGGGATAGACGTACGGCTTGCCAAGCTGGTGCCGGAAGGCGAATGCTCCGAGTGTCGGCATCTTGGCGATCAAACGGGTGATCTGCAGCATGCGATTCTCAGGATTGCCGATCTTGCTCGCGTCTGGATAGAACGTTGACAGCGCACTGACGGTTGCCATCAGCATCCCCATCGGGTGCGCGTTGTAACGGAAGCCTTCGATGAATTGCTTGAGGTTCTCGTGGATGAAGGTGTGATAGGTGATGTTGTGCACCCAATCGTCGAGCTGAGCCTGGGTCGGCAGCTCACCGTGTAGCAACAAGTACGCAACCTCCAAGAACGTGGAGTGCTCGGCCAGTTGCTCGATGGGATAGCCACGGTACTCGAGGATTCCCTGTTCACCGTCGATGTAGGTAATTGCGCTACGGCATGAGGCTGTGTTGACGAACCCAGGATCGTATGTAGCCAGCCCTGGTTCGCCATCGATTTCGATCTGTCTGAGGTCGGTGGCACGGATCGTCCCGTCTGTGATCTCGATCTCGTACTCGCGGCCCGTACGGTTATCGCGAATGCTCAGGGAATCAGCCTTGGGAGGCTCAACCGTGGGCGTATCCGTCATGCGCACAACCTACGCGTGGTCTGTGAGGCTGAATAGTCGAGGGCCATATGATTTGGGCCACTGACGACGGCTTGGTCGGGGCGCGACAACTGGCTTGCACAGCACTAGGTTCGTCCGCTGGACCCGAAGCAAATTCTTCACCGGTATCTGGACAAGCAATGCAAGGCGCTGCTTGCAAAGTCAGACGGGATCCGCATGCATCTCCAAAAAATGCGGGCTGTGCATGAGCCCCAGAATGTTGCCGAAGGGATCCACGACTGAGGCAGTGACAAACCCCGCTTCGCGTTCGGTGACCTGCTGATATTCGGTGGCCCCAAGTTCCAGCAGACGCGCAACGGCCGCCGACACATCGTCGACGTGCCAATGCATGATGGCGCCGCCCGGGTCCCGCGAGGTGCTCGGCGGGGCGTACCGACGGTCGATCAGCCCGAGCTCGTCCTCATCAGGCCCAACCCGGAACTCCACATAGGCTGGCGGTCCTTCCTCCGGACGCACAAAGTATGGCTCAGCTTCAAGGACCAGGGCGTACCAGTCCCAAGCAGCCTTGACGTCATCGGCCCAGTAGTTGATGGTGGTGAAGCCTCGCAGCATCTTTGTCCTCTTCTTGTCGGTCGTGTTCCTGTCTAAGCGATACTGCCTGCCAGCGCTGACATTTTTGACCGGCGGCAGTTCGCGCAGGTAATCTGGTCGGCTGTTGCGTCCAACGCGTGCGATTGCAGCGCGCCCGGACTGGGTACCGGATGCGGCACGATTCATTCACACAAAGAGCTCGCTCGCGTTACAACGAAAGCCGGTCATGTCCACCTACAGCCCGAAGCCTGGCGACATCACCAGGTCCTGGCATGTCATCGATGCCAATGATGTTGTGCTAGGAAGGCTCGCGGTCACGGCGGCAACACTGCTGCGCGGCAAGCACAAGCCGACGTTTGCGCCACATGTGGACGGCGGAGACTTCGTCATTGTCGTGAACGCGTCCAAGATCGCGCTCACCGGAAACAAGCGCACCGACAAGCTCGCTACCCGGCACTCCGGCCGGCCCGGCGGTCTGAAATCTGTCCCGTACGGAGAGTTGCTCGACCGGGATCCGCGTAAGGCCGTCGAACTCGCCGTCTGGGGAATGCTCCCTAAGAACAAGCTCAGCCGCAGGCTGATCAGGAAGCTCAAGGTGTACGCCGGTCCGGAGCACCCGCACAGCGCTCAGCAGCCGAAGCCGTACGCGATCAGTCAGATCGCACAGTAGCCTCGCATCGTTCACACGCCACCAAACTCCGAAGCAAGGAACCATTTGCAGTGACTGACATCGCGCCTGAA
>Ga0126306_10001798_pt1 | contig 11662 bp, 15 predicted proteins | sample Plot27_FD_92592 | JGI IMG/M metagenome (GOLD analysis project Ga0126306, IMG submission 92592) | Serpentine soil microbial communities from UC McLaughlin Reserve, CA, USA - Plot27 | ecosystem: Environmental > Terrestrial > Soil > Grasslands | place: USA: UC McLaughlin Reserve, Lake County...
ATAGTTTAAAGTCTACATTGAATGCATTCTTTATGATTTCTGATATTGCTATTTCTATGGCCATAACATATATGGTATGGAAATAGATGAGATTTATTATGTATTTAATATTAGTAAAGCCATAGCCATCATCATAGTAGGAGCCAAGGATATGTAGAAGGCTATGGTATGAAGTTCTTTGGAATGACTGGGTTTTTGTTTTGTAGAAGTAAATATAGGTGTTAATCATAATATTTAATAATTGAAGACAATTTATTGGTAAAAGCCATACCCTGTTACTAATGATTGATGTCAAAGAAACATCATTAGTGATTTAAAATTTACTTCTTGGCGAGATAATAACCATTCAATCTTATTTTTCAAGTCTTTCAATAATGCTGGTTTGTATAAAATAATTTTTTCAATATCGATAATGCCTTTGCGCAAATCTTCAATATAGGTTGGGTCTGCAGTAGTAATACAAATGATTACTTTATCATCTATCTCTTTTATCTTTCTATATAAGATCATTCCATCCATCTTTGGCATTTTCAAGTCAAGTATAATCAAATCGTGACTATTTTTCGTAAAGTTATTGAATGCTTCAACAGGATTGATATATGCATTTACAATATAGCCATTATATTCTAAAAATATTGAAAATAAATTAGTAATGTCTTTATCATCATCTATTATCATTATTTTTTTATTTTTATTATTATTATCATTTTTAGTATCCACCACTATTCCAAATCTCTAATTATTATTCAACATTCTATATTAGAGTTTGAAACTTTTATTAATGAATATTCAAAAGATTCTTAAGATACTTTATATTTTATCAAAATTTTTATTACTATATAAAGGAAAAATTATCTAGCTATCTAGTTTATTACTGTTGTTAATTTTTGTACTTCTTCTATTAAATTTTTTAAATGTATAGGTTTTTCAATTATTTTATCGATTCTCAAACCGTCTGAGATATCATTACCCATGATATTACTTTTAATAAAGGCACTAATCAATGATTTTTAATTTGAAAGTACTATCTTTTTCTCTTATTTTCTTTATCAAATCTATACCAGACATTTGAGGCATTTTATAATCTGTAATAATGAGAGAACAATTAGAAATATTGCTATTATAAATATAATTCAAGGCATCAACAGGATTGTTAAATGGAATAGTTTCATAGTCAAACTTCTGTAAGCAATCACAAAAAAGATTTAGGATATCTTTTTCATCATCAACTAATAATATACTATTATTATGATTATTATGATTAGAATTATGAGTTGAGTGAGAAAAAGCCTCCATACTTTATTATTTGGTGGCATCACTATTAAACAAGCTGTTTTTTTATTCAATGATTAACTTTATAAGTCTAGCCTTTCTCCCTCTCCCTCTCTTAATGTATCTATCAAATTGATAAATACTGTTTTTGTATATACGGTAATGCCAAATCTTGACCCTTGGATAAATCAAACAGTAATAAAAATGAAGAACAGATGTGGCCACAAAGACAATAAACAAATTTGAAAATCATTTGCTATCTATTAATGATGAACATCATAGACGAATAAGACCTAACTTACATCTACCTATAATGAATACAATGAAAGGATTATAAAATTAATAGATTGGACTTGGAGAAATATGGAACAACAGTCACCAATATAAAAAAAGAAGGTTATAGGTTGTTATGGCGAATTTTCAAAGCAATTCTGCAATCTATATGCTGACATCTGTGATGTTTGTACCAAAGAATGTGAAAGACATACTGACATGATCACTGCAAACAATGTACTCAATCATGTAGAAAATGTGCTGATGAAGGTAGAAGAATGACTGGTACTGCAACATAGGTTAAACCCCACCTTTTTATTCAAAAAAATTTAAGTAAAATAATATCACAAGTAGATTAATCTTACTATTGTAAGTTATACTCTTTTAATGATTTTACCAAACTTTAGGGATATAGAACATGGCAAAAGATCCATTTGTGGACTATTTATTGAAGAGAAACCTAATGCGTTAAGATCTATTGTAGATCTAATATGAAATTTGTAAAATAAAAACCCGACGGTTTTTGACAGCTTTCAAACTGATAAGGACTTTAGAGAATCCTAAAAAACCATAAATTTATAAAATTATAAGTGATCATTATTATTGTTATTATGACATCTATTAGCTTTATTTCTATTTTATTTTCCATTTTTCCTCTGCTAATTGTCTCTACTTTTATATTTATTCCCATCTTTGGAGATGGCTTGTTTCAGGAAGAATTATCAGCATCCATGGCTGGAAGAGATCTTTCACTTTTGATAAAGATGTCCCCTCCTGTAGTTACGACAGACACCTTAAAAGGTGGTCAAACTCCTTTAATTCAATTTCGATTATCTGATACTGCTACCAATGAAACTCTCAAACATGTAACATATCTTATAGAGATTGAAAAAAGTGAAAAGCGTTTACTATTAGATACTTTTCATTCTCATACTGGCAATCTAGGAATACAGATGAGACCATCTAGTGCTGATCACATTACAATAAATGGTGACCAAGATACTATTTTACTATCTTATACTGGCGATATGGAACATCCTGTCTCTGCAACAGGACCTATATTTGCCGAAGGAGGTCTTTATCACTTTATTGTTACTATAGAAACACTTGATTTTGATAGAACCTTTATTCCAACAGATAGTCAACCAGTGTATGAAGGTTGGCTTAGTGTAGGTTATTCAATAGATAAAGATCTTGAGATTAATGGAACAGATTATACTATAGATGCAAGTTCGTATTATGATGCATTAAACAATTTTAACTATGATTCGTCGGCTAATAAGTTAAAATTTGCAATGCCTTTTGATTGGAATCTTGATAGATTGAAAAAAGTGAATCTTTATGTCCATGAGGAAATATCTATTCCAAAACCGAGTCCTCTAGCTGCAAATGGATATAAAGGTACTGTCAATAATATTGATTTAACAAATAAATCATTACTGGTAGATAGAACAAATTCCTCCAAAGATGTAGTTCATATTATGTTAACAAAACCTACCGTTATGGATATTGCTCAAAAAATAGTAGAGAATAATAGTAATATTCAAAATAATCAAAGTAAAACAACTGAAATGACATTTACTCTTTCTCCTTCTAAAAATACTATTACTGGTAATATGAATTCTAGTTCAATGAATATGCCGATGAATGGAGGTATGTAAATTTATTGTATAATAAACTTATAATAAATGTCAAAATAAATACTCTTATGTCAATGAGTATTTAGCTTTTATTATTAGAAACTTATTTTCAAATTGTTTTTTGAAATAGTAAGGAATGTGAATTCATTAGAAATTAGCGGAGGATGGAATAATACTGATAGCAGTACTAAAATAACTATTGATTCGTCGTCAGCTCGAGAATCTTCAGTTGTTACTGATTCTCCGCTTGCTTAATTAGTTGTTTTCGAAAGTAGTGTGTAATAATTCTCCAATTTCGTTATGCATTTTAAGATAGTTTAGTCCGTTTTCTGTAGTCTTGAATTTGTGAGTTCCGTCAAGATATTCTAATAGATTATTTTCTATCAAAATAGAAAGGTATTCTTTTAATTGCCCATAACTTAGAAAAGCAAAGTACATAATTTTTGTTTTGGTTTCTCCTCCATTTGCAGCATTCAATATCATTGCTACTATTTCTGTCCTACTTCTATTTCCCATATTATTAGAAATGTGATTTACTTATTTTAATATTAATACCACAAGAAAAGTTAAGATAACTATAGTAAAACATTCAACATATTATTTGCAAATAAATAATATAAGAAATGTTCATATTTTAGCTCAGAATTGTACCATGAAATAATTATCGTATTTAATTATGTCAACAATTCATACATAGAATTATTTTATTGATAATATATTACTGAAAAATGTTAAAATACTAAATATTTACATATTTAGCAAGCTGGTTGAGAGTGGATTCGTCCATATAGTAGGATTCTACTAGATAATATTTAGTTTTTTATTTACTTCCAAAGACAATATTTAAAAAACCATATTGATTTGTCGCCAGCGATTGGAGAGTGTTTAATTGTTACCTATTTCAGCTTATAAAATTAATTGGTTATTTTAATTGTAGTTAGTAATAATTCTCCAATTTCGTTATGCATTTTAAGATAGTTTAGTCCTTTTTCTGTAGTCTTGAATTTGTGAGTTCCCTCAAGATATTCTAATAGATTGTTCTCAATCAAAACAGAAAGGTATTCCTTTAATTGCACATAACTTAGAAAAGCTTTGTACATAATTTTTGTCTTTGTTGCTCCTCCATTAGCTGCCTCTAGTATATTACCCACTATTTCCGTTCTACTTCTATATTTCATATCATTAGATAAGTGACTTAATTATTTTAGTTTAATATCACAGTCAAAGGTAAGATTATTATAGTACAAACATGTTTTAGGACCAATTTACAAATAAAGAAAAAATTTTAAATCTTCATCTTCCATTTAAATAAGAAATTCAATACTTGAAAAAATTATACTTCAATCTAAGTGAAATAGTATTATTAATACAGTTAACCCGAGAAAACTACGGCCCCGTCAGGAGTAGAGTCTTCCACTTAGTAGGGTTTCTGCCATCTTGTAATTAATCCTTTTAGATTTTTTTTAATCTGAAATTTTACAACAATTTTCTTTATTATCACTTTGCAATATGATGGTTCTTGTAATCAATTTGGACATATGCATTTACCTCAACCATTACAAGTATTATTCTTTAGATTATATATCCAATGTTTTCATTCATTCATAATATAATATTATAATTTAATTACTATATATACATCTATTAATAAAATATATAATTATTCAAGATAGTTTAAGAGATCCATTATTAAAATTTAGCCGATATAGATGTTAAAATAGAGTCTAATATAAAGATACTACTATATAGTATTTAGCTCTTTTGTAATGTATTTTAAAAAATATAAAATTTAAGTCCTCAAAGATATAGTTGGGCTATCAAAGTAACAAAAAAAAAGAGGTTCATTGAGGTTCATGTATTACATGTCCTCTAGTTTGGTTTTTCAGTCCAAAGAACTCCAAACAGAACCTCTTGATATATATTTAGATGATATAGTTAATAAAGTTAGTTAATTTTTCTGTGTCTAAAAATGTAATAAATTAAATTTTTTAAAAGCAATAAACTTGATGTCAGGAGATGATAGGGATCATATCTACAGTAAAAATAAAAATAAAAGAACAAAATTAAGATTCTATTTAGACAATGTCGTAGTTAATGCAGCCATATTACCTGCATTCAAGTTTATGGGATTAGATCCACTATTAAAGTGCTAGTCATGGTTTCAATGTTCATTCACAGAGAGAATTTAAATTAACGACATCTAATAATTGAATATTATTTAGATAATAGCCACAGTCTATAATATAACAAGCAATAGATATGGCTATGACATTCTTTTGGTATTATTATGATATTTCTCTATTCTCTGCAATATAAAACGATTTTATTACAGGAAGGCTATGTTATGAAAATATAAATACATTATATCATAAAAAAATAATTGTGTAATAATTTACCAATTTTCTTATAATATCATCATTGATTCTCTATAGATGTCTAATTTCTAACACTTATGCGATTGAATAAAAACTAATCAAAAAAGAGAAAATATTGATGAAGGATAAGATATCAAGCGTTTCCTACATGTTCTTGATTCATGTGCTGGCTAAATTATTCCTCAGAGGAAAAAGATTTATCGCACTCTTCACATTTATTGGCTTTAGTAGTTCCGATGTGAGTATAATAAGAATATATTCCCATTCATTTATTAATTTCTAAATTTTATTAGTTGTGGAGAAGTATTAATTATTTTATACAAGTTTTACTTTTAACTTTCTATTTTATTATACTTTATAAGTCCCACTAGTATGATTTTTAGATAATACTATGGTAAATTTAAAAGAAGAAAACAAAGTACAAAGTAATAATATAAAAGAAGATACAAAAGAATTTCTAGATAATCAAAGACAACAACTAGCAAATACAACATCCACTATTTCAGAAACAACAAACAAGATCAATAATAATATCAATGAATATCAAAGAACAAACAGAGCAATTCTTGAAAAAAATATTGAACTAGCAGATAAATATCAACAACAAATCATTAACACAATTAAAGCAATTTCAAATAACTATGTTGAAGCACAAAAAAATTTTCTCTATAATTATCAACCAGTATTTTCAAAATTTTTAGATGATACATATACCAAAACAAAATCAAATTGGAATAATTTTAGACTTCCTGAAAGGTATGCTGATGTATATAATAAAACCAACCAAAATATAACAGATCATACTATAAACTGTACGCGACGAATAAATGATTTTGCGTTGACCTCTACAGAAACTTTTAACAAATCAATAGAAATTGCACAAAAATACTATAATGAGTCTGTTCAAAATTACTTTAATTTTGTAAACAAGATCGGAAGATCTTACGATAAGTAAATTTTTTATTTTTTATTTTATAGATATTTAATTAAAAAATTATAATAGAAAAACTTGCCTTTTGTTTTAAAACTTATTAATAGATTTTCTATTTATCTATTAACTTCAAATGTATATGTTTCTCCATGCTTCAGATAAAATACATGATCTTCAATACCTGCTTCTTTGACTTTTGCCTGAAAGTCTTCTATTGGTGATTTGAATACATCATAGTCATTATAATGAATAGGTATTACCTTCTTTGGATTTATTATATTAAACATTTCCAAACCTTCTTTTGCATCCATTGTAAGCATTATTCCCATTATTGTAGTACCACCCAGATGTAATAATGCCAAATCTACATTTGGATAACGTTTAGGAATTTCTTTTATATCGTCAAAGACCATTGTATCTCCTGTAATGTATATTCTAAATAGTTGATTGTTATTATGAGAATTATTGTTACTATTACTATCATTCCTATAGCCTTTTATCTTAAAATCTAAAATACTACCCATAACTTTAGGCAGAAACATTGCAACTGGAAATGGTCCATGTCTGCCAGGCATTGCTGTAATTTGAAGTTCAACATCATTATTATTGTTATCTTTTTTAGTAAATGTAATATTTTCCCAAGTATCTAATTTTTTAGTATTGGTAAATCCTCTTATAGAAAGTTCATCTACTGCATGAGAATTACTCACTATAGGTAGCAATTTGTCAAGTTCTCGTATTGCAACTTGATCAAAATGATCTCCATGAAAATGCGAAAGTAAAACAAGGTCTAATGGAGGTAATTGGTTAATTTCCATTGCAGGATTTGTAAGCCTGGTAGTATCCAATCCATATCCAAGAGGAACTTTTTCATGCATATGAATAAATGTTGGATCTGTAAGTATTGTAAATCCTGCATATTTAATAAGAACTGTTGCATTTCCGATAAAGAAAACTGATCCTGTTGTTGATGATGTTGATGAGGAACTATTATTATTTGATTCCAAATACTGTTACATCAATAGAATAATTCATATGGTTATTATCTCTTTGTAGGATATTAATTTCAAATTGAATTTAGCTAATTGGAATAGTAGTTATAAAGCTTAATCAATGCTTTTAACTTTATATTATAATTTGGATGTTAATAAAGGATACAATATAGTATTGATTATTTGTATTTGGGTTCACTTACAAAAGCAGTAAGCTAATCTGGTGTGGATTCGTCCATGTAACAGGGTTCTTCTACATAGTATTTAGATTTTATTATTAGAAACTTATTTTTAAATTGTTTTTGTTCGCATCTTAAATCTTTTAGATAAAAATATTAGGTTAATTGTTTAGCTAATCAGAGTTGCCTTTGCATATTTTTGCATATTTCTCTGTATCTTTAGCATCATCACATAACTCATCTTCATAAGCTGTTTTATCGTCATTATTTTTTATTTTACATTTACCATTGTTCCATTCTCCATCATACTGTGAACATAAGTTTTTAGCCTTATTTTCTGCATATATTTCCTGTGTTTGTGAGATAGTAGTGGTTATTGCAACCATCATTATTGTCATGATTAAGAATATTAATGCTTTTTTCATGTTATTATCAATAATTAAATAATAATATAAAGAAGTTTGCGAAATCAATTAGGAAAAAATTTGAAATTTATTTTTTGAAGGTGATAGTCATCTTTGTTTCAATAATTCTAATAAAGATAGGATTGGAACCCAGAATTCAATGTGGCTAGTGGGATATGAAACAAATTTGACTTAAATAAGTAGATTTTAATTTGTCAGTATTAATTGCCTATAGAAACAAGTATTATCTTCAATTTTAAATCCATCTTTTTCTTTTGAAATACAAAACCATGCCTCCTCCAAGAGCTGCTATTAAGCCTAGGGCATAATAATATCCAAATTCAGAAGATAATTCAGGCATGAATTCAAAATTCATTCCATATATTCCAGTAATTAATGTCAATGGTAATACAATGGTTGCAATTACTGTCAAAGTTCTAATTGTTTCATTCAAATTGGCACTTAACGAAGAATTATAGGTTTCTCTCAAACTAATTATTCTTTGATGCATGTTTTCAATATCGTTTCTTAAGTAGATAATTCTATCGTTTAATGAACGCATATGTCTTATGGAATCAGGAGTAAGAAGTACTGTAGATTTTTCATCCCTTTTTATTGATGATGTTTGAGAAACAGTGAAATATTCCAAGGTTTCATTGTGACTAGTATTTACAAAATTATTTCTGTTAACAAAATCTTGAACGGCTCTGGACATCATTCCCAATGTACGTTCTATAAAATTAATCTTTTTTCGAAGTAAAAGAATTTTAGATAATTGAGATTTATTATCTTTACTAGAGCTACCACTATTTTCATCTAAAATTTCCTCTTCTGTTATTTCAAGGTCTTTACCTAGGTTGTCGAGAATTGGAAAGTAACTTAATATCATTTCTTCTAATGCGAGTCTAAATATCATCTCATTTTTTTTAAATGTATCATTTTTATTACTATCGAATATTTTCTTATTTACAGAAAAAGCCGTTGAGTTAGGCATAGTCTGTTTTGTTTGTTGTATAATAGCCATGATATTTTTCTTTATATTTTCCTCAAAATGTTCATTATAAACATTTAATGTTATTATCCATCTTTGTTCAAGAAACATATATAAATCATCTTCTAAAATCATCATTGACAATATTTTTCTATCATTTTTATTATCACTTTCTTCTATTTCCTTTTCCTGTTTATCTGCAATTCCATCAATTATGGCAAAAATATATCGAGTATACTCTTCAATCTTAGATGGTTGGTTCTGATGCAAAACAGCTTCTACTGCTAGTGGATGAAGCCCAAACATATCTTGTAATGGAAATATATCTTCAATCTCGTTAGCATGAATCCATAAATATTCTTCTGGCATTTTTTTCATTTCTTCTCTAATGGTTACTGCTTCCGAGAGGACATTTACTGGTCTTATTGTTATATTATTTATAATATAAGATGAGATGGTCAATTAATTATAATATTTATGAACATCAATTAAATAAACTATCTGGAAAATTTGACCATGCGCGGTTTAGGAGAAATCACTATATTTTCGGGCAGCAATTGGTAGAATATTTAAATTGTTATAGTAATAAGAACAGGACTTAAAAAGGTTAATGTCTATTTATACTCATGTGTGGTTTTATATATAAGGCTGGTAGTGACCATTCATTAAAAGGCAAGCATGTATTCTCAACTGATGGCAGTAATATTGGTACAGTTGTATCCTCTTTCGGAAATATTTTAATTATAGAAGAAATAGGAGCTTCACAAGAAATAAGAAAATATGAAATTCCTTTAATAGAAATAAAAAGGGTAGAGGGACCATCAATTATTCTTAAATCAAAAAAAGAATACATACAAGATATTTATCTTAAGACAAAAAAATAATAATTGCCTATTATTATATTTCTATATTATTATTGTGGCAATATTAGATTTAGCTTTTTTAGGTCAGGAAAAACAATCTAAAGTAACACCGATAACGGTTCTAAAATAAGAGTCTAATATCATAGTAATAAAGAAGATAATATTTACCTATTTTAAAAGATTAGGTTATTTTCTTTAGATTTTGACTATTTCCAGTGTTTTGTATTATCTAAGAAAACCTGACCATATTGTTTTCCTATACTTGATTCTGTTTCATATGAAACTTCGCCTTTATCAAGTAATTCACTTACTTTAAAAAAATAAAACTCAAGTTCTGGGGGACTGATTACAAGAGCATGTCCACCTTTGTATCCCACAACAAATCTATGTGTAGACCCTTTGGGAACAAAAATTACATCTCCAGGTTTACCAGTTACTGATTTCCCTTCTAAAATGAATTCATAATCGCCTTCAACTATGTAAAAGGTTTCTGAACCTTTCGGATGTATATGTAATGCAGGACCTAGATTAGGTGGATGAATTACATCTAGGATAGTATAGCTACCGTTAGTTTCAGAAGTAAGAACCTTGATAGTAAATTTTGCGCCATGAAAATCAAAAGGTTTGTCCTTCACAAAAAATATTTTATATTTTAAAAATATATCTGTTTGATTTCACAAATAGGTTATAATACTTAATAGGTAACTATTGGAGCATTAGTAAATATTTTAGATCTTATTTCATCATTTCCAATTATTGCTCCATCCAATATTTCATTAGGTTGAAATCCAGCTACTCTTAAACAAACACCACCCATTACAACTTTACATCTATCCTTATTAAAATTAGTAACATTTGCTACTACGTCATTAAGGTTCAAAAAATGGTGAGGATGCTTTAGACCACCAACTTGTACTCCTTCTATGCTAAGCAGAAGAGTAACAATATATCCTAAATTATTTAGATTAATTGCATCAGATATAGCTATAGAAGATCTCCAAGGGTCATTGCTGGTTAAATGATATACAATTGGATTAGCATTTTTAGCAATGGTTTTTGAAATATCATCTTGTCCATAAACACTTGATAGAAAAAGATATTCCTATAACTAGGCTGATAATAATAAAATCAGAGGATAATTTATAATCAATTATACATTAGATTTGGATTGGAATAACAAAAGGAAAAGGTTCAGTGAGACTCAAGTATGTATAACATGTCCTCTAGTTTGGTTTTTCAGTCCAAAGAACTCCAAACAGAACCTCTCCATATACATTTAGACAATATAGTTAAATAAAGTTATATACAAATTTTTAATATGTAGGATTTCTTTAAGTACTTTAATACTTTTATAAAATATAAATTTAAAATAATAAAAAAGATATGTCAATTATGTTATTGCTAATTAATATATCTTTGTTTATCCTATGCTGTAATTTGGCACTAGAAGAACTTTATTATTTGTGAATATTATAGCTAAACTTATTAGAAGATTTTTATAGTATTAGATTCTATTTGTGATACTCTTTTGTATGTTGCACAGATATATTGACAGAATCAGTTATATTAAGAATGTCTTTTCTGTTCTCATAGATATATAATTCCAAAATAACTTCTACCTGTTTTTTTGCCGCAGCGATGTATCATCCAGGCTTAACATTTTTTTAATGTTTGTTAAGTAACAATGGATATTTTCCCATTTCCATCTTGTACTAACCAACCAATCTCTTTTAGAAATTTTA
>Ga0126306_10001799_pt1 | contig 11655 bp, 11 predicted proteins | sample Plot27_FD_92592 | JGI IMG/M metagenome (GOLD analysis project Ga0126306, IMG submission 92592) | Serpentine soil microbial communities from UC McLaughlin Reserve, CA, USA - Plot27 | ecosystem: Environmental > Terrestrial > Soil > Grasslands | place: USA: UC McLaughlin Reserve, Lake County...
CAAGCGCAAGAAGGCGACCGCTTCCCGCTGATCGGGTCGCAGCGCAGCGGGCCGAGCCCGCTGCTCGCGCTGATCGGGTCGCAGCGCAGCGGGCCGAGCCCGCTGCTCGCGCTAAGCCGGAAATGAGGCTGGGTCGTCCAGCGCCCGGCGGTACAGGTGTTCGTCGATGTTATGCCCGGTCACGATGAGCACGATCGGACCCTCCGGCAGCTGGAGCTCCTCCAGGGCGGCCAATGCCGCGGCGGCCGACCCCTCCACGCGGATGCCGACGGCGGCGAATGATCCGATCGCGCGGGCGATCGCACGCTCCGACACCTGGACGAACGGGGTGCCGAGCTTCACGAGCTCCTCCACGGCGAGCGGCACGGCCACGCGCACCGCCATCCCGTCAGCGAACGTTGCACAACGGTCGCACTCGATCACGCGGCCGGCCTCCACGCTCCAGGCCATCACCGGCGCCTCCTTCGCCACGACGCCCACGGCGCCTCGCCCGACCGCGCGGGCCACGCCGATCAGCAGCGCGCCGTTCCCCACGGGCACGACCGTGAGCGCCGGAGGCTCCCCGACCTGGTCCACGAGCTCGCGCCCGATCGCGGCGTAGCCCTCGAACTGGGCCGGCTCGGCGCCGTCCTCGAAGAAGGGCAGCCCCTCCCGATCGGCGTAGGCGCGGGCCAGGTCCTTCGCCTCGTCCACATCGGCGCCCCCCCGGCGCAGCTCCGCCCCGAGCTCCTCGAGCAGCGCGAGCTTGGCCCCGCTGGTCTCCTCCGGCACGAACACCACGGCCCGCAGCCCGGTCCGCTGCGCCGCCCAGGCGGTGGCCGCGCCGTGGTTCCCGGTGGACGCGGTGACCACCGCGCCGGCGCCGCGGCGCCCGTACTCCTCGAGCGACGGCAGCGCGCCCCGCCACTTGAACGCGCCCAGCTCATGAAGGTCCTCGCGCTTCAGCAGGAGCCGCCGCGGACCGGCCAGCGAGGCCGGCGCCTCCTCGAGCGGGGTGGCCGCGGACTGGTTCATTGGGCGGGACACTAATCTCGAACGCATGAGCGCCACCGCCGATCCCGCCCTTCAAGACGCCGCCTGGGACCTCGAGCCGCTGGTCGGCGGACGCGGCGCCGAGGGAGTGGAGGAGCTGCTTGGCGAGGCCCGCGACCGGGCCGCCGCCTTCGCCGAACGCCACCGTGGCCAGGTCGGGGAGCTCGGCGCGGAGGGCCTTGCGGACGCCATGCACGAGCTGGGGGCCATCTACGACCTCACCGGCCGGGCCGCGTCGTACGCGATGCTCAGCTTCACGCTCGACACCACCGAGCCCTCCCGCGGCGCCCTGCTCCAGAAGGCGCGTGAGCTCGGTGCGGAGATCGAGACGCACCTGCTCTTCTTCGAGCTCGAGTGGAACCAGGTGCCGGAGGAGCGCGCCGAGGAGCTGCTGGGCGCCGAGGGGCTCGACTTCTGCCGCCACCACCTGCGCACGCTGCGCCGCTACCGCCCGCACCAGCTCACGGAGCCCGAGGAGCGGGTGGTGACCGAGCTCGACGTGACCGGCTGCTCCGCCTTTCGCCGCCTGTTCACCGAGCAGATCTCGTCGCTGGAGGTGTCACTTCCCGACGCGGACGGGCCGGTGTCGCTCGAGGAGGCGCTCAGCCGGCTCCAGCATCCGGACCGCGAGCTGCGCGAGCAGGCCGCCGCCGCGACCACCGAGTCCCTTCGTCCCGGCGTGCGCTCCCGCGCCTACGTCTTCAACACCTTGCTCGCCGACAAGTCGACCAAGGACCGGATGCGCGACTACCCGCACTGGCTCGCGTCCCGCAACCTGTCGAACGAGGCGAGCGACGAGTCGGTCGAGGCACTGATCGAGGCGGTGGTGGGGCGCTACGAGCTGGCTCGGCGCTGGTACCGGCTCAAGGCGGAGCTGCTCGGGGTCGACCGGCTGGCCTACTGGGACCGCATGGCGCCGGTGGGCCAGACCGAGGAGCAGCTCCCATACGAGGAGGCGCGCGCCATCGTGCTGGACTGCTACTCGGGCTTCTCCCCCGAGCTCGGCGAGGCCGCACGCACGTTCTTCGCTCACGGCCACATCGACGCCCCGCCCCGCCGCGGGAAGCGCGCCGGGGCCTTCTGCTCCTACACCGTGCCCTCGCAGCACCCCTACGTGATGCTCAACTACACGTCGCGGCCCTACGACGTGCTCGTGCTCGCCCACGAGCTGGGCCACGGCGTGCACGCGTGGCTCGCGCGAGACCAGGGCATCTTCCAGTTCACCACGCCGCTCACGATGGCCGAGACCGCGTCGATCTTCGGGGAGACGATCGTGCTCGAGCGGCTGCTGGAGAGGGCCCCGGACGCCGCCGCGCGCCTGTCACTGCTGGCCGGCTCGCTCGACGGCGCGGTGGCCGCCGTGTTCCGCCAGGTCGCGATGAACCGCTTCGAGCACGCGATCCACACGGAGCGGCGCGAGGGCGGCGAGCTGCCGGTGGACCGCTTCGCCGAGCTCTGGCTCGAGACGCAGGCCGACCTGCTGGGGGACGCGGTCGAGCTGCACGACGACTACGGGCTCTGGTGGTCCTACATCCCCCACTTCGTCGACACGCCGGGCTACGTGTACGCCTACGCGTACGGCAACCTGCTCGCCCTCTCGGTCTATCGTCGCTACGAGGAGCGCGGCGAGGAGTTCGTGAGCTCCTACCTGGACCTGCTGCGCGCCGGGGGCTCGCGCCCGCCCGAGGAGCTTGGGGCGATCGTGGGCGTGGACCTCGCCGATCCGGGCTTCTGGAGCTCCGGGCTCGACCTGATCGAGCGCCAGCTCGAGGCGGCCGAGCAGGCCGCTCGCGACGCCGGCCACGGCGGATGACAGAGACGGTCGAGGAGCTCGTCGCCCTCCCGGTCGGCGAGATCACGCTGACCCGCCCCCGCGACGCGGAGGCGCTCCTCAACGAGGACGACTTCGAGCACGAGGAGCTCCTGCCGTACTGGGCCGAGCTCTGGTCGAGCGCCGTGGCCCTCGCGCACGACGTGGCATGCCGCTCGCTCCGTGGGGCCAGGGTGCTCGAGCTCGGTTGCGGCCTGGGGTTGCCGAGCATCGCGGCGGCTCGGGCTGGCGGCCGGGTGCTGGCCACCGACTGGTCCCCGGAAGCCGTGCGCGCAACGGCGGACAACGCCCGCCGGAACGACGTGGAACTCGAGACGGCGATTGCGGCCTGGGGCGCGCCGGAGGCGATCGTGCGGCGAGCGGCGTGGCGCTTCGTGCTGGCCTCGGACGTGCTCTACGAGCGCCGCAACGTGGACCTGCTGCTCGAGCTGCTGCCACGGCTCGTGGACCAGAGCGGCGAGGTGCTGATCGCCGACCCGGGGCGGCGACCGGCGGAGGCCTTCCTCGAGCGGGCCCCAGCCCGCTGGCACGTGACCAGCACGGGCAGCCCGCGGGCGGCACGCACCCGCATACACCGCCTGCGGCTTCGCCGCTGAAGCCAACCGGGGGGCTCCCGCCCCCGGAGCCCCCGCTGATGCCTGGCTGGCCGCCGCGGGGTCTAGCTCAGCTCGGCGAGCGCGCGATACAGCTCCCGCGCGGAGGCCTCCCCCAGTCGCAGGCTCTCCAGCCGGTAGCTCTCGTTCGGTGCGTGGAAGGCGTCGTCCGGCAACGCGAACCCGCTCACGATCGAGGTGATCCCGCGCTCGGCGAGCACGGCGAGGAGCGGCAGCGTGCCGCCGATCCGCACGAATGCGGGCGGGATCCCGCAGGCCCGCTCGAGCGCGCCGGCGGCCAGCTGCAGCGCCGGGTGCGTCGCGTCGAAGAGCGCCGGCTCGGCCCGCTCCACGTCGATCGTCACGTCGGCGCCCTCAGGCGCCGCCGCCCGCAGCAGCCGCTCCAGCTCCGCGCCGATCTCGGCCGCTCGCTGGCCCGGGGCCAGCCGCACGCTCACGTGCCCGCGGGCAATCGACGGGACGATCGTGCGCGGCTCGCCGACGCTGACCATGTTCACGTCCACCGCCGTCGCGGCGCCCACGCGCTCGTAGAACTCCGCACCCGCCTCCGGCGCCACGGGCCGGCCGCCCACGCCGGCGATGGCGTCGGCGCCCTGTGGCAGCCGCTTCCACGACTCGCGCTCCTCGGCGGTCAGCGGCGCCACCCCCGCCGAGAGCTCCGGTCGGACGCGCCCGCCCTCGTCGGGCGCCACCTCGCTCAGCATGGCGAGCAGCACGTGCGCGGCGTTCAGCACCGCACCGCCGTACATGCCGGAGTGCAGGTCCCGGTCGCCGGTGCGCACCTCAACCGAGGCCGCGACGAGGCCGCGCGTGGCCGTGGTGATGGCAGGCGTTCGCTCGTCGACCATCATCGAGTCGAAGACGATCGCGCAGTCGGCCTCATCCTCCCCATCGACGAGTCGCTTCAGCACCGAGCGGCTCCCGACCTCCTCCTCGCCCTCCACCAGGAAGCGCACGTTCACGGGCAGCTCGGCGGCGCGAGCGAGCTCGCAGCCCACGTGAAGGAGCGGGAGGAAGTTGCCCTTGTCGTCGGCCGCGCCACGCGCGTAGAGGCGACCGTCGCGCTCGGTGGGCTCGAAGGGCGGGCTGTCCCAGCCCTCGGGCGGCCCCGGGGCCTGCACGTCGTAGTGGCCGTAGGAGAGGACGGTCGGCGCCCCCGGCCGCGTGGCCCGAAGCTCGCCGATGGCCATCGGATGGCCGCCGTCGATCGTCACGGCCTCGGCGCTGCCACCGGCCGCCTCGAGCCGCTCGCAGACCCAGTCGCACGCCTGTGCCAGCGCGGCGGCGTCACCACCGCCGGTTGACACCGAGGGGATTCGCAGCCAGTCGTCGAGCTCTTCGCGGAGGGTGGGCACGGGCGGATCGTAGAGTCTCCGGAGTGCGCCGCCTGTTCCTGCTCGTCTCGGCCGTGGTCCTGGTGGACACGATGTTCTTCGCCGCCGTGGCCCCGCTCCTTCCCCACTACTCGGACGAGCTCGACCTGTCGAAGACGGCGGCTGGCGTGCTCACCGCGGCGTATCCGGCCGGCACGTTCGCGGGCGCCCTTCCCGGCGGCTGGCTCGCCGCCCGCTGGGGCGTCAAGCCGACGCTGCTGCTCGGGCTTTGCCTGCTCGCCACGACGAGCCTGGTGTTCGCCTTCGCGAACAGCATCGTCCTGCTCGACGCGGCTCGCTTCGTCCAGGGCGTGGGCGGCGCGTTCATGTGGGCGGCGGGGATGGCCTGGCTCGTGTGCGCGTCGCCGCCGGAGCGCCGCGGCGAGCTGATCGGCTCCGCGCTCGGGGCGGCCATCATCGGCGTGCTGTTCGGACCGGTGCTGGGCGGTGCCGCCACGGTGGTTGGACCCGAGGTCGTTTTCAGCGGGGTGAGCGTCCTGGCGATCGCGCTGGCCAGCTGGGCGTGGACCATCCCCGCGGCTCCACCGGAGCCGAGCCCGGGTCTGCGAGCGCTCCGCCACGCGCTGCGCCGCCGAGACGTGCTGGCGGGCTTCTGGCTGTTCACCCTCCCGGCCATCTTCGCCGGCGTGCTCGAGGTGCTCGTGCCGCTGCGCCTCGATCACCTCGGGGCCAGCGGCGCCACCGTCGGCGCGATCTTCCTCGTGGCGGCGGCGGTGGAGGCGCTGGTCAGTCCCTTCGCCGGGCGTATGTCGGATCGACGCGGCAGGCTGGCTCCAATCCGGATCGGCCTGTCCGGTGCGGTGGCCATGGCGGTGCTGCTCCCGCTGCCGGGCAGCGTGATCCTGCTCGCGGCCGCGCTCGTGGCCGCGATCGCCACGCTTGGCACGTTCTGGGCGCCGGGGATGGCGATGCTCTCGGACGCCTCCGAGGAGGCGGGCCTCGATCAGGCGCTCGCGTTCTCGATCGCCAACCTGGCCTGGGCGCTCGGCCACGTGCTGGGCGGCGGCGCCGGTGGCGCGCTCGCCGACGCCACTGCGGACGTCGTGCCCTACGGCGTGCTCGGCGCCGCCTGCGCGGTCACGCTCGTGGGCGTGCTCTCGCTGGCCCGAGGGGCGCCCGAGCCTACGCGCAGCTAGGCCAGGGGGCCGTGCCGCTCTGCCGGAAGAGCTTCAGCGCGAGCCGGTCTTGGACGGACTCAGGGGCATCGGCGGGATCGCCCTCCCCACCCAGGTTGCGCCAGGTGGGGACGCTGAACTGGTACTTGCCGCGGTACTGGCCGCCGGGAGACACCGCGCGCGGGTTCCCGCCCGATTCGCACTCGGCGATCTGGCGCAGGATGCGCGGCACTTGCGCCCCGCTGGATTGGCGCTTGACCGAGCTGCGACTGAAGGGCTCCAGTCCCAGCGCGGCACGGGTCTGGGGGCCCACGATCCCGTCGACCGTAAGGCCCTTGCGTTCCTGGAACCGCTTGACCGACCGCTCGGTCTGCGGGCCGAAGACGCCGTCGGCCGGAATGTCGAGGGCCTGCTGGATCTTGGTCACGGCGTCGCCGCGGTCGCCACGCTTGACCACCACCTCGCTCGACGCGGAGGCCATTGGGGCACGATCCGCCGACGCGACTCCGGTCGTGCACGCCAGCGCCACCGCGACGACTGCGACCGCGAAAAGCGGACGGCGACAGGCATCAGCGATCGAATGCAACCTTCTCGATTCCCCTTTCCAATGCCTACGAGGTGAGCTGACGGGCTCGCGCCGGAAAGTGGCGCTACGCGGGCTCTACCGCGATTCGCCCCAGCAGCCGGATGGCTGCGAGTGGGTCCCCCGCTCCACGCCGTCGGGACGGCGAGGACTCGGCAGTTCAGTTCGAAGTGGGGTACTAAAGCAGATCGCGCCGTCGGGCAGGCTTTAGCGCGACGCGCCGAGCAGGTCGTCGACCACCGTGACGATGTCGATCGGCCGGCGGATGAAGCGCCGTGAGCGCCGCGTCGGCCCCGGCCCCGGAGGCGGCACGGGGGGCGGCTCGATGCCCGCGCGCACCGGTAGCGCGGGCGGCGGTGCCTGCCGCCGGCGCAGCCAGACCGCGGCGGCGGCGGCGCCCAGCACGAACGGGGCTGCGCGCACCAGCGCCGTCGCGAGCGGGTGAGAAGGGTGGCGAGACCGGCGGAGAGCCATCCGCGCGCGAGGCTAGCGGCGGTTCCGGATGCTTCGGAAGGCCTCGAGGTACGGAAAACCCGGAGTGTGGGCCCCTTTCTTCGTCATATGCGCGACTAATGGGGCCCACACGGCCCGGCGGGTACGCTCCGCCCGTGGATCTCGGCCTCGCCGGCAGAACCGCGCTCGTCACGGGTGCCTCGCGTGGGATCGGCCTAGGGATCGCCCGCGCCCTGGCCGCCGAGGGCACCCGCGTCGCGATCAGCTCGCGCACCGCCGGGCGGATCGAGGAGGCCGCGGCCCAGATCGGCGCCAGCGCCTACGTCCATGACTCATCCGACCTCGACGGCGCTCCGCGGCTGGTCGAGCGCGTGGAGGAGGAGCTCGGGCCACTCGACGTGCTCGTGACCAACACAGGCGGTCCACCGGGCGGCGATCCGTTCGAGCTCGACCGCGAGCAGTGGGAGGCCGCCTACCGCGATCTCGTGCTGGCACCGATGGCGCTGATCGGCCGCACCGTGCCGGGCATGCGCGAGCGCGGCTTCGGCCGGATCCTGAACGTGGCGTCGATCGCCGTACGCGAGCCGATCGGCGCGCTGATCCTGTCCAACTCGCACCGCAGCGCCACGCTGGCGGCATTCAAGACGCTGGCGCGCCAGCTCGCCGGCGATGGGGTCACGCTCAACACGCTGCTCCCCGGCCGGATCGCCACCGACCGCCTGGCCGAGATCCACGGCTCGCTCGACGAGGCGGAGGTGGCCGCCCGCGAGCAGGTGCCGGCCGGCCGGCTCGGGACGGTCGAGGAGATCGCAGCGGCCGGCGCCTTCCTCTGCTCCGCGCAGGCGAGCTACATCACGGGCGTGGCGCTGCGCGTGGACGGCGGCCTGAGTCAGAGCATCTAGCGGGTCGCCCATCTAGGCTGCCTCGCATGCTCGGACTGCCGGATGGGGTGCGCGCCTGCCTGTTCGACCTGGACGGCGTGCTCACCCAGACCGCCAAGGTGCACGCCGAGGCGTGGAAGCAGATGTTCGACGACTACCTGCGCTCGCGCGCGGAGGCCACGGGGCGCGAGTTCGTCCCCTTCACCCAGGACGACTACGACACGTACGTGGACGGCAAGCCGCGTGAGGACGGCGTGCGCTCCTTCCTCGCGTCGCGGGGGATCGAGCTGCCGGACGGCAGCCACGACGACCCGCCCGGCCGCGAGACCATCCGCGGGCTCGGCAACCGCAAGAACGAGATCGTGCTCCGTCTGATCCACGAGCGCGGGGTCCAGCCCTACGAGGGCTCCGTGCGCTACGTCAAGGCGGCGAGGGAGGCCGGCCTCCGGCGCGCCGTGGTCTCCTCGAGCACGAACTGCCGCGACGTGCTGCGCGCCGCTGGCATCGAGGACCTCTTCGAGGAGCGCATCGACGGGATGGTGGCCGAGCGCGAGGGCCTGAAGGGCAAGCCGGCACCCGACACGTTCCTGGCGGGGGCCCGGGCGCTCGGCGTGGAGCCGTCGGAGGCGGCCGTGTACGAGGATGCGCTCGCCGGCGTCGAGGCGGGCCGCGCCGGCAACTTCGGCTTCGTCGTGGGCGTGGACCGCGTGGGCCAGGCGGACGAGCTGCGGGCCCACGGGGCCGACATCGTCGTCAAGGACCTGGCCGAGCTGCTCGAATGATCCGCCACCCCTGCTCCGAGCTGCACCCGTGGGAGATCCGCGAGACCGAGCTGCACCTCGACGTGCTCGCGCAGATGGAGTCGGTGTTCGCGCTCTCGAACGGGCATATCGGCCTGCGTGGCACGCTTGACGAGGGCGAGCCGCACGGGCTGCCGGGCACCTACCTGAACGGCGTCTACGAGAGCCGGCCGCTGCCCTACGCCGAGGCGGGCTACGGCTTCCCGGAGGCCGGCCAGACGGTGGTCAACGTGACCAACGGCAAGCTGATCCGCCTGCTCGTGGACGACGAGCCCTTCGATCTCCGCTACGGCAAGCTCCTGTCGCACCGGCGCGTGCTGGACATGCGTGCCGGCACGCTCGAGCGCGAGGTCCACTGGCGCTCCCCGGCCGGTCAGGAGGTGCGCGTGCGGTCGGTCCGGCTTGTGTCCCTGGTGCAGCGCTCAGTCGCGGCGATCCAGTGGGAGGTGGAGCCGGTCGGCGAGCCGGCGCGGATCGTCGCGCAATCCGAGCTGGTGGCGAACGAGGCCATGCCGGTGTCAGCCGGGGCGGATCCGCGCGCCACGGCCGCGCTGAGCGCGCCGCTCGTGAGCGAGCACGCGGGCGCATACGGAGAGCGCGTCACGCTCGTGCACCGCACGCGGGTGAGCGGCCTGCGCGTGGGGGCCGCGATGGATCACATCATCGATGGGCCCGAGGACACCGACGTCGCCTCCGAGGCCGACGACGACCTGGGCCGGGTCACCGTCGCCACCGACCTACGCGAGGGCTCCGTCCTGCGGGTGGCCAAGTTCCTCGGCTACGGGTGGTCCGGTCAGCGCTCGCTGCCCGCGGTGCGGGACCAGGTAGAGGCGGCGCTCGCCGAGGCTCGCCATACGGGGTGGGACGGTCTGTGCGCCGGCCAGCGAGAGGAGCTCGACACCTTCTGGGATCGCGCCGACGTGGAGCTGGACGGCGACCTCGAGGTGCAGCAGGCGGTGCGCTTCGGGCTCTTCCACGCGCTCCAGGCCGGCGCGCGCGGAGAGCAGCGCGCGATTCCGGCCAAGGGCCTTACCGGTCCGGGGTACGACGGCCACGCCTTCTGGGACACGGAGACGTTCGTGCTGCCGCTGCTCACCTACTCGGTGCCGGAGGCGGCGGGGGCCGCGCTGCGCTGGCGCCACGCCATCCTGCCGCTGGCGTGCGAGCGCGCGACGACGCTCAACCTGCAGGGCTCCGCGTTCCCCTGGCGCACGATCGCAGGCGAGGAATGCTCGGCCTACTGGCCGGCTGGCACCGCGGCCTTTCACGTCTCGGCGGACGTGGCCGACGCCACCATCCGCTACATGCAGGCGACCGAGGACGAGCAGTTCGAGCGCGAGGTGGGGCTCGAGCTGCTGGTCGAGACCGCCCGGCTGTGGTTGTCGCTCGGCCATCGCGACCCGAACGACGGCTTCCGGATCGACGGGGTGACCGGTCCGGACGAGTACAGCGCCGTCTCCGACAACAACATCTACACGAACCTGATGGCACAGCGGAACCTGCTCGCCGCGGTGGACGCCGCGGAGCGGTACTCCGATCGCGCCGAGCAGCTCGGCGTGCACGTGCACGAGATCGCCGCCTGGCGCGCCGCGGCGGAGGCGATGACCATTCCCTACGACGACGCACTCGGCGTGCACTCCCAGTCCGAGGGGTTCACACGTCACCAGGACTGGGACTTCGAGAACACGCGCCCGGAGCAGTACCCGCTGCTGCTGCATTTCCCCTACTTCGAGCTCTACCGCAAGCAGGTGGTCAAGCAGCCCGATCTCGTGCTTGCGATGCACCTGCGAGGCGACGCGTTCACCCCCGAGGAGAAGGCGCGCAACTTCGACTACTACGAGCCCCGCACGGTGCGCGACTCGTCGCTGTCGGCATGCACGCAGGCGGTCATGGCGGCCGAGGTGGGACAGATCGAGCTGGCCTACGACTACCTCGCCGAGGCCGCCCTCATGGACCTCGCGGACCTCGAGCACAACACGCGCGACGGCGTGCATATCGCATCGCTGGCGGGCGCCTGGATCGCGGTCGTGGCCGGTCTCGGCGGCATGCGCGACCACGCCGGCTCGCTCACGTTCGGGCCACGCCTGCCCTCGGATCTGAGCCGGCTCGAGTTCCGCGTCCTCTACCTCGGCCGGAGGATCGTTGTGGAGGTGGAGGGCGAGAGCGCCAGCTACACGCTGCTCTCGGGCGAGCCGCTCGAGCTCGTCCACCACGGTCAGAGCTTCAGCGTGAGCGCGGATGCGCCGGTCACGATGCCGATCCCGCCCGTACCGGAGCGGGAGCCCCCCATGCAGCCGCCCGGCCGCGCGCCTCAGCAGCGCGAGGGCAAAGCGACCTAGGGCCGCCCAGCCGCGTCACCGATCAGCGCGCGGTTGCGATCCCAGCGCGCGATCTCGCAGCCGTTCGTTCGGTCGAACCGGGCATCCACCCGCTGGCCCCGCAGCGTCCCGCGCACCCACGCCGTGGCCGGCCCGCCGTAGATCTCGGTGCAGGCGGTGAGGCGCGGCACCGGCGCCAGCTGCTCGGCAGTCACTCCCCCGAGGCGGCGGCAATCCGATTCGGAGGCCCCCGATCCCATCTCGGCGCACTGGATCTGCCGCGTCCGCGCCGGCCCGTCCGGGCCGGAGGGACGGACCGTCACGGTCAGATCGGCCGCGGTCGCCACGGCCTCCTCGCCTTCGTCACCGCATGCGGAGAGGAGGACGAGGGAGGCTGCGATCAGGAAGGCGAAGCGAAGCATGCTCCCCTTCTACGTGGAAGGGGAGCATGCGTCACAGGTGTCCGAGCTAGGCCGCCAGCGCGGCCGGCTGGGGCTCGAGCGCCAGCCCGAGCACCTCGTCGATGGTCATCACCGGGTGGAACGTCATCGCCTCGCGGACGTCCTCGGGCACGTCGTCCAGGTCGCCGCGGTTCCGCTCCGGCAGGATCACGTCGGTCAGCCCGGCGGCGTGG
>Ga0126306_10001800_pt1 | contig 11650 bp, 8 predicted proteins | sample Plot27_FD_92592 | JGI IMG/M metagenome (GOLD analysis project Ga0126306, IMG submission 92592) | Serpentine soil microbial communities from UC McLaughlin Reserve, CA, USA - Plot27 | ecosystem: Environmental > Terrestrial > Soil > Grasslands | place: USA: UC McLaughlin Reserve, Lake County...
CGCTCGACGACGAGGAGCCCACCATGCGCGATGCCGTCATCTGCACCGCTGTCCGCACACCGGTGGGCAAGCGTGGAGGTGGGCTCTCCGGCGTGCACGCCGTCGATCTGTCGGCGCACGTCCTCGATGCGCTGGCCGAGCGCTCGGGCATCGACCCGGCCGTGGTGGAGGACGTGTTCTGGGGCTGCGTGAGCCAGGTCGGCGAGCAGACCTTCAACATCGGCCGCAACGCGGCGCTGGCCGCCGGGTGGCCGGAGTCGGTGCCGGGCACGACCATCGACCGCCAGTGCGGCTCCTCGCAGCAGGCGGTGGCGTTCGCGGCGGCGACGGTGATCAGCGGGCAGGCCGACGTCGTCGTGGCCGGTGGCGTGGAGGCGATGAGCCGGGTGCCGATGGGGTCGGCGGTCGGCGACGGATCGGCCGGCCGCCCGCTCGGGCCGCGCTTCCTCGAGCGCTACGACGGGGTGTTCCCGAACCAGGGCGTCGGGGCGGAGATGATCGCGCAGCGTTGGGGCTTCTCCCGCACCCAGCTCGACGAGTTCTCCCTGGCCTCGCACGAGAAGGCGGCCAAGGCGCAGGCCGACGGCGCCTTCGACGAGGAGATCGCCCCGGTAACGACCCCGGACGGCACGGTGGTCGCCGCCGACGAGGGAATCCGGCCCGGGGGCACGCTGGAGAAGCTGGCCGCCCTGAAGACACCGTTCCAGGAGGACGGCGTCATCAGCGCCGGCAACGCCAGCCAGATCTCCGACGGCGCCGCGGCCCTGCTGGTGACCACGAGCGAGAAGGCCCGCGAGCTCGGCCTGACGCCGCTGGTCCGCATCCACACCACGGTCATGGCCGCCGACGACCCGGTCATCATGCTGACCGCCCCCATCCCGGCGACCCAGAAGGTCCTGCAGCGCGCCGGGCTGTCCGTCGACGACATCGGCGTCTTCGAGGTCAACGAGGCCTTCGCTCCCGTTCCGCTGGCCTGGGTGGCGGACGTCGGTGCCGACGCCGCTCGGCTGAACCCCTGCGGTGGGGCGATCGCCCTGGGGCACCCCCTGGGTGGGTCCGGCGCGCGGATCATGACCACGCTCATCCACCAGATGCAGGCCGGCGGCATCCGGTACGGCCTGCAGACGATGTGCGAGGGCGGCGGCATGGCGAACGCGACGGTGCTGGAACTGATCGACGCCTGACGGTCGACGTCCCCGTCACAGATCGGCTTCCCGGGTGTTGGTCGCGCTTCCAGGGTCCTGCAGCAGCCCGGAAGCGCGAACAACACTCGAGGAGCGGGCCTCATCTGCCTGCGTGACCGACCGGTCCGTCGTCGGTCCTTTCCCCAGGGTCACCGGCGCGCGTGTACCCGCAGGTCAGCCGGTAAATGAGGACTGCGGCCACCGTCCCCCCGCCAGCCACCAAGTCGACACATCCACAGCTGGGTACACAGCTGGGGACAGACTCACACGGGTGTAGTTACTCGCGTGCGTGTCCCGTCACATCCGCCTCACGAGCGGCATATCCCCAGGTCAGGCCGGTTCGGGTCCGTTCCGTCTCTCCACACACGGTGGACAACCCTGGGGGTGGAGCGCCATGTCGACCTGTGGACGAAGCGGTCGTCTGTGCACAGCATCGCCCGGGACATGACAAAGCCCCCGCCCCAGAGGGGCGAGGGCCTCGGTCGGTGCACCGAGCTCCGGCGGACCACTCCGCCGGACGGGATCACCGCCAGCGCATCGACATGACCAGGCCGGCCACCATCGCGCCGAATCCGATCGCGAAATTCCAGGGACCCAGCGAGACCATGAACGGGATCCGGTCGCCGGCCACGTAGTACACGACGATCCACAGCAGACCGATCAGCATCAGGGCGACCATCAGGGGCGCGTACCAGCGGGGGCTGGGCTCCAGGGCGCGGGCCTGACCGCCCCGCGACTGCAGGACGCCCTCCGGCGGGGTGTACACCGACTTCTTGCGCACCTTGGACTTGGGCACCGTGCGAACTCCCTCCGGGAGGCCGGGCTGTCGTCTCCGGCCGGAACTCCCCCCAGCCTAAGCTCTGGCACGACCGCGGTGCCGTCGACCAGCCGGGACCGCCGACGCGAGCGGGCCCGCGAACCCGCCGCGGTCCCCCGGACGGCCGAGGAGGTGCCCGTGGCCCGCCCCCTGCTGCGCGGTCGCCGGCCGTCCGCCTGGAGCGCGCTGGTGCCGGTCGTGGCGCTGGCCGCCGGTCTGCTCTTCGCCACCTCGGGTCGCACCGCGCAGGGGACCGATCTCCGCGCCGGCGACATCACCGAGCTGCGCGAGCTGATCCAGGACCGCAACCGGCTGATCGGGCGCCAGAGCGACCAGCTCTCCGATCTCCAGCGGCAGGTGGAGCGGCTGACCGAGCAGGCCGCCTCGCGCAACAGCGACGTGGCCGCCGCGCAGAGCGCCGGGGACGCCGGGGCCCTCTCCGCGGCCCTGGTGGCCCTCACCGGTCCCGGGGTGGTCATCACCCTGGACGACGCCCCGCCGCGGCCCGACGGGAGCCTGCCGGTCAACGCCCGGCCCGACGACGTGGTGATCCACCAGTCCGACGTGCAGGCGGTCGTCAACGCCGTCTGGGCGGCCGCTGCCGATGGTGTGGCCGTCATGGACCAGCGGCTGATCGCCACCAGCGCCGTCCGCTGCGTCGGCAACACGCTCCTGCTGCAGGGCCGGACGTACTCGCCGCCCTTCGTCATCGCCGCCATCGGCGACGCGGCCGCCGTCCGTGCCCAGCTGGACGCCTCACCCCAGGTGGCGGTGTTCCAGCAGGCGGTCGAGGACTTCGGCCTCACCTTCGAGGTGCGCGAGGTCCGGGAGCTGACGCTGCCCGCCTACGATGGCGTCCCGGACCTGGACTTCGCCTCCGCTCGCTGAGCGGCGGTCGGACAGGTGGGCCGGATCGACGGAGGGAGGGACAGCGCGATGACCGAGCGCCCCGTCCTCGTCGTCGACAACTTCGACAGCTTCGTCTACAACCTGGTGCAGTACCTGGGGCAGCTCGGGGTCCGGTGCATCGTCCGTCGCAACGACGCCGTCGACGTGGCCGAGCTGGCCGATCTCGACGTCGCGGGTGTCCTGCTGTCGCCCGGACCGGGTACGCCCGCCGATGCCGGCGTCACCGTGCCCATGGTGCGCGCCGCCGCCGACCAGGGGACGCCGGTCCTCGGTGTCTGCCTGGGGCACCAGGCGATCGCCGAGGCGTTCGGTGCGGTGGTCGTGCGGGCGCCCGAGCTGCTGCACGGCAAGACCAGTGAGGTCGTGCACGAGGGCCGGGGCGTCCTGGCCGGCCTGCCGTCACCCTTCACCGCCACCCGCTACCACTCGCTCGCCGTCGATCCGGGCACCGTCCCCGACGAGCTCGAGGTCACCGGGCACACCCCGTCCGGCGTCGTGATGGCCCTGCGGCACCGCGAGCTGCCGATCGAGGGCGTCCAGTTCCACCCGGAGTCGGTGCTCACCGAGGGCGGCCACCGCATGCTGGCCACCTGGCTGGCCACTTGCGGCCTGGCGCCCGACCCGGCCGTCGTGGAGGCCGCGACGGCGGCTGCCAGGAGGCTCTCCACAGCGACGGCCTGACGGCCCTCTTTAGCCGCCGGGGGCCGCCACCACGAGCAGGACGATCTCGTCGCCGGCCTCCGCCTCGGAGCCCGCGCCCGGGTCGGTGCCCACGACCGTTCCGGGCGCCTCGCCGTCGCCCTCGGTGTCCTGCCGGGTGATGTTGGTGAAGCCGGCGTTCTGCAGCGTCTGCCGCGCCTGGGCCTCGAGCTGGCCGGACACGTCGGGGACGGTGATCGTCCCGGCGCCGCCCGAGACCTGCAGCGTGATCCGGGTACCGGCCGACGTCGGGGTGCCCTGAGCCGGGTCGGTGGCGAGCACCGTGCCCTCGGGCTCGGCGGAGTCCACCTCGGTGGTCGTGACGTTCGAGAACCCGGCGTCGTTGAGGGTCTCGGTGGCGGTCGCCTCGTCGGAGCCGCGGACGTCGGGCAGCGGGATCGTGCCCGTGGAGATGCCCAGCCGGATCGGGCTGCCCGGCGACGCCTGCTCGCCCTCCTCGGGCGTGACGCTGACGACGGTCCCCTCCTCCTCGAGGGAGTTGACCTGGCTGGTGTTGATGCTCGTGAAGCCGGCTCCCTCGAGGGTGCTGCGGGCACGGTCCTCGGTCAGGCCGACGACGTTGGGGACGGCGACGGTGTCCGGCCCGCCGCTGACGACCAGGTCCACGGGGGTGCCCTCGTCGACGCTCGCGCCGGCGGCCGGGGTGCTCTCGATGACCAGGCCCTCGGCGACGGTCGTGCTGGCCTCGGTGGTCACCCCGCCCACCTCGAGCTTCGCGTCGGTGATGAGCTGGCGGGCGGCGGCCTCGGTCTGGCCGGCCAGGACCGGCACCGACACCTGTGCCGCCGTGGGGGGTGGCGCGTCGTCGCCCTGGAGCGCGATCGCCGCGGCGATGGCGCCCCCGAGGAGGAGGACGGCGAGCACGGCGACGATCGCGATGATCCGGCGCTTGCGCTTCCTGCGGGCGGCCTCGTCCTGGTCGTCCCACTGGTCGTCGTCGCCGTACCCGTAGCCGCGGGTGGCGGCCAGGATCGTGGTCTTCTCGGCGTCGCCCATGACGGGCGTGGCCTCCACGCGCTGGCCGGCGAGCGCCCGGAGCAGGTCGTTACGCATGTCCGCGGCCGACTGGTACCGGTTGGCCGGATTCTTGCTCATGGCCTTCAGCAGGATCGCGTCCAGATCGGCGGGCACCTGCGGGTTGATCGACGACGGCAGCCGGGGGTCCTCGCGGACGTGCTGGTAGGCCACCGACACGGGGGAGTCGCCGGTGAACGGCGGGGCGCCGGTCACGAGCTCGTAGAGCAGGCAGCCCATCGAGTAGACGTCGGAGCGGGCGTCGACGCTCTCGCCGCGCGCCTGCTCGGGGGAGAGGTACTGGGCGGTGCCGATCACGGCCGCGGTCGAGGTCATCGTGGCCGCCGAGTCGGAGACCGCCCGGGCGATGCCGAAGTCCATCACCTTGACGGTGCCCTGGGGCGTGATCATCACGTTCCCGGGCTTCACGTCCCGGTGGACGATGCCGTTGCGGTGGCTGAAGTCCAGCGCGCCGCAGATGTCGGCCGCCAGACTCATCGCGCGCTCGGGGGAGAGCCGGCCCTCGCGGCGGAGCACATCGCGCAGCGTCCCGCCCTCGACGTACTCCATGACGATGTAGGGAGTCGCGCCCGAGCTGGTGCGGTCCTCACCGGTGTCGTAGACGGCGACGATCGCCGGGTGGTTCAGCGACGCCGACGCCTGGGCCTCGCGGCGGAAGCGGACCTGGAACGACGGGTCCCGGGCGAGATCGCTGCGGAGCACCTTGACCGCGACCTCCCGGCCCAGGCGCAGGTCCCGTCCCCGGTGGACCTCGGCCATGCCGCCGCGCCCGAGGACCCCGCCGATCTCGTAGCGCTCACCGAGCACCTGCGGCGTGGTCATCGGAGGTCCTCTCGGGCGGTGCGGGGCGTCGTCCGGGCGTGGGCCTCGGTGGGCGCACGGCCGCGACGCACGAGGGCGGCCGGACGCACTGCGGGCAGCGAGCCGGAGCCGAGCGTAACCGCAGAAACGCCGGATTCCGGGGAGATCGGAGGGAGCACGCTCAGCTGGCCTCACCCGCCGCAGCAGGCTCAGCTGCGGGCTCCTCCGTCGGGGGCTCCTCGGTGGTCGTCACGGCGGAACCGGGAGCGGTCACGGTCGTCGACGTGGTCGTCGACTCGGTCGTCGTGGCAGGGGGCGCCGAGCTGGTCGTCGTGGGCTCCGGGGCCTCGGACGTCGTCGTCTGCTCGGCGGTCGTCTCCTCCGGCTCGGTCTCCTCGGGCTCGTCGGGCGTGTACGCCTCCTCCGCCACGAACAGCGTCACCGATGTGCCCGGATCGGCGAACACGCCCGAGGGGTCCAGCGCCGCGACGTCGCCGGCGTCGAGTGCCTGGCCGGCGGACGCCAGCTGGTCGCCGTCCGCCGGCTCCCGCACGACGGTCAGCCCGGCCGCTTCCAGGGTGGCGGTGACCTCGTCGGCCGGCCGGCCGATGAAGGCGGACGGGTCGAGCAGGATGCCGGTGGGCGCCGCCGACGTCTGCGACGCAGAGGTGGCACCGGCCTCGGCGGCACCCCGGTTGCCGCTGGTGAGCAGGAAGTAGGTGCCGCCGCCGAGCAGCAGCAGCAGTGCCGCCGCGGCCGCCAGCCACATCAGCTTCCGGCGTCGGCCCCGGCCGTCGTCCTCGTCGAACGGCTCCTCGGGACCCCAGTCGTCCTCGCCCGGGGCGTGCAGCGGCGGCATGGGACCGGCCGGGCCGGTGCGCGGTCCGGTGTGCGGGCCGAGGGCGGCGGCACCGGTCACCGCGCCGGGACCGGTCGCGGAGATCACCTGGGTGCGGCCGTCCGGGATGCCCGCCGCGACGATTTGCGTCGGGGTGGTAGCAGGGCCCGGCACCGGCGCGAGGGTGCCGCCCGCGGCGACCCGCCGGATCGCCTCGGCGAACGCGGCGCCGTCGGGGAACCGGTCGGCCGGGTCCTTCGCCAGCGCACGCTCGACGAGCAGGCGCACCGCCGGCGGTACGTGGGCCGGCAGGGGAGGGGGCGGCCGGTTGATGTGGGCGAGGGCGATTGCCACCTGCGAGGCGCCGTCGAAGGGCCGGGCGCCGGCCAGGCACTCGAAGGCCACGACGCCGAGGGAGTAGACGTCGGAGGCCGCCGTCACCTCCATGCCCTGCGCCTGCTCGGGGGAGAGGTACTGCGCCGTGCCCACGACCATGCCGGTGCGGGTGAGCGGCGTGGCGTCGCGGGCCTGGGCGATCCCGAAGTCGGTCAGCTTGACCACGCCGTCGGGCCGCACCATGAGGTTGCCGGGCTTGATGTCGCGGTGGACGACGCCGGCCTTGTGCGCCGCCGACAGCCCGTCGGCGGACTGGCTGAGGACGTGCAGCGTCCAGTCGACCGGGAGGGCACCCTGCTCGTGCAGGATGGTGACGAGCGGCTCGCCCTCGACGAACTCCATGACGAGGAACGCCAGCTGCTGGGTGCCGGTGTCGTCGACGGTCTCGCCGTAGTCGTAGACCGACGCGATGTTGGGGTGGGTCAGCGCCGCGGTGTGCCGCGCCTCGTTGCGGAACCGGGCGAGGAAGCTCGGGTCGTTGGTGTACTCGGTCTTCAGCACCTTCGCCGCGACGATCCGGTCCAGGACCTGGTCGCGGGCCTTCCACACCTCCCCCATCCCGCCGACGGCGATGGGGGCCACGATCTCGTAGCGGCCGGCCAGCAGACTGCCGGTGGACAGTTTCATCAGCCCTCGCCCTGCCCGTCGAGGTAGGCCTCCATGACCTGGCGGGCGATCGGTGCCGACCGCTCGCCGCCGGTGCCCCCGCCGTTGGCGACGAAGACCGCGACGGCGATCTTCGGGTCGTCGGCCGGGGCGAACCCCATGAACCAGGTGTGGTCCGGGACGTCGGCGCTCACCTGCGCGGTGCCCGTCTTCCCGGCCACCTCCACGCCGGGGATGCGGGCGGCGCGGCCGGAGCCGTTGTCCACCACGCTCTTCATCATCTCGGTCAGCTGGTTGGCGACGTCCGCCGAGACCGCGTCGCGCCACTCCTCCGGCTGCGTCGAGTCGATGACCGTCAGGTCGGGGGCCTGCACCTGGTCCACCAGGTAGGGCCGCATCTGCACGCCGTCGTTGGCCACGGTCGCGGCGATCAGCGCCGCCTGCAGCGGGGTCATGCGCACGTCGCGCTGGCCGATCGAGGTCTGCGCCAGCGCGGCCTCGTCCTCGACCTCGCCGATGCTGCTGCCCTCGACCTGCAGCGGGATGTCGAACGTCTCGCCGTCCATGCCGAACGCCTCGGCCATCTCGCGGACCCGGTCCTCGCCGAGGTCCATGCCGAGCTGGGCGAAGGCGGTGTTGCAGGAGATGGTGAGCGCGTCGATCAGCGACTGCTCGCCGGAGCTGCTGCAGGCCGAGCCGTTGAAGTTGGGGATCACCCGCGAGCTGTTGGGCAGCGGCAGTTCCTGCGGGGCCGGGATGACGGTCTCGGGGGTGTATCCGTCCTCGAGTGCGGCGGCCGAGACGATCACCTTGAACAGCGAGCCGGGCGGGAAGTTGTCGGAGATCGCGCGGTTGAGCCGCGGGTCGCGGTCGGCGGCCGACAGCTGGTCCCAGTAGGCGCGGATGGCCTGGGGGTCGTGGCTGGACAGCTGGTTGGGGTCGTAGCTCGGCGTGCTGGCCATGCCGAGGATCGCGCCCGTGGAGGGGTCGAGGGCCACGACGGCCCCGGTGACGCCCTCCAGGCCCGACATCGCGGCCTGCTGGACGGCAGGGTCGAGGGTCAGCTCCACGTTGCCGCCGGCCGGGTCGCGTCCGGTGAACAGGTCGGCCAGCCGGCGGAACACCAGGCGCGGGTCCGAGCCCGCGAGCAGGTCGTTCTCGGCCCGCTCCAGGCCGGCGTTGCCGTACACGACGGAGTAGTACCCGGTGACGCCCGCGTACAGCTCCCCGTCGGGGTACTGGCGCAGGTAGGTGAGGCGGTCGTCGGTGGGCACCGACAGGGCGATCTCCTTGCCGGCGACCACGATCGAGCCGCGCTCGCGGTCGTACTCCTCGGCCAGGACGCGGGTGTTGCCGCGGTCGTTGCGGAGCTTCTCCGCGCGCACCACCTGGATGTAGTTGACGTTGACGATCAACAGCGTGAACAGCACGAGCACGCTGATCGCCACCCGGCGCAGCGGCGCGTTCACTGCTGCACCACCTCGGTGGGTGCCTCGCCCAGGCGGGGCGGCGGTGTGGCGTGCGGTGTCGCCGGGCGGCGGGCGGCGTCGCTGATCCGGACGAGCAGGGCGACCAGCACGAAGTTGGCCACCAGGGAGGACCCGCCGTAGGCCAGGAAGGGCGTCGTCAGGCCGGTCAGCGGCAGCAGGCCGGTGACCCCACCGAGGACGACGAACACCTGCCAGGCGACCGCGAACGCCAGACCGGCGGCCAGCAGCTTGCCGAAGGCGTCTCGGACGATCAGTGACGTGCGCAGCCCGCGCTCGACCAGGACCAGGTAGAGGACGATCACGGCGACCAGGCCGAACAGCCCGAGCTCCTCGCCCACGGCCGCGGCGATGAAGTCGCTCTTGGCCACGGGCACCTGGTCGGGCCGGCCGCCGCCGAGCCCGGCGCCGAACAGCCCGCCGGTGCCCAGGCCGAACAGCGACTGCACGAGCTGGTAGCCGGCGCCGTCCCGGTAGGCGAACGGGTCGAGCCAGGTGTCGACGCGCTGCTGGACGTGGCCGAACAGCTGGTAGGCGACCAGCGCGCCCACCGCGAACAGCCCGACGCCGATGAGCAGCCAACTGGACCGCTCGGTGGCGACGTAGAGCATCACCAGGAAGATGCCGAACAGCAGCAGCGAGCTGCCGAGGTCGCGCTCGAAGACCAGGACGAGGATCGACAGCACCCAGGCCAGCAGCACCGGACCCAGGTCACGGCCGCGGGGCAGCTCCAGCCCGGCCACCTTGCGGCTGGCCAGCGCGAGCACGTCGCGCTTGTCGACCAGGTAGGCGGCGAAGAAGACGACCAGGCAGATCTTGGCGAACTCACCGGGCTGGATGGAGAAGCCGGCGACCCGGATCCAGATCTTGGCGCCGTTGACCTCGGAGAGCGACGAGGGCAGCAGGGCGGGCAGCGCGAGCAGGGCCATGCCGATCAGGGCGAGCGTGTAGGCGTACCGCGAGAGGGTGCGGTGGTCGCGCACGATCACCAGAACGCCGACGAACAGGGCCACGCCGAGCGTGGCCCAGACGAGCTGGACGGGGGCGTCCTCCCGCGTCACCGTGCTGTCCACCTGCTCCGACGCGAGGTCCAGCCGGTGGATGACGGTGAGCCCCAGGCCGACCAGGAGCGCGACGGCCGGCAGGAGCAGCGGGTCGGCGTACGGCGCCCACTTGCGGACGGCGAGGTGCGCCACCACCCAGAGCGCGGTGATCCACGCGCTGAACGCGGCCATCTCGGGCCGCAGGGATCCCGTGATCGTCAGGTCGACGATGCTCTGCGCGACGACGGTGATGAGGACGGCGAACCCGAGAAGGGCGGCCTCGGTGCCCCGCCGCTTGGGGACGGCGGTGCCGGCCGCAGGGGCGCGGGGATCGGTGGAAGGGCCCGCCATCAGTCCACCTCCCGGCAGTCCTCCGGGTCGGACGACGAGCTGGCCGTCCGGTCCGACGTGGTGGGCGCCGTCGTGGTGGCGGGGGTGCCGCCGTCCGGGAGGGGGACGGGAGCCGTCGTCGGGACGACCGGCGCCCCCGGTACCGGCGAGGTGGGGGGCGCGCTCGACGTGGGCGAGGGAGTGGGGGACTCCGACCGGCAGACCGGCAGGCGCTGGTCGCGCAGCGCGTCGAGGATGCGGTCGGCATCCGCGGCGTCGTCGGCGGTGATGCCGCTGCGCACCCGGTTGCGGGCGGCCGGCGTCAGGTCGGCCACCGCGAGTCCGGTGGTCTCGTCCAGCTCGTAAAACTCGAAGCCGACGACGGCGGCGTTCAGCCCGCGGAAGACGGCCACCTCCTCGGCATCCCCGCTGCCGTCGACACCGACGAACCAGTGCCCGAGCGCCCAAAAGTACGTCCCGATCACGCCGGCCACCAGCAGGACGATCGTTGCCACCGCCACCAGGAGGAGTCGCAGCGGGCGGCGGCGGGCGGAGGAGCCACCGCCCGTCGGCGGTGTGGGTGGCGACGGGGGAGGGACCGCGGGGTCGGCCAGCGCGGCGCGTCCGGCGGCGGAGCGGCTGTCGACCTGCCGCTGGCCCACGTTGTCGCCGGCCGCGCCGTCGACGACCGGGTCGAGCCGCCCGCGGCCGCCGGTGTCCTCGACGACATCGGCCACGATGACGGTGACGTTGTCCGGGCCGCCGCTGCGCAGGGCGAGCTCGATCAGCCGGTCGGCGGTCGACTCCGGGTCGGGGTCCTTGAGCGCCTCGGCGAGGGTCTCCTCGCTGACCACGCCGGAGAGCCCGTCGGAGCAGAGCAGGTACCGGTCGCCGTCCCGCGCCTCCCGCATGGAGAGGTCCGGCTCGACGTCCTGGCCGTTGAGCGCCCGCAGCAGCAGCGACCGCTGCGGGTGGCTGTTGGCCTCCTCGGCCGTGATCCGGCCGTCGTCGATGAGGGTCTGCACGAATGTGTCGTCGTGGGTGATCTGCGAGAGCACCCCGTCGCGCATCAGGTAGGCGCGCGAGTCGCCGACGTGGCACAGGGCCAACCGCCCGCCGGCGAACAGGATCGCCGTCAGCGTCGTCCCCATGCCCTCGAGCTGCGGGGACTCCCGGATCACCTCGCGGAGGTGCTCGCTCCCCTCGAAGACGGCCTGGCGGAGCGACTGCAGCATGTCGCCCGACGGGGTGTCGTCGTCCAGGTGCTCCAGGGCGGCGATCACGACCTTGCTGGCGACGTCGCCCGCTGCGTGGCCACCCATCCCGTCGGCGACCGCGAGCAGCCGGGGCCCGGCGTACACCGAGTCCTGGTTGTTGCCGCGGATCAGGCCCCGGTCGGAGCGCGCGGCGTAGCGGAGGACGAGGGTCATCCCGCCCCCTCGCCGGCGCTCGTGGGGCACGTGTCCCAGGGCGCGGGGCTCATC
>Ga0126306_10001802_pt1 | contig 11643 bp, 14 predicted proteins | sample Plot27_FD_92592 | JGI IMG/M metagenome (GOLD analysis project Ga0126306, IMG submission 92592) | Serpentine soil microbial communities from UC McLaughlin Reserve, CA, USA - Plot27 | ecosystem: Environmental > Terrestrial > Soil > Grasslands | place: USA: UC McLaughlin Reserve, Lake County...
ATCTGGCGCTCGCCCCCCGAGAGCGTGCCGGCGCGCTGGCGGCGGCGCTCGCCCAGCCGGGGGAACAGCGTCATCATCGTGTCCATCCGCTCGCGGGTCTGGGCCCGGCGCAGCACCCCGCCCACCTCCAGGTTCTCCTGCACGGTGAGCGAGGGGAAGACGTTGCCCACCTGGGGGACGTAGCTCATGCCGCAGGCGGTGACGTCGTGGGTGTGCGCGCCGGTGATGTCCTGCCCCCGCAGGACGACGCGCCCCTCCCGCAGCTTCACGAGCCCGAAGATGGCCTTGGCGAGTGTCGACTTGCCGGCGCCGTTGGGGCCGATCACGACGACGATCTCCCCCTTGCCGGCCGTGAGGCTGCAGCCGCGCAGGATGTCCACCTCGGGGACGTAGCCGCCCACGAGCCCCTCCGCGGAGAGGACGACCTCCGAGCCCGGCGCGCTCACGCGATTGCGGGCTCGGCGCCGAGGTACGCGTCGATCACCGCGGGGTCCGTGCGGACGTGTTCGGGCGTCCCGTGGGCGATGACCGCCCCTTGCGCCATCACGATGACCTCCTCCGAGACGCCCATGACCACGTCCATGTCGTGCTCGACGAACAGCACCGTCAGGCCGCGTTCCTCGCGCAAGCGCTGCAGGTAGTCGAGCAGGCGATGGCCGAGGGTGGGGTTGACGCCGGCCATCGGCTCGTCCAGCAGCACGAGCCTGGGCTGGGTCATGAGCGCGCGGGCGAGCTCGAGCAGCTTCCGCTGGCCGCCCGACAGGGTGGCGGCGTACTCGTTCGCGTGGGTGTGGATGCCGACCTCGCCCAGCATCTCCATCGCCTCCTGGCGGGCCTCCGTCTCGCGCCGCCGCCAGCGCCGCGGCCGGAAGAGCGCGGTGTCGAGGCGCTCGCCCGGCTGGGCGGGCGCCGCGAGCACGACGTTCTCCAGCACGGTCATCTTCGCCAGGACGCGGGTGAGCTGGAAGGTGCGGACCATGCCCTGGCGGGCGATCGCGTCGGGGCTCTGCCCGCTGATGTCGCGGCCGTCGAAGGTCACCGTCCCGCCCTCGGCCTTGACGAAGCCGGTCACGAGGTTGAAGGCGGTGGTCTTGCCGGCGCCGTTCGGGCCGATCAGCGCCGTGATGCTCCCCTCGCGAACCGCGAAGGTCGCGCCGTCCACCGCGCGCAGGCCGCCGAAGCTGACGCGCAGGTCGCGGACGTCGAGCAGGGCCCCGTCAGGCGTCGAGATGGAGCTCCTCCTTCTTGCCGAAGAGCCCCTGGGGCCGGAACGCCATGATCGCCATGATCAGGAGGCCGATCACGACGAAGCGCAGAGCCGCGACCTTGTCGGCGTCGAGCGGGAAATCGAGGAAGCGGGTCCCCGACACGATCACGGCGATCACGACCGAGCCGACCACCACGCCGAAGTAGCTCCCGACGCCGCCCAGGATGAGGATCGCGAAGCCGACGAAGGTGAAGATCGGCTCGAAGTTGGTGGGGAAGAGGGTCGTTGAGAAGAGCGTGTAGAAGACGCCGGCCAGGCCGGCGATGGACGAGCCGAGGGCCAACGCCTGGAGCTTGTAGCGGAACACGGGCTTGCCGGCCGCGGCCGCCGCGTCCTCGTCCTCGCGCACGGCCCGCAGGACCCGCCGCCAGGGCGTGCGCCCGAGGTAGACCAGCACCAGGCCGACCAGCACCGCGGTCACCCAGACGAGCACCAGCAGCGGGACCCGGCGGTCGAGCTCGATGCCGATGCCGGAGAAGAAGTCGAGGATGTCGTTGTTGGCGTCCCGCCACGGCCCGCTCGCGCTCCGCAGGCCCTGGGTGCCGCCGGTCGTGTCCTGCTCGTTGACGATTGCGATCCGGAGTATCTCGCCGGCGGCGATCGTCGTGATGGCGAAGTAGTCGGCGCGCAATCGCAGGGTGGGGATGCCGAGCAGCAGGCCGCCTGCGGCCGAGGCCGCGAGGGCGATCGGGATGGCGATCCAGATCGAGACGTCGTTCGTGACCAGCAGGCCCATCGTGTAGGCGCCGATCGCCATGAACGCGACGTGGCCGAAGTTGATGAGGCCCGTGTCGCCGACCTCGAGCTGCAGGCCGAGGACGAAGATGGCGTAGACGCCGGCGAAGGTGAGGACGAAGGCCCAGAAGCCGAACGCGAGGAGGGGGTCCACGTCGGAGTCTCCCTAGACGGTGCGCGCCTGGCCGAAGATGCCCTGGGGCCGGACGATCAGCACCAGGATCAGCACGAGGAAGCCGATGGCCTCCTTGTAGGTCGGGCGGATGAACATCGTCGACCACTCCTGCACCAGGCCGAGCGTGATGCCGCCCAGGAGCGCCCCGTACGCGCTGCCGATGCCCCCGAGCACGACGGCGGCGAAGATCGGCAGCAGCAGGAACCAGCCCGTGTTCGGTGTGAGCGTCGTGTAGATGGCCGCCAGCACGCCGGCGAGTCCGGCAAGGCTGCCGGCGAGCAGCCAGGTGTAGATCACCACCCGGCGCGTGTTCACCCCCGAGACCTCGGCCAGGTCGAAGCTGTCCGAGAGCGCCCGCATCGACTTCCCGATGAGCGTCACGCGGAGCATCGTCGCCACGAGCAGCAACACCACGCCGGCGGTGGCGATCACCGTCACCTGGATGGCCGAGATCGTGACGTCCCCGAAGAGGTTCCACGACTGGAACTGGTCGACGTCGAGCCCGCGGTCCTCGCCGCCCCATTCGAAGAGGATCATGTTGCGTATGACGAACGCCAGCCCGATCGAGAGGAGCATGAGCTGCATGATCCCGGCGCCCCGGCGTCTCATCGGCGCCCAGATCGCGAACTCCAGTACGAGCCCGAGGGCCGCGACCGCGGCGATGGCGCCGAGGAACGCCACGGCGAGCGGCATGCCGGCGCTCACGTTGATGGCGAAGGCGACGTAGCCCCCGAGGGTCATGAAGTCGCCGTGGGCGAAGTTGACGAGCTTCAGGATCCCGTACACCAGCGACAGCCCGATGGCGCCGAGCGCGTAGATCCCCCCGCTCGACAGGCCGTTGATCGTGGTGTTGAGGAGCTCGTCCACGCCACCCCGCGTCCCGAATGTTGGGAAGGCTACCCGTGCGGAGGCGGCTCGAAGCGCCGGCCTGCGATCAGCCTCCTTCTGCGATCCTCGCGGCGGCGGCCACGGGGGCGTCCTGGAGCAGCCGCACCCGAGCGCTCAAGGCCAGCTCGGCCGTGGCGCCGCGCCCGGCGATGGCCACGTTGAAGCGGCGGGCGAGCTGCTCCACCTCGCCGATGGCCGCCCGCATCGGCGGCTCGGTCTCGGCGCACACGACCACGAGCGCCGGGTCGAGGTCGGCCGCCACGTCCCGAAGGACGTCCACCGGCGTGTCGGGGCCGAGGTGGGTGATGCGCCACCCGTGCTGGCGAAGGGCGAGCCCGAAGCAGACCAGACCGAGGTCGTGGCGCTCGTCCGGCGGGCAGGCGAGCAGGGCGCGCGGGCCGATGCCGGTGTCCCACGCGCGCGCCAGGCCGAGCAGCCGGCCGCGGATGATGACGCTCGCGAAGTGCTCCTGGGCGACCGAGAGCTCTCCCGCCTCCCAGCGGTCGCCGACGTCGCGCAGGTAGGGCAGCACGACGTCCCGCAGCACCGTCGCGAGGCTGAAGGTGGCGAGCAGCCGGTCGAGCGCGGTCTGGGCCTCGACGTCGCGGAACGACTCGAGCGCCGCGCCGATCTCCTCCCGGGCGGCCGACAGGGCCCGCGCGGGGACGGGGCCCTCGGGCGGCGCCGGCTCGCGCAGCGCCACCCGCGCGGCCGCCGCGGCGGACAGGCCCCGCGCGAGCCCCCGGCGCATGGCGCGCACGCGGGCCTCGTCCTCCGCGCTGTAGAGGCGGAAGCCGCCGGGCGTCCGCTCTGGCGCCAGCAGCCCGTAGCGGCGCTCCCACGCCCGCAGGAGGTCGGGGCTCACCCCCTGGCGGCGGCTGAGCTCCCCGATCCGCACCAGCGGAGAGGCGTCTGGGATGGGCGCCGCGCTCATTGGCGCATGCTGACCAGAACCTGGACGACTTGTCCAGGGTATCCGCCCGTGCAGCGCAGCCCGCAATGTTTTGCCCGCAGCACGCCACTCTCCGTCCGGTGCCGACAATCTCGACAAACTCTTGACAAATCGTCCCGGGTCTGGCTTCCTTCCCTGCGTGATCGGCGAGGTCCGCGAGCGAGCGATGGGCGGCCGGGACCGGGCGGCGGCGATGCAGCGCCTCACCCGGGACCTGTGGCGCGCGCTGAAGCCGTCGCTGATGCCCGACCCGCGCCGGCCGGGCTGGTCCGAGCGGTACCTCCTCCAGGCCTGCGAGGCGACCGTCGCCCGCCTCGCCGCCGACCCGCAGTGCGAGCCGATGGCCTCGCGCACCCTCTTCTCGACCGCCCGCTCGCTCATGCGGGCCCAGGACCAGCTTCGAGCGTCCGACGTCATCGAGCGCCACCTGGCGCGCGCGCGGGCCTACTTCGAGACCCAGCGCGGCGCCCAGGGGCTCGGCGGGGCGCCCCGCTGCGCCGCGCTCAACCGCAAGGGCAAGCCCTGCGGGCGCGAGCCCATGTGGGGGACGCCCTTCTGCGTGTCCCACACCCCCCGCTGAGGCCGGGGCCGGCCCGCTCCGCGGGCGGGTAGGGTCCCGGCGATGGACGTCCTCCTCGCCGTGGCCAGCAAGCGGGACGTGCGCGCCTACAGCGGGGAGCCCATCCCGGCGGACGCCGAGCTGCGGATCCTCGACGCCGGCCGCCTGTCCGGCAGCGCCCGCAACCGGCAGCCCTGCCGCTTCGTCGTCGCCGAGGGTGACGCGCGCGCCGCCGTGGCGGCGGCGGTCTACGGGCCGCGCAACGTGCTCGGGGCCTCGCTGGTCGTCACGATCACCGTGACGCCGGGCGGGGGCCTCGTCGACTTCGACGCGGGCCGGGTCGCCCAGAGCATGATGCTCGCGGCGTGGGCCGAGGGCATCGCGTCGTGCCCCAACGGCATCGCCGACCCGGAGGCCCTGCGGGGGGCCCTCGGCATCGTCGATCCGGAGCGGCCGGTCATCGTGCTCGGCTTCGGGTACCCGGCGGCGGGCCGCGACCCCGGCCGGCGCACGGCCGACGCCTGGAGCCGCCGCGCGCCCCGCCTGCCGCTGGAGCGGCTCGTGCGACGCGTCGGATCTCCGGCGCCGTGAGAATCGTCCGCCCCGGGCGCCTGGACGCGCGCGGGCCCGCGCGCGAGGCGATCGGCCACGCCGACGCCAGCCTGCTGACGCGCCCCACCGACCCCGACTTCATCCACACCGAGCCCTGGCGTGCGCTCCGGATCCTCGGGGAATTCGTGGACGGGTTCGACGCGCTGGCCCGCGTGGGCCCGGCGGTCTCGATCTTCGGGTCGGCCCGCCTGGGCCCCGAGAGCCGCTACTACGGCCTGGCGCGCGAGGTGGGGCGGCTGCTCGCCGAGCGCGGCTACGCCGTCATCACGGGCGGCGGGCCCGGGATCATGGAGGCGGCCAACCGCGGCGCCGCCGAGGCGGGCGGCATGTCGGTCGGCTGCACCATCGAGCTGCCCCACGAGCAGGCCGTCAACGAGTTCGTGAAACTGGCGATCGCCTTCCGTTACTTCTTCGTACGGAAGACCATGTTCGTGAAGTACTCCGAGGCCTACGTCGTGTTCCCGGGCGGCTACGGGACGATGGACGAGCTGTTCGAGTCGCTCACGCTCATCCAGACCGGCAAGGCGCTGAGCTTCCCGGTGGTGCTCTGCGGCACCGCCCACTGGGCGGGCCTCGTGCGCTGGGTTCAGGCGCGGCTGCTCGAGGAGGGCCTCGTCGGCCGGCCGGACTTGGACCTGTTCAGGATGTCCGACTCGCCCGAGGAGATCGTGGAGATGGCGGTGGGGCCCGAGCGGTGACCCCCTCCCTCGCCGCCGCGGCGGCCGCGCAGAGCCGCTCCTCGGCCCCGCGGGCCGGCCGGTGGGCGAGAGCGCGACGGCCCTCTGGCGCCGGCGCTGCGTCGATGCCTGCCTGGCGCTCCCGCCCTGGCGGAGGGCCTGACGCACCTGGGTGTCGTGGGGCCGCGCGCCGGCGCGCGCTGGTGGCCCTCGGCGCAGGCGCCGCCCGAGGGGCGCATGACCCCGTCCACCGCATCGCCGACGCCGCCGTCGCGCGCGATGCGGTAGCCGCGGCGTGCGGCGTGACGCCCTCCCGCGTCGAGCCCCCCGATCCCGGCCGCTGGGCGGCTTCGCCGACCCGGGCGCCCGCGCCCTGGTGGTCGACGCGCCCCCCCGGTTGCGCCCAGCCCTGACGGGCACGCCCCGCTACTGCGTCAGCGCGACGCCCTCGTCTCCCAGCGAGCGCCGCCCGCACGCCGCCAGGCCCGCGTCGCCGGTCATCAGCAGCGGCTCCTCGAGCGCCTCTGCGAGCGCGAGGTACGAGGCGTCGTAGGCCGTCAGCTCGTGCCGGAGCTCCCATACCCGCTGCCGCAGGGGCGCATGTGGGTGCCGGACGAGGCGGACCGCGCCCAGGTCGGCCACGGCCTCTGCGCCCCGATCCTCGGAGAGGCGCCCGCTGAGGACGAGGCGCCGCAGCGCGTTGAGCGTCTCCGGCTCGACGATCTCGGGCGCGTGCAGGGGTTGATCAGCGTCGTCCCCGACCGCGCCCAGCACGGCGGTCACGGCCTCGGAGCGGCCCGACAGGAAGTCCGCGAGGACGGATGCGTCGACGACGATCACCGGTCGCGGTCGCGCCGCACGATGGCCGCCGTCGAGGGGCCCTCATACGCCGCCCGCGAGCGGATCCGCTCGGCGAGCTCCGGGATGGTGGGGGTGCGTGCGATCTCACTCATCCGGGCAAGGAGGAACTCATTCAGGGACTGCCCGGCGAGGGCGGCCTGCGACTTCAGGCGACGGTGGACATCCTCCGGCACACCGCGGATCTGCACGTTCGCCACCCGGCGACGATATCAAAATGCATGCAAGAAATACGTGACGAATGCGCCGGGCCCGAGTCCATCTGGAGACCGAGATGAGCGAGTTCACGAGGGTCAACCTCCGCGAGGTGGAGGACATGGCGCCGCGGTTCGACCTGTCGCCCGGGCTCGAGTCGCGCTTCGCCCGCGAGGCCCTCGCCCTGGAGGGCGCGGGCGTCAGCTACTTCCGCCTCGCGCCGGACTTCCGGACCCCGTTCGGCCACCGCCACGAGGACCAGGAGGAGGTCTACGTCGTCCTCTCGGGCTCCGCCCGTCTGAGCGTCGAGGACGAGATCGTCGAGCTCGGCCCGCTCGACGCGGTGCGGGTGGCGCCCACCGCCGCCCGCTGCCTCGAGGGCGGCCCGGAGGGCGCCGAGGTGCTGGCCTTCGGCGCGCCGAGCCACGACAACCGCGACGCCGAGATGCTGCCCGGCTGGTGGGGCAGCGACGCGGATGACTAGGCGGACATGGGGCGGCGCCGCATGGCGATCGCGCGCTCGGCGAAGCGCTGCCGCCAGCCGAGGGCGAGCGCCGGGAGCGCCGCGGCCTCGTCGAGCTCCTCGGGCGTGGCCTCGTTGAGCATCCAGGCGATCCGCCGCACGCTGACGCCGCCCGTGCCCGGGCTGACCAGCTCGACCTGGTCGCCGGCCTCGACCTCGCCCTCCTCGAGCACGCGGAGGTAGTAGCCGACCCGGCCGCTGGCGAGGAAGGGCTCGCCGAAGTCGTGGTCGCGCATGCGCATGGCCAGCTTGGCGCAGGGCACGCGCGGGTGGCTCACCTCGAGCAGCGCGCCGCCCGCGCGGACGATGTCGCCGATCCGCGCGTCGGCCTCGTCGGCGCCCTCCACGGTCAGGTTCTCGCCGAAGTAGCCGAAGGGCGACAGGTCGCGCCCCAGCTCGGCGGCCCAGTGGGCGTAGTGCTGGGCGGGGTAGAGGTAGACCGCCTTGTCGGCGCCCCCGTGGACTCGGAGGTCGGCCTGGGCGTCGCCGTCCAGGTTGGTGCGGCGCACCATCACGCGGCCGTCCACCGGCGCCTTGACGATCGCGCTCGTCACGGAGCGGCCGTCGAACTCGAGCGTGGCCGGCTGCCCCACGTTGACGGAGACGATCCGCACCGGCTGAGGGTACCGTCCGGCCATGCGGGGCGTCTTCCCTCGGGACGAGCACTTCATGAGGCTGGCGCTGCACGAGGCCGGCGAGGCGGCGGAGCACGGCGACGTGCCGGTCGGCTGCGTCGTCGTGCGCGACGGCGAGGTGGTCGGCGCCGCGCACAACGAGCGCGAGGCGCGCGGCGACCCCACCGCCCACGCCGAGATCCTCGCGCTGCGCGCCGCTTCCCTGCGGCTGGGCGGCTGGCGGCTGCTCGGGACGGTCGTCTACTGCACGCTCGAGCCGTGCCCGATGTGCGCCGGGGCGATCCAGCAGGCGCGCGTGGCGCGGCTGGTCTTCGGCGCGCCCGACCAGAAGGTGGGGGCCGCGGGAACCGTGGTGAACCCGCTGCAGGACCCTCGCCTGCTGCACCGGGTGGAGGTCCAGGGCGGGGTGCTGGCCGCCGACGCCCTGTCCCTACTGCGCAGCTTCTTCGACGACCTCCGGTAGTCGCGAGAGCCCACGCGCATCGCCCTGGAACCGGGTCATGACCGGCGGCCCGCCCCGCCGAAGGCGGTGCCGCCGTCTGCCGGAGGCCCGGGAGGGCCGGAGGCGCGCATGTCCGCCCGGGAGAGGCGGCCATCCGCAGATGTCCGTCCCCTTAAGGCTGCGTAAGGCTCGTGTGAGGACCCTTCAGGCTTGCGGAACCCCTGCCGATGGTTGGTACCATGCCGCCGCTTTCGGACCCCTTGGGAGGAATGAGCCTGTGAGAAAGCCCATCAGCACGCGCCGAGCCCTGACCGGAGCGGCCATCGCCGCCGCCGCGGGGGCCGCGCTCGCGCTCCCCTCGACCGGGATGGGCGGGGTGGCCGCGATCCAGGACGACATCCTCACGACGGCGCCGGCGGCCGAGATCCCGCAGCGGCTGACGCTCGTCAGGGACACGCGGGCCAAGGTCGCGCGCTTCGACATCCTCTGGTCGTTCGTGGCGACGCGGCAGCCGGTGAACCCGGCCGACCCGGCCGACCCGGCCTACGACTGGAGCCGCGTCGACCAGGTGCTGATCGGCTTCGACATCAACAACATCACCCCCATCGTGAGCACCTACAGCACCCCGACCTACGCGGTGGCCGGCAGGAACACGAAGTTCCCGAGCGCCTACAACCCGAACGCCCCCCGTTCCAAGGCCTTCGGTGACTTCATGAAGGCGGTCGCCACCCGCTACAGCGGGCACTACCCGAACCCGGCCGGCGGCACCCTCCCGCGGGTCCGGCACTTCGAGATCTGGAACGAGCCCAACCTCAAGAACTTCTTCCGGTTCAACAACAACAGCAACATCGGCAAGTACAAGGGCCTCGTGAAGGCGGCTTACACCAGCATCAAGGCCGCGAACCCGAACGCGATCGTCATCGCCGGCGTGGGCGGCCCGCGCAGCAGCGGCGGCAACGGGAACGTCAGCGCGAAGGTCTGGATGGACAAGCTCGTCGCCGACAAGTCCGTCAAGTTCGACGCCTACTCGCAGCACATCTACCCCTCGCGGGGGCCGAAGTTCGCCTCGGAGTCCTACGCGAAGGCCTTCCCCACCTGGGACAGCCTCCAGCTGATCTACGACACACTCGACAAGAAGCGCAAGGGCATGAAGCTGTACGTCACCGAGGCCGGATACACGACTGGGCCGACCCCCTTCCGCACCGTCGAGGTCTCGCCCTCCCAGCAGAAGACCTACCTCAAGCAGCTCTTCAACCTGCCCCTGGTCAAGAGCCCGCGGATGGCCGCGGTGGTGTGGTTCAACCTCGAGGACAACAAGAACTGGCCCGGCGGCCTGCTGCGCGCCAACGGCACCAAGAAGCCGAGCTACAACTCGTTCGTCACCTTCTCGCGGCGCCCGATCCCGGGCAACCTGCGCTCCGCCCTGGCCAACTAGGCACGAGCGCCGAGGTCGTCGCGACGGGCGCCCCGCGCGGGCGCCCGTCGCAGCGAAGGAGCACCCCCAGTTCGCCGCCTGGAGGCTGCTCGACGGCTAGACGGGGATGCTCTGTCGGAAGCGGAAGAGGTCCTCCGGGTCGTACTGCCTCTTCACGTCGACCAGACGGGCGTAGTTCGACCCGTAGTAGGCCGTCTTCCAGGCGGTGAGCTGGGGATCGATGTAGTTCTGATACGCGTACTGGGACTCGTACGGCCGCATGGCCGAGTAGAAGCCGGCGATCCATGAGAGGGCGGCGGACTGCCCGCCGGCGCCGCTGTTCCAGTACGCGGCGAACTGGCACGAGTAGAGAGCGTCGCGGTGGAAGAAGGCGGTGGCGGCCGCCGGGACCTCGTTGATGGCCCCGCCGTAGGAGTCGAGCAGGATCGCGCCGGAGCCCAGCGACGACTGTCGCTGGCGGCGCTCGATCCAGCTCGCCAAGGTGGCGATGCCGCGCGCCGACATCGGCGTCAGCACGTAGCGCGACTTGGCCGCGAACGGCTCGTAGGGGATGCGGCGGCACTGCGCGGGCGACTCGTCGAGGCACCCGGCCCAGCGCATGATGAGGTCGATGTACTGCGCGTTGCCGACCTGCAGGCTCGTCGGGCGGGCCGCCGACGTGAGCCCGTTGAGGACGCGGCGCAGGGCGCTCGCGGACCCCATGTACTGACCGAAGGCGTTCACGGTCGGCCCGCTCGATCCGGTTTCGAGGGCGCAGAGGGAGAACAGCTCCGGCGGCGCGTTCGGCGCCCAGCGCTGCCACTGCGCGACCACGTCGCCCACGTCGCCCCAGTCGAAGTTGGCGGAGAAGTACGACGCCCTGTCGACCCGGTGGGTGGTGAACGTGAAGCCGGTCACGATCCCGAAGTTCCCGCCGCCCCCGCCCCGGCAGGCCCAGTAGAGGTCCGGGTTCTGGCGGGCGTTGGCGGTGACCGCCTGGCCGTTGGCCGTCACGACCGTCAGCGACCGGATGTTGTCGGAGGTCGTGCCCAGCGCCCGGCCGGCCAGGCCCACCCCGCCGCCCAGGGCGAGGCCGGCGACGCCGACGGTGGGGCAGGAGCCGGCGGGCACCGTGAGGCCGCGGGAGGCGAGGGCCGAGTACATGTCGATGAGGCGGTTGCCGGCGCCCACCTGCGCGGTCCTGCCGCCCGGCGCCACGCCGATGCCGTTCAGCCGCCCGAGGTCGACGACGAGGCCCCCCTGGACGGTCGAGTAGCCGGCGTAGCTGTGGCCGCCGGAGCGGGCGGCGATCCTCACGTCGTGCTTCGCGCACCAGCGGACGGCGGCGCGCACGTCGGAGACGCTCCGGGCGCGGAGGATCGCAAGCGGCCGGATGCCGGAGTAGCGCGTGTTGACCTCGCGCTGGGCGCCGCGGTAGGCCGCGCTGCCGGGCGTGATGAGCGCGCCGCTCGTCGCGCGGGCCAGCTCCGACAGCGGCGGCCTGCGCCCCGCTGGCCGAGGGCCGCGCCCGCGCCGCCGGCGCCCGCGAGGGCGGCCAGCGCCGCGGCTCCGCCGGCCCTGCGCAGGAAGGTGGCGCGGTCCATGATCGACATGCCGCGCGCCACCCTAATCGCCCGGGCCGTCCGGGCGCCAGCGGCCGGCGCCGGCCTCACTCCAGGGTGGAGATGACGAAGGCGACCGCGAAGCCCAG
>Ga0126306_10001803_pt1 | contig 11642 bp, 9 predicted proteins | sample Plot27_FD_92592 | JGI IMG/M metagenome (GOLD analysis project Ga0126306, IMG submission 92592) | Serpentine soil microbial communities from UC McLaughlin Reserve, CA, USA - Plot27 | ecosystem: Environmental > Terrestrial > Soil > Grasslands | place: USA: UC McLaughlin Reserve, Lake County...
CGTGCAGTCCCAGAATCTCGTTGACGAACCGGTCCCCGTGGGTCCGCCGGAGGGCGGTGGAGCCCTCCACATCGGTCATCATGATCGTGAGCGTCTGGGCCGAGGCGCCGGTATCGGACACGAATCCGCCTCCTCCGCTGACCTGCAGCAAGACTGGGTGTTCTCTCGATCCTGCCACGCCCGGGCGGTAGACCCCTATGTCCTTGATCATTCTGCTAACGGAGTGCGCGCATCTGGCGGGTCGTGGAAGATGTACTACCAGTCGAAGGCGGCCGCCAATGAGAGACGCTTCCGGGTGTCTGCCAGGTGACCCGGCCCGACGACATTGGAAATTGGTCCATTGGCGAGCTGTCGCGTTTCCTCCTATTAGCGTTCTATGACGGAGCATGGGGGTGTCCCGCCTCATGGCTATTGACTGGGGGGATGCGGGGCGAGGAGCCTGATATCCGAGAAAGGAGCACGGTGAAGGTTCTTTGCCTCCTCGGACGGCACAAGTGGCGCATGGACAAGAGTGACCCGGAGCACCCTCTTCAAGGTATGCGATCGTTGTGGCCATTACCGCAGTGACGTGTCTTGGTCCGACCTCACGAATGAGGCGAATATGCGTCCGATGGACCCATCCTCGGGCGGTAGTGGTGGGGGGCTTTGAAGGACCTGCGCGCTGCTGTGCAGAGCACCAGCGGTCAAACACTGACATCTGGGCGCTCCTTGGGTAATCAACGGAATCCGTTTCCGGCGCCTCTAACCCGCCAGTGAGTCACTTTGGACTCCGGTCGGCCAGCGGCCTGTCGTGCCGGATCGTGCCACCCAGGCAACCGCCTGGGCCAAGCACGGGTGGCGGGGCTGGTGCTCGACCGCGCAATAACGATCCGCGCCTCGGGTGACCGGTACCCTACTAACACCCGCCGACAATCCGCGCCAGTGCTCCGGTAGTTGCCCGGTTCCATACCGCCTTGAGGACAGCACAATGAGCGACCTTTTGCCTCCTGGGGACAACCACCGCAGCGCCAACCCACATCAGTCTTTCGCCACCGGACCGGACGGATTGCCGCACGGAATTGACCCAGCGCTGAGGGCGGATCCACGGCCAATAGGTACGGTGGGTTGGGGTTTCATCTCGCTGTACACGTTGGCTTTTATTGGCACCAACCTGATTTTCCTGGCACCACTGCTCGTCACATTGGCATTGAAGGTCAACTCGCTCGTGGGGATCGAACAGGCGCCGAAGAGCTTGGCGGTTGTAGCCGGAACTGGCTCTTTGTTGGCGATGGTCGCTAATCCATTCTTCGGCAAGATGAGCGATCGCACGTCGTCACAGCTTGGCATGCGGCGGCCCTGGATGGTCATCGGCCTGCTGGGTGGTTGCCTGGGCATCCTCATTGTCGCGCTGGCACCCAACGTCCCGGTTGTCCTGGTCGGATGGTGCACCGCTCAGCTGTTCTTGAACGCGCTGCTCGCGGCGCTGGTGGCCGTGCTGCCCGACCAGGTTCCGGCCGTTCAGCGCGGCCTGGTCTCCGGTGTCCTGGGTATCTGTCTGCCCATTGCCTCGGTGAGCGGGACATTCCTGGTCCAGCTGTTCACCGGCAACGAGCTCGCCATGTTCCTGGCCCCGTGCGCGATCGGCGGATTCTTCATCTTGCTGTTCGCGGCGACATTGAAAGATCGCCGGCTTGCCAAGGCGGACAGGCCGGCCTGGTCGCTGCGGGAATTCGCCAGTACGTTCTACGTCAACCCGCGGCGGAATCCGGACTTCACCTGGGCTTTCGCCAGCCGCTTCATGTTCATCCTGGCCTACGCCTTCCTGACGACTTACCAGGCCTACTACCTGCTGGACAAGATCGGCACCGCCGAGGCCGATGTGCCACACCAGGTGTTCCTTGGCACCCTCACCCAGTCAGTCGTCATCGTCACCGCCTCGCTCATCGGTGGCAACCTCTCTGACCGGACGGGCCGACGGAAGATCTTCGTGCTCACCGCGTCGATTGTGTACGGCATTGCGATGTTCGTCATCGCAGTCGCCAGCAACTTCAACGGGTTCCTCGTCGGCATGGCTATCGGCGGACTCGGCTTTGGGATGTACGTGGCCGTAGACCTCGCGCTGGTTGCCGACGTGCTGACCGACAAAGACCACGCCAAGGATCTTGGAGTCTTCAATATCGCCAACGCTCTGCCCTATTCGGTCGCGCCGGCGATCGCGCCGGCCATCCTGGCTTTGGGGAGCGGCAGCTACGGCGTGCTGTACGCGGTTGCTGGACTCTGCGCCATCATGGGAGCCGTCGCCATCCTGCCCGTGAAGCGCGTCCGATGATCACCACCAACGCTAAAGGCGTGACGACGCCATCCAGCTCGCAATTTGGGCACGCGAGTCAAACCCGAGCTTGTTCAGAATGTTGCGCACGTGGGTCGCGACAGTCCTATCGGAGATGAAGAGGCGCGAACCGATCTGCTTGTTGCTGAGGCCATCGGCGATCAATCTCGCCACCTCGACCTCCCGGTTCGCAAGTGGTCCGGTCTCAGCATGATCAGAAGTTTCGGCATCGGCATGCTGCGATTCGCCGAGTGCAATCCTCAGTGCTGCTTCGCGGCCTAGGCGCTTGCCGGCAACGTACTCGGCCTCGAACTTCGAGGCTCCCAGCGCGCTGACCGCCGCTTCGTTAGCCCGCGCCAGAAGTGGCATGGCCGGACCCGTCATGCCTGCGCCCGCACTCGTGCCGACGGCTTCCGCGGCCCCAAGCAGCTGTGCCGCCAGGTGTGGGTCGCCAGAGGAAGCGGCGTGCCAGCCCAGCAGGCTGAGCAGGTCGTACTGGGCGAGCCGGTCGTCAATCTGCCGCGCGATCCGGAGCGCGTCGATGAACCGGGGCTTCGATGCGGTCACATCCCCGTTCAGCATCGCGACCTGCCCCAGGTATATGAGCATCTGTACGAGGTAGTACAGGTCACCTTCCTCCCGGCACAGCCGGGCGCCCTCGGCGGAACTCTCCCCGGCAGTTCTGAGATCTCCATCGAAGAACGCGTGAATGGCCTTTGCTTGGATCAGGTGGATCGTGGCGGGGTAGGAGTCCAGACCGGGAGTGAGCGCCTCCGTCTCGTCGAGAAACAGGCGGGCAGCCCCGTGATCTCCCGCCATGTTCTCCGCCGTCGCGGCCATCGAGAGCGATTCCGACAGCTGCCGGAGCTGGCCTGTCCTTCGAGCTTCCATAATCGCTCGAGCAAGCCATGGCCTGGCGGCCTCGGCATCGGCCTGCCGCATGCTGAACCATCCCCGGAAGTGGTAAGCCCGCGCCGGGACGTCCGCAGATGCGCCAGCGGCCGCGAGTAGTTCGTTGAACCAGCGCATGCTCTCTGTGATCCCGCGCGTGACCCAGTAGTACCCGATTGAGGTAGCGAGCTCGAGTCCGCGTCGCCAATCCGATGCAGCGAGGCACTTCTGAAGGGCCCATCGAATATTGTCGATCTCTAGATCGACCCACCGGAGCCACTGGAGCGTCCGATGCCGGGCGTCGTCCTCCGCCTCTCGGCACCTCCGCCTGTAGTATTCGACGTACTGCTCATTGAGGAGGTCCTCTTCGGCGGCGTCGCGCAACTTGAGGCTGGCGTATTCGCGCATGGTCTCGTGCAGCCGGTAACAGGCGATATCCCGCATGTCCACTCTGATCACCAGCGACTTATCGACCAGCGCCGACAGCTCGTCTAGGGTCTGGGCCGACCCCTCATTGCCTGTACAGACCGACTCGACGTCCTCTAGGGTGAACCGGCCGGCGAAGACGCACAAGCGCCGAAGAAGCGTCTGCTCCGACATCGTCAGCAGGTCATGACTCCAGTCGATGGTCGTTCTGAGCGTTTGTTGACGCGGCAGTGCCGCACGCCCGCCACCGGTCAAGAGCGCGAAGCGGTCGGTCAGCCGATCGAGGATCTGCTGGGGGGTGAGGACTCGAGTCCGAACGGCGGCGAGCTCAATCGCCAGCGGGAGACCGTCGAGGCGGCGGCACAACTGGGCCACGGCGGACTGGTTGGAGCCGGTCAGCTCGAAGGACCCCGACGCGGCGGCCGCACGCTCAGTGAAGAGCAGGACGGCTTCGTTCTCTCGTAGCTGCGAAAGCGGTTGGCCTCCGCCTGCCGCTGGAAGTTGGAGGGGAGGCACCGGGACAACGTGCTCTCCGGGCACCTGGAGCGGCTCGCGGCTGGTGGTGATCACCCGGACGTTAGGGGCAGCGCGTAGGACCTCGGCGACTAGGTGGGCGGAAGCATCAAGCATGTGCTCGCAGTTGTCAAGGACCAGCAACAACTCACTGTCGCGGAGGTTAGACAACAGGGTTTGCGACGGCTCTGTCGAGGCTTGGTCCCGAAGGTCCAGGGCTGCGACAACCGTGCTCATCAGCAAGGCGGCATCGCGGACCTCGGCGAGTTCGACCCACCAGGCGCCGTTCGCGAAGCCACGTCCGAGGTCGGTCGCAATCCGAACAGCTAGGCGTGTTTTGCCTACCCCTCCTGGTCCGACCAGGCTGACCAGGCGTGCCTCGGCCAGCGTCCTCCTAAGCTCCGCCAACTCCCGGCGGCGTCCCACGAAGCTCGTCACCTCAGCGGGGAGGTTGCCTATCCGGCGCCTGGGCCTAGCCACAATGAGCCGGACCGTACCACGGTGGTGAGCAGGTTCATTGTCTACGCATCGAATCAGCAATTCGGTCGATGTGAATGACGCGGCGCTGCTTCTAGCGTCTTTGCATGGTCGAAAACCTACCCATCCAGCGAGTGGCGGTCACCTTCGTCGGGACCCCTCCGACGCACCAGATTCAGGGAGCCTCCGGCGTCGCTGACGTCGAGGGCGACGGCCGAACGATCCGCTGCCTCGTCTACGGCAGCTTCCAGCCATTTCTGGAGGCGATGCGAGGTTACGAGGTCATCAGCCTAACGGCGATCCCGATCCCCGATGGGACCCACACCAGACCACTAGGAGATGAGGTAGCGGATGACTAATGCATGAACCCGCACGACCGCCGGACCCCGACGGACATCGGAGCGGATTGTCGACGTACATCGGCGAACTTGCCGGATCACCCAAACGAAAGGATCAAAATGAACTCAACGCGAAAGACCGCCGTAGTCGCAGGCATCTTCTTCCTCATCACCGAGGTCACCGCCATTCTCGGCATGCTCCTCTATAGAAACTCCGTTCTCAGCACCCCGCAGTTCATCGTTTCGAGCTCCATGGACGATACAGGCGTGTTGCTGGGGGCGTTTCTCGAGGTGCTTCTCGCCATCGCCGTCGTCGGCACCGGGGTGACGCTGTACCCGATTATCAAGAAGCAGAACGAAGGCATGGCACTCGGCCACGTAGCCGGTCGCGTGATTGAAGCGACGATCATCACCGTCGGTGCGATCAGCCTGCTCGCCGTCGTCACGATGCGCCAAGGCCTCGCCGGAACGACAGGCCCTGAAGCTGTTGCTGCCGCCACTGTCGGCCAGTCACTGGTGGCAGTGCACGACTGGACATTCCTTTTCGGGCCGAAGTTCGCGCTGGGCGCGAACACCCTGTTACTCGCCTATCTGATGTACCGCTCACGGCTCGTCCCGCGCTTCATCGCGGTTCTCGGTCTCATCGGCGCCCCGCTGGTCTTCGTTTCTGCGACCGCGGTCCTGTTCGGGGTGTACGAAGACCTGTCCACCATCGGTGTGTTGGCGGCCGCTCCGATACTCGCCTGGGAGGTCAGCCTGGCGCTCTGGATGATCATGAAGGGGTTCCGGCCCTCCCCGGTGCTCACGGGTGTCACGCAGGCTGTCGCGCGGGACGTGGCCCCTGCGGCGGCCTGACCACCGGTCCGAGTGGCCTCGGATGCGATTGAGGATCTTGGTCGCTGCGAGGCCACTCTTCCGGTTGAGCAGGTTACGAGAATCGAACTCACATGATCAGCTCGGGCCGGCGGTGACTGACTGCGCTGCAGAGCAGTCTGACGGCGGCCCTTCGATCGACACCCAGACAACAGTCGCCCTGCTGATGCGGTAGCCGTGGGAACGAACTGGGATCATGAGCCCCGTCGAGCGCCCTATCCCTTGGAGGTCAATGTGAACCTTCCCTGGTCGGCTGGAGAATGGACCCATCCACCAATCTCCGCCACGGAGCACGGCGACGACCTTCTCGTGACCGCCGCAGAGGGCAGTGATGCGTGGCGAGTGACCAGCTACGGATTCATTCACGATAGCGAGCACGCGCTGGTCGCATCGTTTCCATCAGACAGCGCGATGGAAGTGGAGTTCACTGCCGCCTTCTCTTCTCAGTTTGATCAAGCGGGGATCTTCGTCCTGGTCTCTCCCCAACTCTGGGTCAAAGCCGGCGTTGAGTTCACTGATGGGAGGCCGCACGTCGGCGCGGTCGTCACTAATGATCGATCGGACTGGTCGCTATCGCCTGTGCCTGACTGGACAGGAAAGCGCGTCGTCATCCGGGTGAGCTGGGTCGGTGACGCGCTGACGATTCGGGCCAAGGCAGAACCCGGCAGGTTCCAGCTTGTCCGGGTCCTGCCCTTTGAGCCGGACTTGGACGCTTTCGCAGGGCCATACGTCTGTGCACCGACGCGGGCGGGACTGGTCGTGCCGTTTCACGCCTGGCGTACGACTGAGCCTGATGGCGGCTTGCACTAGCGTCTGTCACCCGAACGGATCCGTGCCGATCACGTCACTCGACCAACCAATTCTGCATCGTCGACGCACCCGCACTGGACGTGGTTCGGATCCGTACAACGCAGGGACCTGACCCGGGGGAGAGTAGCTCGAGGAATCTCCGAGGTCGACTATTTGGCCGGCGGAAATGGGATCGATCAGTCGCTGTGGATCAGAGATCCGTGGTCACGGCTCCCGTTATCTGGTGGTCGTGGTCGACCAGCGGTATCGCGGGCCACCGGTCGAACGCGCCGCAGGGATGGCTGACTCCGAATGACCACAGCTCGCCCAAGCCGACCTGTAGTTCCTCTGGTACTTGGAGAAACGCGTGCTGATCATTGAGCTTCATCACCCGCACGCCCGGCACGTCGCTTCGTCGATGGTCGTGGCCGTACCTTCCGAGGAAGACCGGAAGTTGATCATCGATGGGTACGTCACGTCGACCGAAGCCCGCGATCACCAGAGTTGGCTCTGGCCGGGACAGCACACTTGCTAGCAACTCGAGCGCTGGCTGCAACCGTGGCCCCTCCGAGGTCCCCCGCCCGTCAAAGGGGGATGTACGTCGATAGATGCCATGGTCGTGGGTCAGGTAGCAGCCGCTGCGCAGAACGGTCTGCACCGGGAATGGGAAGCGGTCAGGACCGAGGTGGGCGACGACCCGGTCGAAATACGCACTGCCACCGGCGCTGACCAGCGGCACCCGGCCGGCGGCGAAAAGACCCGCCCGATTCAGCCGGTGTGCTGTCTGAGCGATCGAGTCGAGGTACGCCCCCAGGCCGGCGGGCTCGCCGGCCGCCGCTCCAGGCATCAGGCCCTCGAAGCCGGTCACGCCGACAAGGCAGAGGTGGTCGGACTGGTTGACCGCCCGCGCCACGCTGAGGCTCTCCTCCAGACTTCGTACTCCGGTGCGACCGCCGATGTATCCCACCTCCAGGAGCACGTCCAACCGGCCGGTGACGGTGACTTGGCCGCATTCTCGATCAAGTACTTCGACCGACGCCAGACTGTCGACGTAGCAGGAGAAGCCAGTGTCTACCTCACCGAGCACACGGGTCGCGATCCACCGGATCGCCACTGGATCGACCAGCAGATTCGCCATCAAGATACGGGGGACTCCGATTGCCAGGAGACCCCTGACCTGCGCGGCGGTCGCGGCTGTCACCCCCCATGCCCCCGCCTCGATCTGTCGCCGGATCAGCTGCGGTGAGAGGGATGTCTTGGCGTGCGGTGCCAGCTCGACCCGATGGCGGCCGCAATAGTCGGCCATCGTGGTGATGTTGTGGGCGAGCGCATCCTCGTGAAGGACGAGAACCGGATACTCCAGGTGTCGCAGGGCATTCCAGCCCAAGTCGCCGATGCGAGTCAGGGGCGTACCCGGCGTGAGCGGCAGGCCCTTGAACCGTCTGTCGTCTGTGGGCTGCATCTTTCCCGGCATGATGTTCCGCCAACGGTTGGTGATGTATCAAGCATGACGCGATGGCGGGTGAATGACCGCAACGCTCGGGTGAAGCGTCGCATGCCCCGCCGCCGACTTTCCCGAAGCGTCGCATGCCCCGCCGCCGACTTTCCCGAGTACCCGTGGGGATGAGATCGAGCCCACCATCTCTTGCCACCGGAGGCGCTCGGAACCGGCACCGGATCACCTGATGCCCGCCCGAGATAGCGCATCGCTATACCTAGAAGTATGATGCATTGCAGTCCTAGGGTTAGGCGGTCATTTGCATATCACCAAAGACCTCGTCGCGGCCTCGGCGACACCGCTCGTGCTGGGCATCCTCGCGGAGGGTGAAAGCTACGGTTACGCAATTCTCAAGCAGGTCAACGAACTCTCGGGCGGGCAGCTGGAGTGGACCGACGGCCTGCTCTACCCGTTGCTGCACCGCTTGGAGCGGATTGGCCATGTCGAGTCGGCCTGGGAGACACCGCCGGAGGGACGCCGCCGCAAGTACTACCGCATCACCAACCAGGGCTGGGCAGAGCTCGTCGAGCAGCGCCGCCAGTGGGCCACTGTCGTCGACGTACTGCGGGGCGTCTGGAAGACCACACAATCCATCAAGCCGATCACGGCACCGGCAAGGGAGGCGGGACGATGATCGTTGACAGCGACAACGATCTGGAGGGCCAGATCGCCGAGTGGCGGGCCTACATGCACCACCACCGGGAGCTGCTCCAGACTGATGCCGAGGAGCTGGAAGACCATCTTCGCAGCCGGATCAGCGATCTGACCGAGGCGGGCCTGCGAGCCGACGAGGCGTTCCTCATCGCTGTCAAACGCATGGGCAGCCTCGATGAGCTGTCGCGGGAGTTCGCTCGCGAGCATTCCGAGCGGTTGTGGAAACAGCTCGTGTTCCCAGGGGAGCCGGACGCGCCCCCCGCCCGTTCCCGTCGCGAGCTGCCTGTCATGTTGCTCTGTGCGGCTGCCGCCGCTCTCGCGATCAAGGTGCCGAGCTGGTTCGGGATTGAGATATCAGAAGACGATGCAGGCTTCTATGCACGAAACGTCAGCCTTTTTGCGTTGCCGGCGTTGGCCGCTTACTTCGCTTGGCAACGGCGGGTCAGTTCCCGCTGCATCGGGGTGCTCGCGTTGCTGTTCCTTCTCGGCGCGGTCGCCGCGAACGTGTATCCGCTGGCCGGAGACTCGCAGAGCCTTGTGCTTACAGCGATCCACCTGCCGCTGGCGCTGTGGCTGGTTGTCGGCGTCGCCTATGTGGGCGGTGACTGGCGTTCAGACCGGCGGCGGATGGACTTCATCCGGTTCACGGGGGAGTGGCTGATCTACTTCATCCTCATTGGACTGGGTGGCGGCGTGCTCATGGCCTTCACGATGGGCGCCTTCGATGCGATCGGCCTTGACGCCGAGCAATTCATCCAGTCGTGGCTGCTGCCATGTGGCGCCATGGCCGCGATCATCGTGTCCGCATGGCTGGTAGAAGCCAAGCAGAGCGTCATCGAGAACATGGCGCCGGTGCTGACCCGCGTCTTCACCCCGCTTTTCGCGGTGACGCTGCTGGCCTTCCTGGTAGCCATCGCCTGGACCAATAACGGCATCGACGTCCAGCGCGATGTGCTCATCCTCTTCGACCTGCTGCTTGTCGTTGTGCTGGGCCTGTTGTTGTATGCCATCTCCGCCCGTGACCTTGGGGCCCCGCCCGGTCTATTTGACAGCTCGCAGCTCGCACTGGTCCTCAGCGCTTTGATCATCGACATCATGGTGCTGCTGGCGATCAGCGGCCGCATCACCGAGTGGGGCTTCAGCCCGAACAAGACCGCGGCACTGGGAGAGAACGTCATACTGCTCTGCAATTTGGCGTGGTCAGCATGGCTGTTTCTCGGCTTCCTGCGTGGCCGCATGCCTTTCGCCCGCCTGGAACGCTGGCAGACCGGTTACCTCATCGTGTATGCCGCCTGGGCCTGGACTGTCGTCCTCGCCTTTCCGCTCGTGTTCGACTTCGCCTGAGCAGTTTCAGCTTGATTCCGCGCGTGGGAGGCAGCGACGGGGTCGGACCTAGACCTCGCCGGTAAGCCACTCGGCGAGCCCTTTTGGTGGTGGCGGCGGCAGCTTCTGCGGAGCTGCGGATGGTCTGCATGGGTGTTTCCTCCGGCACTGATCCGATTGAGTGTGTTCGCGTCGCGTCAGACGGTCTGGCCGCCGTCGACGACCATGGCGTGGCCGATGACGAAGGAGGCTGCGTCGGAACACAGCCAAAGAACGGCGGCGGCGATCTCGTCGGGTGTTCCCATCCGTCCGATCGGTTCCTGCGCGATCACCCGATCTCGTCCCTCAGAGGTGCCGCCGGTGAACCGCTGCATCATCTCGGTGTCGACGATCCCGGGGCAGACGGCGTTGATGCGGATGTTCGAGGACGCGTAATCGAGTGCGGCGTCCTTGGTCAGGCCAACCACGCCGTGCTTCGCGGCCGCGTATGCGGCTCCATGTCCAAACGCCTTGACTCCAGCACCGGAGGAGTTGTTCACGATTGCGCCGCCACCATGCTCCAGCATCAATGGGATCTCGTATTTCATACACAGGAACACACTGCGGAGGTTGATGGCGATGATCCGGTCCCATTCCTCTTCGGTGACATCGGCCGTCACGCTGGGCTTTTGTTCGGCCCCGGCGTTGTTGAAGGCGATGTCCAGGCGGCCGAACGCGTCGACCGCCTGATTCAGGGCAGCCTGCACATCCGATGACCGTGTCACGTCGCACCGGACCGCGACAGCGCGCAGCCCGAGTTCGGTGATCATGCGGGCCGTCTCCTGATTGCCCTGATCGGAGATGTCGGCGACGACAAGAGCTGCGCCCTCCCGCGCGAATGCCAATGCCGTCGTGCGGCCAATGCCGCTCCCGGCACCGGTTACGAAGGCCACCTTGCCGGCGAGGTTGCCGTTCTCATTCGTGGCGGTCATCGTCTGCACCCTTCGTTGCTCGTCTCGCCGGCGTTGTTCGGGTCACGGGTGGAGAAGGACCTTGATGGCGCGGCGTTCGTCCATGGCTCTGTATCCGTCGGCGGCCGCGTCGAGGGGCAGTTCCAGGTCGAACACCTTGCCCGGTTGGATCTTGCCCGTCCAGACACGGTCCATCAGGTCGGGCAGGAACCGACGGACCGGGGCGGGACCGCCGTGCAGGTGAACGTGGGAGAAGAACAGCTCCATGCCCGGGAGAGCAACCTCGTGAGTCACCCCGACAAAGCCGACGTGGCCACCGGCACGCGTGGAGTGAATGGCCTGCATCATCGACTCCTGGGTGCCGACGGCCTCGATCACCGAGTGCGCACCCAAGCCGTCGGTCAGATCCTTGATCGCCGCCACGCCCTCCGCACCACGTTCGGTGACGATATCGGTGGCCCCGAACTCCAACGCCAGCTGCTGACGCGGTTCATTGCGGCTCATCGCGATGACCCGTTCCGCGCCGAGCTCCTTGGCGGCCAGCACCCCGAGCAGCCCGACCGCGCCGTCACCGACGACAACGACGGTCTTGCCCGGCCCCA
>Ga0126306_10001804_pt1 | contig 11641 bp, 13 predicted proteins | sample Plot27_FD_92592 | JGI IMG/M metagenome (GOLD analysis project Ga0126306, IMG submission 92592) | Serpentine soil microbial communities from UC McLaughlin Reserve, CA, USA - Plot27 | ecosystem: Environmental > Terrestrial > Soil > Grasslands | place: USA: UC McLaughlin Reserve, Lake County...
CCATGCTGACCGAGTCGTTCGTGGCCGTGATGGCCATGATCGCCGCGTCCATCCTCGACCAGGGCCTCTACTTCGCCATGAACTCGCCGCCGGGGGTGGTCGGCACGACCGTCCAGTCGGCCTCCGAGGCGGTCACCAACCTCGGTTTCACCATCACCCCCGACCAGCTCCAGGCGGCCGCGGCCGAGGTCGAGGAGCAGACGCTGATCGCCCGCACCGGCGGCGCCCCCACCCTGGCCGTTGGCATGTCGACCATCTTCTCGGGCGCGTTCGGCGGGGACGCCCTCAAGGCCTTCTGGTACCACTTCGCGATCATGTTCGAGGCCCTGTTCATCCTGACCACGGTCGACGCCGGTACCCGGGTCGGACGCTTCATGCTCCAGGACACCCTTGGCAACGTCTGGAAGCCGATGGGCCGGCCCTCCTGGCGCCCCGGCGTCTACCTGACCAGCGCGGTCGTGGTCGGGGCGTGGGGCTACTTCCTGTGGTCGGGGTCACCGACCCGCTCGGCGGGATCAACCAGCTGTTCCCGCTGTTCGGGATCGCCAACCAGCTGCTGGCGGCGGTCGCCCTGACGGTCGCGACCACCATCCTGATCAAGTCGGGCCGGCTGCGCTGGGCCTGGGTCACGGCCGTCCCGCTGGCCTGGGACGTGGCCGTCACCCTGAGCGCGAGCTGGTACAAGATCTTCTCCAGCGACCCGCTGATCGGGTTCTTCGCCCAGCGGGACAAGTACCGGCAGGCCCTGGACGCCGGCGAGGTCATCCCGCCGGCCAAGTCGCTGGACGACGTCAGCCAGATCGTCACCAACTCGACCGTCGACGGCGTGCTCTCAATCCTGTTCGCCGGCTTGATCATCGTGATCATCGCCGACGCGGCCCGCATCTGGTGGCACACGCTGAGCGGCCGCCGCGAGCCCGTCCTGGCCGAGGCCCCGGTCGAGGAGTCCAAGCTGTGGGCGCCGTCCGGCCTGTTCCCGACCGCCGAGGACCGCGCCCGCCAGGCCGAGCAGCAGGCCGAGCCGGTCGGGGCCGGGCGCGAGCGCTCCGGCGGGCCGGGCGACCGCGGTCCCGGTGGGTCGGGGGATGACGGGTGACGACCCGGCTGCGGCGGGCCATGGCCGGCACCCTCTGGTACGTGCGCGAGGTGATGGGGGAGAACGCCTACGAGCACTACCTCGCCCACCAGCGCCGGGCCCACCCGGACGAGCCGGTGCTGTCCCGCCGCGAGTTCGAGCGCCGCCGCATGGACCAGCTGGAGATCCGCCCCGGCCAGCGCTGCTGCTAGGTCGTCGTAGGGGTCAGGTCAGGCCACCCAGGTGGTCTCGCAGGGGCTGCACCACCACAGCTTCCTGAGGCTGGTCAGGGTCCCTTCGTTGAGTGGCTTGTAGCGTCGCGCCGGGTCGCCGCAGAAGAAGCAGTCCGGCCCTCCCTCCGCCGCCGCCTCGATCCATCCGGTCGTGGTGGCGGTGGCGGCGTGCATGCCCTCCAGTCTGGGGCTGGTGTTCAACATCCTCGCTCCGTCGTCGGCCAGGCAGCGGACCGGTGTCGTCCACGGCCGAAGCGAGCGTAGTTGGCCCGTGTTGCGCCCGGGTTGTCGCTTGGTGACGTCTGCGTTGCGTGGCTGGTCGCGGTTGGGGTTAGCATCTGTGACCGACGGCCGGCCACCGGGGCCGGGGCGGATGGGAGGGGCTGGGCGACAGGTGGAGGACCAGGCGCGCATCGAGTGGCGCAAGAGCACCCTCAGCACCACCAACGGGTGCGTCGAGGTGGCGTTCGTCGGCGAACGGATCGCGCTGCGCGACTCCAAGCAGCAGGGCCGCGGCCCGGTGCTGGAGTTCACCGCCGTCGAGTGGGACGCCTTCCTGGGCGGGGTCCGGGGCGGGGAGTTCGACCTGGAGTTCGGCTTCAGGGACTGACCAGCAGCGCGGCCGACGCCTCGGGCGAGAGGGCCGCCGGCAGGAGCAGCTCGAACACCCGCCGGTAGCGGCGCAGGTCCTCGGGGCTCTCGAGGTAGAGGGCGTCGGCGGCGCTGTCGAGGGCGACCACGTCACGCTCGGCCGGGGCCGGGAACCCGAAGATGGTGAACGGCCCGTCCATGCCGGCATGGGCCCCGGCCCCCACGGGCAGGACCTGGATCGTGACCGCCGGCCGGTCCGCGTCCTCCAGCAGCCGCCGCCGCTGGGCCGCCATCACCGCCGGCCCGCCGACCGGCCGGGCCAGCACGGTGTCGTCCAGCAGGACCCGCATGGCCGGCGGATGCTCCTGGTCGAGCAGCCCCTGGCGGCGGACGCGCAGCTCGACCCGCCGGTCGATCTCCTCCCGGGGCAGGTCGGGCCGGACGGCCCCGATCACCGCCCTGGCGTAGTCGGGGGTCTGGAGCAGGGCGGGCACGATCAGCGACATGTAGACGTCGATCGAGGTCGCCGCCGCCTCCAGCCCGACGTAGGCCGGCACCCCGTCGGGCACGTCGACGAACTTCTGCCACCACCCGCGCTGGCGAGCCTCCCTGGCGATCTGGACCATGGCCTCACGCCGGTCCTCGTCGACCCGGTAGAGCTCCAGCATGTCCCGCACGTCCCGGGGCGTGGCGCTGACCTGCCCGGTCTCGATCCGCGAGACCTTGGACTGGGAACACTCCAGCGCCTCGGCCACCCGGTCGATCGTCAGCCCGGCGTCCTCGCGCAGCCGCCGTAGCTCGGCCCCCAGCCGCCGCCTGCGCCCCGTCGGGGTCCGGGTGGTCATCGGGTCGAGCTCCCTCGGATCGGGTGAGCGCCCGGGGCCGGGCCGGGGGCCGCGGGTGGCAAGTGTGTCATGGGCTGAGATGCATTCTGCATGCTTGCAGAGTTTGCCGGGTTCCTTCACACTCCTGCAAGAGAGACCATTCTCTACCTTCGGCTGGAGAGGAGCACCCCGCATGGCGGGAACCAGGCCACGGGAGCGGATCCTGGCCGCCGCGACCCGGCTCTTCGCCGACGAGGGCATCCACGCCACCAGCGTCGACCGGGTCATCGCCGAGGCCGGGGTCGCCCCCATGACCGTCTACCGGCACTTCACCGGCAAGGATGAGCTGGTCATGGCCACGCTGGAGCGCTGGAGCGGGGAGTGGCTGGGCTGGCTGCGGGACGAGGCGGGCGACGACGGCGACGACGCCGGAGCGCGCCTGGACGGCCTCTGGGACGCGCTCGAGAAGTGGTTCGCCGACGAGGGCTTCCGCGGGTCGTACGTCGCCAACGTCGCCACCGAGCTCCGCGCCAAGCCCGGCCACCCCGCCCAGGCGACCATCGCCACCCACCGCGCCGCCCTCCGCGAGCTCCTCCAGGACATCGCCACCACGGCCGGCGTCCCTTCACCCCCCGTCGCCGCTCTCCAGCTCCACATGCTGATCGACGGCGCCACCGCCGTCGCCGTGGTCGACCGCCAGCCTGGCGCCGCCGCCAGCGCCCGCGCCATCGCCACCACCGTCCTCGCTCAGAGCTGACCACCCACCGCGCCGGGCGAAGGGCGTTAGTGGGCCGTTAGCCCACCCGGGCTACCTTGCGGCGGACGAAGCGCCGCACGAACGGGAGCCCGGATGCAGGACCTGACCGCCGCCGCATGGCGGACCAGCACCCTCTGCGACCTCAACGGCTGTGTCGAGGTCGCCCTCCTCGACGGCAAGGTGGCGGTCCGCGACGCCAAGGACAAGGCCAGCCCCATCCTCCTCTTCACCGCCCGCGAGTGGGAGGCCTTCACCGGCGACGTCCGCGCCGGCGAGTTCGACCTCCCCTGACCTCCCCCACCGGCAGCGGGTCGGCCGGGCGGCTGGACGTACGAGCCGCCCGGGAGTCGGGTCGGCCAGGAGGCCGCCCCGGGCCGCCCGGCGCCCGGGCCCGCCGGGGGATTAGACTTGCGCCCCGCCAGGCCGCACACGTCGGAGGAGGAGCAATGGGCCGCAAGCGCCAGGTCGAGGACCCGCAGCCCGAGCAGAACGAGCTCAACCCCGAGCACCGCTCACGCCGAGGCCGCAAGCTGGCCCTCCTGGTCGCCCTGGCCGGCGCCGCCACCTACCTGGTCCGCCGCAACCAGCGCAAGGCCGAGATCGACGAGGGCATCTGGCACGAGGCGCCCGCCCCATCTCCCGCCACCCCCGCCTCCACCACCACCGCCCCAACCGCTTAGGCCACCGCCCCGCCCGGCCTGGTCCGGCCCCACCCGGCCTGGTCCGGCCCCCGCCTGGACCGGGTCCACCCAGCCTGGTAGCAGCCCACCTGGACCCGTCCCCGGGGCTAGCTGAGGTTCTTGACCCAGTTGTCGTAGCGGTGCTTGACCCGCATGCCGGCGCGTTCGTACAGGCGGGTGGCGCCGGTGCGGTTCTCGCTGTCGACGTCCAGGTAGACCTCGCGGACCCCGCGGCGGTGGAGTTCCCCGAACCCGTGGCGGAGCAGAGCCAGGCCGAGGCCCCGGCCTCGCTGGTCGCGGCGGACGGCCAGCTGGGCGACGTACCCGCCGAGCGGGCCCGACTGGGCCAGGTTGACCCCGACCAGCTCACTGGCGTCGGCGGCCAGGAACCACAGGCCCGGGTCGAAGTCGGAACGCTCCAGGTGGGTCTCGGCCCAGAACTCGTAGCTGCGCGCCGGCTGGTCACCGATGTCGGCGAACGCGTCCTGGACGAGGCGGTGGACCGCCCTGGCGTCGGCCTCCCGGTCGAAGGTCCGTACCTCGACCCCGGCCGGCCAGACGGGTAACGGAGGGGGCTCGTCCATGTCGAGGCGCATGAGCCAGGTCGAGCGCCCCCGCCGGTAGCCCGAGCGCCGCATCAGCTCCGCGTACGCCTGGTCGCTGGCCGGGGCCGAGACCTCGAGGACCTGGTCGCCGGCCCGCCCGGCCAGCTCCTCGACCCACCCGGCCAGCCAGCCGCCGATCCCGCGGCCCCGCCAGCCCGGGTCGACCATCCCGAACCCCTCGCCCTCGAACACGTCGCCGTACCCGACCGGCTGGCCGCCGGCCACCACCAGGACCGAGTTCCGGTCCAGGTCGTAGCCGGGCCGCCGCCACATGGCGCGGATGTCGTCCACCTCGGTGTCCGGCATCCCCAGGTCGGCCACGTCGCAGCGGTTGCAGAGGCCGGCCACGGCCTCCAGGTCCCCCGGCCGGGCCGGGCGGGCCTCGACCCCGGCTGGGAGCCGGGAGGCCGGGCGCTGGGGGATGACGGACACGGCTGCTCCTCGGGAACTTGGGTGGCGGTCAGGAACGGGGTCCAATCTGTCGCCAAGGGCCGGTTCCGGCAACCAGGTTTCCACAGCCCCCACGCTGCCCCCGCCACGGTTGGTGGCCCGGCCCGTAGACTTCCCCCATGCCGCGCTGCGCAGTTTGCGGACAGGACAACCCGGGGGGCTTCCGGTTCTGCGGGGCCTGCGGCGCGCTCCTGGCCGGCCCGGCCCGGGCCCCGGCCGAGGAGCGCCGCCTGGTCACGGTGCTGTTCTGCGACCTGGTCGGCTTCACCGCCCGCTCCGACCAGGCCGACCCCGAAGACGTGGGCGCCCTGCTGCGCCCCTACCACGCCCGCTTCCGGGCCGAGATCGAGCGCCTCGGCGGCACCCTGGACAAGTTCATCGGCGACGGCGTCATGGCCGTGTTCGGCGCCCCGGTGGCCCACGAGGACGACCCCGAGCGGGCCGTGCGCTGCGCCCTTGGGATGCTGACCGCCATCGAGGAGCTCAACCTGGCCCATCCCAGCCTCGACCTGGCCGTCCGCATCGGCATCACCACCGGCGAGGCCCTGGTCCGCCTCGGTCCGGACCAGCGGTCCGAGGGGGTGGTCGGGGACGTGGTCAACACCGCCTCCCGGCTGGAGGGGGTGGCCCCGGCGGGCGGGGTGGTGGTGGGGGAGGCGACCTTCCGGGCGACCCGGCGGCTGTTCGACTACCAGGAGCTGGCCCCGGTCAAGGTGAAGGGCAAGGCCGACCCGGTGCCGGTGTGGCGCCTGGAGGGGGCCCGCAGCCGCACCGGCATCGAGGCCGTCCGCCGGGCCGGCACCCCCTTCGTCGGCCGCCATGTCGAGCTCGACCTGCTCAAGGGCCTGTTCGAGCAGACCATGGCCGACCGGGTGGTGCGGCTGGTCACGGTCGTGGGCGAGCCCGGGGTGGGCAAGTCCCGCTTCGTGACCGAGCTGGCCGCCTCCATCGACGGCCGGCCCGAGCTGGTCGCCTGGCGCCAGGGCCGCTGCCTGCCCTACGGCGACGGGATCACCTTCTGGGCGCTCGGGGAGATCGTCAAGGCCCAGGCCGGCATCCTGGAGTCCGACCCGCCGTCCGAGGTGTCGGCCAAGCTCGAGGCGGCCGTGGCCGACCTGCTCGCTGACTCCTCGGAGCGCGGCTGGCTGCGGGAGCGGCTGGCCCCGCTGGTCGGCATCGCCGGCCCCGACGCCGTCAAGGCCGAGCGGGCCGAGCTGTTCGCCGCCTGGCACCGGTTCGTCGAGGCCATCGCCGCCTCCCACCCGCTGGTCCTGGTGGTCGAGGACCTGCACTGGGCCGACCAGGCGATGCTGGAGTTCCTGGAGCACCTGGTCGAGCGCTCCGCCGACCTGCCCCTGCTGATCCTGGCCACGGCCCGCCCGGAGCTGCTGGAGCGCCAGCCCGGCTGGGGCGGCGGCAACCGGACGTCGACCAGGATCGCCCTTGGCGCCCTGACCGATCTCGAAGTGGCCCGCCTGGTGGCCGCCCTGGTCGGCCGGGCGGCGCTGCCCGTCGGGGTCCAGGCCCTGCTGCTGGAGCGGGCCGCCGGCAACCCGCTGTACGCCGAGGAGTTCGCGCGCCTGCTCGCCGACCAGGGCCTGGTCGTCGAGGGCGAGGTCGCGGCCGCGCCCGACATCCCCGTCCCCGAGACCGTCCACGGCCTGATCGCGGCCCGCCTGGACACGCTCACTCCCGAGGTCAGGGCGCTGGTCCAGAACGCCGCCGTGGTCGGCCGGGTCTTCTGGCCGGGCGCGGTGGCCGCCATGGACGGGAACCGGCCGGCCGGGGCCGATGCCTCCGCCGGCCCGGGCACGGCGGGCCAGGCGCTCCTCGACGGCCTGGCCGAGCTCGAGCGCAAGCAGCTCATCCAGCGGGCCCGGACCTCCTCGGTCCAGCACCAGGACGAGTACATGTTCTGGCACGCCCTGGTCAGGGACGTCGCCTACGCCCAGATCCCGAGGGTCGGCAGGGCCCGCCGCCACCAGGCGGTCGCCGAGTGGGTCGAGGCCGTCGCCGGTGAGCGGGTCGGGGACCTGGCCGAGGTCGTCGCCCACCACTACGGCCGGGCGCTCACCTACGCCCGGGCGGCCAGGGAGCCCCAGGCCCGGATCGACCAGCTGGTCGGGCCGACCCGCCGCTTCCTGATCCTGGCCGGGGACCGGACCATCAACCTCGACCTGGACCGGGCCCGCGCCTACTACCGCCAGGCCGTCGAGCTGGGCCAGCCCAGGGACCCCAAGCGCCCCCACCTGCTGGTCAGGACCGGGCGGGTCGCCTTCCAGTCCGGCGACTACCCGGAGGCGGTCGTCGTCTACCAGGAGGCCATCGACGACATGCGCCGGACCGGCGACCTCCAGGGCCTCGGGGCCACCCTGGGCCGGCTGGCCACCGTCCTCTGGAACCAGGGCGACACCCGCGGGTCCAGCGCCGCCCTCACCGAGGCCATCGAGCTGCTGGAGCGGGAGCCGCCCGGCCCCGAACTGGCCTCGGCCTATGTCCGGATGGCCGGCGACCGGGTCACCGCCGGCCACGCCTCCGAGGCCCTCGACTGGGCCAACAAGGGCCTCGCCCTGGCCGACGACCTGGGCGGGCTGCCCCGGGTCCGGGCCCGCGTCCTCGACGCCCGCGGCATGGCCCGCTGCGATCTGGGCGACTTCGCCGGCGGGATGGCCGACCTCCGGGAGGGTCTGGCCCTCGGGCTGGAGCTCGGGTCGGGCTACGACACCGCGGTCCTCTACAGCAACCTGGCCGAGCCGGTCTGGCTGGTCGAAGGCCCGGACGCGGCCATGGCGGTGTGCGAGGACGGGATCGACTTCGCCGAGCGCCGGGGCCTGAGCGAGGCCGCCATGTGGATGCGCGCCTCGACCATCGGCATGCTCCTCGACCTGGGCCGCTGGGAGGAGGCGGTGACCCTGGCCGACGAGGCCATCGCCTGGGACCTGGCCCACGGCGGCGACTACCTGGCCATCGGCTGCCGCCGCTTCGTCACCCTCGTCCTGGCCTGGCAGGGCGACCTGATCGCCGCCCGCGATCTGGCCAGGCGGGTCCTCCCCCGGGCCAGGGAGATCGACGACCTCCAGCAGCTCGTCCCCGCCCTGGTCAACTCGGCCCTGGTCGAGCACGCCTCCGGCGACCACCTCGCCGCCCTCGCCCTGGTCGAGGAGGCCGCCAAGCTCACCGCCGACCGCGCCGGCGGTCGCCGCTTCCTCGGCCAGCACCAGGCCGACATGGTCCGCATCGCCGCCGCCCCAGCCCCCGCCCTGGCCAAGTCCCTGATCGACGACGCCGAGGCCACCGCCACCCGCTACCGCCTCACCGCCACCACCGCCCAGGCCGTCCTCGCCGAAGCCACCGGCGACCCCGAGCACGCCGCCACCCTCTACGCCGAGGCCGCCGCCGGCTGGACCACCTACCACCACGTCCTCGAGCACGCCCTGACCCTGCTCGGCCAGGGCCGCTGCCTCGCCCAGCTAGGGCGCCCCGACGCCGAGCAGGTCCTGCGGGTCGCCCACCAGCACCTCAAGGCCCTCGGCGCCCGCCCCACCGCCGCCGAGGCCAGGAAGCTGCTCGAGCACCTTGGTTGAGATGTGTCAGCTGGGCAGGTACCGGCTGCGCACGGCGGCGGTCGTCCTGCCCGGAAGGGCCTTGGCGTCGAGCAGCTCCTCGAGCGTCACCGACGAGAAGGTCGACTGGTCGACGGGGAGGTCGCGGTACCGGTCGCACCCGTCGGCGATGTCCAAGTTGCCTGCGGGGTGGACGACGACGAAGCGTCCCCAGCCCCAGGAGCCGCTCGCATGCTGGGGCATCGAGAGCAGCAACAGGTGCTCGAGCCACATTTCGGCGAGTCCCGACCTCCCCTTGACGGCCTCGACCGCCCCCTCCGCGAACAAGCCCGACCGCTCGGCGACCTCGAGGTAGCGCCAGAGGTTGCCCGGCTTCGGGATCTCAGGCTTGAGCCACTCGTGGTACTTCGTGTCGACCCCCACGACCCCCCGGGTCCCGTCGCCCAGGTCGAGCACGAACGCCACATCGAACGCCCGGAGGCTGTTGAGGTAGGCCGGGTCGAACCGCCCCGGCGAGTGCGCGAACCGAACGTCGCAGACGGTCCCGGGTGCATCCGGCCACCAGATGTGGACAGCCCGGTCGGCGAGCCCGAGGTCGCTCGCCAGATCGCCGAACAGGTTGAAGGCCATCGCCGGCGACGACAGCAGGTCGGCCTACAGCCGCTGGTGGTCGAAGCTCTGGTGCGGTTCGGTGACGGACGTCCGCGCCCTCGCCGCCTCCAGCGCGTTCCCGTTGAGGAAGTTCGCGCCGGTCTCCCGCGCGTAGTCGAGCGGAAGACGACTCCCGACGAGCCGCACACGCCCACCAGCCTTCGGCCCGATCGGCTGCGACCCGACGGGGTGCCCAGCACCCTCCCGCCACCGCGCCTGGTGATAGCGCACCCGCCGACGAAACTCGGTCATCCCCGACCGCCCCGGCACCCGGTCCTCCGGTTCCCAGCAGTGCGCGGCCTCGAGTTCCTGCCGAGTGAGCGCTGTGACCACGTCGGCATTGTACGGATGCTGCTCCGGGAGCCGGCCGGCCACGTCGCTCAGCCTCCCCTGCTCCCGGTTCGGAGTGCAGCTCGAAAGGCCGCACCAGGTCGGATGCGCTGTGCCAAGCCCTGCTTCCGTGGTCACGAAGAACCGCAGGCTTCGCGGTCATGTGCTCCAACTGGACGTGGCGAGACGCCAGCTCAGGCTTCCACCAGTTGGGCACGCATGCGGGCCAAGGCGCGGCGCTGCAACCGGGAGACATGCATCTGGGAGAAGCCGACCCGGGCCGCGATGTCGTCCTGGTCCAGGTCCTGGAAGAACCGCAGGACGATGACCTCGCGCTCCAGCTCCGGCAATGCCGCCACCAGGCCGGACAGGGCCAACAGGTCTTCTGGCTCCTCCCTGGCTTCCGGCGCCACCTGCAGGTCCCCGAGGCGAAGGTCGGCGTCGCCGACCGGCTGATCCAGCGACACCTCATGGCGGCTGGACATTGCGGCCAACCCCTCCAGGACCTCCTCCTCGCCCACGTTCAGGTGTTCGGCCAGCTCGCTGGTGGAGGGGGAGCGGCCCAGGCGCTGGTGCAGCTCGTCGGCTGTCCGGCACAGCTGTAGGGCCCGTTCCTTGAGGGTCCGGGGCACGTGCAGCCGCCAGCTGGTGTCGCGCAGGTGGCGTTTGAGCTCGCCGACCACACAGGCCACGGCGTAGGGGACGAACGGGTTGCCGTAGCCGGGATCGTAGCGGTCGATGGCGGCGATCAGCCCGGCCCGGGCGGTCTGGGTGAGGTCCTCGGGGGTTGAGCCGCGGCTGTGGCGGTAGCGGCCAGCCAGCCGATCGGCCAGACCCAGGTAGGCCAGGATGATCCGCTGTCTCAGCACAGGGTCGCGGCTGGCGGCGTACTCGCGGAGCCACCCCTCGACTGCGGTTGTAGCGTCCCCGTCACCGGGGCGAACATCTAGGACGGCGTGGTTGGGCAGCTGGGGGATGGTGGTGGACACCAGGCACCTCGTTCGGACTGGTCGTCCACGAGGGCTGGGTGGACGGGCAACAGCACAGCAGACAACACGGACCTTCCCGCCGCCCATGGGTCGCAAACCTCGTCAGCCTCTGCCCAGCGCTCGAACTGGGTGCGCCAGGATGGCCGCCGGCTCCTCTTGCTTGCTGTAGTACGCAAGCGCCAACTAAACTATGCACTGCCCAGCATCCGCTGATCGTAGCGAGAGGAACGATTCGTGCCGACGAAGTCCCAGCGAGACAACGACCCGCAGAACCCCATCCTGAGTGCCGTACGCGAGAGCCAGACGGCGCTCGTCGACGTGGTCCGCAGCTGGACCGACATCACCGAGCAGCTGACCCGCAACGTCCCCCTCCCTGTGGCTGGCTTCGACGTCGTCAGCGCCGTGGACCGTGGGTTCGACCTCGCCGAGCAGACGCTCGCCGCCTATCGCCAATTCACGCTCACGCTGGTCGGCGTCGTCGACCGCCAGGTTGACACCGCCGTCGAGACCGTCGAGTCCAGCGCCCGCGAGAGCCTCCGTGGTGTCGAGGACCTCCTCAGCGAGGCCGAGTCGCTGCCCACCGGCGAGCCCGAGGCCGAGAAGACCGAGGCGCGCAAGCTCGACACCAAGCAGGACACCAAGCCAGATCGGCGCGGCTACGAGGACCGCGGCGTCGAGGAGCTGCGTGACCGGGCTCGTGAGCTGGACATCGAAGGCCGTGCCTCGATGAGCAAGGACGAGCTGATCGCGGCCCTCCGCAACCACCGCCAGCCACAGCAGCCCAGGGGCGGTGCTCAGAAGGCCGAGGCGCGAAAGCAGAACAGCAAGACCGACCGGCGCCCGTTCGAGGAGCGCAGTGTTGAAGAGCTGCGTGACCGGGCTCGTGAGCTGGA
>Ga0126306_10001805_pt1 | contig 11639 bp, 9 predicted proteins | sample Plot27_FD_92592 | JGI IMG/M metagenome (GOLD analysis project Ga0126306, IMG submission 92592) | Serpentine soil microbial communities from UC McLaughlin Reserve, CA, USA - Plot27 | ecosystem: Environmental > Terrestrial > Soil > Grasslands | place: USA: UC McLaughlin Reserve, Lake County...
AACGCCTGTTCGCCGGCCGTAAACGTAAACGCCTGGCCGCAATCGCGACAGGTGAGCGTTCGATCGCTCATTCCGCCTGAACCCTCCGCCGCGTCACCATCGCCGCGGCACCGAACGAAAAAAAGAAAAAGACCGAAAGACGCTTCCGGCGGAACGAGACACGTGTTGGGGCTCACCGGGAACCCGACGATCGCGCGCGCAGGGAATCGTCCGAGATTGGAATATATCAACGATCCGGCTGCTGTCAAGCGGTTCCAGTCGAATCACGCGAGATTCGCCCGATTTTCGGCTTTCCGCTGCTCCCAGACCCTATGCTAGGATGCCGGAGGCCGTCGCTCCGGCGCCGGAGGCAATTGCTCCGCGGCCGGAACCCGCGTCTGAAGCGCGAGGATCCGATAGTGAATTTGCACGAGTACCAGGCGGCGGAGATCTTCGCGAGCCACGGCATCCACACGAATCCTGGCAGCGTTGCCTCAACCGCCGCAGAAGCGATGGCGCTGGCCCAACCGGCGAGCGGCCCGGTCGTCGTGAAAGCCCAGGTGCTCACCGGCGGTCGCGGCAAGGCGGGTGGCGTCAAGCTCGCCCGCACCCCAGAAGAAACCCGCGACGCCGCCTCGACGATCCTCGGTCTCGACATTCGCGAGCACATCGTGCGCAAGGTCCTGGTCGCGCCCGCCGTCGACATCGCCCAAGAGATCTACCTCGGAGTCACCCTCGATCGCGCCCGCCGTCAGAACGTCGTCATGGCGAGCGCGGAGGGCGGCGTCGATATCGAGGAGGTCGCTCGCGACCGGCCAGAGCGGATCGTGCGGGCCCTGGTCGACCCGTTTCTCGGTTTCCACGCCTGGCAGGCGCGGCAGATCGGCTTCGCGCTCGGACTGGCCGCCGAGCGAGTAGCTGGGTTCGCCACGATCGCACGACAACTGTATGACACGTATCTGAGTGAAGACGCGACTCTGGCCGAGATCAACCCGTTGGTCCTGACCGGAAATGGCGACTGGCTTGCGCTCGACGCCAAGATGACCATCGACGACAACGCGTTGTTCCGTCATCCCGGTTTCGAGTCGTTACGCGACCTCGACGCCGAAGACCCAACCGAGTTCAACGCGCGGCAGTCCGGGATCTCGTTCGTCAAGCTCGGCGGCGACATCGGGTGCATCGTCAACGGCGCCGGGTTGGCGATGGCGACGATGGATGCAGTCATGCTTCATGGCGGGGAGCCCGCGAACTTCCTTGACGTGGGCGGCGGCGCGAGCGCCGATCAGGTCGCCAAGGCGTTCAGCCTGGTGACCGCCGACCCGAACGTGCGTGCCATTCTCATCAATATCTTCGGCGGTATTACGCGAGGCGACGTCGTCGCCCAGGGCATCACGGAAGCGTTGCAGCGGGTGGCCGTCCCGGTGCCCATCGTCGTCCGACTTTCGGGAACCAACGCCGAGGAAGGGAGGCGCATCCTCTCCGAGGCGGGGCTGACCGCCAGCGAAAGCATGGACGAAGCGGCCGCGCGGGCCGTCCGGGCGGCACACGCCGCATGAGCATGCGCCCGCATATCCATACGCACGCGCGCTTGCAGATGACCAACGGGGAGGGGTCCTTTCGGTGAGCATCCTCGTCGATCGCGATACCCGGGTGTTGGTGCAGGGCATTACTGGCCGGGAGGGCTCGTTCCACACGGAACAGATGGTCGAGTACGGCACCAACGTGGTCTCGGGCGTCACGCCAGGCGGCAAGGGCAAGAGCGTGGCTGGGGCGCCGGTCTTCGATACGGTGGCGGATGCCGTCGCCGAGACCGCGCCCAATGTCGCGATCATCTTCGTTCCAGCGCGATTTGCCCCGGACGCCATCTACGAGGCTATCGACAATGATCTCCCGCTCGTGGTCTGTATCACCGAGGGGATCCCAGTTGCGGACATGGTTCCCGTTTACGCGCACGCCCAGAACCGGGGGACCCGTCTGCTTGGGCCAAATTGCCCAGGATTGATCACGCCGGGTGCGGCGAAAGTCGGGATCATGCCCGGCTTCATCCACACACTGGGGCCGGTCGGGGTCGTCTCGCGCTCAGGCACGTTGACCTATGAGGTTGTCGATGCGCTCTCTCGAGCTGGTACAGGCCAGAGCACGGCCGTCGGCATCGGCGGCGACCCCGTGATCGGCACCTCGTTCGTCGACGTGCTCGGTTTATTCGAAGCCGATCCCGCCACCGACGCCATCGTCATGATCGGCGAGATCGGTGGCAACGACGAGGAAACCGCCGCCCGCTTTATCCAGGACCATGTGACGAAACCCGTCGTCGGCTTCATCGCGGGACAGACCGCGCCGCCGGGCAAGCGCATGGGTCACGCCGGGGCGATCATCTCGGGTGGCTCGGGCACCGCCGCGGAAAAGATGGCCGCGCTCGAGGCCGCTGGCGTTCGCGTCGTCGACCGGCCCTCTGCGGTGCCAGGCGCGATTCAGGCGGCGCTGCGAACATCCTGATCGTCTCGGACTCGAAGCGGAAGATACACTTCTCCCGTTGCTTTTTCGGGCGTTCAGCAAACCCTCAGCCTTGGTTCAGGGGTCGTTCAGCGCCCATCCGCATAATCGCAATCACGATCGGTTCCCGGGGGTGGTGCTGGGCGGGCCTTTCCGCCCCCGGGGTCCGGTCACCCCCCGTATCACTCGTCGGGCAGTTGATGCCCGTAGGGAAAACAAGGGAGCAGAAGTATGGCCGGACAGAGAGCAAGTCGCCTGCGCAGGGTGGCCGTGACCGGGGCATTGGCACCGGCGCTCATCCTCGGCGCAGTCGGGTTTGGGGTCCTATCTGGGGGCATTCTTCCCACCGAGGTTACCGCGCAGTCGGTGATCGACGGTGGGTCCTGCACCGCGTTTGGCGCCCCGACTACGGCTCAAGCGCCAGAGATGTCTGTCGCCGACGTCGCGGAGACAGTCAATCCGGCGGTCGTCACCATCCTCAACATGCAGCCGATAAGTCAAGCGGATCTGAGTGGTATCTCTGGGATCGAAGGAATTCCCGATCTGCCCCAGATCCCCGGCATCAATGAACTTCCTGGCAGCGACCAGGGCCCGAACGACAATGGGGACGGCACAGGACAGGTCGGAGACTCCGTTAACAGCGACACGCTCGTCCCAGTCGGAAGCGGTTCCGGGTTCATCGTCGACGAGAGTGGCGACGTCATCACGAACGCCCATGTTGTAGCGGGCGCCGACGAACTGAGCGCCGTGTTGTCTGATGGCAGCCAGGTGCCGGTGAAAGTTGTGGGCAGCGACGACCTGCTCGACGTGGCGGTCCTGAAACTGGATCTCCCGGCGGGAGAATCGGTTCCCGGTATCGTGAAGTTTGGCGACTCATCGTCCTTGCGGGCCGGCGATCAAATTGTCGCCATCGGCAACGCGCTGGGGTCGTTCCCGAACACGGTGAGCGAAGGTACGGTCAACGCCACCGATCGCTCGTTCCCGACTGAAGGTGGCCTGACCGACTGGATCCAGCACGACGCCGAGATCTGGCACGGCAACTCCGGTGGCCCTCTGCTCAATCTGCGCGGTGAGGTCGTCGGCATAAATACCGCCGGTATCGGCTCCGGCATGATGGGCACGGACACCGGATCGGCCGACATGGCATTTGCGGTCGAAGGCAATACCGCCTGCCGCGCTGCCGCCGAATTGCTCGCCAATGGCAAGATCACCTGGCCGTATCTGGGCATCCAGGGCGAGGCTACCACCGATGGTCAGAGCATCGTCGAGGTCGTCGAAGATGGACCGTCCGCAGCCGCTGGAATCGAGCCAGGTGACGTGATCACCGCCTTCGACGGTCAGGAGATCTCTCCCAAGACCTCGCTCATCGATCTGCTCTTCGAGCACAAGCCCGGAGACGTGGTTACGGTCACCGCTGAGCGAGACGGCGCACCGCAGACCTTCCAGGTTACGCTCGGCGAGCGCCCCGAGGAAACAGACTAAATCTCTTCTCGGCGACCTCCCCCGCCGGTCGCCGGTCCCATCCCTCTCCCCGTGCCGGAGGGCAGCCCACCCGGGCTGTCCTCCGGCACATTTCGATTTGCATCGTTCGCAGGCGGGAACCGCGAGCGCTACGCCTCGGCGATTTCAGCCTTCCGCCACCGATCGACCAACCGCCGGTACGAGGATTTCAAGCGATCGAGGCGACGAGTCTCCGTGACGATGCGCTCCTCGATGCGGATCCGCAAATCGGCGAAGACCGGATCCCCTGCTTCATACCTTGTGTAGAGCCGGAACAGCTCGCCTCCCCGCAGCCGCGCCATCGCCAGGCGCGCCTCCTCCAGAGCGACGCCCAGCCGGCGCAGCTCTTCCTCGGCCCAGGCCAAGCGGTCGGTCACCGGCCGCTCGGACCAATCCGGATCTTCGGCAATCGACTCCAGATGCACGGCTCGCAGACCGGCCAGATCGCGCAGGCGGAAGGCTTCATTGACACGCTGCATGATGCGTTCACGCCGCTGCCGCTCCTCGTCATCGCGGGCCAGATCGGGATGGAGCCGCTTTGCCAGGTCGATGTACAGCCGTTTCGCTTCGACCGCCTCGGTCGCCAGCCAGCGGCGCGCGGCCGCGGGCACGTGAGGTCCACGCGGTGTACCGCGGCCTCCTGAGGCTCCAAACGGGCCCCCAGCTAGTAGGTCTTCTCCGTCTTCGAGGTCGAGCTCGTCGAGATCGAGCTCGTCTAGTTCCCGGGTGTCGAGCGCCGCCCGCAGCCGGGCTACGCGATGACTGAAGTCGGCGGTCGCGCCCTCCAAGCGTCGCAGCTCGGCGAATAGCTCTCCGAGCCGCGCCTGGGCCAGCGCCTCGAACCCGGTGACCGCGTCCCGCAGCGCGACGAGGTCACGCTCGAGGTGGGCCAGGTCGCGACGTCGCTCCCCGATCGTGATCAGATGCCGTTGGTATTGCTGCTCGGCGGGCGGCAGCGCGCGGACGACTTCAGTCCGCCCATTCCTGCCGCCGGGTGACTTCTCCACCCTGTTCCTCTCAACCCGTCGGTTCCGGCGAACGGGACGGCTCAGGAGCGGCCCCGAAAGCAACCACCAACCGTACCATCTCCACCCACTGTCCCGCCGTTTCTGGCCCGGAAGCGGGTATAGTTCTTGGCACCAGTGACTTTCTGAGGTAAGCGCCTGCCGGTATGACCGGCGATGCGGGAGCGGGGTATGGCGGTCGATCTAAAAACGGAATCGGGGGACACAGCCGTCATCAGCGCGGCCGGCGCGGTGCCGGACGCGCGTGGCCGATTTGGGCAATTCGGCGGCAAGTACGCGCCGGAGACGTTGATGCCGGCCCTCGATGAGTTGGAATCCGCCTACGCCGAGGCTCGTCGTGATCCCAAGTTCCAGGACGTGGTCGATCGTCTGGCGCGAGATTATGTCGGCCGCCCCACGCCTCTGTACTTCGCGCGGAACCTGACTGATCTCGGGGGCGGCGCCAGGATCTACCTGAAGCGGGAAGATCTTGCGCACACCGGCGCACACAAGATCAATAACGCGCTCGGCCAGGGTCTCCTCGCCAAACGGATGGGCAAGCAGCGGATCATCGCCGAGACCGGCGCCGGGCAACACGGCGTGGCGACCGCGACCGTCTGCGCCCTGCTGGGGCTGGAATGCATCGTCTACATGGGCGAGGTCGACATCGCTCGGCAATCGCCGAACGTCTTTCGCATGAAGCTCCTCGGTGCGGAAGTTCGCCCCGTCAAATCAGGCTCGCGCACGCTCAAGGACGCGACCAACGAGGCGATCCGGGACTGGGTCGCCAACGTCGAGAACACCTTCTACATCATCGGCTCGGTCGTCGGCATGCACCCTTACCCGATGATGGTCCGCAATTTCCAATCGGTCATCGGGCGGGAAGCGCGCGCGCAGATGCTCGACGCCATCGGCGCGCTGCCGGACGCCGTCGTCGCCTGCGTCGGCGGCGGCTCGAACGCGATGGGGATTTTTTATCCGTTCATCCAGGACCGTGAGGTCGAGCTCGTCGGTGTGGAAGCCGCCGGGCATGGCATCGAAAGCGGGAGCCACGCGGCGTCGCTCTGCGCGGGCACGGTCGGTGTCTTGCACGGGTCGCGCACCTATGTCTTGCAGGATGAATTCGGCCAGGTGCAAGAGGCGCACTCCATCTCGGCCGGTCTCGACTACCCCGGCGTCGGACCGGAGCTCTCCTACCTCAAGGAAACCGGCCGCGCGACATTCGTCGGCGTCACCGACGCCGAAGCGCTGGAGGCGTTCCAGACGCTCTGTCGCAGCGAAGGCATCATCCCCGCCCTCGAGTCGTCGCACACGATCGCTCACGCGCTCCCCTTGGCGCGGCGACTGGGACCGGAGCGAACGCTGCTCGTCAGCCTGTCAGGACGTGGCGACAAGGATCTGCAAACCGCGGCGGACGCGCTCGGGATGTCGCTGTGACCGCGACAGGAGCATTGCCAGCGGAGGATATCGCCGGGTCAACTCCGTCGAGCCGCGTGGCGGGTGCGTTCTCGCGCGCCCGCGCCGAGGGCCGTACTGCGGTCATGCCCTTCGTCACGGCGGGATATCCAACACTTGAGCGATCGGAGGAATGGGTACTAGCCCTGGTCCGTGGTGGCGCGGACCTGATCGAGATCGGCGTCCCATTCTCCGATCCGCTAGCTGATGGCGCGACAGTCCAGCGCACCAGTCAGTTGGCGTTGCGGCATGGCGTGACCCTGGCCGACGCTGTCGCGATGGTGCGACGGCTTCGCGAGCAACACGGCGTTTCGGTCCCCATCCTGCTCATGGGCTATTTCAACCCGATGCTGCAATACGGGCTGGAGGAGCTTGCCAGGGATAGCGCGGCCGCTGGCGTCGACGGGTACATCGTGCCGGATCTTCCCGCCGAAGAGAGCGATGAGCTGCTGGACGTATGTCGCCAGCATGGGCTCGATCTCGTGTTCCTCCTGGCGCCGACGTCGACTAACGAGCGCATCGCGGCCGTCGCGGAGCGCGCCAGCGGGTTCGTCTATTGCGTCTCATTGACCGGCGTCACCGGGCAACGAGCCGCGTTGCCTGACCTCCGCGCCTATCTGGCGCGCGTCCGCGCCCGCACCGACCTCCCGCTGGCGATCGGGTTCGGCGTGTCAACGCCAGAGCACGTGCGTCAAGTCGGCGAGGTCGCGGACGGCGCGGTGGTGGCATCGGCGCTCATCAACTTCCTGGATACCGTCCCGGACGCCGACCAGCTCATGGCGGCGGAGCAGTTCGTGCGCGGTTTGCGCGGCGAGGCGCCCTTCCCACCGCAGGGGTCGGTGCAACCGGCGACCCGGGCCACGGTCGAAACCGATGAGCGTGACACCCAGGGAGATACCGTGCCCGAGCCAGAAACGACTGGCCGCCCCTACGTCGCTTGTCGCGGCATACGCGGGGCGACGACGGTTGAGACCAACACCTCCGAGGACATCCTCGAGGCGACGACCGATCTGCTCGACGCGATCATCCGCCTCAACGATATCGCCGCGGAGGACGTGGTCAGCGCCATCTTCACGACCACGCCGGAGATCACAGCCTCCTTCCCTGCCATGGCGGCCCGGGAGTTGGGTTGGACGGACGTTCCGCTTCTGTGCGCACATGAGATGGCCGTTCCAGGGTCGCTTCGCGGCGTTGTGCGCATCCTGCTCCACGTCAATACAACGCGCACGCCGTCCGAGATTCGCCATGTCTACCTGCGTGCGGCGGGAGCGCTGCGCCCGGAGTGGGCGTATGACGACGCGGAGCTGGCGCAGATTCTCGGCCGCATGACTGCGGCGCCCAAAACGAAGGCATAGACCCGCGAGACCGGTGGCACCACATGGCCGGTCAGGAGGAGAGCGATGATCATCGTCATGGAGACAGCCGCCACCCGGGAACAAGTCAACGGCATCGTGGCGCGGGTGAAAGCGCTTGGCCTCGGGGCACACCTCTCCGAGGGGGAAGAGCGCACTATCATCGGCATCGTTGGCTCACCACTGCCGCCGTCGCTCGACGACGAGCTCGAGATCCAGTCAGGGGTCGAGCGCGTGGTGCGCATCACCAAGAAGTACAAGCTCACCGGCTGGGACTTTCATCCGCAGAAGACCACGATCGCGGTCCGCGACGTCCTTATCGGTGGCGACGCCGTGACGATCATCGCCGGTCCCTGCTCGGTCGAGAGCGAAGAGCAGACTGTCAGCACGGCACGGGCGATCAAGGCGGCCGGCGCATCGATCCTGCGCGGCGGGGCCTACAAGCCGCGCACCTCCCCCTACGAGTTCCGCGGGCTGGGACGCCGCGGCCTTGAGATCCTCGCTACGGCACGCGAAGAGACCGGCATGCCGATCATCACCGAGGTCATGACGCCGAGCGACATCGACGAGGTCGGCGCTTTCACCGACATCTTCCAGATCGGCGCCCGCAACGCCCAGAACTACCTGTTGCTAGAAGAGGTCGGCAAAGCCAGCAAGCCGGTCATGCTCAAGCGCGGTTTGTCGATGCTGATGGAGGAGTGGCTGCTGGCCGCGGAATACGTCATGGCCCAGGGGAACCCGGACGTCATCCTCTGCGAACGAGGCATCCGCACGTTCGAGTCGTCGACCCGCAACACGCTCGACGTCAGCTCCGTACCGGTCATCCAGGGCATGAGCCACCTGCCCGTCTTTATCGATCCCAGCCACGCCGCGGGCAAGCGGACGCTCGTTCCAGCCCTCGCCCTGGCTGGCATCGCGGCCGGCGCCGATGGGCTGATGATCGAGGTGCACCCGAGCCCGGACCACGCCCTCTCCGACGGCGCGCAGTCTCTCACCTTCGACCAGTTCGACGAGCTGACACCCCGCATCGCTGCAGTCGCGCAAGCGGTCGGACGGCGCTTACCGGTGGCGGATATGGCGACGATTTCCGCCTAAGACGGGCGAATCGCATCCGCCCTATTTATGCAATCTTCTTATGTGCAGCTGATAGTGCCGCAACCCTCATTCTCGAAGAACAATCGGCCAGGGGGGTTGACTCTTCCAGGTCGAGGTGATACAACCTCTCAGTGCGGTCTGGGATCGCCCAGACACCATGGGAAGGACGCGGGGTCCGCGGTCCGGGTCATCGTAGAAAGGAGACAGCCGTTGAATATGCCACACGCACGTCTGGCTGTGTCTATCTCTCGATGCCCGGGGGTTTGCCGTATCGTCGGCTAACTTTTGCGCTGCGCGATCCGCGCGCCCCGGGCCTCTTGGAGGTCCGGGGTTTTTGTTTGCCCCTCCAAGTCGGTCACCCTGTCCGAGGGCTACGCGGGATGAGTAGGAGAGCAACCCAATGCATGACTGCCACAACTTGAAGGATCCCAATCGAGGTACTTGCAGCGCCGCAAGGGCAAGAAACCAGAGCCGTGGGTTTCGATTCACGGCGGAGGCGTCAACCGGCTCGCGGTACCGCAAGCCCCCAAAATCCTTTGCTAACAGATGGGGATTACCCCAGGGGAGACATCGACCGCCATGTTCGGAACAGATATCGCACTAAAGCACCAAGTATCGGAAGCGCGCTTCCGGGATTTTCTCGCCGAAGCCGAGCGCCAGCGTTCGGTGTCCATCGCCCTCGAAGGGCGAAGGCGGACGCGACGAGCCGGCACCTCCGAGGCGCGGGCGGCGGTAGCCACGCTCCTCCTCCGTGCGGGCTCCTGGCTGATGCCTGAAGAGGCACCGGACGCGCGCAATCATCCGGTCGCCTACGGACTCCGGACCGGACAGTGACTGCGGCTTTAACCGCAGAGCCATGCCCCGGGCGGAATACTCGCCCGGGGCATCGTCTTGTTCAGCGTCGGCGGTGTGGTATCCTCCAATAGCGTACGTACACCGGCCGCAGCATCACCCGCTTGCCATGTCCTGATCTTTGCACGCGTGAGAGCGGAGTCGCATGGCCCGAGTCATTGCCTTCTTCAACCAAAAAGGGGGCACCGCCAAGACGACCAGTACGCTCAACGTCGCGGCCGCACTTGCCGAGCGCGGGCGGCGCATCCTCACCATCGACATGGACCCGCAGGCGAGTCTCACCATGGCGACGGGCGTCGATATCGCCTCGCTCGACGCCTCCATCTATGACCTACTCCTCGACGATAGCCTCGATTTGCCATCACTCGCCGTGCCAACCTCGATCCCGGGTGTCTCCCTCGTTCCGTCGCATCCCGACCTCGCCGCTGCCGAGCTCGAGCTGCTCAACGTCCTCGAGCGGGAACGCCAGCTCGAGCAACGACTCGAGCGCGGCGATCTCTCCGCCTGGGACTACGTGCTGATCGACGCGCCGCCGGCCCTCAATGTGCTGTCGATCAACATCCTGGTCGCCGCTGATGAACTGGTGATCCCAATTGAGCCCCACCCGCTCTCGCTGATGGTGCTGCGTCGCCTGTTCGAGACGATTTCGCGCGTGCGCCGGCTGAACCCGACTCTGCGCGTGCACGGTTTCCTGCCGACGAAGGTGCACCACTCGTCTCGCCTCGCCACCGATATGCTGGCGGCACTGGCCGAGGAGTTCCCTCAATACGCGTTGCTTCCCTCTGTTCCCCTCTCGGTGCGCGGCGCGGAGTCGGCCGCCGAACGCACGAGCGTCCTTCATTACATGCCGAGATCGGCGATTGCCGAGGCATACCGGGATGTGGGGTCGTGGCTCGATGAGCACGATCCGCACGTGGCAGCGAGTACGGAGGCGGTGAGCATCCATGTCTAGCGTTTCCGCAGTGCCAGAGAACGGTCAGATCGCGGCCAAAGGTCGCCGCCGGTTCACCGTCGACGCGCTGTTCACCGACCACCGGCCCCAGGCGGTTGGCGTCGAGGACCTCCCAACGGCCAAGGAAATCCGGCTGGAGCGGATCGAGGCCGACCCTCAGCAGCCCCGCCGCACATTCGACCCGGATCGTCTGGAGGAGTTGACGGCGAGCGTCCGACGCGAGGGCATCCTGCAGCCGATTGCCGTGCGCTATGACGCCGATCGTGACGTCTACGTCGTGGTGCATGGTGAGCGACGCCTGCGCGCCGCCCACGAGGCGGGGCTAACGGCGATTCCGGCGATCGTGCGCGACGTACCAGAGGATCGCCGCCTCGTGCAGCAGCTCATGGAGAACATCGTCCGCGACGACCTTAATGCGGTCGACCGGGCGGCTGCCTTGCGCGCACTTAAGACGCAGCTGGGGGATGCTCCGTGGGAAGCGGTCGCCGAGATGGTCGGCATCCGGCGCAGCAGGCTCTTCCAACTCATCGGGACCGAGAAGCTCTCCGAACAGGTCCGCGACGATATTCGGGGAGGCAGGCTGAGCGAGAAGCAGAGCCGCGCCCTGCAGGGGCTGCCCGCCGCACACCAGGAAGCGTTGCACGACGCGATCATCCGCTATGAGCTCTCGGCGGAAGAGGCGATGCGCGCGGCCCGAGCACTGAAACGGGCCAGGCTGACCGACGATGCGAAGAGCGCGACCGCCTTCATCGACACCCTCCGCGCCGAGCAGGAGGGCGAGACTGGCGATGGTGATGCACTCTCGCGAGCGGCGGGGCTGTTCGCGGCGATCGAAGCCGCTGCCGCCGCCGAGCGAGGATCGGCAGAGGCCCTCGCAGCCGCCGCCAGGACGGCCAAGGCGCCGCCATTTGATGGCGATCGTCTCCGAGCCGAGGTGCTCGCGCTGGCGCGGACGCT
>Ga0126306_10001807_pt1 | contig 11627 bp, 13 predicted proteins | sample Plot27_FD_92592 | JGI IMG/M metagenome (GOLD analysis project Ga0126306, IMG submission 92592) | Serpentine soil microbial communities from UC McLaughlin Reserve, CA, USA - Plot27 | ecosystem: Environmental > Terrestrial > Soil > Grasslands | place: USA: UC McLaughlin Reserve, Lake County...
GCCCGCCCTTGGTCGCGATGACGAGGTCGTCGGGATAGGGATGGAGCGCTTCGGCGATGAGCTCCTCGCTCACCGCGGGTCCGTAGGAGTCGGCGGTGTCGATGAAGTTGATGCCGAGCTCGACGACGCGCCGGAGCACCGCCTTGGCGACGTCGCGGTCGCGTGGGTCGCCCCAGATGCCCTTGCCGGTGATGCGCATGGCGCCGAAACCCATGCGATTGACGGTGAGGTCGCCGCCGACGTCGATCGTGCCCGACGCCTGTGCCGGGGTTGCGCTGCTCACCCGAACACCGGCAGGACAGCGGGGTCGACCGCCTCGCCGCTCATCATCTTCGTGATGAGCCCCATGTCGAAGTAGTCGCGCCAGGCGACGATCTTCCCGTCGCTCAGGTCGAAGACCCCCATGACCGCCACCGGCGAGTCTGCGCCGTTGATGGTGAACGTGTCGGTCCGTTCCGTGAGGACCGAATCGCCGTTTGCGGCGATGCGGTGGATCTGGAAGGTCATCTTCTCCGCCATGTCGAGGAAGCCCTGGATCATGGCGATCGATGCCTCCTTGCCGACCGCGGGCGCCATGCCGACGTTGTGGTACACGACGTCGTCGGCCAGCAGGCTCGAGATGGTGTCGACGTCCTTGGTCGCGAACGCTGCGCAGAATTCCTGGACCACTTCCTCAGGTGTGCTCATCGATCGCGGAGCGTACCCTGACGCGCATGGCCACGAGCAAGGACGACCTCATCCTCATCTCGGTCGACGACCACATCGCGGAACCGGCCGACATGTTCAACGGGCACGTGCCCGACAAGTACCGGGAGCTCGCACCCCGCGTGGTCGACGAGCCGAACGGCGCTCAACAGTGGTACTACGGCGACATCCGGGGTCGGAACCTCGGACTGAACGCGGTGGCGGGCAAGCCGCCCGAGATGTTCAACGTGAACCCGAACCGCTACGAGGACATGCGCCCCGGCTGCTTCGACGTGCACGAGCGCGTGCGCGACATGTCGGCGGGCGGCCAGCTCGCCGGGCTCAACTTCCCGAACTGGACCGGCTTCTCGGGGCAGGTGCTGAACCAGGGGCCCGAGCGTGACGTCAACCTCGTCATGATCAAGGCGTACAACGACTGGCACGTCGACGAGTGGTGTGGCGCCTACCCCGAGCGCTTCGTCCCGTGCGGCATGCTCCCGCTGTTCGACGTGGAGGGAGCAGCCAAGGAGGTGCACCGCCTCGCGGACAAGGGATGCCACGCGGTCACCTTCTCCGAGAACCCGGCCGGCCTCGGCATGCCGAGCATCCACTCCGGGCACTGGGATCCGCTCTTCGCCGCGTGCAGCGACAACGGCACCGTGCTCTGCTGCCACGTCGGCTCGTCGTCGAAGTCGGCGAGCACGTCGCCCGACGCGCCGCCACCGGTGGCGATGAACCTGTCGTCGGCGATGACGATCTACACGCTGGGCGACCTGCTGTGGGCCGACTTCTGGCACCGGTTCCCTGATGTGCGCTTCTCGCTCACCGAGGGCGACATCGGCTGGATCCCGTACTTCCTGTGGCGTGCCGAGCACACGCTCGACCGGCACAACGGTTGGATGCAGCACGAGCAGCCGCAAGGCATGTCACCCACCGAGCTGTTCCACGAGCGCATCTACGTGTGCTTCATCAACGACCGCGTCGGCGTGAAGCTGCTCGACGAGTTCAGCCCGCACCAGGTGTGCTGGGAGTCCGACTACCCCCACTCCGACAGCTCGTGGCCCGAAGGGCCGGAGAAGTTGTGGGAGCTGGTCGGCGAGCTCGATCCCGCCACCGTCGATCGCATCACGCATCGCAACGCGATGGACGCCTACCAGTTCGACCCGTTCTCGGTGCGGCCGAAGGAGCAGTGCACCGCGGCTGCCTTGCGCGCCGAGGTGGGTGAGGTCGACACCGTGACCCACGTCGGTCGCCTGGCCGATGAGACCGACCGGAACGCGTGGCGGAACATGACCGGTGCCGCCGCCAAGGCGCGCGCAGGCAAGTAGCTGGCGCGCCTCTTCAGGAAGAGGAGCGGGGACCGCCGCGGTCGCCGGGCCAGCGCGAACCGCCGATGGTGTCGGCGTAGGGCCAGAACGCGATCGGATCGAGCGCGCCAGCGAGCGTGATCTCGCGGTGCGAGTGCGTGCGGGTCACGAGGCGCGTCGACAGCAGTTCGCGCATCGGCAGCAGCTCCGTGTACGGATCCCACGGGCTGTCACGCAGCACGAGCGTGCCGTCGACGTCTTCCTCGTGGACGGTGGTGCCGGTCGACGACACGTCGACGACGTGCGGCGGGAAGTCGTAGCTCTTCTCGACGCCACCTACCGCGCGCGAGCTCTTGATCCACCATTCGTGCTCGGTGAACTCGCCCGCCGGCTCGACCTCGCCGGTGACGCGACCGTGGAACTCGACGAACGTGTAGCCCTGGTGCGTGCAGCGCGCCTGGACGACGTCGTCGTTGCGGAAGTACACCGTCGAGCACGGGAATTTGGACTGACCGTTGAGCTCCTGGCTGATGAAGATGGCCGACTCCTGGTCGATGCCGATCCCGATGCCGTAGAACCCGGCGACACCGCGGTAGTCGGCGTCGACCTTGGTCGAGACGCCGTACTCGGGCTCGCCCTTCACCGGGAAGTTGTAGACGTTGACGTGCACGTGCGGGTGCGCACCCGGGTCGATGCCGGGTGGCAGGAGGTCGGCGATCCTGTCGGGGTCGGTGCGGTACACGATCGACAGCAACGGCCAACCGGCGATCTCGCCCGGGCGGATGTTGGGAGTCATGCACCGAGGCTCGCGCACGTGGGCGCGCACCGCCAGCGTGATCACTGCTTCGGCCGGAGCACCTCGATGGCGACGTCGCCAGGTCCCGACTCGCCGCGCAGGAGCCGTTGGAGCGCCTGCGCCATCTTGGCGGCGCGAGCCTTGGCGAGCTCGGCCGTCGGGCCCTCGAAGAGCTCGTCGACGGTCTCGGTGAAGAGCGCCAGCCACCGGTCGAAGTGCGCGTCGGTGAACGGCGTCGCTTCGTGCGCGGGCGGTGCGCGAGCAGGGGGTTGCCCTCGTACCCCCGTACGCCCAGGAGCTGCCACATCCAGAAGTCCGCGACCGTCTCGAGGTGGTCCGGCCAGTCGACCTGCGCGGCCGCGAACACCGGACCGAGGACGTCGTCCATCGCCGCCGCGCGGTAGAAGGTGCGCACGAGCAGCTCGACGTCACCACGGGTCGCGAGGTCGTGACGCTCGTCGAGATGCGCCCAGCACGCGGGGTCGCCGCCTTCGTCGGGGAACGCTCGGTCACTCATGCCGTCACCCCGATCGCGGTCGCGACCACGACCGCGAGCCCAAACCCGAGTTGCGACAGCCCGACCGCGATCGCCGGTCGCGCCGGTCCCCGACTCCATGCGAGCTGGACGAGCGCGACCGCGACCATGGCGAGCGCACCAGCGAACACGGCGTCGTCGAGGATCACCGCGAGCGTTGCCAGCGCGACGCCGGCAAACTGGGCGCCGTCGCAGATGCGCAGCGACGGCGGGTGCCCGTGGAGGCGTTGCACCTGCACCCGGGCGAACGGCACCGACGCCGTCGCTCGCGCCGCCAGCACCAGCCAGAGCGCGAAGGCAAGCGCGTACTCCTCGCCGCCCGCGAGCGCGATCGACGCCGCCGCCGCCGAGATCCCGATCGCCCCGCACAGCTCCGGAGTGAATCGGCGGCTCCGGCTCCGGGCGTCGAACCAGAGCTCGACCGCGAACAATGGGAGCGCGACGGCGAACGGCACCACCCATTCGGCGTCGGCGCGCACGAACGCGACGACGACCATCGCTGCGAGCAGGACCAACTCCAACGCGACGAGCCGACGTGCCAACCGGTCGCGCTCGAGCTCGCGGTGGCGGTGCCGGTCGACGAGCAGGACCTTCAGGGGTGTGCGGACCAGGAACGCGAGGAACGTCGCGACACCGATCGCCGCTCCCGCCACCGAGGGTGCGACCAGCAACCCGAGCAGCACGGGCTCCAGCGTCAGACCCCACCCGCCGTGTTCCGACGGGATCACCACCGCTCGCCACGGCGAGCGCGTGCTCGCTCCGGTCACGCTCCGACGCTACCCATCCCGAACGAGGTTGCGTCACTCGACGTCGTAGTACGACGTCAGATGACGCAACGTGTGTGGTGGGGCGCCGCTGTGCGAGGCTGCGGCGGTGAGCGAACCCACGGTGCCCGTCCCGATCACCGACGTCTCGCACGTGTCGATCGGCGTCTCCGACATGGAGCGCTCGATCGCCTTCTACCGGGACGTCTTCGGCTGGGAGCAGGTCTTCGACGAGCGGATGGAAGGCGCGGCGTTCGAGGAGCTCACGCACTTCCCGGGCGCGGCGGGGCGGGCCTGCGGCGGCCGCATCGGCAGCCTGCGGGTCGAGCTCATGCAGTTCAACTTCATTCCCGACGTGCCCGCGCCGTCGGGCCTCGGGCTGCGCGTCCTCTCGATGGAGACGCCCGACGCGCGCGCCGCCCACGCGGAGCTCGTGCGGCGTGGGGTGCCGGTCTCGGGACCGCCGGTGGAGGTGTTCGGCGTCCACATGTTCTTCGTGATCGATCCCGACGGCCAGGGGATCGAGATGTGCGAGTACGTGCGCGGGGGACCGGCCTGGGGCGGTGCGTACCGGTGACCGAGGCGATCTCGGAAGCCGACTACGACTCGGTGTTCGTCCACAACGACGGCGTGCGTCTGCACGCGCTCGACAACGGACGCGTCGACGCCCCCCTCCCGACGGTGCTCGCGATCCCGGGGATGGGGGAATACGCCGACGAGTACTCCTGGTTGCTCGACGCCTTGGGCGACCGGCGTGTCGTTGTCGTCGACGTGCGCGGACGGGGCCGCAGCGATGTCCCCCATTCGGGATACACGTGGGAGCACCACATCGGCGACTTGCGCGCCGTTGTCGAGGCGCTCGACGTCGAGCGTCCGATCGTCGTGGCCTTCTCGCGCGGCAGCTCCTACGGGCTGGGCTACGCGCTGACGTACCCGTCCGAGGTGCGGGGACTCGTCATCGGTGACTACTTCGCGCGACACGTCGGGCTCCCACCCGAGATCGCCGAGCAGCAGTTGCAGAGCAAGATCCGCGGCACCGTCATCGCCGACCGCATGTCGGAGCACGCGGTGCGGCAGGTCGTGGCCGAGAGCCGCGAGGTCCCGTTGTGGGACCGGTTGGTCGAGCTGCAGTGCCCGGTGCTCGTGATCCGCGGTGGCCGGAAGAGCGCGCTGGTCGGCGAGGAGCTCGCCGCGCAGTGGCGCGCCTCGCTCCCGACGGTGCACATGGAGGTCGTCGCCGACGCCGGCCACGACCTCTGGAGTCGCGACGTCGACGCGTACCTCGCCGTGCTCCTGCCGTTCCTCGAGCACGTCAGCGTCACGTGAACACGCCGCCTCGTTCGTGCAAGCCTGCGCCGACCGGACAGGTTCCCGTGATCGACCGCAAACGGTGCGAGGCGAAGGAAGACTGCGTGCAGGTGTGCCCGTATGACGTCTTCGAGGTTCGCGTCCTCTTTCCGGAGGAGCGAACCGGGCTGTCGTTGCGCGGCCGGTTGAACCTACTGGTCCGCCGCAATCGACAAGCGGTCGTGGTCGCCCCCGACGAGTGTCACGCGTGCGGCCTCTGCGTCACCGCCTGCCCCGAACGGGCCATTCGGCTCACGCCCCGCGGGGCGTGAACACCACCGGCAGTGGATCGACCGTGCGGATCATCGTGTTGTTGTAGCCCACGGTCTGGTCGGGATCGAGCGCGTAGTCGGGGATGCGCTCGTGCAGCGCACCCAGGATCACCGAGAGCTCCATGCGCGCGAGGTGCGATCCGAGACACCGGTGGAAGCCGCTGGCGAACGCGATGTGGCGCTTGGCGGCGCGGTCGAAGTCGACGGTGAGCGCGTCGTCGAACGCGGTGCCGTCGAGGTTGGCCGCGGCCCAGCACACGGTGAGCTGATCGCCCGCCTTGATCTGCTCGCCGGCGATCTCGAAGTCGGCGGTGGCGTACCGGCCACCGGCGACCACCGGCGTCTCGTAGCGCATCAGCTCTTCGATGGCCGTCGGGAGCAGGGCCGGGTGGTCGAGCAGGCGTTGCTTCTGGTCGGGATGGCGCGCCAACCAGTCGACCATGCACGAGAGCGACGCCGCCACCGTGTCGAGGCCGGCGAGCACGAGGAGGAACGTGATGTCGATGACGTCTTCGCGCGTGAGCGTCTCGCCGTCCACCTCCGCGGTGAGGAAGCCGCCGATCAGGTCGTCGCCGGGAACGCCGCGCGCCTCACGACGGTCGAGCTCGGCGTAGAGGTATTCGATCATCTTCGTGTTGGCGGTGACGCGGTGGTCGTCGTCGTGGGGGCGGATGATCCCGTTCTTGAACCAGAGCAGGAAGTCGAGGTCGTCGAGGGGCAGGCCGAGCAGGGTGAGGAACACCATCGACGGCAGGGGCTCACAGAACGCGTTGTACAGCTCGACCTTGCCATCGGCGATGAAGCCGTCGATGAGCTCGTCGGCCATGGCACGCACACGCGTCGCGAGCTGCGCGACCACCTTCGGCGCGAACAGCGGGTCGAGGAGCTTGCGGTACTTCGTGTGCGCGTCGCCGTCGAGCATGAGCGGGATGAGCGGTCGACCGGCTCCCATGTAGGCGCCTGCGAGCTCCACCATCTCGGGATCCATCGAGTGGACGTCGCGCCGCTTCGTCACCTCGAGCACGTCCTCGAGGTGGAGGAGGGTCACCTTCCCGCTCTCGCCGCGGTAGATGCGCTCCCGATCGATGAGCGCGCGAAGTGCAGGCTGGATGTCGGGCACCCCGGGCTGGAACACCTCGGGGAAGAACGCGGTCATTCCGATGTCTTCGGCCATGGTGTCAGTGTCGCGCACCCACGTCGACGGCGTGACCGAGCCGGTGTGACTCGAGCGCCGCCAGCAGCGCGGTCAAGACGTGTCGGGACTCCTCGGGCCCCATGACCGGGTCTGTCACCGCGCCGCGGTAGAAGTCGAGCGCGTGCGCGGTGGATGCGCGAAACGCGTCCGGTGGACGGTCGTCGAGGTCGTGGAACTCGCGCGTCTCGCCGTCGCGGTAGAGCAGCACCGCAGGTTCCTGCACGCCTTGTGCACTGATCCGGTTCGTGCGCGCGTAGCCCCGCTTCCCGGTGACCTCGATGCGCTCGTCGCCGGTGTAGTGGCTCGAACGGAAGTACATGTCGATCGCGAACGAGATCTCGAGCACCGCCCGCACCCCGTTCTCGTGCTCCCAGATCAAGGTCGACGGCGCGTCCATGACGATGCCGGGGACGATCTCGGTCTCGCCCAGCCACGCGAACACTCGGCGGATGGGGCCGAACAGCCACGACGCCACCGCGAGCTGGTGCCACCCGTGGTCGAAGACCATCATCCCCCGGCCGTCGAGCATCTGCTCGAACTGCCACCGCATGCTGCGCTCGGGCAGGTCCCACCCGCCGCGGCCGGTGGCCACGATCTTCATGTGCACCGACACCGGATCACCGATCTCGCCAGCAGCGATGAGATCGCGCATCTTCACCAGCGGCGGGAAGAACAGGTAGTCCTCGAGCACGCGCAGGGTCGCGCCCGACGCCTCGCGCGCCGCGAGCATGCGCTCGGCGCCGGCGAGATCGCGCGCGAGGGGCTTCTGCACCTGCACGTGGTAGCCGGCGCTGAACACCTGCTCGACCACCTCTGCGTGCACCGGTGTCGGCACCAGCACGTCGACCACGTCGGCGCCCAGCGTGAGCAACTCGTCGAGTGACGTCGTCGCCGTTGCCTCGGGGCACCGCGCGTGCCAGATCGCGAGTTGGTCCTCGTCGCGGTCACAGAGGCCGACGATCACGACGTCGTCGCGTTCGAGGTAGGTCGGCAGGACCAGTTCGGCGATCTGGCCGAGCCCCACGACGGCGAGACGGAGCGGGCGGTCGGCGGGGATCGGAAGCGGCGTGGGCATGGAGTCCTCTCGGAGTGAACGGGTCAGCTCGAAGCGCCGACGGCGATGAGCACGAGTCCGGACAGCGCGATCGCAAGTCCGGCGATCTGGATCCGCGACGGTCGCTGCCGCAGGTACCACCACGCGTGGAACACCGTGAAGGCCGGCGCGAGCGCAGCGACGGGCGCGACGGTGGCGAACAGGCCGTCGCGCACCGCGACCAGGAGCAGCGCGGTCGCCGACACGTCGAGCAGTCCGGCGGCGACGGCCTCGACCCGGGTCCGGCCGTGGAGCGCCGGGCTGATGCGCATGACCACGGCGACGGTCACGACGGCGAGCACCGCGCCGATCCGTCCCGAGAACACCGGCCAGAACTCCGACGCGTCGCGGGTGTTGCCGTAGCAGACGAACGAGAACCCGAAGCCCAGGCCGGCCAGCAGCGCGAGCACGAGCGCCGCCCGGCCGCCCGAGTCGGCTCCCGGGTGCTCGGGCCGCTCGACCGAGATCAGACCGCCGGCGACGACGGCCAGCGCCACCCCGACCAGCGCCGCGTTGGCCGGGTTCTCACCCGAGGCCAGTCCCCACACCACCGGGATGACCGCGCCGACGGCGGCGGCGATCGGGGCCACGACGCCGGCACGGCCGATCGCGAGGCCCTGGTAGAGGCAGCCGAGCGCGCCGACGTTGAGCACGCCGCCGAGCGCCCCCAGGGCGAAGTCGCCGGTGTGCGGATCACCGCCCACGATCGCCGCGACGAGGAACGCGCCGACCAGCGCGCACACCTGCACGGTGACGAGCACCGCCACCGTCTTCGCGCGCGTTGACGCCAGGCCACCGAGGAAGTCCCCGCTGCCGAACGACGCCGCAACGACGAGACCGAGGAGAAGGGACATGCACGACCTGTGGACGGAGGACGCGGGACCTTACCGGCCGGGCCTATGTTCCTGCCGTGACCCTGCGCTTCCTCACCGAACACGAACACGACGTCGTGCGCCGGTTGGCCGATCGACTGCTGCCTCCGCACGGCGAGTTCCCGGGCGCGGGCGCAGCCGGCGCGGCCGACTACGTCGACCGCATCCTCGGCGCGTTCGCGACCGATCCGCCTGCGATCTGGGCCGGTGGCCCGTACTCGGGGCGACACGGTGGCGAATCCGCGTTCGACGACCACCTGCCGTTGTCGCGACTCGAGGCGCTCGCGTGGCGCACGCGCATCGAGGGGTCGCTCGGCCTCCCCGAACGTGAGTGGAACGGGCCCGTACGCGGGTGGCAGGAGATCTACCGCAACGGCATCGCTGCGCTGGACACCAGCCCCGATTCCGACGGCCTCGATCTCGATGGGCAGCCGGAGCTCCGGCAGCTCCTCTTCGAGCACGCGTGCGAGGCGTCGTACGGCGCACCGGAGTACGGCGGCAACCGCGCGCTCGCCGGTTGGCGCATGATCGGGTACGCGGGCGACGTGCAGCCGCGCGGCTGGAGTGACGCGGAGGTCACCGGTGCCTGACTTCGACGTCGTCGTCATCGGCTCCGGGCCCGGTGGCGCCACCGCCGCCGACGTGCTCACCGAGGAAGGGCGTTCGGTGTGCGTGCTGGAGAAGGGCCGCAACCACCTCCTGGCGCTCGAGGCACCGTTCGCCGCGCTCGACCACCTGTCCAACGACGAGGTGAAGTTCGGCCGTCGGCACTTCCTCGGGCCCGACCCGCTGCTCGAGCCGCGCAGCTATCGCCGCTCCGCCGCCGACGGGGAGCGCACCACCGTCGGTGACGTGAACAACATGCCCTCGACCGTGGGCGGGGCCGGATTCCACGCCGACGGCAAGCTGCCGCGGTACCGCGAGGTCGACTTTCGCTTGCGCTCGGAGCTCGGGCCGGTCGAGGGCGCCGACGTCGCCGACTGGCCCGTCGACTACGACGAGATGGAGCCCTTTTACACCGAGGCCGAGCGATCGATCGGCGTGGCCGGTGACCACACCGGCAACCCGTTCGCGGCGCGGCGCAGCGGCCCGTACCCGATGCCCCCGGGCGCCGACATGTTCCTCACCACGCTGACCGTGCCGGCGTCGGAGCGACTCGGGTACCACCCGTACCGTGCGCCGACCGGCGCCAACAGCGTCGAGTTCGACGGCCGGCCCGCGTGCAACAACTGCGGGTTCTGCGCGTTCTACGGCTGCCCGATCGAGGCCAAGGGCGACCCGGTGGCGATGCTGCGGCGTGCACTGGGGCGAGGGTCGTGCGAGATCCGCCCCGAAAGCGTCGCGGTCGAGCTCGTGCTCGACGCCGGCGGCACGCGTGCCGAAGGTGTGCGCTACCTCGATGCCGACGGCGTGGAGCACGTCGTGACCGCGCGTGCGGTCGTCGTCGCGGGCGGCGCGTTCGAGACGCCTCGCTTCTTGCTGCGCAGCGGCGTCGGCAATTCGTCCGACCTCGTCGGCCGTCACCTCATGTTCCACCTGCAGACGATCGCGCTCGGGTTCTTCCCGTTCCGCCTGCACGCGTACAAGGGGCGCGATGTCACCCATCTCATGGACGACCCGATCGTCGGCGACTCGGCCACCGCGGTTGCAGCGCACGAAGCGGGCGTGCCGTACCTGCGCGGGGGCATCGTGGAGCACGGGGGGAGTGGGCACCCGATCATGGAGGCGTTGCACTTGCCTCCGGGGGAGATGCACAGCTCGCTGATGGCCGACTCACCGACGCGCGACAAGATGGTCGCGTTCACGATGCAGGGTGAAGACCTTCCGCAGGCGAGCAACCGCGTCGATCTCGACCCCACCGTGCGCGACGTGTGGGGGTTCCCCGCCGGCCGCATCACCTACTCGCCGCACGCGCACGACGTTGCCTGCGCGCACCACTGGGGCCCGCGGCTCGAACAGGTGATGACGGAAGCGGGCGCGTCGGGAACCTCGTGGGTCACCTCGCCCGGCACGCCGGGATCGCGGGCGCCGGATCTCGAACCGATGTCGAAGCACTGGATGGGCACGACGCGGATGGGGAGCGACCCGACGTCGTCGGTGTGCGATCCCTGGCAGCGACTCTGGGACGTCGACAACGTGGTCGTCGCCGACTCGTCGGTGTTCCCGACGTCCACCGGCTACGGCCCGACGCTCACCCTCGTCGCGCTCGCGATCCGCGCCTCGCGCGCGCTGGCGGCATCGCTGTGAGCAGCCCGCCATGACACCCTTCGTCGACGTCGACGCGCTTTTCGACGCGCTCGTGGCGTCAGCCGACGCCGACGACGAGGGCGGCCTCCCGATCCTCGACCACTGCCTCCAGTGCGCGGCGCGGTTGCGCTCGTCGTCCCCCGACGACGTCGAGCTCCAGGTCGCGGGCCTCGTGCACGACCTCGGCTGGCTCGAGGTCGGCGGCGGTCGATGGACGCTGCGGCTCGACGCCACCCACGACGTGGCCGGCCGAGCGCTGGTGGCGCCGTTGCTCGGGCCGCGGATCGCCGCCATGGTCGGTGGTCACGTCGCAGCCAAGCGCTACCTGCTCGCCACCGACCCCGCGTACGCCGCGCTGCTGTCGGCGCGCAGCGAGGAGACGCTGGGCTTCCAGGGCGGCGTGATGACGGCGGACGAGGTCGCAGCGTTCGAGCAGCTGCCCGACCGCAACGACCTCGTCGCGCTCCGCCGTGCCGACGACGCCGCCAAGGTCCGCAACGCGGCCGTCGACCCGC
>Ga0126306_10001808_pt1 | contig 11626 bp, 8 predicted proteins | sample Plot27_FD_92592 | JGI IMG/M metagenome (GOLD analysis project Ga0126306, IMG submission 92592) | Serpentine soil microbial communities from UC McLaughlin Reserve, CA, USA - Plot27 | ecosystem: Environmental > Terrestrial > Soil > Grasslands | place: USA: UC McLaughlin Reserve, Lake County...
CACACCCCGGGCAGCTGGGACTACGTGGGCACCACCTACCACGAGGCCGTCTGCCGGTGCGGGGAGGCGGACGTCGAGCTGACGCTGACCTCCGACATGAACATGGGCTTCGAGGGTCCGCGCGTCACCGGGCGCACCTTGATGAAGGAGGGCGACACGCTGTTCGTGGCGCTGTCGTGGTCGGAGCACCCCGCGCCGACCACCTACGAGGAGGCGTACGACCGGCTCGTGTGGACGGCCCACCACTGGCAGCACTGGCTCGACCACGGCACCTTCCCAGACCACCCATGGCGCACCGCTCTCCAGCGCTCCGCGCTCACGCTGAAGGGGCTGTCGTACTCGCCCACCGGAGCACTCGTGGCGGCGGCCACCACCTCGCTGCCGGAGTCCCCGGGCGGCGAGCGCAACTGGGACTACCGCTTCACCTGGATCAGGGACGCCACGTTCATGCTCTGGGGCCTCTACACGCTCGGCTTCGACTGGGAGGCGAACGACTTCTTCTACTTCATCGCCGACGTCGCGGAGGCCGAGGAGGGCACCCTCCAGATCATGTACGGGATCGACGGCGAGGACACGCTCACGGAGCGGACGCTCGACCACATGACGGGCTACGAGGGGGCGCGCCCGGTGCGGGTCGGGAACGGCGCCTACGACCAGGAGCAGCACGACGTATGGGGCGCTCTGCTGGACTCGGTCTACCTGCACACGAAGTCGCGCGACCACCTGCCGGAGCGGATCTGGCCGATCCTGAAGAAGCAGGTCGAGAGCGCGCTCGACAACTGGCGCGAGCCCGACCGGGGCATCTGGGAGAGCCGCGGCGAGGCTCAGCACTTCACCTCGTCCAAGTTGATGTGCTGGATTGCCGCCGACCGCGGCGCGCGCCTGGCCGAGGTGCGCGAGGAGCTCGACTTCGCCGCGCGCTGGCAGTCCGCAGCGGACGAGATCAAGCGGGACATCCTCGAGAACGCGGTCGACGAGCGCGGCGTGTTCTGCCAGCACTACGACACCGACGCGCTCGACGCGTCGGTCCTGATGATGGTGCTGACCCGTTTCCTGCCGCCCGACGACGAGCGCATTCGCCGCACGGTGCTCGCGATCGCCGACGAGCTGACCCAGGACGGGCTCGTGCTCCGCTACCGCACCGACGAGACCGACGACGGCCTGTCGGGCGAGGAGGGCACCTTCACGATCTGCTCGTTCTGGCTCGTGTCGGCGCTGATCGAGATCGGCGAGTTCGAGCGCGGCCGCAACCTGTGCGAGAAGCTGCTGTCCTACGCCAGCCCCCTCGGCCTCTACGCGGAGGAGATCGATCCCCGCACGGGTCGCCACCTTGGCAACTTCCCGCAGGCCTTCACCCACCTCGCCCTGATCAACGCGGTGATGCACGTGATCCGCGCGGACCAGGGTCTCGAGGCCGGGATGCTGCCGCTGGGGCGCGAGCTCACGCGCCAGCGCTCGCAGCAGACGTGAGTTAGCCCGCCGCGGTCAGGTCGGTCGTCGCCGCGAGATCGCGGAGGACCTCGGCGAAGCGCTCGAGGGCGGGCCGGCGAGGCCCGGTGCGCGTCAGGAACACCACCTTCGCCGTCTCGCCCTTCAGGGACACGAAGCTCACCCCGGAGTCGCGCAGGGTCCGGGCCGACAGCGTGAGCCGCGTGACGCCGACTCCCGCGGCCACGAGCGCGAGCAGGCTCTGCACGCTGTTTCCGCGCCGCACGACGTTCGGCTCGAATCCGGCGCGCCGGAAGTCCTCGTCGTACAGCTCGTGCCAGGGCGGCCAGGAGCTGCGCTCGGTGAGCACCCAGGGCTCGCCGGCCAGGTCGGACAGCCGGATCGAGCGCCGCCGCGCGAGCCGGTGTCCGGCCGGGAGCACGGCGGCCACCGGTTCGCTGAGGATGGACTCCGAGCTCAGCGCGGCGTCCTCGATCAGCAGTGGGCGGGTCACGCCGGCGTCGAGGTGGCCATCGCGGACGGCGTCAACCAGCGGCCCCACCGCCATGTCCTCGGTCCGCAGGTCGATGTCGGGATAGCGCTCGTCGAGCGCTCGAACCACGGGCGGCATCACGTAATGGGCGGTCGAGCTCAGGAAGCCGATCCGCACCGTGCCCGTCTCACCACGGGCGGCCCGCTCGGCGGACTGCACGGCGAGCTCGGCCTGCCGCAGGGTGCGCCGGGCGCCCGGGAGGAAGGCTGCACCCGCGTCGGTCAGCTCGACCCTGCGGGTGGTGCGCTCGAGCAGGCGCAGGCCGAGCGCCGACTCGAGCTGCTGGATCGTCGCGCTGAGCGCCTGCGGGCTGAGGTGCAGGATCTCCGCCGCGCGCGTGTAGTTGAGCTCCTCGGCGACGGCGACGAAGTAGCGCAGGTGGCGGAGCTCGGGTGTCATGGAAGATCTCGGATTGTCAACCCGAGACGGATAGTTGCAAAGCAATCGCTGCTTCAGCTTCGGCACGCGAGCGTGCACCCTTCCCGCCCATGCCATCGAGGACCTGGCTGATCACGGGATGCTCCGCCGGCTTCGGCCACGAGATCGGCGCTGCGGCGCTCGCGGTCGGTGACACGGTCGTTGCGACCGCACGGCGCCCCGAGGCGCTCGAGGACCTTGTGGCGGCCGGCGCGCATGCGGTCGCGCTCGACGTGACCGACCCGCAGGCCATCCGCCGGGCGGTGGACGAGACGCTCGAGCGCGTCGGACGGGTCGACGTGCTCGTGAACAACGCCGGCTACGGCTCCGTCGGGGCGGTCGAGGAGCTCACCATGGACGAGCTGCGCGCGCTGTGCGAGGTGATGTTCTTCGGCGCCGTCGAGCTCACCAAGGCGGTCCTGCCGCACATGCGGGAGCAGCGCTCCGGGACGATCGTCCAGATCAGCTCGATGGGCGGCCAGGTCACGTACCCCGGCTACGGCGCCTACTGCGCGTCCAAGCATGCGCTGGAGGGTCTCTCCACGGCGCTGGCGGAGGAGGTGGCGCCCTTCGGCATTCGGGTGCTGATCGTGGAGCCCGGTGCCTTCCGAACCGAGTTCGGGGGCGCCCGGATGCACCGCTCGCGGACCATCGACGCGTACGAGGTCTCCACCGCCGCCACGCGCCAGGCCGTCGAGGACATGGACCAGACGCAGCCGGGCGACCCCGCGAAGGCCGCCCGCGCGATCGTGCGGGCGGTCGCCGCCCACGACGCTCCCCTGCGGCTCGCGCTCGGCCGCGACGCGGTGGAGGCGATCGGCGCGGAGCTCGACCGGCGCCGCAGCGACCTGGAGGCGTGGGAAGCCGTGAGCCTGGATACCGCTCTCGAGGGCGCCTGAGCGGGCTAGAGCCGCGCGTCCGCGACCATCGCGGCGAACAGCAGCGCGAGGTAGGCGAGCGAGAACAGGTAGAGGCGCAGCGCCGTGCGCCGCTCGGGCCGGCGCAGCAGCCGCCATGCCCCGTAGATGAACGCCGCGCCCAGCACGACGGAGCTGACCAGATAGGTCGTGCCGAACGCGCCGGCGCAGAAGGGCAGCTGGGAGACGGCGTAGAGCAGGACCGTGTAGAGCAGGATCTGGCGGCGCGTCTCGGCCTCGCCCCGCACCACCGGCAGCATCGGCACCCCCGCGCGCGCGTACTCGTCCTTCATGAGCAGCGAGAGCGACCAGAAGTGGGGCGGCGTCCAGAAGAAGACGATCGCGAACAGGTAGAGCGGCGTGCCGTCGAGCCCGCCGGTGACCGCCGCCCAGGCCACGAGCGGCGGCACGGCCCCGGCGGCGCCGCCGATCACGATGTTCTGCGGCGTCGTGCGCTTGAGCCAGAGCGTGTAGACGAGCACGTAGCCGAGCAGGCCTGACAGAGCCAGCACGGCCGCGAGCGGGTTGACCGCCAGCGCCAGAAGCGCGAACGACGAGCAGCCCAGCAGCACGCCGAAGGCGATCGCCGCCTGGGGCGACACGCGCCCGGCGGCCACCGGGCGATCGGCGGTGCGCTTCATCACGCGGTCGATGTCGCGGTCGAGCGCGTGGTTGATCGCCCCGGCGCCGCCGGCCGACAGCGCGCCGCCGAGACACGTCACGAGCACGAGACCGAGCGAGGGGTCGCCCGCGACGAGCATCGTGGTGACCGTGGTGAAGATGAGGAGCGACTGCACCTTCGGCTTCGTCATCTCCAGGTAGTCCGAGACGACCGTGCGCCAGCCGGCGCGTGCGGCTACGGCCTCCATCACGCGGGCACCGCCTCCGTGCGCCTGCCGGCCCGCGCGCGGGCCGGCGCGAGCTGTAGCGTCGCGCCGAGCGACGTTGCCCAGAGCAGCGTGCCAAGGGCGAGGTGGAGCAGGATCATCAGCTCGTACTCGTCGAGCCAGACGTTGAGGGCGCCGACCAGGAGCTGCGCCACCAGCAGCCCGGCGAGCCCCCAGGCATAGGGGACCGCCACGCGCCGGCGGAGCGCCACCACGATCAGCACGACCAGGAGCACCGTCGAGAGGTAGACGAGCGCCCGGTGGGTGAGATGGATGTCTACGAGGCGGGCCTGGCCGAAGGGCATGAAGTCGCCGTTGCAGGTGGGGAACTCCTTTCCGCAGGCATGGTGGGCGCCGTCGCCGAGCTGGTAGTCGGCGCGCCCGTAGTTCTGCGTGCCCGCCATGTAGCCGCCGGCCACGACGGTGCAGAAGACGGCGGCCGTCGCGGCGATCGCGAGGCCGCGCAGCCGGGGGCCGCCGGGCTCCGGTCGGGCGCCGCTCACGCCGCGCCAGAGGTAGAGCAGCCCACCGAGCAGGAGCATCGCGAGGCCCAGATGGGCGGCCACGTAGGTCTCCTCGAGGTTCTCCTCGACGGTCGCGCCGCCGAGCGCGCCCTGGGCGATCACGAGCACGAGCAGCGCGCCGGTGGCCGGCAGCAGCTGGCGGTGGCGGCGCCAGGCGAGCACCACCAGGGCGAGGATCATCAGCCCGACGGCGCCCGCCAGGACCCGGTGCGTGTACTCGATGATCGAGTTGAGGTCCACGCCCGGCGCCGCGTCGCCGTTGCAGAACGGCCAGCCGTGGAAGCCGGACCCGGCGGGTCCGCAGCCGAGCCCCGAGTCGGAGACGCGCACGACACCGCCCACGATGATCAGGACGAAGGTGGCGATCCCCGTGGCCAGGACGAGCCTCTTGAGGGCAGGCGTAGGGGCGGCGTTCACAGGCGAAACGAGGCTACAGGCTGCGCGGCGCCACGGGCTGGGCAACCGTCTCCGTCGCAACGGTCCGCGCCATCACCTCGCGACGGATGTCCTTCATCGGCTCGACGCTCCGCACCCGCGGGATCACGTCGAAGTTGTTGGGCGGCGGCGGGGAGGTGGTGAACCACTCGAGCGTGTTGCCCTGCCAGGGATCGTTGCCGGCCTTCTTCCCGTTCTTCAGGGAGTGGATCAGGTTCACGCAGGTGACCAGCACGCCGATGCCCAGGATGAAGGCTCCGATCGTGGAGATCAGGTTGTACTCGGTCACGCCCAGCTCGGAGGAGTAGTCGTAGATGCGCCGCGGCATGCCCGACAGCCCGGCCGAGTGCTGCACCAGGAAGGTCACGTTGAAGCCCACGAACATCAGCCAGAACGAGACCTTCCCGAGCGATTCCGACATCATGCGCCCGCTCATCTTCGGGAACCAGTAGTAGAGCGCCGCGAACAGGGCGAACACCGCTCCGCCGAAGAGCACGTAGTGGAAGTGGGCCACGACGAAGTAGGTGTCGTGCAGCTGCCAGTCCACGGGGAAGATCGCGAGGATCACGCCGGAGATGCCGCCGATCGTGAACAGGGCCGGCAGCGCCACGGCGAAGTAGAGCGGGGTCTTGTAGACGATCTGTCCGCGCCAGAGCGTGGCGATCCAGTTGAAGATCTTGATCCCGGTTGGCACCGCGATCGTGAACGACGACAGCATGAAGAAGGCGAGCACCACGGTGGCGGTCGGCGTGGTGAACATGTGGTGCGCCCACACGAGCAGCCCGAGGAACGCGATCGCGACGGTGGACGCCGCGATCGCCTTGTAACCGAAGATCGGCTTGCGGGCGAACACCGGCAGGACCTCCGAGATCACACCGAAGGCGGGCAGCACCATGATGTAGACCTCGGGGTGGCCGAAGAACCAGAACAGGTGCTGCCACAGCAACGGGTCGCCGCCCCCGGCCGGGTCGAAGAAGGCGGTGCCGAAGTGGCGGTCGGTGAGCAGCATCGTCACGGCCGCGGCCACCGCCGGCAGCGCCACGATCAGCAGGTAGCTGTAGACGAGCAGCGTCCAGACGAACAGGGGCATGCGCCCCCAGCTCATGCCGGGGGCACGCATGTTGTGGATCGTGGCGACGAAGTTGACCGCACCGATGAGCGACGACAGACCCGTGAGGTGGATGAGGAAGATCCAGGCGTCCACGCCGCCACCGGGCGAGAAGACGTCGTCGGAGAGCGGCGGATACATGGTCCAGCCCGCCTGCGGCGGCTCGAAGAAGATGCTCACGTAGAACGCGATCCCGCCGAAGAGGAGCAGCCAGAACGAGAGCGCGTTGAGGCGCGGGAAGGCCATGTCGCGCGCCCCGATCATCAGCGGGAGGAAGTAGTTCCCGATCCCGGCCCACACCGGGACCATGAACAGGAAGACCATCGTGGTCCCGTGGATCGTGACGAGGCCGTTGTAGGTCTCGGGGTTGATCAGGGTGTTGTTCGGCTGAGCCAGCTGGAGGCGCATGAGGAGCGCCTCCACGCCCCCGAGGATGAAGAAGAGGAACGTGGCGAACAGGTAGAGGATCCCGATCTTCTTGTGATCGGTGGTGGTCAGCCAGGTGAGCCAGCCGCGCTGGGGCGCCCTGACACCGTGGAGAACGATCTCGGGCCGGGCGGCCTTGGCTGCGGTACGCGCTTCCACTACCGCTCCTCGTCGCCCGCGCGGCGCTCACGCTGCTCGGACAGCAGTTCGCCCGCCTCCTCGATCGCCGCGCGATGCTCCTCGGCCCAGGCCTCGAACTGCGCGGGAGTGACGGCCCGCACCTCGGCCCGCATGTCGGCGTGCCCGGAGCCGCACAGCTCGGCGCACTGGCCGTGGAAGGTGGTGCCCGCCTTGCTCGCCGGGATCTTGAACCAGGTCTCGTTCACGTGGCCCGGCACGCCGTCGACCTTGCCGCCGAGCTTCGGGATCCACCAGGAGTGGATCACGTCGGAGGCCGTCACCTCGAGCACGACGGTGGTGTCGACCGGCACGACCATCTCGTAGTAGCTGAACAGGCGCTGCTCGCCGGGGTAGTCGTAGCGCCACAGGTACTGCTGGCCGTTGACCCCGATCCGGAGGTAGGGCCGATCGCCGGGCGGGTTCGGCTGGTCGATCGAGGCGAAGCTGGTCTGCGAGGCCTGCAGGCCGTTCGCGCCGGACTCGGGGGGATTCTCGATGTCGTCGAGGTAGAGGAAGGTCACCACCGTCAGCACCACGAGGATCAGCGCGGCCGCCACGGTCCAGCCCAGCTCGAGCGGTGTGTTCCCGCGAATCTGCACGGCCTCGGCGCCGCCGCGGCGCGCCCGGTGCCTCACGAGCGACCAGACCAGCGTGCCCTCCACGATCAGGAAGATCACGATCGCGACGTAGAGCGTGACCTTGTAGAGCGTGTCGATGTCGTCGGCGTTCTGGGACCCGCCGGACTCGGGCGTGAAGGTGTCGGCGAACGTCGACGGCGCCGCTATCAGGAGGGCGAGCAGTGCCGCTGCGAGGGCGGCCAGAACCAGACGACGTGGCATGCCGGTGGGCAAGGCGCGGGGATCATATCTCCGGCTCCCGGCAACGCTCCACTTCGTGGCGACTGCCCCGAACTCGCTGCGGTCAACCCAAGTTGGGGACGCTTGGGGGTGACTCGGACGAGCGTCCAGTTTCGACGACCGCCACTTGCAGCCCGGCCGTGCGGGGCGATGTGTCTCACATGCACCGCGCCACGCCGGCCGCCGGCGTGCTGATGCATCGTCTGCCGCAGGTGGCGGTCGCCACGGTGGCCGTCACGGTGCTGCCCGGGCTCGTCGCGGGCGGGCTGCAGGCCGCCGGGGTCATCGAATGGTGGTGGCTGTCGGTAGCCCTGGCCGTGGCGCTCTCGATGGGCGCGGCGGCCGTGGGGTCGGCCGTCCGGGCGCGCCGGTCGGCCGCGCACGAGGTGGTTTTCGCGGACCTGATGCTGTGGGGCTGGCTGCGCCGCGTGCGGGCCGAGCGGCGCGTGGCCTCGACGAGCTGGCTGCTCGGCAGCCCGGGGCGGTTCGGTCCGGCCCTCCAGGCCGCGATGCTCGAGCGGCTCTCGGCGGCGCTCGAGGCGCGCGACGCGCGGGTGCACGGACACTCCAAGCGAGTGGCCCGGCACGCGCACATGATCGCCGAGGGGCTGGGACTGCCGCCCGACCAGGTCGCCCGCATCCGGGCGGCGGCCGCCGTGCACGACATCGGGAAGATCGAGACGCCGCGGGAGATCCTGAACAAGCCCGGGCCGCTGACGGAGCTGGAGTTCGCCACCGTCAAGCGTCACGCGGCCCGCGGTGCCCAGATCGCCTCCACGCTCGGCGACGACGAGCTCACCGCGATCGTGCGCCATCACCACGAGCGACTCGACGGCCGGGGCTACCCCGACGGCCTGCGCGGAGACGAGATCCCGCTCGGCGCCCGCATCATCGCGGTGGCCGACACGTTCGATGCTCTGACCTCGGAGCGGCCCTACCGATCGGCGCGCCCGCACAAGGAGGCGCTCCTCGTGCTGCGGGCGGAGTCGGGCACGCAGCTCGATTCCGAGGTGGTGGCGGCCTTCCTCAGCTACTACTCGGGCAAACGCTCGCTCGTCTGGTGGTCGGCGATCGCGGGCGCGCCCTCGCGCCTCGCGGCGTGGGCGCTGGCCGGGGTGCAGGGCGCGGGAGCGGGTCGCCTCGGGGCCGGTGCCGCCGCGCTCGGCGCGGCGTTCGTTGCCGGCGGCTCACTCGTGGGAGACCCGACCGGCGAACCCGTCGAGCGCTCCTCTAAGCCAGCGGCGGCCCCCGAGATCCACCGGGCGAGCCACCCGGTGCGGCGCCCGGATCGGGACGCTGCGGGGGAGTCGCCGAAGCGCCGGGCCGGGGAGCCCGAGCCGGCGGAGGCCCCGGCGGTCGTTCCGGTGCGGCGCCTGCGCGTTCCTGTTCCCGACGAGGTCTCTGGGGATGCGAAGCCGCGGACCGCACCCGCTCCCGTCGAACGGTCGGGCGCCCCGGCGGCGGCGTCCGAACCCCCGGCCTCCTCCACCGACAGCCCGTCGGGCGTGCTGGACCGTCACCTGCCCGCCCCGCCGACGGTCCCGGCCCTGCCCCAGCTCCCTCCGCTTCCTGCTGTGCCGCCGGTGCCCCCTGTGACCGTGCCGTTGCTGCCTGAGGTCCTTTCGGGTGCGCCCCAGGTCGAGCTGCCCTAGTCCCGGCCGCGAACGCTCCCGTCGTCAGGCGCCCTGGAACGCCGGCTCGCGCTTCTCGACGAAGGCCAGCACGCCCTCCTGGAAATCCTTCGTGCGCGCGAGCGCGTGCTGTAGCTCCGCCTCCAGATCGAGCTGGGCGTCCAGATCCGGATAGAGCATCCGGTTGAGCGCCTGCTTCGACCCGGCGTACGAGCGCGTTGGCCCGCTGGCGAGCTTCTCGACGAGCGTGTTGGCCTCGTCCCCGAGGCGGTCATCCGGGTACACGTAGTTCACGAGCCCCCAGTCGAGAGCCTGCTGGGCCTCGATGCGCTCCCCGAGCAGCGCCATCTGGAAGGCGCGCGCCTTGCCCACGGCCGTTGGCACGAACAGCGTGGAGCCGCCATCGGGCATCAGGCCGATGTTCACGAAGGCGAGGCCGAAGAAGGCGGACTCGGCTGCCAGCACGAGGTCGCACGCGAAGGCCAGCGAGGCGCCGATGCCCACCGCCGGGCCGTTCACCGCCGCCACCACCGGCTTCTCGAGCCGCCGGACGCCGGCGATGATCGGGTGGTAGAGCTCGTCCAGCTCCTTGCGTATGTCGGGCATCCCGTCCTCGGCGGCGTCGAACCCCTCCTTCAGGTCCGCCCCGGACGAGAAGCCGCGGCCGGCGCCCGTGATGAGGAGCGCCCGCACCGACGGATCGGCGGCGTCGCGCACGATCGCCTGCTTGAGCTCCCGGCCGAAGCCCGCCGTCCAGGCGTTGAGCGAGTCGGGCCGGTTGAGCGTGAGTCGCCCGACCCCGCCGTCCTGCTCCCAGATCACGTTCTCGTAGCTCATGTGCGCAGGCTATCCGCCAGCGCGCGCACGCCCGGCTCGATGGCCGGCTCCGCGATGCGGCCGTAGCCCAGCAGGAGCGCCGGCGGCCCCGGCTCGATGCGGTGCTCGGAGAGGCCTCCGAGGCCGAGGCCGCGGGCGCGGGCCGCGTCGAGCAGCGCTGGCTCGTCGGCTCCCGGGGCGAGCGGCACCACGAGATGGAGCCCAGCCGCAACGCCGGTGGGTGGACGGCCGGGCAGGGCCCGTGCCAAAGCGGTCACCAGCGCGTCACGGCGGCGGCGGTACACCGCCCGGGTGCGGCGCAGGTGGCGGTCGAGCTCGCCGCGCTCGAGGAAGTCGGCCAGCGCCAGCTGCTCGACCACAGGGGTCCCGAGGTCGTCGGAGGCCTTGGCCTCGGTCACCGCGTCCAGCAGTCGCTCCGGCGGGACCAGCCAACCCAGGCGCAGTGCCGGCGCGAGCGTCTTCGACACCGACCCGGCGTACGCCACGTGCTCCGGGGCCAGCCCCTGCACGGCGCCCACGGGCTGGCGGTCGTAGCGGTACTCCGCGTCGTAGTCGTCCTCGAGCACGAGCCCGCCGGTGCGGCTCGCCCAGTCGATCAGCGCCGCCCTTCGCTCCGGCGCCAGCACCACGCCGAGCGGGAACTGGTGGGCCGGGGTGACCATCGCGCTCCGCGCCGGGCAGCCCTCGAGCTCCTCCACCCGCAGCCCGTGCTCATCGACCGGCACGGGCAGGATCTCGAGGCCGTTCGACGCGAGCTGGGCGCGGCTCGGCGCGCTCGAGGGGTCCTCCATCGCGATCAGGCGATCACCCAGCGCCGATAGCGCGCGGGCGAAGATCGCCATCCCTTGGGCCATGCCCGAGGTCACGACCACCCGCTCGGGGTCACACGCCACGCCGCGCACCCGCCCGAGGTAGCCCGCCAGCGCGCGGCGAAGCTCGGGCGCACCGCGCGGGTCGCCGTAGTCGAGGCGGGCGTCGGGCGCCTCACGCAGCGCACGCCGAAGCGAGGCGAGCCACGCGGCGCGCGGGAACAGCGACACGTCCGGTCCGCCGGTGCGGAAGTCGAAGCGCGGAGGGCGCTCCGCGGCCGGGCTCGCGGCGGCGCGTGGCGCGGCCGCGGCCGCGTCCGCCACCCGCGTGGGCGCGCCCTGCCGCGTCACGAGGTAGCCCTCGGCGGAGAGCTGCGCGTAGGCGTCCACAGCCACTCCGCGCGACACGCCGAGGCCACGCGCGAGCGTGCGCGTGGAGGGGAGTGCAACGCCGGGCGCGAGGCGCCCGGCCCGGATCGCGTCGCGCAGCTGCGTCTCGAGCTGTGCACGCAGGGGGGCCCCGCGGCGCTCGAGCCGCACGAGCAGCTCGAGCCCGGCACCCCGGGTCGCCCCCCCCCCCCCCCCCCCCCCCCCCCCCCCCCCCCCCCCCCCCCCCC